>Ga0247713_1001699_pt1 | contig 10630 bp, 8 predicted proteins | sample 21E_NmetaG_FD_189936 | JGI IMG/M metagenome (GOLD analysis project Ga0247713, IMG submission 189936) | Soil microbial communities from hillslope of Landscape Evolution Observatory, University of Arizona, Oracle, AZ, United States - 2-1-E_N | ecosystem: Engineered > Artificial ecosystem > Mesocosm... | reverse complement strand
CGGGTGAACGCCCCGCCACCGCTCAGCCTCGCGGTTCGAGAATGACAACCGCAGTCTCCGTCGGGCGGAGTGCTGCGTATGCATCCAGGTTCTTGTCTGTCTCTCGCCACCGCGACCACAGCCGTTCCCGCTCCTCCCCGCGGGCGGATCGGCCAGTGACCAGGCGCGGCCCCTCGGTAAGGTCGACCCGAGCATCGGGGTGGGATTGCAGATTCAGCCACCACGCCGGCTCGCCCTCGCCCCATCCGTTCATCGCCATGGTGACCAGGTTCGGCCCATCCTCGATATAGCCGACCATGACGCTGCGTTCGAGGCCGGTTCGGCGCCCGACCGTGTTGAGTCGCATAACGCCCCAACCATTGGGCTTTGGCCGCCACAGACCCAGGCGGCCGCCCGTCAGGCGGTACACGCGCCGATGGGTGGCCCAGGCAAGCCGGACAAACCAGCGAGGCGGAAGTCGTGGCCTGGCTTTCGACTTGGACATTTGCCAGCAATCTTAGGCTCGAGTGTGCTGTGAACGGCATGGGGACAACTCTGAGACGGGTGGACTGGCGCTCGCGATGACTCGCGACATATGTCCGCGATGTCTCGCGACATGACATGGTGGGGGGGACCGGTCAGCATTCGAACCTCGCAACGATGCTGCTACTTTCGGGCGTCCCCCCCACATAAAACGGGTCGACTCCATCCAGTGAGCGGCGTTGCTCCTTTTGACTGGCTAATGGACTACCGGGAGGGCGGTTGCAGCGGGCAGTTATGCAGTGGTCGCCGCAAGTTTGCTCTCTAGCGACACTTCGGAAGACTATGGATACGTGGAATTGCGGTCGGCGCGCATAACAGGACGCCCGGCCCTTTCCCAATTCGGGAGTACGGACGAAATTGTCTGGACCATCCGCGACCGGGTGAGTCCGCGTAAATCAACGGGTGCCCCAGGGATCGAATACCTCGCGGCACCGCCGACCTCATGAACGAAAACATCCCTCGTCGAGGGCTTGACCGCCTGCTGCCTGGTCGGCGAGCTTGATGGGCGCCACAGTTGTTAACCCGCAAACTCTCCCGCAGTCCACTGGTGTGATTCGGCCTTCATGCGGCGAACTTGGAGTACACATTCAGCGTCAAGGTCTCAATGTGGGACGACACTCGGTATTCGCCAACCCGAACAGAACTGGGGTGGCCGCACGCGTTCCTGAGCTTCAGGCAAGCCTCAAGCTCTTCCTTCGTGTTCTTGCCAATAATGGAAAGAGCGGCAAGGACTTGGAGAAAGTCATACTCTTTCATCCTCGTAAGTTCATCAGTTGTCTTTGCTGGTTTCCAGCTATTAGTCCGTTTCGATGCTTCGGCGTTGAATGCCGACAAGTGATTGCTGACCACTTCCTTGTAGAGTACGGATACTGCTCCTACCCATGAAAACACTACAGCTGCCCTGAGCAATCCAAGTTCCAAGGCGCCAACCGCTTCTTCAAGAAATTCTCGAATCTCGTTGGATTGAATTGCAGCAGCGTACTTACGGAGCGCCGGTTTGTGCTTCGCACTCGGAGCGGCTTCGTTTGTACCAACGCCCAATTTCTCTAGCGTGGCCCTGCCAGAATTCGTGATGACCCAACCTGATGGCAGCCTGACGCACGAGCCTCCCAGATCTTTAAGGATTTGCGAAAGGTTCCAATCTTTCGCTTCTGGAAGCCCGTTTGTGATGGCGGTCTTCCTTATGCGATTGACTGCCTTAGGTTCATCCCCGGCTCCCAATATGACAAGCACCTTTTCCTTCCGGGAGAACTCTTGATTTGCTAAAACGTTCCTTAGATCAGTTGACACCTAGCTTTTTCTCCAGTTCTGACTTCGTCCTGGCTTCGAGAGCGTAAGTGTCCGTTGAAGTTTCTAGAATCTTGCTGTTCCTGACTAATGTCTTGAGGGAAGCGGAAAGGTTATTGGAGTAGGTTTCCTTGAAATAGTTACTCGCCAATCGCATCTCACCGAGAATGTTCTTCCTTTTAAAGGTGTCGAAGCCTTTCACGAAAGTAAGGTGCGCGCACGCAGCTAAGACGAGATCTGCGCCGCTCTTGGAGTCCAGCTTGGCTGCAATCGTGTTGGTCGTCATCTCAAGCTTTTTCGCGCTTGGATCCGCACTCGCCTCCAAGAGTTCCGACTCTTCGTTAACATCCTCGCCCGCGCCAGATTCAAGAGAACTTAAGAGTTCCAGTAGGGCGGGCAATTCTTCACGCAAGTACTCTTCGGAGCCCTCGAACTCGACTTCGACTAGCCCAACCTTTATCCGAATCTTGCCCATATTGCCCGCCCTTCGCCTTGGTGTTTGACTTGATTCTTCAAGAGCCTATTCTCGTTCGGCTGTCCACCTGCTCAATGCGGGATGTAGCTTCCAGCAGCCGTTGAGCACTAATAGGGCGACGCTCAAAATTTCACGGTCGCGAGCAACCTGACCTTGGGGCCCTGTCCCCGTGGACCCCCAAGATCTGTCCGGCTCCGCCGGCGCGCTGCACTCAGATCCTGCCAGGGGGCCCACCCCAAGGTCAAGGGCAAACCGCCTCCGGCGGTGGCTGCGATAAGGAAATAGTCACGGGCGGTCACCGAGCTACGGCGCGCGGCTACGCAATTGAGCCGCGAGGTTGGCCCGCTCAAGCACCCCTGTCGTCTCCAGGGGGTATCGACATCAAGGTTCAACGGTGGCGACCACAGCTTCTTGACTTGGCTCTCGAGGAGAAGAAGATCAACATCAAGCACGTACTTCCAAACGGCAAGCCTTAGTCGCGACTGCATCCACTGACCCAGGGCCTGGTCATCATCCGGACTCAATCCGTACATTGCCGCGTATTTATGGGTGTTGTCGTTTGGTTGACGGGGAACAGATCGATACCCGAGGAGAGCAGCGAGAGATCGTCTTAGCGTTGATCCTCCAGTAGGAGATGTCGCTCTATCCCCCAAGAGGGGGAGGAGAAGAAATGCGTTTCAAGATCCCGTGATACCAAGCTCTTCTCGGCCTTTCCAACATAAAGGGGACGTCCATCAAAGCCCGCTAGGCGAAGCGCGTCCCAGGTTGAGCTTTCTCCGTAAATGGCATATAGCCCCGGTTTGTCGGGGCATCTTGATTGAGCTGATTCGAAGGGGTGGGACCGACGAAGAGTGCTAAGGACGTTTTCGAGCACTTCATCCCGAATCACAATGACAACCGCTACAGGCGATGGCGCGCCGGCTTGCCGTGGAGCGTAAATACCTCTTGAACCTGCGTTGACCAAAAGACGAAGGGCTCGTTGAATACGTAACCCAATCGGCGAGCCATCGAGTAGAAGCCTTCGCCAGGCTCTTTGTCGCCATCCTTGTGGGTGACGAGTGCAGTCAGAAGGGGTCTCCCTGCACCCTGCTCTTCTTCCAGAATTGCCCCGAGCAGGTAGTTCATGAGGGCCGAATACGGTTCCAAATGAACTGCCGATACCTTCGATGCAATTTCTCCATACGAGGTCATCCGTCTTTCCCAGGCGGCCTCCATAATTGCGCTTCGCAACTCAGCTTTGGCGGCTTCCCACTGCCCATCTTCAAGTCCAAAATGTGTATCGCTCGACTTCATTTTCAAAATCTCGCTTTCTTCCCTCCGCGCCTGCCAGACTGAAGAACCTTAAGTCCAGGCGGGAAATGTCGCGATCAGTGCCATCGGTCCCCGTACACCTCATTAAGAATGGCCTTGTGTTCAGCGCTCGCGGAGCTCTCAACTGTGTCCAGCCAGTCGACGAGGTCGCTGCGGGCGTTCAACGAGAACACCTTTGCTCCGAAATCAACTTCGTGCACAAGGGGTTGTTCGCGCAGCAGTGCAGCGCATTCGTTATCGACCAGAATTCCATCACAACAAGGCAGCAGCGTAGAGATCATTCGGACATCTGTGCTGAATCCTCGAGTGGGAGGTCTACGCTGTCCAGCTGCCGCCTTTCGGGCCGCTCCCGCGAAGAGCAAGGCCATGATTTTCAAGAAGGGGGCACGCAGCACTTGCTCCGACCTTAAGAAGTCCAGGGTTCGGTCGAGTGTCTGATCGCCAGGAATGCCGGAGTCACTTGCCGCGTTGTTGAGGCATTTGATGATGAGCGCCGCTTCATTCGGGTATGGGTTCAACGGGGTTTCGGATGTTCCTGTCGAGATCGCATCGATTCTCTCCAGGTAGCTCAAGTACCCGCCGATTACCGCTTCGACCCAGCCTCGCGCCTCGTGCTCGAACACTTCTGCAAAGCTTTGGGCTCCAAGCTGCCACGAGCGGAAAGTAGGCAAGAGGTCCTCATGGACCCGCTCGCGTGCAGCCCTTACGGCCTCAACCGCATCGTCCGTGTAAGTCACCCGTGCGCCGACGATTAGTCTATCCACCCACACGTCCGGATCGCTTTCGAACGCCCACCTGTTCTGTCGAAGCTGTGGGAGAGAAAATGGACTCACTGAGAGGAAATCTCTTAGCAGTAGCACCAACTGCTCGCAATGGATGTGAATGCTAGGTCTAAACCGGATTCCCCCGGAGAGCGATTCGTAAAAGTTCCTGAGGTCGTCGTAGAAGCGATAAACGAGTGACTCGGCCTGGTGGAACTCTGAAGACGGGCAGACGACAAGCTGCATCGCGATCACACGCTTGAGCTTGTCCAAGATGTTAGACCAAACGCCGTCCGGGTCATCACTGGATGCTGCTTTGTAAAGGTTACTGATCGCAAACTGATCGAGATAGAGCACCTTCTTACGAAGTTGCGGCAACGATCGAGTTTGCGTGTAATGACAGCGGCGGCATCGTCGGATGTAGCGGTCTGACTGGATAGAGAGAACCCCGAAATCTTGAAGGCTGCATTGCGGACACAGAATGTAGGGCTTCGAAATGAAGACTGATGGGTCGAAGTTGAACGGTCTATTCACGATTCGGACGCCCCTATGTTGGTCGAGTGGGATTTGAGTCTCTGCGGAGTTGACTAGCTTTGGAACCCACGTTTGAGCGACAAGCGGTACGAGCCGAACGTTTCTCTCCACTATCCCGTGCGGGTTCGGGAGACGCCACCCCCTCAGCGCACTTCAACGGTGACCAGCCGGTGCTCGATCCGGCGAGGGCCCCAGCCTGGATGCTCCCGGCGCAGCTCGCAGATCTGCGCCTCGAGCTCGGGGCGAGATCTGGTGGGCCAACTTTGCGGCCGGCGCGAATGGTCGGCCAAACACGCCACTCTGCCCTTATTCAAGTTGTGGACGGTCTGCGGGACCCGCCCATCCGCTGAGCACTCTCGACGACCTTCCAACCGACCTGGACGACCGCCAGGCCAGCCTCGTAACGCTGTCCATACAAGTTCCACGAGCTCGGCCCTGCCCCCTTTTGGGCGGTAGCCGACCCCGGGGGCGTAGAAGTGCAATTGCTGTGGACTTAAGATCCGTCAGCTCCCTACGGAGTGAGTCTAATCTGCCATCAATACTCGCTATTCGTCTGCTATTACAAAACGAGGGAGAAACTGTCCCTTTGAATCGCTACACGACCCTGGGAGAAAATCGGTCGCAATAAATCAGAGGCCTTTGTTTGAGGCCTTTCAGCTTCCTAAGAACAGAAACGCGGATTACTCATGCTGACTGCGTATTTCGACGACAGCGGGAGCCACCAAGCTTCTCCGGATTTCGTCTTAGCAGGCTATCTAGCTCCTGTTCCCGTTTGGGAATCGTTCTCCGTCGACTGGGCTTCCGTGTTGGAGGATGACCCGGCGATCCCCTACTTCAAGATGGAGCAGGCGGAGGGGGGACGCAAGGAGTTCAAGAGTTGGGATATTGCCTCAAGGGTTGAGAAGGTAGAGAAGCTAGTGACTTTAGTCCGGGACCACAATCTGTACGAGGTGAGCTTCACACTGCCGCGTCAGGCGTGGCGTGAATACATTGAATCCCTCATACCTGCCAAAAGGGTAGGCAACCCATACTTCTTTGCGTGGTCAATGGTCATGGCGAGCCTTGGTGCCTGCTGGGAGTTGATGGATTTGGGTTCAGAAAAGATCAATGTCATCTTCGATCAGCAAACGGCCGTCCTCAAAGAGGTTGGGAACCTGTACGGAATGATTCGAAAGGATGAACACAAGTTCATCGGAAGTCTTGCTTTTGACGATGATAAGGGCGTTGAGGGACTCCAAGCCGCAGACATGGCGGCGTGGGCGACCCAACGCCTACATGCCCCCATCCCCGACCCTCCGTTCTTCACGGAAGTCTTGACCTCAATCCGAGAAGCACCGGGACTGCGGCACGTAGCAACCCCGGACTTACTTCTTGCGCTCCGGGGAAAGCTCCTCGAGGAAATCGCCACACAGGAGACAGGCCCGCCCTAAGTCAAGGGGCCGGGTTGACAGTTGGCGGGCGCCCTTGAACTTAGTCGGCCCGGCTCGCCAGCGAGTTCCGCTCAGATACTTGCCAGGGGGAATTGAGCTTGACCCGGTAACACGACCACTTAACCTGAGGAGGCCCAGCCCCCAGGAAAGGGTAAGTGGCCGGAACTCGCATCCTCCGGAGTTCCGTCAGCGTGCCATTGAGCTGGCCCGAGAACGCGCAAAACCCATAGGCCGGATCGCCAAAGATATCGGCATCGCGGAGTCGTGCCTGCGCAACTGGCTGCGCCAGGACGACATCGACCGGGGTCTCGACAGAGCTGGCCGAAACGAGCAGCGCCGCATTGTTTGCGCCGGCCAGATGGAGTCTGGGCAGCGAGTCCGGGCGTCACAAGGCTTGTTATGAACCAGGCCGATCCTCATGAATGTAGCCAATCGAGTCCGGCAAGTGCACTTGAGCAGCTTAGCGGTCGAGGTCCGGTCAGGTAGCCAACCTCTTCCAATTGGTTGCGACGCTATTGCGTCGCCCAAACGTCGCTCACATACCGCGCGAGAAATTTTGGGCCCAGGCGTTTCAGATCGCCTCGATTTCCCGCTTTTGTATACGGAAGCCTTTGCCGAAGGCTAAGGGTTGATCCCGAGGCTTTGCCGGGCGAGACAGATCGCAGAATTTACTGCGGCTCTGGATCGGTTCGAGCAAAGCACCGAGAAGATACCCGGGGTTCTACGGCAGGAGCGACTGAATCAAGGCTTGGAAGCCCTCAGCCATTTCAGAGGAGCCAAGCCGGCCGTAAGGGTGTTTTGCGCAACGTTGCCTGAAGGGTCCAGCCCAGCCAGCAGCGGCCAGCCAGCAGCGGCCGCGGTCGCATAGGTGGCAAGGGTCGGGACTGAGAAAGGCTCAATGCCGCGAAGCAAGCCTGGGGGCCGGCGAGCAACGCCTCATTGGATGACTGAGGGGCCCGGTTTTTTGGATTCAGATGCTCGGTCGATGTGACCAGCCCGAGCTTCGTGTTCTGGAGGGCAACATCGACCAGGGCCTCCGAATGGCCATTGATCACTTCGAGGCAAGCCTTTAACGCCTCCGGGGTGAGTGGTCGAGGAGCCAAGGCCGGGACGGCGGTTTCGGCGGCGGTTTCCCGGCGCAAGGGCCAGGGCCTCAAACGGTGCTTGCAGGCACGAAATGGGGTCCAAGCCAAAGCCTCCAGTTGGCGAAGGAGGGGGGAGGGCTATGCCCAACTTAAGTCCTGCAATCCTTCACAGATTGCCAAGACCTAAAGGCACAGCTCCCCGAGGAAACATCGAAAACAGAAACGGACGGCGGCATGGAACAGTTGAGCGTTACCGATCCAGGCGGGACCGAACATTACATAGGAAATCTCGAATTCAACAATCTAGGTCAGAGGAAGGGGGTGCAGGGGGAAGGAGATGATGGGAGCACGACAGGAACAAGCCGCACTCACCACCGCCCGTCGCTTGGACGACCGGCAGCGGGCAATCCTGCGTGCCCTGTGGGACCACCAGGTCCTGCTCACCGCCCAGATCAAGATCCTGTTCTTCTCCTCCGAGCGCCGGTGCCAGGATCAGATGAGAACCCTGGCCGAGCTGGCCCTGGTGGAAAAGGACAACCCGAGCCAGTCGATCGGGGTGGGACGGGCCCAGGCGCAGTGGACGCTCACCGAGACCGGGATCCAGGTGGTGGCGGTGACGATGAGAAAACCCCGCTCGGCGCTTGACCGCATGCCCCGCCACACCTGGCACCGGGGCGACAAGTTGCTGGAGCACCGCCTCGGGGTCAACCGCTTCTTCGTCTCCCTGGTCGAGGCCTCTCTGTTGTACCCCGACCACGGCCTGCAAAAATGGGTACCCGAGAAGTACCACTCAACCACGGTGGCCGGCGCCTGGATCAAACCGGACGGCTTCGGTGTCTACCAGCACCCGGGCGGCGCCTGTCACTTCTACCTGGAGTACGACCGGGCAACCGAGTGGTCCCGCCAGCTAAAGGACAAGCTCACCCGCTACCTCAAGGTGGCGCTGCTGTGGGCCGAGGGCGAGCTGCACCACTTCCCCAACTTGGCTGTAGTGGTGCCGACCGAGCGCCGGGAAGCGGCGTTCGACCAGGCTCTGAGCGGGGTTATCAAAGAGCTTGAGGTGCCCGGCAAGGTGGCGGTTCAGCTACCCCTGTTCATCACCAGCGAACAGTTGCTGGCGGTTCGCGGGGTGCTCGGGCGGGTGTGGCGGCAGTTCGTCCCGGCTCCCGGGGACCGGCCCCTGGCCGCCCAGCTGCTCGCCGAGCGCCTCTCGCTGGTCGAGCTGCCGGTTAAGGATCCGGGTCCCTATGACCTGTCGAAGTGCCTGGGACGCCGCTGGACCGGCAGCACCGAGCGCCGGCGCCCGGCCCCTGCCACCTATCCATCGGGAAAGCCCCCGCCCGACCCCGCGCCGCGGCGCCTGGCACGCCCGGAGCCGGGGGGAGGGCCCGGAGGGGGCGAGGCCGCTTGAGCAGGCACTCCTTCGATGGTCAGGTGTCACCCTCCCGTCATATCGTGAACTCCGGCGACCACGACAACGCGGTTGCCGGGGCTGAACTGCGACCGCTGGCTCGGGCGTTCATCGAGCTGGCACGGCAAACCTTGCGGGAGGAAAGGGATGACCAGGTGACCAAGGAGCAGGCGGCATGAAGGCTCTCATCTACCTTCGGGTATCGACCAAGGAGCAGGCCAGCAAGGACGAGACCGCCGAGGGCTACTCGATCCCGGCCCAGCGGGAGGCCTGTCTTCGCCAGATCAGCGAGCGGGGGTGGGACGTAGCCGACGAGTTCGTCGACGCCGGGGAGTCGGCCCGCTCCGCCGACCGGCCCAACCTAAAGGCGATGCTGCGCCGGGTGGCCGAGGGGGACGTCGGGGCGTTGGTGGTCCACAAGATCGACCGGCTGGCCCGAAACATCGAGGACCACGTCGCCATCCGAGCCGCGCTTCGCAAGTACGGGGTGCAGCTGGTGTCGGTCACCGAGAACATCGAGGAGACCGCCTCGGGCAAGCTGGTCGAGGGGATCCACGCTTTGATGGCCGAGTTCTACTCCGCCAACCTGGCCTCCGAGATCAAAAAGGGACTTACCCAAAAGGCCAAGATGGGTGGCTGGCCCCAGCGGGCCCCGATCGGCTACCTGAACCAGCGGGAGCGGGTCTTGGGACAACAGCTGGCCCGGGTGATCCTGGACCCTGAGCGGGCGCTTTTGGTGCGGGAGATGTTTCGTCTCTACGCCTCGGGCGAGTACTCACTGTCCGAGCTGCAGACGGTGATGACCCAAAAGGGGCTCACCTCCCCGATGGCCCGCACCGCAGGAAGGCCGGTTGCGCTCAGCCGGATCGCCCAGATGCTGGCCGACCCCTTCTACGCCGGACAGGTGGTCTGGAACGGCGTTTCCTACCCCGGCCAGCACCAGCCGCTGGTCTCCCGGGGGCTGTTCGATCAGGTCCAGCAGGTTCTTAGAGCCCACAACAAGGCGGGAGCTCGGCAGCGCCGCCACGACCATTACCTGAAGGGCCTGCTCTACTGCGCCGAGTGCCAAAACCGGCTCTCGCTTACCCTGGCCAAGGGCAGCTACCTCTACTTCTACTGCCTGGGACAGAAGAACTCGCTCAAGCACAAGACCGGGTGCCAACAACCCTACGTGATCGCCTTGGACGCCGAGCGGGGGGTCGAGGATCTGTACCGAAGGATCCAGCTTCCCCCCGCCTGGGTGGACAAGCTGAGGCACGAGATGCGTCAGGAGGTGGTGGAGCGCCAGTCGGAGGCGGCGGAGCTGCGGGTGGAGCTGACCAAGCGGCTGGCCAGCCTGGCCGACGAGCGGCAGAAGCTGCTTCGGGCCTACTACGCCAACGCCATCCCCTTGGAGCTGCTCAAGGCCGACCAGGACCGGATCACGGACCAAGAATCCGCCGCCAAAGCGGAGCTGACCCGCACGGACCAGGATCTGAGCGAATGGCAGGAGGTGATCGGGCTGGCGATCAACCTCGCCGGCAACTGCCACCAGGCCTACCTCAAGGCCAACCCGAAGGTGCGGCGCAGATTCAACGAAGCGGTCCTTCGAAGCGTTTACGTAAAAGACGGCAAAGTGACGCGGGCCGAGTTCAACGACCCGTTCAAGGCGCTCTTTTTACGCCCAAGTTCGAATAAGCGCCTAACAGTGGAGCCGAGGGGATTCGAACCCCTGACTTCTGCCTTGCAAAGGCAGCGCTCTACCAACTGAGCTACGGCCCCCTGGGTTGCCTATTGTAGGGCGGAGCTATCAGGCCCGCTGCAACGCCGCCAAC
>Ga0247713_1001698_pt1 | contig 10640 bp, 6 predicted proteins | sample 21E_NmetaG_FD_189936 | JGI IMG/M metagenome (GOLD analysis project Ga0247713, IMG submission 189936) | Soil microbial communities from hillslope of Landscape Evolution Observatory, University of Arizona, Oracle, AZ, United States - 2-1-E_N | ecosystem: Engineered > Artificial ecosystem > Mesocosm... | reverse complement strand
GGCAGCAAAAACACCTGGTCACGGTCCACAGGCAGATACGTGTTAGCCATGCCCCGCATCATGACAAACAGCAGCCGCCACACCCTGCATTTCGCAACAGCCCGCAGGAGGGATTCAGCGCCGACACCCCGCGGCTGTCTTGCCCCAGGTCAGGTGTCGCGCCTCAAAACTCAGAAGGTCGCTGCCGCCTCCGGATGCGACGGGGTGATGCCGTCCGTGTTGACCGGCTGGTAGTTCGGGCCGGGCGGAGGCGTCGCCATGTGGCGGGGTGGCATGGGCTGTGTGACGCCGAGGACAGCCTGCTGCACCTGCAGGTTGGTGTAGCAGTTGGTCACCGTGATGGTGTCGCTGGTGTACTGCTTGGTGCAAGGCGACAGGCCCGGGTGAGACGGCGGCAGGCCGTCTGGACCCGCCTTGTCATCAAGGGGCCGGACAAGGCCGTTGTTGGCATCGGCCAAGAACAGCTCACTGTTGAACACCGCGGAATACTTGTTGGTCCCCGCATTGCTGACGTTCTGGTCGAACCGGTACACGACCACGTTGCCGACGGTAGGACCGCTGGTGGTGACGCTTCTTGAGACGCTCAACAAATCGGGCTTGGCCGTGGTGCCGTTGCCGTGTCCCGGCAACGCCGCGTTGGACGCGTATGAGCACCGGCTCCCGGCGATCACCGCACCGTTGCGGATGGTCGCCAGCTGAGCCGACTCGACGACCCCGGCGGGATACGTCGCCACGACCGCTGTCCCCCCCGAGGCAAGCGCCACGTTCGACGGGTGACGTCGAACGCCCGTACCGAAATAGGAATAGTTCGGGTCGGGCTTGTCGGTGATGACCGAGAACCGCGGCCCCTCATCCTCGAGGAAGGGTCGGCACTCATTACCAGTCGCCAGACGTACGGCCTGGTCGAAGTGGTACGTCACCTGCCTCGCTCCCAAGTTCGCGACCGCGTGGGTGAGATTCGGGCCGTTGAGCAACGCGTTAACGTTATAGGTCCGCGGGATCGTCTGCGAAGGGCTGCCGTCGTTGTAGTCGATTACGAAAGACAGTGCACATGCCTGCGCGGTGGTGCCGGGCGCGACGGCGAAGTCGAAGGCCCCGGTCGGACTGAGGTCCAGGGTATAGGCGGTGCGGATACACGGACCGGAGACGCGGACCTGCGCGATCCTGCTCCGATCTCCCCCCACGGCACCGGTCACGTGCCTGCCCGGCAGCGGCGACGTCGTGATGCTCACGGGGGCCTCGGGGGGCGGGGCAGAGACCTGGAACTGGCGCGTGACGGGCTGCACGCTCCCTCCGTCGGTGAAGGTCACCTCGAAGACGATGTTGCAGGTGCCGACGGCGGCCTCCCTTCTGATGTCGAGGGCGAAGCTGCCGTTGGCAAGGGCCAGCTCCGGCTGGTCCTGGACACAGGGCCCGGCGACACCGATCCGCTGCACCTTGTCCAGGTCGCCGGTCGCCGTACCGGTGATCCGCGTCCCCGGAGGGCTCGAGCTCGTCGCGAGGTCGAGGCTCACCTGGGGCCGCGGCTCCAGCGTGAGGGTCCGCGTGATCGTCTGGGTCGGGCTGCCGTCGACGAAGGAGATCGCAAAGCTGACCGTGCACGACCCCGCCGCGGCGCCCTCCGCGACGACGAACGTGAGGCGGTCCTCGTCGGGTGCGCCGGCGCGGTCCTCGACGCAAGGAGCGGAGACGGCCACCTCCCGAACCCTGCGCGTCTCCCCCGAAAGGCTCGCCGTGACCAGGCTGCCGGGCCAATGCGACGTCGAGGTGATGGTGACGTCCACCTCCGGTGTCGGCAGGGACTCCGAGACCTCGAAGGACCGGGTGAGCGTGCGCCGCCCGCTGCCGTCGTTGAAGGCCACCCGGAAGGTGATCGTGCACGCGCCCTGGGCAGCCGACGGGGCGATGGTGAAGGCGAAGGTGCCCGCGGTGGGCGTGACGTCGGCCACGTCCTCGACGCAGGGCCCGGAGACGCTGATGCCCTCGACGGCCTCGGTCTCACCGCTGAGGGTGCCGGACACCTGGGTGCCGGGCGCTCCGGAGGCTGGCTCGATGACGATGTCCACGGAGGAGGCGTCGTTGACGTAGTTCAGCAGGCGCACCACGAAGGAGGCCAGCTGGTCACGGCGGGTCTCGCGGCCCGGCGCGTACAGGCCTGCACCGACTCCGCCGGCCAGGCCCTCGGCGGCGGCGGCGTTGACCTTGGCGAAGTGCGCGTTGGTCGACGGTACGTCGGTGAACCGCTGCTGGAAGTCGTTGAAGTAGTCCACGTCGTTCTGCAGCGCGTAGCCGGCGGCCCGCATGAGGAATGAGGCCATCTGGTCGCGCCGCGTCCGCAGCCCCGGTCCGTACTGAACCGCCGGCAGTCCACTCGGTCCACCCTGGACGATCCCCACCGCAGCCAGCCGGTTGACGTGCCGGGCGTGCGTGTTGGTGGCCGGCACGTCGGTGAACGTACCGGGGGCGCCCTCGGGTAGGTCGACGCCCGCCGCATCCAGGGTGAGGGCGATGAACGCCGCCATCTGGTCACGTCGGACCGGCAGGTGCGGCCCGTAGGTGCCGTCCGGGAAGCCCGACACGATGCCCATGGCCACCGCACACCGCACGTTGGGCAGGTGGGCGGCCGGGATCTGGGCACGGTCGCCGAACGTCAGCTCCGGCGCCTCCTGCGGGCACGCCGCATCCGGCCCGGGCTCCTCGACAGGCTCTTCCGGGGACTGGGCACCAGCCGTCTGGGGCAGCAGGGCGAAAGCCATCGCCAAGGCGCCCAGCACCGCCAGCGAACGCAGGGAGGACAGGCGAGAGGGTGATACCACGGCACCCCTCATCGTCATGCGGACACCCCTGTGCGAATTCCACTGCGAACGGTCATGAAGCGGTTCCCCTCGGTCAGCCGGTGGTGGTCGTCGTGTGACTAACGCGTCTCCGCGGGAGGCGTGACGGGAGCGGGCCGCCCGTACGCGCCCTCACTAGGACGCATGAACGAGCCTCGCCAATGCGGTCATCTGGAGGCAGACCCGCCGGAACGCCCCGTGTGCCCCCTATGCCGCAACGCGAATGAAGCCTGGCCGAGCAGTGTAGCCGCCCCCGGCGGCCGTGGTGTTCACCTCCGGTCGACGGTGCCGGCGTGCGGTCCGCTTTGGTTTTACTCCCGGGTATGGGTGTCGAGAAGTCGGTCGGAGCGGTGCGCTGGTGAACCCCGACGGTGCTACCGTGACGTCACGGCAGAGTGGATGCATCCGCGGGCGAGACGGTGACCAGCTGTGAGGGCCGTGACGACGATGACGGGCACACCGCCGCAGGACCGCTTCCGTGGTGCACTGCTGGGCACGGCCGTCGGCGATGCGCTGGGTGCTCCCTTCGAGGGCGCTGCCGACGTCCGGCCACGCGATCTGGAGCACGTGGAGCGTGATGCCGGCCTGTTGCGCTGGACCGACGACACGGCCATGACCCTGGCCGCGGCTGAGTCCCTGGCAGAGCACGGTGGCTTCGACGGCGCCGCCATGGCGCACCGCTTTGCGGAGGAACACCGCCGGGAACCATGGCGCGGGTACGGCGCGGGACCACCGCAGATCTTCGCCGCCATCCGCGCCGGCGCCCCATGGGACGAGCCCGCGCGTGCGCTGTTCGGCGGGTCCGGCTCGTTCGGCAACGGGGCAGCCATGCGCGCCGCTCCCGCCGGCTTGCTCGCCTACGGTGCCCTCCCCGCCGCCGCACGGCTCGCTCGCCAGCAGGCAGCGATCACCCACACGCACGAGCAGGGTCTGCAGGGCGCCGCTCTGCAGGCCTGCGCCGTGGCGTGGTTGGTGTGCGCACAGCCCACGGAGGGGTCGGACAGCCCGACGCGGCTTCTCGACGAGATCCGCGGCTACGCACCCGACCGTGAGTTGCAGGAGGGGCTCACGGCCATCACCGCGCTGCGCCCTGACGCCGACCCGACCAGCGTCGTGGCCGCCCTGGGCAACGGCGTCGCTGCCGTCGAGTCGGTACCCGCCGCCCTGTGGGCGTTCGTGCGCCATCCACGCTCCTTCGTCGACACGGTGCGCGCGGCCATCACCCTGGGAGGCGACACCGACACCATCGCCGCGATGGCGGGGGCGCTGTCCGGCGCGTTCCTCGGCTGCGACGCCATCCCCCGCTCATGGCGAGAGCGGTTGGAGGCCCGGGAGCGGCTCGTCGCCGCAGCCGACCGGCTCCGAGCCGCCGCCGGCCGGGCCTCGTCCGCGGCCGCCACCGACTGACCTCCCGGCTAGTCTCGGGCGGCCAGCACTGCGTTCCCGGTGCGCTGGACGATAGATCAGTGATTGAGCCGGACAGGAGTTGTCGTGGCCGTCCCGAGCGTGTCGTATGCGATCACCATGCGGATCCATCTCTCCGCCGACCCGGTGGGCATCGGGCGGGTGGCCACCGCCGTCGGCAAGGCCGGCGGTGGCGTGACCGCCGTGGACATCGTCGAGTCCCACCAGGATCACCTCACCGTCGACGTGACCGCGAACGCCGCGGACGGCGGCCATGCCCAAGCAATCACCGAAGCGGTCGAAGCTCTTGACGGCGTTCGGGTCCACAAGGTCAGCGACCGCACGTTCCTGCTCCACCTCGGCGGGAAGCTCGAGGTCCGGTCGAAGGTGCCGCTGCGCACACGCGACGACCTGTCGATGGCGTACACGCCCGGCGTCGCGCGTGTGTGCCGCGCCATCGCCGAACGGCCCGAGGACGCCACCCGTCTCACGATCAAGCGCAACACCGTGGCGGTCGTGACCGACGGCTCGGCCGTGCTGGGCCTCGGCAACATCGGCCCCTTGGCCGCCCTGCCGGTCATGGAGGGCAAGGCGGCGCTGTTCAAGGAGTTCGCCAACGTCGATGCGTTCCCGATCTGCCTGGACACCCAGGAGACCGAGGAGATCATCCGGGCCTGCGAGTTGATCGCACCCGTCTTCGGCGGGATCAACCTGGAGGACATCGCCGCCCCAGGATGCTTCGAGATCGAGGACCGGCTGAAGGCCTCGCTGGACATCCCCGTCTTCCACGACGACCAGCACGGGACCGCCATCGTCGTCCTGGCCGCCCTCATGAACGCCGCGCGTCTTGTGGGCAAGACCATGACGGACCTGCGGGTCGTGATCGCCGGCGCCGGCGCCGCGGGGGTGGCGGTCGCCAAGATCCTGCAGGCCGAGGGTGTGACGGATGTCATCGTCTGCGACCGCCACGGCGCCCTGCACGACGGACGGGAGGACCTCAACGCGTCCAAGGAGTGGCTGGCCGGGCACACGAACCCCGGGCAGGTCAGCGGCAGCCTCGTCGAGGTCCTCCATGGCAGCGACGTGTTCATCGGCGTGTCGGGCCCCGACGTCCTGCAACCCGAGGACCTCGACGTCATGGCCGTCGACCCCATCGTGTTCGCGCTCGCCAACCCCGACCCGGAGGTGGACGCTGCCGGCGCCAGGAAGCGTGCAGCGGTCGTCGCCACGGGGAGAAGCGACGAACCGAACCAGATCAACAACGTCCTTGCCTTCCCCGGCGTGTTCCGCGGAGCGCTGGATGCGCACGCCTCCGCGATAACCGAGAACATGAAGGTCGCGGCGGCCAGGGCCATCGCCCTGGTCGTCGAGCGGGAGGAGCTCAACGCCGCCTACATCGTCCCGAGCGTCTTCAACCCCGCCGTGGCCCCCGCGGTCGCGGAAGCCGTCCGCGCGGCAGCTGACGCAAGCGATCGTGCCTGAGCCCACTCATCCGGCACCGTTGATGATCTCCGCCACATCGAAGCGTTCACCGGTCTCCCGCTCGGAGACCGCCCACAGGGCCTGTGCCGGCCGACCCGGCCGTCCAATCACCGGTCGCCGGACCGGCGGGCCGGACGTCACCCATCTCGGGCCGTATAGCTCGCCGCCGGCTGCGGCCGGGTCGGTGGCCGCCCGCAGCAGCGTCAGGGCTCCCAGCGCAGCCGGCGTTCCCGCCCACCGGACCGCGGCCTGCAGGAACCGTTGGGCCAAGCCTCCGTCGGTCTCGCGCACGCTGGAACCCCAGAGCTCGGTGTCGGAGACCCCGGGGTGCGCGGCCACGCTATGGGCGCGGACGCCCACCGCCTGGAACCGCCGCTGCAGCTCCATGGCGAACATCAGGTTCGCGAGCTTGGACTGGCTGTAGGCGCGCCACGGGTTGTACCGCCCGCGCAGATGCGGGTTGTCCGGGCGGACGGTGCGGCCGACGAAGCGCGCGATGCTCGTCACGGACACGACGCGCGCGGCCGGCGCCGCCAGCAACGCGGGCAGGAGGCGGTGCGTGAGCACGAAGTGCCCGAGGTGGTTCACGCCGAGCTGCGTCTCAAAGCCCTCCGCGGTCGCCCCCTCGCGGATACCCATGACACCCGCGTTGTTGACGAGGACGTCCACCCGTTGGTGGTCGGCAGCGATGCCGCTGGCGCACGCGCGCACGGACTCAAGCGACGCGAGGTCGAGCTCGCGGAGCTCGAGGACGGCCCCGGGAACCTCGGTCGTGATCGCACGCTGGGCCTGCCGCGCCTTGTCCTGGTTGCGTGCCGCCATCACGACCGTGGCCCCCTTGCGGGCCAGCGCGCGGGCGACCTCGAGTCCGAGACCGCTGTTGGCACCGGTGACGACGGCGACTCTTCCTTGCTGCTGAGGGATGTCCTCCAGTGTCCACATGAGCGGATTGTGGCCCGAGGCCGACGGAAGCAGTCGAGCAAGGGCTGCGGCGGGATGAGACTTGAGCTCCGGCTCGGCCGCGGCGGCTATGGTGGCTGGGGAGGCGTCTGGGTTCCTGGTGGGCCCCACGGTCTTCAAAACCGATGAGAGCGACACGGTCGCTCTGGCGGGTTCGATTCCCGTCCGCCTCCGCCACCGTCCGGCCCGCTGACCTGCGTCGGGCGTGCTGATACACGTCCTCGGGGGGATCCGCGTCGAGCTGTGCCCCAGCTGCCCCCGACAGGGTCTTCACCGGCACGCCCGGGACATGATGGCGCACCGGGCGTCCGCGACGTGGTGACGGCGGTCTCGTCATGGGAGATGGTCGCGGGCAGCAGCATGGCCGCCCTGCTGGCCAACGCGAAACAACGAGGGCGAGCGATCCGCCAGTCCGGGGGCGGTGAAGGCGGGGTCGGCCGCAGCCAACCCGAGACGGACGAACAGCAGCGGGGCGACGCCGGCGGCCCACATCCCCACGGTTGCGTACCGGAGGTAGCGGTAGGTCAGGGCGATGGGGTCCTCGCCGCCGGGGAACAGCTCCCCGAGCCCGAACCACAGCACCGCCACGCCGACGAGGCCGACGGGGATCCGCAGCAGCCGTTTCCAGACCGGCCCGTCGGCGGAGAACCCGCCTCGGTTGCGTACGAAGACGAGCCCTGCGACCAGCCCGAAGAGCGTGGCGGCTGGGGTGACAACCGCGCTGATCTGCATCGGGTGATGGGTCGGGTCGACACCCACCCAGCTCGCGGGCACCTCCCAGCCGAGGAACGCCACGCGCACGACCACGGCGAGCAGGACCAACCCCAGGGACACCGCCAGTCCCAGCCACAGCTGCCGGCGGGGGCGCAGCGCGGCGATCCGCACGGTCGCCGCTGCCTGCCACCGCAGGTAGGCGACCAGGATGACCCCGCCGGCGGTCCAGCCGGTCAGCGTGTCGACGGGGAAGTGCACGCCGAGCTGCAGCCGGGACAAGCCCAACAGAACCATCAGGGCCGCCGCGAGCCCCCACGCCCACCAGCGCCGGATGGCGGCGGCGAGGTAGCCCCAGACCACGACGGCGTTCTGCGCGTGCCCTGACGGCACGCCGAAGGTCGACTCGGCCCGCAGGGCGAGCGAGGGGTCGAGGAACGACGGGCGTGGCGTCCGGGCGGCGAGCTTGCCGATCCCGCTCAACGACGCTGACAGCAGGAAGATCACCGCCAGGTGGATGCCGGCCGTGCGGTGCACCGACCACACGACGACGGGGAAGACGAGGACGTAGAACTCCTCGTCGCCGAGCCAGGTGATCGCCGCCATGGCCGTGGTCAGCCACGCGAGACGGTCCTGCACCCGCTGGACGAACCCCAGCCCGGGATGCCGGCCGGGATCGGCGCGCTCGACCGCCGCCGCGGCCCGCTCGGCGAGAACGGCCTCGAGACGGTCGGGGTAGTCGGTGATGATGCCGTGGGTCCCCAGGTTGAGCAGCCGGTGCATCTCCTCGGCGTCGTTGATCGTCCAGACGCTCACGTCGATGCCGTGGTGCTCGGCGGCGCGAAGGAACTCGGAGGTGACGACCCGGAAGCCGGCCCACTCGACCGGGGTGGACAGGTCCCAGGTCACCGGCACCTGCAGGAACTCTCCCGGCGGCGTCCACCAGCGGTGCGCGCCGAGCAGTCGCAGCGCGACGAACGTGAACGACTCGTCCTCGGGCATGTTGGTGGGGACGTCCGGGAGCGCCGCGCGGAACTCGACGAGGAGGTCGAGGTCGAACGAGGCCACGACGGTGCGGTCCTCCCGCCGGTGCTCGCGGATCTCCTCGACCAGCGCCCCGACGATCTCCGGGCCGCTGTCGGGTTTCATCTCCAGCAGCAGCCACTCGCCGGGGAACCCGTCGAACACCTCGGCCAGAGTCGGCACCTCGATGCCCTGGCCGACGAACGGGAGGCCGCCGTCGGGGCCGGGGAAGCCATGACCGGCGTCGAGCTCCTTGATCTGGGCCAGGGTCAGGTCACGGACGCGACCGGTCCCGTCGGTGGTGCGATCGACGGTCTCGTCGTGCATGACGACGAGACCGTCGTCCGCGGTGAGCTGCAGGTCCATCTCGAGCACGTCGGCGCCCAGCTCCACGGCGCGCTCGAAGGCGGGCAGCGTGTTCTGCGGGGCGTGACCCTGGGCTCCGGCGTGCGCGATGTTGACGGGATCGTTCGCGACGTAGTGGGGGATGCGGTCGGCCGGCTCGGCCTGCAGCAGCGCGGCGATGACCGCGACGGCGAGGAGCGCGACGACGGTGACCCAGCCGCGGCGCGGCGGGTGCGGGCGGACAGCGGGAGTGGCCATGGTCACCCCAGCGTGCCGTATCGGTTTCTGCCCTGGCATCGCTGTCCGCGACCACGGCATCCGGACCACCTCGGTCGGCGGCAGCACCAGCGGTGGAGCCGGTGGCAACGGTGTGGCGGCGCAGACCCGGGACCTGTAGCGCATCGGACGAAGCGGGGGGCCGCCGCGGGGCGTAGCGTTGGCGGGCGTGATCACCGTCGACTCCATCCTGTCGGAGCGCTACCACCTCGAGTCGCTGCTGGGCCGGGGGGGTATGGCCGACGTGTTCCGCGGCCGGGACCTGACCCTGGAACGCCCTGTCGCCGTCAAGGTGGTCCGTGGCGCCGACGACGAGGACGCCCGGCGGTTCGCACGGGAGATCCGGGCGATGGCGGCGTTGAGCCACCCCGGCATCGTGCGGCTGTTCGACGCCGGCACCCACGAGGGCGTGCCGTACCTGGTCATGGAGCTCGTCGACGGACAGCCACTGCCCTCGGTCCTCGAGGCCGGCCCTCTCGGGGCAGCACGCGTCGCCGAGCTGGGCCGGGAGCTGGCCACCGCCCTCGCGCACGCCCATGAGCTGGGCATCGTGCACCGCGACGTGAAGCCGGCGAACGTGCTGCTCGGCGCGGACGGACGGACCCGTCTGTCCGACTTCGGCATCGCGCAGCTGGCCGACGCGACGCGGCTGACCACGCCTGGCATGACCACCGGCACCGCCGCCTACCTGGCGCCCGAGCAGCTGCAGGGTGGTGACGTCGGCCCGCCGGCCGACATCTATGCGCTCGGACTGGTGCTGCTCGAGGCGCTGACCGGTTCCCGCGAGTACACCGGCACCGCGGTCGAGGCGGCGATGGCGCGCCTGCAGCGCGACCCGACGATCCCCGATGAGCTCCTGGCGCCGTGGCCGCACCTGCTGCGCGCCATGACCGATCGCGACCCGTCCGCACGACCGAGCGCCGGGCAGGTCGCCGTCCGGCTGGCCGGCCGTGCGGCTCAGCGGGGAGCCGCCGCCACGCCGACCATGGCGCTGTCTGCGCAGCCGACGTCCACGGAGCCGACGCCCACCGAACTCGTGCGCGAACCCGCCCCCGACGAGCGGGCTCGCCGGTCCGCTGACCCGCGACGCAAGACGACCGTTGTGGTCGCCGGACTGCTCGCCGTCGCCGCCGTCCTGCTGCTCGTCCTCGCCACCGATGTGGGCGACGGCGAGGCCCCGCCGGACACTCCCGCACCCGAGCAAGAAGCCGGCACGACCCTTCTGCCGGAGGTCGACGAGGCGCTCCGGCGTCTGGAGGAGGCGGTGCAACCGTGACACGCCGGTTGCTGGTTCTGTTCACCGCGCTGCTGCTGACCGCCGCCGGCTGCGCAGACGGCGGCCTGTCTGACGAGGCCGCCCAGGACCTCCAGCAGCGCGCGGCCGAGGTTCGTGCAGCCGCCGAGGCCCGCGACGTCGCCACCGCCCAGGAGGCGCTGGGGGGGCTGCGCTCGGCACTTGACGCCCACGTCGAGGACGGTGCCGTCAGCGCCGGACGCGCGCGCGAGATCGCCGGCGCCGCCGACGCGGTGGCTGCCCGCCTGGCCCTGCTCACCGAGGAGGAGCCGGAGGTGCCCCCAGCCCCTGAGCCATCACCGGTGGAGGAG
>Ga0247713_1001697_pt1 | contig 10642 bp, 9 predicted proteins | sample 21E_NmetaG_FD_189936 | JGI IMG/M metagenome (GOLD analysis project Ga0247713, IMG submission 189936) | Soil microbial communities from hillslope of Landscape Evolution Observatory, University of Arizona, Oracle, AZ, United States - 2-1-E_N | ecosystem: Engineered > Artificial ecosystem > Mesocosm... | reverse complement strand
GTGTGACACCACCGACCACGACGCCTGGCGCTGCGTCACCGGCCAGGTCCCCCTGACCGGTGTGGACGCCACGATGTTCTCCGACAGTCCCGTGTGGAGCGGCGTCATGTGGGCCGAGGTCGACGGGGATGGCCTGCGACGCCCCGCCCACCCGCTGATCGACCGGCTCCCACCCGAAGGGGCACCCGGGGATTGAGGGCGGCGCGTCCGGGGCATCGCCTAGCACCATGGACTTCGACGCGTACAAACCCGCCGTGCTGCTCGACCTCGACGGCACGCTCGTGGACTCGGTGTACCAGCACGTCGTGGCGTGGAGCGAGGCGTTCCAGGCCCACGGCTACGAGGTGCCGCTCTGGCGCATCCACGCCGCCATCGGCATGGGCGGAAAGCGGCTCGTCCCCTGGCTGCTGCGCGGTCACGTCGACGACACCGAGGAGCTGTCCGACGATCACCGCCGGCGCTTCCTCGACCGGGCCGACCAGCTGCGCGCAACCCGCGGTGCCGCCGCGCTGGTCGACGACCTCGAACGGCGGGAGGTGGCCTTCAAGATCGCCACGTCTGCGGAGGCCGAGATCCGTGACGCGCTGCTGGAGACCCTCGGGCGCACCGACCTGGCCAGCGCCGACGCCGACGACGTCGGCTCGTCCAAGCCCGCACCGGACCTGCTCCTCGCCACGTGCGCCGACCTCGGTGTCGAGCCGGAGGACGCGACCCTCGTCGGCGACAGCGCATGGGACGCCGAAGCGGCCCGCCGCGTGGGCATCCGCACGATCGCCGTGCGCTGTGGGGGCTTCGGCGACGACCACCTGCTGTCCGCCGGCGCCGACGCCGTCGTCGACGACCCGGGCGCGCTGATCGGCCGCCTATAGGCGGCGGGGGCACGCGGGACCACCGGAACCAGGCCGTGAGCCAGGGTGTTGGCACCGCATCCCCTCTCTCAAGGCACTGAGTCCCGACACCGCCCACGCCGACCGGGTCTGGCAGGCTTGCCGGCATGCAAGGCCTCGACGTGCCCGACCTGCACCCCGACCCCGCCGTGCAGGTGCAGGAGTGGGTGGACGCCGCCGTCACCGCCGGCGTGGCGGAGCCGACGGCGATGACGCTTGCCACCGCTGACGTGCTCGGCCGACCGTCGGTGCGGGCGGTGCTGCTGAAGGGCCTCGACGAGCGTGGCGCGGTCTTCTACACCAACTACCGCTCGGCGAAGGCGCGCGACCTCGACGCCAATCCCCAGGCGGCCCTGGCGCTCGTGTGGCCCACGCTGTACCGGCAGGTCCGCATCACCGGGCCGGTGACACGGACCAGCGAGGCCGAGTCCGACACCTATTTCGCCACCCGGCCGCCGGGCAGCCGGCTGAGCGCCTGGGCGTCGCCCCAGAGCGCGGTCATCGCCGAACGCGCCGACCTCACCCGGCGGGTCGCCGAGGTCGCCGCCCGCCACCCCGACGGTCTGCCCCGCCCCGCGCACTGGGGCGGCTATCGTGTCGCCCTGGAGCAGGTCGAGCTCTGGCAGGCCCGCCCGGACCGGCTGCACGACCGCCTGCGCTACGCCCAATGCGACGACGGGAGCTGGCGCATCGAGCGCCTGGCCCCGTAACCGAGCGCCCACCCGGATCTCTTAGCCCGCCGCGTCACCGGGTACGACAGCAGTGGACCACGACGGACAACAACAACGACAGAGGACATTGGATGAGCACGAGTCAAGTGGACGAGCGCCAGGCCCGAGCGGTGGCGGAGGCCGCACGCGAGTCCGAGTGGCGAAAGCCCAGCTTCGGCAAGGAGCTGTTCCTCGGTCGGCTGCGGCTCGATCTCATCCATCCTCATCCCCATCAGACCGTCGAGCACATCCGCAAGGGCGAGGAGTTCCTCGCCAAGCTGGAGCGGTTCCTGACCACCGAGGTGGACCCGCTCCAGATCGAGCGTGACGCGAAGATCCCCGATCACGTGATCAAGGGCCTCGTCGACCTCGGCGCCCTCGGGATGAAGATCGACGAGCGGTACGGCGGCCTCGGGCTGTCCACCGTCTACTACGGCAGGGCCCTGCAGCTCGCGGGATCCGCCCACTCGGCGATCGCCACGCTGCTCAGCGCCCACCAGTCCATCGGCGTGCCCCAGCCGCTGAAGCTGTTCGGCACCGAGGAGCAGAAGCGCACGTACCTGCCCCGCGTGGCACGCGACGAGATCAGCGCGTTCCTGCTCACCGAGCCCGACGTCGGCAGCGACCCCGCCCGGATGCGCACCACCGCCATCCCCACCGAGGACGGGTCCGGCTACACGCTGAACGGCGTGAAGCTGTGGACCACCAACGGCGTCATCGCCGACCTGCTGGTCGTCATGGCCGTCGTGCCCAAGGGCGAGGGCCGCAAAGGCGGAATCACGACGTTCATCGTCGAGGCCGACAGCCCCGGCATCACGGTGGAGAACCGCAACGCGTTCATGGGCCTGCGCGGCATCGAGAACGGCGTCACGCGCTTCACCGATGTCTTCGTGCCCGCCGAGAACGTCGTCGGCCAGGAGGGCCGGGGCCTCCGCGTCGCCCTGGCCACGCTGAACACCGGTCGCCTGAGCCTGCCCGCTGTGAACGCCGCGACCGGCAAGTGGTGCCTGAAGATCGCGCGGGAGTGGGCCAACGAGCGCGTCCAGTGGGGACAGCCGATCGGCAAGCACGAGGCAGTCGCCGACAAGATCGCGTTCATCGCCGGCACCGCCTTCGCCATGGAGGCGGTCGTGGAGCTGTCCTCCACGCTCGCCGACGAGGAACGCAACGACATCCGCATCGAGGCGGCGCTCGCCAAGCTGTACAACTCCGAGATGGGCTGGCTGGTCGCCGACGAGCTCGTGCAGATCCGCGGCGGGCGGGGGTTCGAGACCGCGGAGTCGCTGGCGGCCCGCGGTGAGAAGCCGGTACCCGCCGAGCAGGTGCTGCGCGACATGCGCATCAACCGGATCTTCGAGGGCTCCTCGGAGATCATGCACCTGCTGATCGCCCGGGAGGCCGTCGACGCGCATCTGTCGGTCGCCGGGGACATCATCAACCCCGACGTGGAGCTGGCCGACAAGGCGAAGGCGGCGGTCAAGGCGGGGGGCTTCTACGCCAGGTGGCTGCCGAAGCTCGTCACGGGCAAGGGCCACGTGCCGGGCGCCTACGGGGAGTTCGGTGAGCTCGCCGAGCACCTGCGGTTCGTGGAGCGGTCGTCGCGCAAGCTCGCCCGCTCGACCTTCTACGCGATGAGCCGCTGGCAGGGACGGCTGGAGCGCAAGCAGGGCTTCCTCGGTCGGATCGTGGACATCGGTGCGGAGCTGTTCGCTATGAGCGCGGCGTGCGTGCGTGCGCAGATGCTGGTCGACGACGACATGATCGAGGGCGAGCGCGCCGTCGAGCTCGCCGACCTGTTCTGCCGGCAGGCCCGCCGGCGCGTCGACACGCTGTTCCGGGCGCTGTGGCGCAACGACGACGCCCACAACTACGCCATGGCGCAGCAGGTGCTCTCCGGACGCTACGTGTGGAGCGAGACGGGCATCATCGACCCCTCGGGCGAGGGCCCCATGATCGCCGCGCCACCCACGGCCGGCGCCACGTCGGCCGCCGGCTAGACGCAGGGCTCGACGACATGGCGAAGACCGCGCCGGGAACCGGCCCGCTGGGCGAGATCACCTGTGTTGAGGGGCAGACCTTCTGCATCTCCGGAATCAGCGGCCAGATCCGCCCCGGCGGGGACGAGGGCCTGTACATCATCGACACGCGGGTGCTCGACACCCTCGTGCTCCACATCGATGGGCAGGAACCGCGGGTCCTGCTCGGCCGGCGCGTCGGCTCGGCCACCGCTCGCTTCACGGCCTACACGATGCCCGCCGACGAGCGCCGCGCCGACCCCTGCCTGTTCGTCGACCGGCGGCGGGTCGTGTCGGGTTCGGTGTCGGACGAGATCGTGCTCGCCAACCACGACATGGAGGCCCGCACCCTCACGGTCGAGCTCGAGGCGGGCACCGACTTCGCCTACATCTTCGACGTGAAGCACGGCCGCACCCCGCCGCCGGTCGCCGGTGAGCTCGTCGACGGGGGCCTGGCGTTCACTCACCCGGAGGGGGTGATGACGGCGTACGTGCGGCCGTCGGTGCCAGCCGACGAGTACGACGTCGGCTCACGGAGGTTGCGCTGGCGGGTCACCGTGCCGGCCCGGGGCAGCTGGGCGCTCACCGTGGCGGTAGGGCTGTGCGAGCAGGACCGGACCCTGTGGCCCACGCGCACGTGGACGAGCACAGAGCCGCAGGCCGACGTCGGCGACCTGCCCTGGCGTCCCCCCGAGGTTCGCTGCAGCGACCGGCGCTTCAGCGAGCTGATCGAGCAGAGCGCCTACGACCTGGCGTCTCTGAGGGTCACCGATCCCGACGCACCCGACGACGCCTTCCTCGCGGCCGGCAGCCCCTGGTTCCTCACCCTGTTCGGGCGGGACTCGCTGTGGGCGGCGCTCATGACCCTGCCGCTGTCGGTCGGCCTGTCCGGGCAGACGCTGCGGGTGCTGGCCCGCCGGCAGGGCACCCGACGCGACCCCGAGACCGAGGAGGCACCGGGCAAGATCCTGCACGAGGTCCGCCACGGCGGGTTCGCGGGTCGCGGTGACCTGCCGCCGCTGTACTTCGGCTCCCTGGACGCCACCCCGCTTTTCGTGACCCTGCTGAGCGAGGCCTGGCGCTGGGGGCTGTCGGCGGAGCAGGTCGAGCCGCTGCTGCCGGCCGTCGAGCGGGCGCTTGCCTGGATGCGCGACGACGCCGACCCCGACGGTGACGGCTTCCTCGAGTACATCCGCTCGGGACCGCGGGGCCTGGCCAACCAGGGGTGGAAGGACTCCGAAGACGGCGTCCAGTTCGCCGACGGCCGTCTCGCGGAACCGCCCATCGCCCTGTGCGAGGTGCAGGGCTACGCCTACGATGCCGCGCTGCGCGGCGCCGAGCTGCTCGCGGCGTTCGACCGCTCCGGCGCCGGTGAGTGGGAGGAGTGGGCGGCGGGCATGGCCAAGCGGTTCCGGTCCGCGTTCTGGGTCGACCACCCCGATGGGGCCTACCCCGCGGTCGCGCTGGACGGGCGCAAGCAGCTGGTGGACAGCGTCACGTCGAACATGGGGCATCTTCTGGCAACCGGCATCCTCGACGAGGAGGAGTGCGGTCTCGTCGCCCGGCGCCTGTCCGCGCCCGACATGGACTCCGGCTGGGGACTTCGGACCCTGTCGTCGGCCTCGCCGCGCTTCAACCCGCTGTCCTACCACGGCGGCTCGGTGTGGCCGCACGACACCGCAATCGCCGTCGCCGGCCTGGCCGCCACCGGGCATGCCGGCGTCGCGGCGAAGCTCATGCAGGGACTCACGGCGGCCGGGCCCTTCTTCAACAACCGGCTGCCCGAGCTGCTCGGCGGTGAGCAGCGCGCCCCGGGAGGCTTCCCGCTGCCATACCCCGCCGCCTGCCGACCGCAGGCGTGGGCCGCGGGCGCGGCGCTGCTCATGCTGCGCACTGCGCTGGGCATCCATCCGCACGTCCCCGAGGGCCGCCTGCTGCTGCGGCCGATGTCGCCGCCGCCCTACGACCAGCTGCGCGTGGAGGGGCTGCCGCTGGCCGGCGGGCGGCTGACGATGAGCCTCGACCGTGCTGGCGGCCCCATCGTCGAGGAGTCCCCGCCCGGGCTGGAGGTGGACCTCGTCAGCCCGCGTGACCCGCCGCCGGCCTCGGGCGATCCCCCCCGTCTTCCTCCCCGCTGAGCACGCGCTCGTAGACGCGCTCGTACCCCTCGACCATGCGCGCGTCGGAGAAGTGGTCCTGGACCCGGGCACGGCAGGCCCGCGGGTCGATGTCGCCCACCCGCGTGACCGCATCGCAGAGCCCGTCGAGGTCGCCCTCGGGCAGCAGGAAGCCGGTCTCACCGTCCACGATCACCTCCGGCGACGCGCCGTTGGCGAACGCGACCACCGGCGTGCCGCAGGCCATGGACTCGACCATGACCAGGCCGAACGGCTCCGCCCACTGGATCGGGAACAGGCAGGCGTCCGCTCCCGCCATCATGGCGGCCTTCTCGTCGGTGGAGACGGTGTCCAGGATCTCGATGTCCACGCCGTCGAGGTGGGGCTCCACCGCCTCGCGCCAGTAAGCCTCCTCCGGGGGCTCGTTCACCTTCACGACCATCTTCAGCTTGCGCCCGAGCTGTTTGGCGCAGCGGACGGCGACCTCCGGGCCCTTCTCCCGGCTGGCGCGGCCGATGAAGAACAGGTAGCCGTCCGTGCCGCGACGCTCGGACCGCAGCGGGTAACGATCGAGCGGGATCCCGTTGGGCACCACGCCGGCGATGGACAGGCCCTCGGGGGCCCGGTCCCGCTGGTCCTGGCTTATCGCCACCAGGCGCAGGCGCGGGGCCAGCGCCGTGTACATTCGCCGGAAGTCCTCCGTCCACGGTCCGTGCAGCGTGTGCACGACCGGCGGCCCGTCCGTGAACGCGCCGATCGCCGGCCCGATGAGCCCGGAATGGTCGTGGATGACGTCGAACTCGTCGCGCCGCCGGTAGCCGGCGGAGCAGTGCAGCAGCTCGTGATAGGCGGAGCCCAGCTGCTTGGAGGGGGGCTCGTCGAACACGGTCCACAGCACCGCGCTCGTTCGCGAGCCACCACTGGCGAGCAGCGTCACGTCGTGACCGCGGTCGGCCAGCCCGTCGGCCAGCTCCGACACGATCCACTCGATCCCCCCGTAGCCTGCGGGCGGCACGGCGAACCACGGCGGGGCCATCTGCAGAATCCGCACGAGTCCTCCTGTCTCGCCCGGGGCTGTCGGCACCGGCGGGCGGCTACGCTCACCACGCACAGGCATGCCCCGGACGATCGGACCCTACGCTCATGGACGAGGAGGCCTTCCTTGCCCGGTTGGCCGAGGAGGCCGGCACCGCGGTCATCTCGGCCGGGGAGGCCGAGGCCGTCCTCGACCTGGCCCGCGTCGTCGCGCACGCGGTGCAGCGCCGCTTCGCGCCGCTGACGGCCTATGCGCTCGGCCTGGCGCTCTCCGCCGACGGAGAGCCCGAGGAGCGGGAGGGGCGGGTCCGCGCGTTGACCGCGCTGGTGGAGGAGCTGGTCGCTTGAGCAGCCGGCCGACGGCCAGGCGCCGCATCGTGCGGGTCGACGGGGACACCGCTCAGCGCCGCACCGACCACCTGGCCGTGGAGGAGCCACTGGAGGTGCGTGTCAACGGCGACGCGGTGGCCGTCACCATGCGCACCCCCGGCAACGACTTCGAGCTGGCGCTCGGCTTCTGCCTCACCGAGGGCATCGCCGCGGAGGGTGACGTGGTCACGATCCGCTACTGCGCCGGCCAACCCGGCCCCTACACCGGGGACTTCAACGTGGTGGAGGTGGCGTTGCGGTCCGCTGAGCCGATCGCCCAAGACCTGCGCCGCAACGTCTACACCACCTCGTCGTGCGGGGTGTGCGGCACCGCCAGCATCGACGCGGTGCGCAAGAAGACGGTCGACGTGTCCGCCGACCCGGCGCGTGTCACGGCGGCCACGCTGGCGGAGCTGCCGGACGGGCTGCGCGCCGCGCAGCGGGTCTTCGACCGCACCGGGGGCCTGCACGCGGCTGCGCTGTTCACCGCCGACGGTGACCTCGTGTGTCTGCGCGAGGACGTCGGCCGCCACAACGCCGTCGACAAGATCATCGGATGGGCGGCCACCGAGCGACGCCTGCCGCTGACCGGGCACATCCTGCTGGTCTCCGGCCGTGTGGCGTTCGAGATCGCGCAGAAGGCCCTGTACGCCGGCGTGCCCGTCCTCGCCGCCGTGTCCGCTCCCTCCAGCCTGGCCGCGGACCTCGCCGAGGAGGGCGGTATGACCCTCGTCGGCTTCCTGCGTGGCACGACCATGAACGTCTACACGGGCGCCGAGCGCATCGCCGATCTGAACCTTGACGGTCGGTGAACTAGGCGCGGCCCGTGGCGACGAGCAGGGGGACGAGCATCTCCGTGGGGGTGATGCTGCCGTGGCGTCCGAGCAGCGTGTTCTCCTTCGTCTCGCCGGGGTCGGCGAACGCCACGCCCTCGTGGGCGGCGAGCACGACGTCGCCCATGCGGCCCCGCACGGTGGCGCTGGCGCCCTGCCCGAGCCAGCCCTCGTCGAACAACCGGTCGCGGGAGAACACCCACGCACGATCCTCGAGGGTGTCGGTGGCCGCGTCGAGCAGGTCGCCGGATGCGCCGGTGCGGGCGTGCAGGGACCGGAACCGGCTCTCGCCCGAGTACGCCGCCACCGCCCCGTCGAGGTCGTCGAGGACGACCACGTCGTCGGGGCCGACGTCGAGCTGACCGTGGTCGGACGTGACCACCAGCGCGATCTCTCGGGGCAGCACGTCGCGCAGCTGGCCGACCAGGCGGTCAGCCGCGCGGAGCTCCTCGGTGAAGAACCGCGAGGCCGGCCCGAACTCGTGCGCCACCTTGTCGACGCCGTCGTAGTAGGCGTAGGTCAACGTCCGGTCGCCCGTGGCCAGGCGCCGGACGTGTTCGACCAGCGTCGAGGGGAGCTTCCAACCGACGAAGGCGGCATCGCGCAGGTGCGCGCCGGTGAAGCCCGAGGAGCGGAACTCCGACCGGGTCACGACGGCGACGTCGTGCCCGCGAAACGGCTGCACGGGTTGCACGGTCGCGGGGTCGGGGCCGCGGTGAGGTCCGGACGTCTGCCACCCGAGGACGTTCAGGATCTCACCGCCCACTCGCATGCGGTACCCGACGATCCCGTGCCCGGCGGGCGGCAGACCCGTCGTGATGGAGGTGAGGGCGGCGGCCGTGGTCGAGGGCGCCACCGTGGTCAGCGTCGTGCCCTCCATGGCGGACAGCTCCGGAAGGCGGTCACCGTGCTCGTCCATGGCGTGCTGGCCCAGGCCGTCGATGACCAGCAGCACCACGCCGTCGGCCTCGGTCGCCGCCGCGGGCAGCCATGGCGCGGCCTCCCCGGCGAGGAGGAGGGGGACGACCGCGCCGATCCACGCACCGTCGTAGTCGGGCCGCGTCGGCTGCATGAGCAGACGGGTACGTCCCGCGCCTGTCACGCGTCGACGCGCACGACGAGCACGGTGACGTTGTCGGGTCCGCCGCCGTCCAGGGCCGCCTGCACCAGCGCGTCGCAGGCCTGCGCAGGTTCGGGATGGTCTTCGAGGATGCGGCCGATGGCCTCGTCGCTGACCGGGTCGATCAGGCCGTCGGAGCACAGCAGCAGCCGGTCGCCGGCCTCCAGCCTCAGCGGTGGAGGGGTGTCCACCTCCACCTCCGCGCCCAGGCCGACCGCGCGCGCAAGTGCGTGGCGCTCGGGGTGGTGGGCAGCCTGCTCGGGCGTGAGATGGCCGGCGTCGACCGCCTCCTGCGCGGCCGTGTGGTCCTTCGTCAGCTGGCGCAGGTCCCCGGCCCGGTGAAGGTAGGCCCGGCTGTCGCCGACGTGGGCGAGGGCGGCCTGCCCCTCGTGCACCACTGCGGCCGTCAGGGTCGTGCCCATGCCGGCTCGTGAGGGGTCATCCTGAGCCGCGGCGTGGACGACGCGGTTCGCCTCGCGTACGGCTTCGGCGAGGGTTTCCTGCGCGCCCTGGATGTCACCGCGGGCCGTCGGATCGACCGCAGCCAGCGACTCCACGGCAAGCTGGGACGCCACCTCCCCGGCGGCGTGGCCACCGAGCCCGTCCGCGACGGTGAACACCACCGTGCCGCAGTGCACGCTGTCCTCGTTGCCCGCGCGGACCAGCCCCACGTGGGTCGCGGCGTGTGCGGAGAGATTCCGGATCGTCTGTCGGCTCACCCCCCTGTGTGTACCGAGTCGCAAGCCGTTTCAACCGTCCATACCGGTCTTGACAATGATTATCACATCGGCCTACAGTCGTGCACCATCCTTCTCTCAATAGCCCCGGGGGGTGCTCATGCGTCGTGGTGCTGCGGTCCTCTCCGCCCTTGCCCTGCTCACGGCGTGCGGCATCGAGTCGGGCGGGTCCGCCGAGCCCTCCGCCAGCGACCCTGCGGCCAAGGGCAACGAGGGTCCGGCCGTCGGCGGGGGCCTGACGGCGGTTGCGACGGTCTTCCCCCTGGCCTGGCTGGCCGAGGAGGTCGCGCCGGGCGCGGACGTCGCGTTTCTCGGGGCGCGCGGTCAGGACCCCCATGACCTCGAGCTCAGCCCGGGGCAGCGGGAGGCGATCGAGACCGCCGACGTCCTGCTCTACATGGGCGACCTCGACTTCCAGCCGCAGATCGAGGCCGCCGCCGGCAACGCCGGCGGCGCGGTCGTCGACGTGGCGGCCGTCATCGGCGAGGAGCGCCTGCTCCCAGGGGAAGAGCAGCCCGAAGCCCACGAGCACGACGGCGGCGACCACGAAGACGACCACGGCGATCACGACGATGCCGGTGCACTGGATCCGCATGTCTGGTTCGACGCCGCCTTGATGGCCGAGGTGGCAGAGGCCATCGGCGAGGCGTTCGCGGCCGCGGATCCCGACGGGGCCGGGGACTACGGGAGCAACGCCGCGCGACTCGCCGATGAGCTCCGCACCGTCCACGAGCAGATCGACGTGCAGCTCTCCGGCTGCCGCCACGACACCGCGATCGTCAGCCACGAGGCCTACGCCTACCTGCTCGAGCCCAGGGG
>Ga0247713_1001696_pt1 | contig 10644 bp, 7 predicted proteins | sample 21E_NmetaG_FD_189936 | JGI IMG/M metagenome (GOLD analysis project Ga0247713, IMG submission 189936) | Soil microbial communities from hillslope of Landscape Evolution Observatory, University of Arizona, Oracle, AZ, United States - 2-1-E_N | ecosystem: Engineered > Artificial ecosystem > Mesocosm... | reverse complement strand
GTGGCGCTGCCGGACCCGACGGCGCCGGTGGCAATGCGTCGAACTGGCGGCCGGGCACCGGCACTGCCGGCGGCGGCAACGGTGGCGAGGGTGGACAGTCCAAAGGCGCAGGCCAGGTCGGGTCCGCCCCGGGCGGGGGCGGCGGCGGACGGGGTACCTCCGGTTCGCTGACCGCAGCCGGCGGCCACGGCAGCGTCATTCTCACGTGGCAGGTCAAGGCGGCGGAGGCGGCACCGCCGCCCCCGCCTGCGGACACAGAGCCAGAACCGGACCCGAACCCCGTGCCCGCGCCGTCGCCTGCCCTTACGGTCGGTCCACGAGCCGACGTGACCTGCACCGGCGTCCAGGCGCCCGCCGGCTCCGACCTGCACGCACTGATCGCCCAGCACCCGGAGAGAACCACCTTCTGCATCGGTGCGGGCGTGCACCGCCTCACCACCCCGCTACGTCCCAAGACCGGCCAGCGCTTCATCGGAGCGCCAGGCGCCGTCCTGAGCGGTGCCAAGGTCGCTACTGCCGCGCAGAATGGGGCTCATTGGGTGATCTCCCACAAGACGCTGAGCACCTGGGCCCATGGGGAATGCCAGCCCGGGTACAGCGGTTGCCGCCACCCCGACCAAGTCTTCATCGGCGGCCAGCGGCTGTGGCAGGTGACGTCCTTGTCTGAGTTGGCCCCGGGACGCTTCTATTTCGACTACCCAGCGGACCGTATCTACTTGGTCGACAACCCCACCGGCAAGCAGCTGGAGGTCAGCCTGGCGCACGGTGCGTTCAGGGGCAATCACGCGGGCAGTGTGCAGCCGGTCTCCGACGGAGTCCACATCGAAAACCTCATCATCGAGCGCTTCGCCAACTACGCCCAGGAGGGAGCCGTGGACAGCTTCCAGGCGAAGAACTGGACGGTCCTCAACAACGAGATCCGGCTCAACCACGGCGTAGGCCTCAAAATAGGAACGGGCGGCGTTGCTCGAGCCAACCACATCCACGGCAGTGGACAACTCGGGGTTGGATCGGCCGACAGCCTCGGTGCGCTGGTGGAGCGGAACCTCGTTGAGCGCAACAATACCGCTGGGTTCAGCACGGGGTGGGAAGCCGGTGGCATGAAGTTCGCCCGGACCGATGGGCTGGTGGTTCGTGGCAACATCGTCGACGCCAACACCGGCCCGGGCATGTGGACCGACATCGACAACATCCGGACGCTCTACGAGGGCAATACCGTCACGAACAACACCGGGGCCGGCATCTGGCACGAGATCAGCTACGACGCGGTGATCCGCAACAACCACATCGCCCACAACGCGAAGACGTGGGGGCACTGGGCATATGAGGCCGGCATCCAGATCGCCCAATCCCAGAACGTAGAGATCTACGGCAACACGGTCGAAGATAATTGGAACGATGTAACCGTCATTCAGCAGCTTCGCGGCACCGGCAAGTATGGAGTTTGGCAGGCACGGAACGTGCACGTGTACGACAACGTCATCAAGACCCGCCAGAACCATCCGGCGGGCCACGGCTCCCGCGGGGGCTTCACCGGAGCGGTCCAGGACATCGTGATGGGTGACACAACGTACTTTGCGACCGCCAACGTGCGCTTCAACGGCAACCACTACGTCGCAGGCGACAACCCCAAACCGTTCGAGTGGCTGAATGCACGGCGAACACCGACGGAGTGGCGATCGTACGGCCATGACCTGCTTGGAAAGTTTCAGTGACTCATCGACGAGTCCGAAGCGAGCGCAGAGCCCCACGGCCCACCACGTCTTCGTACAGCACGCGGAGTTTCTCCGCCCAGACCGATGCCTGGAAGTGCGCTTCGAACCGTTGACGGGCAGCCGTCCCCATCTGCCTTCGCACATCAGCGTCAGCTGCCAGAGACTCTATGGCTTGGGCTAAAGCATTGGGTTGAGCGGGCGGAACGAGGCAGCCGACCTCCGGCGTTACGATCTCCGGGATCCCCCCGACCCCGGTTGCGATGGCAGGCACACCGGCGGCTAGCGCATAGATTAAGGTAGTTGGCAGCGCGTCGAAGTGGCTTGGTTGGACGACGAGGTCGGCGGCGGCCAACAGGGTCGGCACGTCCTCGACGAATCCTGGAAAGCGCAACCGGGGCGCTGCAGGTGAGCGATGGGCAAGGTCTTCGAGCGCCGGTCGCTGGGGTCCATCCCCGGCGAAGACGAGGTGGACGCCGAGAGAGTCCGGTATGCGTTCCATTGCAGCGAGGGCATCTTCGTGGCCCTTGCCCGGCCGCATTATGGCCACCATCACCATCATGATCTCGTTCTGGTTGACGCCGAGCGACGCGCGGAGGCGCAAGCGCGCCTCGGGGTCGATCGAGGGCGCCGGACGCACGGCGTTGTGGAGCGTGACCACCCGGTCATGATTCGCGGCAAAGGCTGCCGTGTACCAACGGCGCTGTGCCTCGGAGACCGCGATCGTCCGGTCGGCGATCCTCAAGCGGGCTTCGCCCGCCAATCGGCGCTTGAAGCGCCCTAACGGCGAGGGCGCGTCCTCAATGACATGGAGGGTGGAAACCAGCGGGATGCCCAGGGTGCGGGCGGCGAACGCGCCGACCAGATCGGCATGCTTGAGATGGCTGTGAACGACATCCGGTGCTATATCGCGGATCGCCTGCCGAGCGTGCAGCAATCCACGAGCGTCCCACCGGGTGGCAAGTTCGAGGCCCACCACACGGACACCTAAATCGCTCAGCTGTCGCGTATAGGAGAGACCTTCGTGCGGCATGAGACTTAATACGGTCATCTCCAGGCGCACCTGGGAGGCTGCTTGGGCAAGCGTCACCAGGAGGTGCTCGGCGCCCCCCTCGCGGAGGCTGTGGATCACATGGCAGACCCGCAGGTCCGTTTGGCGCTCGACCACCTATCTCCTCCTCGCAGCGGCGCACTCGAAAGTCAGCGGGGCACGCCCATGAGCAGGGCCTTGCTGTATGCCTCTTGGAGAGCTTCGGCAAAGCTGGTGGTTGGCGCCAGTGGTGTAGGAGGAATCGGCGGCGGATCGTCGAGGAAGCGATCGACGGCTGCGGCAAGCCGCCTCGCGGTCACTTGAGCACCTCCCGCTTGGACGGTCGCCGCAGGGCTTGTCGGCCAGTGCCTGATGAGTTCCCTCGGGCCGCCGCGATCCAGGCAGACAACCGGGGTGCCAAGGGAAAGCGCCTCGGCCACCGCGAGGCCCGACTCCTCGTGAAGGGCTGGATGCACAAGCGCCGCGGCCCGTGCGAGTCGGGTGTGCAGGTCCGCGTGAGGGAGGCGGCCCTGGAAGGCGACACGGTGCTCGAGCCCCCAGCGTCGAGCGGCCACAAGCACCCGTTGCCGGTCGGGACCGTCGCCGTAGATATGCAACACCGCCTCACGGTGTCGGAGGTGTCGCAGGGCGCGGACGGCCAAGCGGGCTGCCTTCCATGGGACAAGTCGGCCGATGAAGGCCAGCTCACGGCTTCTTTTTGGTTCCGGCCGAATCTGCACCACCCGCGCGCAAGTCGCCTGGGGAACCACCCTCACGGTGCGGGCAGGGCCGATCGCGGCAGCGGTTTCCTGGTTGGGCACCAAGGTCACGGCAGCCCGCCGGGGTAGCTCTGCCACAGGTGGGTAGCGGGCCAGCATCCGTCGGCCTATACGCCGGCTCAGGAACTCAGCGGTGCCGGCAGCGCCAAGCTCACCCAGGAGACTCAACGGCAGTTCAACACCTCCCCCCACAGGGCCCCAAACGAGCGGCTTGTCGAGGGTGGCCGCACCCGCGCGTGTCCAGTACGCCGCCAGGGTCACATGGTGCACGAGGTCGAAGTTCAATGTCCTGTCGAGCTGGCGGGCGCGTTCTCCGGCTCTCCTCTGCCAACGGTCGTGGTACCAGTGAAACCGCAAGGAGTCCGCGTACCGCAAACGATCCGCTTGGGAGCCAAGCGAGACCCCCTCAAGGTGCACCCGCCCTTGCAGGCATGCCGTATTGAGCTCGTGCCGTAGTGTTTCCACGTTGGCCGCGTGCGTAAGCACCCACACCTCGTAGTGCTCTGCGGCTGCCAGGAGGGCTTGCCAGCCGACGTGTGGCTCGCCACCGCTACCGGGTTGGCACCAGAAGGCCGACAGCAGTAATCTCATATTGGTGAGATCCGACCGTTGCGCGCCCATGCAGCCCGTGCACCGGAGGCCCGGCTCGACGTCTCCGTCGTCCAGTCACCCGAACAACCAATCCCTACCAGGGTCCAGAGCCACAAAGCTACCTGTGGACCCTCCAGTCCAGGATCGAAGGCCGCGTTTACAAGAATGCCGAGTACGGAGATGGTTAGCCAGCTCGACAAGTGGCGTTCCCGGCTTTCCGGCGAGGCCTTCCGCCTCTTCGAGGCCAACGTCCTGAACCACACGAGCCAAAACAGCAGCCAGACCGCAAAACCAGGTAGGCCCAGACGCGCCAAGAGAGTCACATGGGAGTTGTGGGCGTTCCGCAGCGGCTCGTCGAAGGCGACCTGATAGCCATAGGTATCCGCGAGGTTCGGTCCAAACCCAAGGCCAAGGGGCCCGTTGTTTCCGGCTAACGTGTCCTGGGCGATGTCTCCCCAATAGGCCAGACGCCATTGGACGGTGCCCCGCTGTGCACCCTTCTCACTGCCCTCCGCTCCTACGAGCGTGCTCACATTCTCAGCGAGCTGACGCAAGCTGATCTCCCGTCCGTCGACGTCGAGACGAGCATCGCTTAGGGCCGCCAAGGCGAGGAGCAGCAAGAGAACGCCTGCCACAGTACTAACCATCGTGCGGCGACGTGCAGGCGAGGCCAGCGCGGTCCCCCCCAAGATGAAGGCCGCGGAGACGAAGCCACCCCGGTTCGTCGTCCCGGCGATCAGCAAAGACATCAGCCCCGCCCCCGTGACGAGCAACCGCAACCGCCGGGCCGGCAGGGTTTCCTCGCCTTTCAGGAGCCAGAAGAACGAGAGGCCTATGGCCAGATGCACGGCCAAATCGCCAGCTTTGAAGCCGAAGACTGGGACGCCGGTCCCTGGAACTGTGGGGCCATTCGTGAGCTGACGGCTGACGATCACCGCCACCCCGCCCCATACCAGAAACCACGGGAGGATGCGCGCGTACCAGCTCAGCAGGCGATCGAGCAACGAAGGGTTTAGGGTCAACAGGGCTGCAACGACGAACGCGAGCAGGGCATAGTACCAAAGGGCGGCATCACGGAGAGCCAGCAGGCCGTATGAGGGCAGGTCCGCAACGAGGCGTGCAGTCCCGAGCCCCAGGAGGAGCAGCAGGGCCTCAAGGGGCGGTGAACGAGAGACGGTTCGCACCAGATGATGCGATCGGCGCAGAACGACGACTAGGCCCACGCCCAGTAACAGCTCTCCGAGAAAAACCGGTATGGCCGGGACGTGCAGGTAAGCGAACGGTCGACCGAAGAAGAGGTAACCAGCCAACACAACGGCAAGGAACAAGACATAACCTTGAGGCCCGGTCCATAGCCGCTGCCTCTGGACAGGGGCGACCGGATGCGGCGCTGCAACCATTCTCACCCTTCCTGGACTCCTGTCACTGGAACGCAAACTCCTCATCAGGACGCAAGCCTTTGCGGAGGGCACCGGTGCTCCGGAGCAAGTCGCGCGCCTTGAGTCTACGTCTGAACCGGGCTCACCGGTCCGAGTGCCGTGCGGCGCCACGTAGAACGGACCCGAAAGCTAGCCAGGCCAGCGCCGCCTGGATCACTCCGCCAAAGGCAAGACCGGCAGCCGCTCCTGATGCCTCTGCGACGAACGCCCCGATTAGGGTGGCGGCCAGCGTTATTGGAGAGGACATCATCATTACGTGCAAGCTTTGGCGCGCGGCTCCCATAGCGCGGATCCCGGTAAGTGGACCAGTCGCAGCGCAGCCCGCTGCCCAAGCGATGGTCAGCAGCGGCAGGACCGCGCGAGCGCCCGACCAGGTTTCGCCGAGCAGGGCCGCGCCGACTGAGTCGGGCAACATGAGGGCGACGCCTCCCCAGGCCAAGGCCAAAGTCGTGGCGACCAGGGAGAGCGCCACGCAGCCCCGCTTCAGCCGGCCGAGCGAATGCTCCTTGGCCCGGACTCCTTCGGGAACCGCGATGAACGTCACCGCCTGGAGCAGCAGGGTGACGGGACCGAGGATGACCTGGGCGCCGCGAATGGCACCAGCGGCGACGAGGCCGGCGATGGCGCCGATTCCGTAGAACGTCGCATGCATCGACGCACTTATGGTGGCGTGCTCGATCGCGAACCTGCCTGAGAGATCACGGTGGGCAGTCCACCAAGCCCTTGCCTGCGCAGGGTTGGGTGCGGTCCGGGACTGCCACAAGCCAAAGAGAGCAGCCACACCAGCAGCACCGCCCCAAGCGAGGAGGAGACTGGCCGCTTGAGGCTCGGCAGTCAGGAACAGCACCGTGTAGAAGACCGCCTGGGCGGTCGCCCACACGAAATCATTGGCTGCCGCCCGCGCGGGCGTCCCTGCGGCGAAGAAGACCTGACGCCACGCATCCTGCAGCAGCAACGCTGGCGCGGTGACTGCCAGCGGCACAAAGGCCGCTTGCAGGGTGCCAGTAAGGAAACCTGCGGCCACGGCCGTGAGACCGGCGAAGACGCAGCCGACGACGAGCACCGCACCGGTCACTGCTTTCGCGGCCTGCCGGTGCGTCGCCTCGTCCACCGCGCTGAACCGCACCACGAACGCCTCGGTGGTGAGGGCCCTACTGGAGCCGAGCATGATGGCGTAGGCGGCAAGCACGAGCGTGAATGCGCCGAACTCCCGCGGGGAGACGGAGCGGGCCACCAGAACCGCCAACGCGAAGTTCGTCACGCTGGAGAGGCCCTGGTCCACGAGGCCCCATCCGACCCGACGGCTCATGGGTCCTCTCAACCCCCCCAGGATGATGGACCGGGACAGCACGCTCACCCGCGCGACTCCCGCCGAGCGGCGGTCATTCCGAGCCGAGCCGGCCGGAAGTGAGGACTGATTCGTAAAGGGATTCCAGAGCCGACAAGGCCGCCGGCGGGGCGAACCGCTCGTCATACAGTTTCCGTGCCGCTGCGCCACCTTCGTCCACGGTCGTGTCGTCAAGACGTTGCAGTGCCGACGTCCAACTGCTCGGGTTGCCGGGAGCCACCTGCCATACGCCCCCCAGCGCCGCGGCGATGTCGCTCATCCCGCCGAGGTCGGCGGTGAGGACGGGAAGTCCGGCGGCCAGGGCCTCGAGGATCACCAGCGGTTGTCCCTCGTACCACATGGACGGGAAGGCCAACGCTCGGGCAGCCAGCATGCGTCCGCGGGTCTCCTCCGGCGGGAGGTAGCCGGTGAAGGTGGCCCGTGGAGGCTTGCGAGCCTCGAGCCCGGCGCGCAGCGGCCCGTCACCGACGACGGTCAACTGCAGCCCGGTGTCGCCTGCGGCCTCCCAGGCGTCGAGCAGCAACGTGATGCCCTTCTCGGCGGTCAACCGTCCGCAGTACAAGATCTCTGTGGAAGTGGAGGGGGGCGCCGAACGCGGGCCCGGGTCTGCCACGAAGTTCGGCTTGACGACGATCTTGGGGGCCGGGAGGCCTGCCGCCACAAAGCGCTCTTTGGCAAAGTCGGTCGGGGCCAGAAAGAGGTCGACGTCTCGATGCCACGTTCCTCGCGCCCTGTGGACGCTGATGTTGGCTGCAACGACCGCCGAGGTGAGGGCGGAGTCCCGGTAGCAGCGGTGCCACACTCCACGCCAGGGGTGTGTGCCGACACAGTCCTCGCAGGGAGCGCCGTCCCGGAAGAGCGCACTGTTGACGCACATGTGCCGGTAGTTCTGCACTGTCATGACGACAGGAACTCCCTCGCCGCGGATGGCGGGAAGGACGGAGGGCGACATGGCGTACCAGGTGTTGTACACGTGCGCGATGTCGGGTGCGCGGCGCTGGACGACTTCCCGCACCTCATGAGCGGCTGTCGGATTCCACGCCGAGATGGCCAGAGCTCCAATCGAGGACACAGGGCCTTGAGGGTTGTCGGCGTGGTGCTCGATGACTTCGTGCCCGTGACGGCGCAGGAGTTCTGCTTCCTCGCGGGTGATGGTGTCCTCGCCGCCGGCCTGCCGGTAGCGGGTGTGGACCTGCAGGATCTTCACCGCGGCCTGCCTCAGCCCTTCCGCGGCTCGGACAGCTTCTGCCGCCAGCGTTTGACGTGCTTCCCACCCTTGGGGTGGCCGTTGGAGGCCTCGCCGTTGGACGGCTGGCCGTACGAGTAGGAGCCGTAGCGGCTGCGTCGGGGGTCTGTGCGGTTGAAGACGTAGCCGAGCAGGGGCGTGCCGACGAAGTCGAGCCGCTCGCGGGCCTCCTCCAGGGTCTGTATCGGGGTTCCCCGGTTGACCACCAGCACGATGCCATCGACGTGGCCGGCCACCGCTGAGGTGTCGGAGACCGACAGCAGCGGCGGGCAGTCGATGATGAGAAAGCTGCCGCTCTGCCGCAGCCGCTGGAGCGCTGCGCGGAAGCTCGCCGTTCGGAAGAAAGAGCCGGCGTGCTCGACGTGGACACCGGCCGGCACCAGGGGCACGGTGACGTTGTCGGAGATCTGCCAGCGGCTGATGCACCAGTCGACCGGCACCGCGGGATCCGCCAGGTCGGTGAGGCCGCGTTCGGTGGTCATGGCCGCGGCCTGTGTCAGGCCGCGAAGCCGCTCGTCTGCGTCCACCAGCAGCACCGGGCGGCCGTCTCGGCGCGCGAGGACGGCGAGGTTCGCCGCGGTGGTGGTCTTGCCGTCTCCGGGACCGGTGCTGGTGATGAGGATGCTGCGGGCGCCGTTGCTCTCGATGGCCGAGTCCAGCGAGGCGAGGACGAACCCGTACGCCTCCGCTGCCGCGGAATGTGGGGCTGACGCGGCGGGCGCCACCCCGTCCACCCCGACGGCCTGGAAGTCCGGCACCTCGCCGAGCAGCGGTGCGCCGAGCACGGCGGCGGGGTCGTGGCGGCCGTCCGCCACCTGAGCCGCCTCGCCACGCCACCACGCCACGCCGGCTGCGGCGACACCGGCGAGCAGCGCCGCGGTGGCGGCGTTGCGCACAGGACGGGGAGCTATCGGTGACTCAGGGATCTCGGCGGGCTCGTACTGCTCCACCCCGTCCCCGTAGGTGATGGCGGCCAGCTCCAGCCGGCTGGCCTCCTCCTGGAAGGCCACGAGCTGGGACATGGCCGCGTCACGCCTCGCGCTCAGGGCGGTGTTGTCACCGTCGGCCAACGCGGCATCCAGCGACTGGATGCGCCCCTCGAGCTGCCCGATCCGCTCCTCACGCTCCTCGAGGGCCACCGCCACCCGGGCTCGCACCTCGTCCTCCACGTGCTGTGCGTAGCTGAGAGCGACGGCGTCGGCGAGCTGAGCGGCCTCCTCCGGGGTGCGGTCGCGCGCACGGATGGTGATCATGTCCAGGTCGGTCGCCGCCTCCGCGGTGACCGCGTCCCGCAGGTCGTCCAGCGTCAGGCGGCCGTCTATCCGCTCGGCCGTCAATTGAAGCACCGCCGTTGAGGTGACACGCTGCGTCTGGTTGCGCACATGGCGCTCGGGACTGGCGACCGCGACCGCCGGTCCCGCCTCGGAGAAGACGGTGGCGTCGGGCGGGGCGGACAGGATGAGCCGCGCCACGCCCTCGTAGCGGGATGTCTGCAGCAAGGAGACGCCGACCGCCAGGACGGCCGCAGCGATGATCGCCGCGAGCACCTTCCAGCGGAAGCGCCATACGGACTCGAACAAACCCGGACCGGCGTCCCATGCTGCTTCTTGAGGTCGTCCCTGCACGCGCTGCTTTCCGTCCGTTCGTGGTAAACGGCACGCCGGCCAATGGCCGACGAGCATCGAGCTTACGTCCAGCCTATCGTCAGCCAGGCGCAATACCCCCCGAACGCGAACGGCAGATCAGGACGGACGAAACCGCCCCAGACGACCGGAACGGCCTTGAAGCTCTCCGGTCAGGTGATGGCGCCCCGGCGGCGGGCGTAACCCACCGCAACGGTCCCTCCACCGATGAGGGCCAGCGCCAGCAACAGGCCGGCGGCCAGGTCGACACCCGTCACCGGCAGCTGGCGGCCGGCCACGACCACGCGGTCAGCGGCGACCCCCCAGCGGACCGGGTTGTCCCTGACCATGTCGCCCCGTGTGGGGGCGGGGCGGTCCACCCGGGCCCCTGGTGCGGGAGCCGGCTGCGTGTCCGGAGCCACGACGCCCCCACCCGGGGGCTCGGTGTCGCCGGGCCGGACCTCGCCATAAGGATCAGGCTGGGCCAGCGCCGGAGCCGCCACGAGCAGCGCCACCAGCGCTGCCATGAGCAACATCGAGGTGCGTCTCATGTCGTCCTCCATCCCCCAGGGGGACTCGTGGTCAAAGGAGCTGGCGCCCCCCGGCGAGCGCCGTGGCGTTGCCCTATCCCTATATAGAGTAACGCGTTCGCCACGGTAAGCAATGGTCTTCCCGGACTATCTATGTCCGACACCATCCGCGAAAGTGACCTCGAACACCTGGGTCCCCTCGAGCGGGCCTTCCCAGCGCACCAGGTCGCCGTCCACCTCCAGGCCGTCGCTGGCCGTGGTGACCACTGTGCCTTCGGGGACCCGCACATCGAGGACCATCCGGGTAGGTCGTATGGTGGGCTGCTGCTGCACCGTGAGGCGATAGC
>Ga0247713_1001695_pt1 | contig 10647 bp, 14 predicted proteins | sample 21E_NmetaG_FD_189936 | JGI IMG/M metagenome (GOLD analysis project Ga0247713, IMG submission 189936) | Soil microbial communities from hillslope of Landscape Evolution Observatory, University of Arizona, Oracle, AZ, United States - 2-1-E_N | ecosystem: Engineered > Artificial ecosystem >... | reverse complement strand
AGCCGCCCGACGTCGGCGTCGCCGTTGGCGAGCGGCACCGTCAGCCCGGCGTGGATGAGCGCGCCGTCGCGCTCGAGCTCCTCCGGCGTGTACCTGTACGCGATCGCGACCGCACGCGCGGCGCGCCCGTCCGGCGGCCCGGCCACGATCCCCTGCCGCTCCGCCTCGTCGGCCGCGAGCCCGACCGTGGCGATCAGCGCGCGTCCGTTCGCCGCCTCCGGGAGCACGACGAGTGCGGCGTCGGCGCCGGGGATCACGCGCGTCGCCTCGAGCGTCCGCTCGAGCACCTGGTCGAGCTCGATCGACCCCGCGAGCTCCCCGAGCGTCCGGCTGCGCCGGCTCTCCTCCTCTGCGCGCTCGAGCGCCTGCCCGAGCTCGCGCACCATCGACTCCATGCGGTCGTTCATCTCGGCGACCGCCGCCGCGATCCGCTCGTCGGTGCCACGGTCGGAGCGGCGCACGAGCAGGAGCACCGCCAGGACCACGACGAGGAGCGCCAGCACGGCGCTGACGACCGCGAGCGCCACCGTCATGCGGGGCGGCTCCTTTCGCCGCAGGAGGCGGGCACCGTCTGACTGTAGTAGCCGCAGACAGCGCTGACCACCGTTTGCAAGCGGTATTCGAGGCGCATTGGCACGTAGCCGGAACGGCGTCGCGACGGGCGCGGTTACGCGCGGACACGTTTGCGAGCCCCAGGCCGTTTCGCTACCATGCCTCGGCCGGTTGGCAGGGCAGCCGCCCCGCCGACCGTTGTTCTGTGAGCGCCTGACCCTGGAGATCGTCTCGACGTGCCGACTGTGAACCAGCTCGTGAGGAAGGGCCGCACTTCGCCGAAGGCGAAGACGAAGACCCCTGCCCTCGACGGCGCGCCGCAGAAGCGCGGCGTGTGCACGCGCGTCTACACGACGACGCCGAAGAAGCCGAACTCCGCGCTGCGCAAGGTCGCGCGCGTCCGGCTCACGAACCTCAACGAGGTCACGGCGTACATCCCGGGGGAGGGGCACAACCTCCAGGAGCACTCGGTCGTCCTCATCCGCGGCGGCCGCGTGAAGGATCTCCCCGGCATCCGGTACAAGGTCATCCGGGCCGCGCTCGACACCGCCGGCGTCAGCGACCGGCGGCAGGCGCGCTCGAAGTACGGCGCGAAGCGGGGCTCGTAATGCCGCGCCGAGCCGACATCACCCCCAGGACCCTGGACCCGGACCCGGTCTACAACTCGCAGCTCGTCACCCAGCTCGTGAACAAGGTCATGCTCGACGGCAAGAAGAGCACCGCGGAGCAGATCGTCTACGACGCGCTCGCGATCGTCGGCGAGCGCACCGGGAAGCCGCCGGTCGAGGTGCTCGAGCAGGCGGTCAAGACGGTGACTCCGGTCCTCGAGGTGCGCTCCCGCCGCGTCGGCGGCGCGAACTACCAGGTCCCGGTCGAGGTGCCGCAGCGCCGTGCGCGCACGCTCGCCGTCCGCTGGATCGTGCAGTTCGCGCGCGACCGCCGCGAGAAGGGGATGCACCAGAAGCTCGCCGGCGAGCTGCTCGACGCGCTGAACCAGCAGGGCGGCGCGTTCAAGAAGAAGGACGACATCTACCGGATGGCGCAGGCGAACAAGGCCTTCGCGCACTACCGCTGGTAAAGGGGTCTAGAGAGCTCTCATGGCAGTGACGCAGCAGACCGCGGTCGCCCTCGAGCGCGTCCGCAACATCGGGATCATGGCGCACATCGACGCCGGCAAGACGACGACGACGGAGCGGATCCTCTACTACACCGGCCGCACCCACAAGATGGGCGAGGTCCACGAGGGCGCCGCGACGATGGACTGGATGGCGCAGGAGCAGGAGCGCGGCATCACGATCACGTCGGCTGCCACGACGGCGTTCTGGCGCGACCATCGGATCAACATCATCGATACGCCCGGGCACGTGGACTTCACGGTCGAGGTGGAGCGGAGCCTGCGCGTGCTCGACGGGGCGGTGGCGGTGTTCGACTCCGTGGCGGGCGTGCAGCCGCAGTCGGAGACGGTGTGGCGCCAGGCCGACCGCTACGGCGTCCCGCGGATCGCGTTCATCAACAAGATGGACCGCACCGGCGCCGACTTCTTCGCCGCCGTGCAGTCGATGGTGGAGCGCCTGGGCGCGCACCCCGTCCCCGTCCAGCTGCCCGTCGGGCAGGAGGAGCACCACCGCGGCGTCGTCGACCTCGTCGAGATGCGCGCGATCACCTACGTCGACGACCTCGGCACGAAGATGGAGGTCGGGGACATCCCCGCGGAGCTGCTCGAGCAGGCGCAGGAGTACCACCACCAGCTCATCGACTCGATCGCCGAGTTCGACGACGAGCTGATGGAGACGTACCTGATGGACGAGGAGTCGGTGACGCCGGACATGATCCGCCGCGCGCTGCGCAAGGGCACGATCGAGAGCAGGATCACGCCCGTGCTGCTCGGCTCGGCGTTCAAGAACAAGGGCGTCCAGCCGCTGCTCGACGCGGTCATCGACTACCTCCCGAGCCCGCTCGACGTCCCGCCGGTGCACGGCGTCGACCCCCGCACCGAGCACGAGCTCTCGCGCCGCCCCGCGGCCGACGAGCCCTTCGCCGCGCTGGCGTTCAAGGTCATGTCCGATCCCTACGTCGGCAAGCTCACGTACTTCCGCGTCTACTCCGGCACGCTCAAGGCAGGCGACCGCGTCCTCAACACGACGACGGGCAAGACCGAGCGCGTCGGGCGCATCCTCCAGATGCACGCGAACCACCGCGAGGAGCGGGAGGAGATCGGCGCGGGCGAGATCGCGGCCGGCGTCGGGCTCAAGCACACGACGACCGGCGACACGCTCGCGGTCGACACGGCCCCGATCGTGCTCGAGTCGATGACCTTCCCCGAGCCGGTCATCTACGTTGCGATCGAGCCGAAGACGAAGGGCGACCAGGACAAGCTCGGCGCCGGCCTCCAGCGGCTCGCCGAGGAGGACCCGACCTTCCGCGTCCGTACCGACGAGGAGACGGGGCAGACCCTCATCGGCGGCATGGGCGAGCTCCACCTGGAGATCATCGTCGACCGCCTGATGCGCGAGTTCAAGGTCGACGCGAACGTCGGCCGTCCGCAGGTCGCGTACCGCGAGACCGTCGGGAAGCGCGTCGAGAACGTCGAGGGCAAGTTCGTCCGGCAGACCGGCGGCCGCGGCCAGTACGGCCACGCCGTGATCACGATGGAGCCGTCCGAGCCCGGCGAGGGCTACGAGTTCATCGACCGGATCGTGGGCGGGAAGATCCCGCGCGAGTACATCCCGTCGGTCGACCTCGGCATCCAGGAGGCGATGGAGTCGGGAATCCTCGCCGGCTACCCCGTCGTGGACGTCCGCGTCGAGCTCGTCGAGGGGTCGTACCACGACGTCGACTCCAGCGAGATGGCGTTCAAGATCGCCGGCTCGATGGCGTTCAAGAACGCGATGCAGCGGGCGAAGCCGAAGCTGCTCGAGCCGGTCATGGCCGTCGAGGTCGTGACCCCCGAGGACTTCCTCGGCGACGTGATGGGCAACCTGAACTCCCGCCGCGGGCGCGTCGAGCACCTCGAGCCGAGCGGGAACGCGCAGTCGATCAAGGCGAAGGTGCCGCTCGCGGAGATGTTCGGGTACGCCACCGACCTCCGCTCCATGACCCAGGGGCGGGCGACGTTCACCATGCAGTTCGATCGGTACGAGGAAGTTCCTCAGTCGATCGCGACCGAGATCATCTCGGCACAGACCTCGTAAGGAATCCGGAGGAGCAATGGCCAAGCAGAAGTTCGAGCGGAACAAGCCGCATCTCAACGTCGGCACGATCGGTCACATCGACCACGGGAAGACCACCCTCACGGCCGCGATCACGAAGGTGCTCGCCGACCAGATGGGCGGCGAGGCCGTGGCGTTCGAGGACATCGACAAGGCGCCGGAGGAGCGGCAGCGCGGGATCACGATCAACACCGCGCACGTCGAGTACGAGACCGAGAACCGGCACTACGCCCACGTCGACTGCCCGGGCCACGCCGACTACATCAAGAACATGATCACGGGTGCCGCGCAGATGGACGGCGCGATCCTCGTGGTCTCGGCGGCGGACGGCCCGATGCCGCAGACGCGCGAGCACATCCTGCTCGCCCGCCAGGTCGAGGTGCCGTACATCGTCGTCGCGCTCAACAAGGCCGACATGGTCGACGACCCCGAGCTGCTCGAGCTCGTCGAGATGGAGGTCCGGGAGCTGCTCTCGAAGTACGACTTCCCCGGCGACGACGTCCCCGTCGTCCACGTGTCGGCGCTGAAGGCGCTCGAGGGCGACGCGGAGTGGACGCCGAAGATCCTCGAGCTGATGGAGGCCGTCGACAACTACATCCCGGAGCCGGAGCGCGACGTCGACAAGCCGTTCCTGATGCCGATCGAGGACGTGTTCACGATCACCGGCCGCGGCACCGTCGTCACCGGGCGCGTCGAGCAGGGCGCGATCAAGGTCGGCGACGAGGTCGAGATCGTCGGCATCCACGACAAGGTGGAGAAGACGGTCGTCACGGGCGTCGAGATGTTCAACAAGACGCTCGACTACGCGCAGGCCGGCGACAACGCGGGCGCGCTGCTCCGCGGCACCAAGCGCGAGGAGGTCGAGCGCGGCCAGGTGCTCGCGAAGCCGGGGTCGATCACGCCGCACACGCACTTCCGTGCGGAGGTCTACGTCCTCTCGAAGGACGAGGGTGGCCGCCACACGCCGTTCTTCAACGGCTACCGGCCGCAGTTCTACTTCCGGACGACGGACGTGACGGGCTCGATCAAGCTCCCGGAGGGCCAGGAGATGGTCATGCCGGGCGACAACACGAACATGGAGATCGAGCTCATCCAGCCGATCGCCATGGACCAGGGTCTCCGCTTCGCGATCCGCGAGGGCGGCCGCACCGTCGGCGCGGGCGTCGTCACCGAGATCATCAAGTAGCGACGGCCGAGACGAAGACGAAGGGATAGGACGCGCCGGTGGCTCAGCAGAAGATCCGCATCCGCCTCAAGGGATACGACCACACCCAGCTCGACCGATCGGCTCAGTCGATCGTCGAGACTGCTCAGCGCACCGGCGCGACCATCACCGGGCCCGTGCCCCTGCCCACCGAGAAGAACGTCTACTGCGTGATCCGGAGTCCGTTCAAGGACAAGGACTCGCGGGAGCACTTCGAGGTGCGCACGCACAAGCGCCTGATCGACATCCATTCGCCCACGCCGAAGACGGTCGACTCGCTCATGCGGCTCGACCTCCCGGCAGGCGTCGACATCGAGATCAAGCTCTAGCGATGAAGGGGATCGTCGGCCGCAAGCTCGGGATGACCCAGGTCTTCGACGAGGAGACTGGGTCGGTGACCCCCGTGACGGTGATCGAGGCCGGCCCGTGCCCCGTGGTCCAGGTGAAGACGCAGGACGTCGACGGCTACGAGGCGGTGCAGCTGGCGTACGAGCCCGTGAAGGAGCGGAAGATCTCGAAGGGCGAGCTCGGGCACCTGCAGAAGACGGGCGTCGGCGCGCACCGGCACCTCGTCGAGCTGCGCGGGGCGAGCGAGGCGGCCGTCGGCGAGTCCGTCACCGTCGAGGCGTTCGCGCCGGGCGACAAGGTGAAGGTGTCGGGGATCTCGATCGGGAAGGGCTTCGCGGGGACGATCAAGCGGCACAACTTCGCCCTCGGCCCGGTCACGCACGGTTCGCACAACATCCGCAAGCCAGGTTCGATCGGCGCGTCGGCGACGCCGTCGCGCGTGTTCAAGGGCCAGAAGATGGCGGGCCGGATGGGCGGCAAGCGCGTGACGCAGCTCGGGCTCGTCGTCCACAGCGTTGATCCGGAGCGCAACCTGCTGCTCGTCAAGGGCGCGGTCCCCGGCCCGAAGAACGGCATCGTCGAGATCCGCGAGGCGGTGAAGCGTGGCTGACGTGAAGGCGCCGGTGCTCGACGCGGCAGGGAAGCAGGCGAGGGAGCTGAGCCTCGGCGAGGAGGTGTTCGCCGCGGAGGTGAAGCCGCACCTCGTCCACGAGACGGTCCGCGCGGAGCTGAACGCCGCCCGCGCCGGCACGCGCGGCGCGAAGAGCCGCGGGCTCGTCTCGGGCGGGCGCGCGAAGCCGTGGCGCCAGAAGGGCACGGGCCGCGCCCGCGCCGGGACGATCCGCGCGCCGCAGTTCACCGGCGGCGGCGTCGCCTTCCCGCCGGGGATGCGCAGCTTCGACTCGAAGGTGAACCGGAAGGCGCGTCGCGCCGCGTTCCGCAGCGCGCTCGCCGCCCACGCCGGGCGCGGCACGCTGGCGGTCGTCGACGGCGGCGGCTTCGACGCGCCCTCGACGCGCGCGGCGACCGAGCTCCTCGCCGGCTGGGGGAAGGAGCGCCCGCTCGTCGTCGTCGCGACGGAGGGCGAGGAGGCGCTGATCAAGTCGTTCCGGAACCTCGAGCGCGTCGTCGTCACCGTCCCGGCGGAGCTCGAGGTCGCGTCGCTCGTGTGGGCGCGGTCGCTGCTCGTCACCGAGGCGGCGCTCCCGCTCGTCGAGGCGCGCGCGAACGGCGCGAAGCGCGAGGAGGAGCAGGCGTGAGCCTCCACCCGAACGAGGTCCTGCTCGCACCGGTCGTGTCGGAGAAGAGCTACAGCCTCATCACCGACCGCAAGTACACGTTCCGCGTGCACAAGAACGCGCACAAGACGCAGGTGCGCCAGGCCGTCGAGGAGCTCTTCGGCGTCGAGGTCGCGGGCGTGAACATCGTCAAGGTCCAGGCGAAGCCGAAGCGGCGCGGCGTCTCGCGCGGCACGCGCCCCGGCTGGAAGAAGGCGATCGTCCAGCTCAAGGAAGGCCACACCATCGAAATCTTCGAGGGAGCGCAGGTCTGATGTCCGGGAAAGTGCTGCCGCATTTCCGCGGAGCGGATCTCGACCATTCGCTTCGCTCTGGTGGATTGGAGAAGAGCTGATGCCGGTTCGTAAATACAAGCCGACGAGTCCGGGCCGGCGGTTCATGTCCGTCTCCACCTTCGACGAGGTCACGAAGAAGGAGCCGGAGAAGAGCCTGCTCGAGCCGGTGACGAAGAAGGGCGGCCGCAACAACCAGGGGCGGATCACGACGCGCCACCAGGGCGGCGGCCACAAGCGTCGCTACCGCGTCGTCGACTTCAAGCGCCGCAAGGACGGCGTCCCGGCGAAGGTCGCCGCGATCGAGTACGACCCGAACCGGTCGGCGCGGATCGCGCTGCTCCACTACGCCGACGGCGCGAAGGCGTACATCCTCGCGCCCTCGGGGCTCCGCGTCGGCGCGACCGTCGAGTCCGGCCCCGGCGCCGACATCAAGCCGGGCAACTCGCTCCCGCTCGAGAACATCCCGACCGGCACGCTCGTCCACAACGTGGAGCTGAAGCCCGGCCGCGGCGGCCAGATGGCCCGCAGCGCCGGCTCCGGCATCCAGCTCGTCGCGAAGGACGACGGCTACGGCGTGCTCCGGCTGCCCTCGGGCGAGATGCGGCGCGTCCCGCTAACCTGTCGGGCGACGATCGGTCAGGTCGGCAACGTCGACCACGGCAACATCACCGGGGGCAAGGCCGGTCGGAGCCGCTGGCAGGGCAAGCGCCCCGCCGTCCGCGGCTCGGCGATGAACCCCGTCGACCACCCGCACGGCGGCGGCGAGGGCAAGTCAAAGGGCGGGCGCCATCCCGTCACGCCGTGGGGCGTTCCCACCCTCGGGAAGCGCACCCGCCGCAAGCACAAGGAATCGGACAAGCTGATCGTGCGCGGCCGCCGCCGCGGAAAGGACAAGAGGTAACCGCAAAGTGCTGACGCACTTTCCGGTTAGGGAGCTACACCCGTCGCTTCGCTCGGGTAGAGAGAGAAAAGGCAGAGAGTGAGTAGATCTTCCAAAAAGGGGCCGTTCGTCGAGGAGCGGCTGATGAGCCGGATCGAGGAGATGAACGCTTCGGGGTCGAAGCGGATGATCCGCACCTGGTCCCGCGCCTCCACCATCTTCCCGGAGATGGTCGGCCACACGATTGCCGTCCACGACGGCCGCAAGCACGTCCCGGTGTTCATCTCGGAGCAGATGGTCGGGCACAAGCTCGGCGAGTTCGCCCCCACGCGGACGTTCCGCGGCCACGCCGGCGACCGGCAGTCGAAGGTGAAGCGCTAGTGGCGACGCGCGCTCCCGAGGCCACGCAGACGGTTCGCGCACAGGCGAAGTACGTGCGCACCTCCGCCCGCAAGGCGCGGATCGTGCTGGAGCACATCCGCGGCCGCAGCGTGCCCGAGGCGCGCACCGTGCTCGCGTTCACGCCGCGCGCGGTCGCGACGGAGATCGAGAAGGTGCTGCGGTCCGCCGTCGCGAACGCGGAGGCGAACCACGGGCTGATCGGCGACGAGCTCGTCGTCGCGGAGGCGTACGCGGACGAGGGCCCGACGATCAAGCGCTGGCGGCCCCGTGCCCGCGGGCGTGCCGCGAAGATCTTCAAGCGCACGTGTCACATCACCCTGAAGCTCGCCGCGACGGAGCGGACGAGCGCCGCGCCGAAGGCGCCGGCCGCCGCGCCCGCCGAGGCGCAGCAGGAGCCGCCGGCGGCCGCGGCAGAGGAGAAGCCCAAGCGCCGTTCGCGCACGAAGCAGCCCGAGGAGGTCAGCGCCTGATGGGTCAGAAGGTCCACCCCGGCGGGATGCGCGTCGGCGTCATCCACGACTGGAAGTCCAACTGGTACACGGGGAAGAAGGAGTTCCCGCAGTACATCCTCGAGGACATCAAGATCCGCGAGCACATCTACGGGAAGCTCGCGCACGCGGGGCTGTCCGACATCCTCATCCGCAAGGACAAGCAGCGGATCACCGTCGACATCTACACGGCCCGCCCCGGGATCGTGATCGGCAAGTCCGGCGTCGAGGTCGACGCGCTCCGTAAGGAGCTGCACGCGATGACGCAGAAGAACGTGCACATCAACATCAACGAGATCAAGCGCCCCGAGCTCGACGCGAAGCTCGTCGCGCAGTCGATCGCCGAGCAGCTGCAGAACCGCGTGAGCTTCCGCCGCGCGATGAAGCGCTCTCTCGCCTCCGCGATCCGGTCGGGCGCGCAGGGGATCCGCATCCAGTGCGGCGGCCGCCTCGGCGGCGGCGAGATGAGCCGCTCCGAGAGCTACTCCGAGGGCCGCGTCCCGCTGCACACGATCCGCGCCGACATCGACTACGGCTTCGCCGAGGCGAAGACGACCTTCGGCCGCATCGGCGTCAAGGTCTGGGTCAACAAGGGCGAGATCATGCCGGAGGGCTACGAGAGCGTCGGCGGCAAGGAGACGCGGCTCGGCGAGCAGGACCAGGCGCGGCGGCGACGCGGCGGCCCGGTCGAGGGGCTCGGCGCCTCGCGCGAGAGCGGCCGCGGCCGCGGCCAGGACCGCGAGGGCCTCGGCCCCGTGCGCAAGCGCCGCCCCGGCGGCCGCGGTGGGAGCGGCGGCGGCGGTGGCGGTCAGCGCCCCGGCGCCCGCGACCGCGCGCGCGGCCAGGACAACGTCGAGCAGCCCCGCACCGACCGCCGCGGCGTGTCGGCGGAGGGCCGCGAGCAGCCGGCGATCGAGCCCGACGTCCAGACGACGCCGCAGCCCGTCGCCGACGCGCCCGACACCACGACGACGAAGACCATGCACGAGGACCCGACGAAGCTCGACCAGTCCGGCGACACCGGCTCCGAGAGCACGGGCGGCGAGGGCTCCGGCGGGCGCGGCTCCAAGAAGGGGAGGAGCTAGCCGATGCTGCTGCCCAAGAAGACGAAGTTCCGCAAGGTCCAGCGCGGGCGGCGCACCGGCATGTCGAAGGGCCAGACGACGGTGCAGTTCGGCGAGTTCGGGCTCAAGTCCCTCGAGGACGCATGGGTCACGAACCGCCAGATCGAGGCCGCCCGGATCGCGATGACCCGGAAGATCAAGCGTGGCGGGAAGGTCTGGATCAACGTCTTCCCCGACAAGCCGGTGACGCAGAAGCCGGCCGAGACGCGCATGGGCTCCGGCAAGGGCTCGCCCGAGCACTGGGTCGCGGTCGTCAAGCCGGGCCGCGTGATGTTCGAGCTCGCCGGCGTCCCCGAGCCGCTCGCGCGCGAGGCGCTGCGGCTGGCCGGGAACAAGCTGCCGGTGAAGACGAAGATCGTGTCGCGGGAGGGTGATCTCTTTGCGGGCTAAGAATCTGCGGGACCTGTCCGACGTCGAGCTCGAGCGCAAGCTCGCCGAGACGCGGCAGGAGCTGTTCAACCTCCGCTTCCAGTCGGCCACGGGCGCGCTCGAGAACTCGGCGCGCGTGCGGCAGGCGAAGCGGGAGATCGCGCGGATCCTCACGGTCCGCAACGAGCGCGAGAGCATCGAGGCGAGGTAACGGTGGCTGACGAGAACGAGAAGATCGAGAGCGAGGAGACGGAGGGGGCCGCTTCGGCGCCGGAGGGGCCGGTCGCCCCTGCCGCCGACACCCCCGAGGACGCGCCGGCCGCGGAGCCGGAGGCCGAGCAGGTGCCGGAGGGCGAGCCCGTCGAGGAGACGGCCGCCGCCGAGGCCGACGCCGCCGACGACGTGACCGCGGAGGAGGAGCCGGCCGCCGAGGCCGAGGAGCCCGCCGCCGAGCCCGAGGCCGCCGAGGAGCCCGAGGCCGCGGCGGAGGAGCCGGAG
>Ga0247713_1001693_pt1 | contig 10655 bp, 12 predicted proteins | sample 21E_NmetaG_FD_189936 | JGI IMG/M metagenome (GOLD analysis project Ga0247713, IMG submission 189936) | Soil microbial communities from hillslope of Landscape Evolution Observatory, University of Arizona, Oracle, AZ, United States - 2-1-E_N | ecosystem: Engineered > Artificial ecosystem >... | reverse complement strand
CCGCTCAGGAGCGCCTCGGCCAGCGTCGGTCCCTCCACCAGCTCCATGACCAGGAAGTGCTCGTCGCCGTCGCGTCCGCTGTCGTAGACCTTCACGATGCCGGGGTGGTTGAGCGCGGCGGCCGATCTCGCCTCCCGGACGAAGCGGTCGACCGCGTCCGGGTCGGCGGCGAGGTTCTGCGCCAGCACCTTCACCGCGACCCGACGTCCGAGCTTCGTATCGGTCGCGTCGTAGACGGACGCCATCCCTCCCGACCCCAGACGGGAGCCGATGAGGTACCGCCCGGCGAGCATGCGTTCGGACACGTCGGCAAGATACCCGCACCCGGCCCCCGATAGACTCGGCGCGTTCACCGCGCCGTCGCCGGGTGCCGCGCGCCGACAGGAGGGGTCGATGAGCAAGAGACGGAAGGCTGCCGGACGCAGGAGGGGCCCGACGCCCGCGAAGGCCAGGACCGGCGCGCGGACGGAGCCGGGGCGCCCGAAGCCGCCGAGCCAATGGAACGCGACGCGCATCGCGGCCGCCGCCCTCATCCTCGCGCTCGTCATCGGCCTCGTCGCGACCGCCCTGATGACGACCTTTCGGGCCGACGACGGCGGGGAGGTGAGGGCGGCCGAGGTGACCGGCGAGTCCCTCCCGGCCTTCTCCCGGTCCGGACGCGACCGGGCCGAAGGCCAGCCCGTCCCCGCGGTGACCGGGACCGATCACGAGGGGCAGCGGGTCCGGTTCGGGCCCGAGGAGGGAGCCACCATCGTCCTGGTCGTGAGCCACTGGTGCCCCGAGTGCCGTCGCCTGCTCCCGGTCGTCCGCGACTGGGTGGCGCGCGACCGGCTCCCGGACGGCGTCCAGATCCGTCTCGTCTCCACGGCGGAGGACCCGCAGAGGCCGAACCACCCGGCGGGGGCGTGGTTGCAGCGGGAGCGCTGGACGGCGCCCGTGGTGGTCGATACCGACGGTGCGGTGGCGGACGCGCTGGGAGCCGGGTCGGGCGACCTCCCGCTCTGGGTGTTCGTGGGCGCGGACGGACGGGTGGCCGAGCGCCGGACGGGGCCGATAGAGCCCGACGAGATGGAAGACATCGCCGGCCGCCTGACCTGATCCATGGGCTCAGGACACGCCCACGGCACCGACCTGGACGTCCCGGCGCGCACCACGCGCCTGCTGACGATCGCCGCCGTCGCCGGCGCCGTGGTGACGCTGGTCGGGATAGCCGTCCTCAGGGTCTCCCCGGACGATACGACGTTGGGAGTGCCGGGGACGCTCGCCGAGCGGATCGACGCCGAGGTGCGGTCGGTCGACCTGGCCGATTGTCCCGGACAGCAGGACGCGCCGGAGGGGACGGGGGAGCGGTGCCTGGAGATCGTGGCCTCGCCCCTGGAGGGTCCGGACCGCGGCCGCCCCCAGACGATCGTCCTGCCCGACCTGCCCACCAGCCCGGACCTCGACGTCGGGGAGACGATCGTCCTCGGCTACGAGCCCTCCGCCGAGCAGGGGTTCAGGTACTCGTTCCTGGACCGCCAGCGCAAGCCGGTCCTGGCCTGGTTGGTGGTCCTATTCGCGATCCCGGTCGTGGTGCTCGGACGCTCCCGCGGCGCCGCCGCCCTGGTCGGGCTCGCTCTCAGCGTCGTCGTGCTGCTCACGTTCATCCTCCCGTCGATCATCGCCGGACGTCCGCCGGTCCTCGTCGCGATCTTCGGAGCCGCCGCCATCGCGTACCTGGCCCTGTACCTGGCCCACGGCTTCAACCCCATGACCACGGTCGCGCTGCTCGGCGCGCTCACGTCTCTCGGCCTCACCGCCGCGCTCGCGCACCTGTTCGTGGTGCTGACCCGCCTCTCGGGGTTCGCGAGCGAGGAGGCGATCCTGATCCAGCTCTCCATCGGGCAGCTGGACGCCTCCGGCCTCGTACTGGCGGGGATCGTCATCGGCGCCCTGGGCGCACTCGACGACGTGACGGTCACGCAGGCGTCGGCCGTCTGGGAGATCTCCGGCGCCAACCCCACGCTATCCGCGGGCGAGCTCTACCGATCGGGGCTGAGGGTGGGGCGAGACCACGTCGCCTCCGTCGTGAACACGCTCCTCCTCGCCTACGCGGGAGCCGCGATGCCGCTCCTCGTCTTCTTCGTCGTGAGCCAGGCCGGGCTCGCCGACGTGGCGAACGAGGAGGTCGTTGCGACCGAGATCGTCCGGACCATGGTGGGGTCGATAGGGCTGGTGGCGGCGGTTCCCATCACGACCTGGCTCGCGGCTCGCGTCGCCGTGATCGGGAGGCCGAGGGACTGATCGCTACCGGGAGGTGCGGTCCTGCCAGGACTCCCACGCCTCCCACTCGGGGTAGAGCGCGGTCCGCGGCGCGGTCTCCCGGCGCCGAGGCCAGGTCGCCCACAGGGCCCCACCGAGCAGCACCTCGCCGCCGGTGATCAGCATGAACCCCCACGTGGCCATCTGCGTGAGCGGAGCGCCGGAGGCCGGCAGGTCGTCGGATCCGCTGCGCGAGGCCGCCGCGACGACCCGGATAGGGGTGCTGGCCGTGCGGTTCTGCCCGTTGGACAGCCCGGAGACCTCCAGGGTGTGCATCCCGACGGCGGCGTTGGAGGGGATCGTCACGCGGGCCGAGTAGGACCCGTTCGCCCGCGCCGTCGTCCGCCCGACCACGACCGGGTCGCTGCGGAAGGTGATCGTGAGCTCCGCCGCGGGCTGGAAACCCTCCCCCGAGACGGTCACCTGCTGTCCCGGCGCGACCGCCGGGGTGGACGTGCGAGCGGTCGGGCCTCCCGGGGCCGGCGTGGGGGACCCGCCACCGCCACCCGAGCCGTTCAGGGTGTGGGTGACGGGACCGGAGTTCGGGGCGACGTCCTCCCAGTCGTAGTCGCCGAACCCCGCCGCGTAGACCTCGTAGCGGTAGCTGGACGACCTCAGACCGGCGGCGGACAGTACCGACCGGGCGGCTGACACCGTGAGGGTCGTCGACCCGTCGGAGTGAGAGACGCTCGCGTCGCCGAAACGGCGCTGGCCGCAGTCGTCCACCTCGCCGTCGAGCGCCGAGCCGGTGTCGAAGACGACCACGCACGCGTCCGGTTCGGCCGTCGACGCGCCGAAGTACAGGCCCCACACGATCACGTCTACGTCGTCGTTCGTGAAGCCTCCGTCGGTGCGGATCGTCCATGTGACGGCGGTGCTCGTGTCGCCGTGCGAGCCGGCCACGATGTCGATCGGTGAGCCGCCGGCGTCGCCCTTGGGGTCGGTCCACGACCCGGGGGCCGCCGAGGCGCTGCCGGCGCTCGCCAGCGCGGCCAGGTAGATGAGTACGACAGCTATGCGGCGCATGTTCCTCCCCCGGGTCATCGCCGCCCTCCTGCGGCTGCCGTGATGATGACAGACCCGGCCTACCGTGGGAAGCACCCTCAGGCCCGGTTCCAGGCCTGGGGGTAGCGGACGCAGGCGACGCGAGCGCCCGGTCCGTGCGCTGACAGCGCGTCGGACACGGCCTCCTCCACGGTCTCCGTGGCGTCGAACCCCACGTGGCGCGGGAGCGAGGGGTCGGTGGCGCCGGCGACGACGACCCGTCCGGCGTGGCGGAGGCGCTTCAACGGGAAGGTGGCCATGACCGCGTGAGAGCCGTGGAAGGCGTTGTGGTGGCGGTAGGCGTCGACGTACTCGGGCCTGGCCGCGTAGGCCTCCGAGTGCTCCCGCTCGATCTGGTAGGGGTCGCGCGTGACCGGCAGGACGTTCTCCCAGACATCGCGGTAGGACGGGTGGTGGTGGTCGTCCCAACGGTCCGGACACGGGGTCGCCAGCACCGCGGTGCACCCCGGCGCGCCGAAGGCCTCGATCACGCCACCCAGGTACCCCAGCCCCGTGGAGACGAGGGTCAGGAGCCGGTTCGTGTACGCGAACGCCGCGTACGGCGACCAGTCGGGGACGCCGTACACGACCACGTCGGCGGGGTCATCGATCAGGTCGCGCCGGGCGGGCTGGTGAGCCTTGCGCAGCTCTACGGCCGCCTGCCGGCAGGCGTCGACCGTCCCGCCGAAGACCCGCGAGACCTGCAGCGGGTTGGCCTCCACGGTCTCGAGCTTGAAGAACCGGTGGGAGCCCAGGCGGTCGGTGACGAGGGCCCCCATCTCGTCGAGCATCGCGTGCATCCGGTTGCGGTGGAGCGACATGGACATGTCGTCTGGGTTGTGGTGGTGACGGATGGACCGGTACGTGGAGAGGCCCACGCAGATCGACTTCCACCCGCCCGAGAAGCCCCGAACCGTGGAGCAGTTCACGTACACCACCAGGTCGGAGTCGACACAGGCCTTGTTCAGCTCCACGTGCAGACCGCCGGGGGTCGTCCCCAGGTCGACGAGGTGTTCGGGGTCCTCCGCGTCGTGGCAGGTGAGCCTGTCCGCGAAGGCGGTCACCAGGTCCTCGCCGATCAGCTTCGCTAGCTCGTCGTGCGTCCACTTGCGATGCAGGGCGTTCGCGCAGAGGAGGTCGACCTGCCTCGCGTCGACGCCCGCGGCCTCGAGCTCGGCGAGCAGGGCCCGTATGGCCACCGGCCATAGCGGCGCGTACATCTGAACGGTGGGGTCGTCGAAGGCCACCGTGACCCGGCGCGCCCCGCGAGCGAGATCGGAGAGGGGAGCCGAGTCGAGTGGCTCTCGCAGGGCCCGGGCCACCTCGCCCTCGAGATCCTCGCAGACCGGGAAGGGGACGGTTATCCCGGCGGACGGGAACACCGTATCGTCCGGGAGCTCGACGGAGATCGTCTCGTTGCCGGAGACGAGCTCGGTACGCATGCGGGGAGTGTACGTCTCACTCGCGGGCTCAGGCGAGGGCGAGGTCGCGCTCGTAACCTTGGGGGCCGGTCCGTCGGGCCGGACGCGGTCCCGATCCACACGTGGTCGGTGACATGACGAGCGAGGGAGACGCGATGACGGTCGACTGGAACCGCGAGCTGGTGGACCAGCTCGGATGGCACTGGGACAACCAGGCGCGCCCGCGGCTGGAGGGACTCACCGACGAGGAGTACCTCTGGGAGCCGGTGGAGGGGGCGTGGTCGGTGCGACGCCGTGAGGACGGGAGCCTGTTCCCGGACTGGGAGTGGCCGCCTCCCGAACCGGTGCCCTTCACGACGATCGCCTGGCGGATGTGCCACCTCATCGGACCGGTGTTCGGCGCGCGTGTGGCCGCCTACTTCCCTCCGAACCCCGAGATCGACTTCGAGGCGTACATGGACTCGGTCGATTGGCCCGGCACGGCGGACGAGGCGCTGGCGTTGCTGGACGAGAGCCACCGGCGGTGGAGGGACGGGGTGGCGGGGCTCGGTCCGGACGGCCTGGCGCAGCCTTGCGGGAAGCAGTCCGGTCCGTACGCCGACCACCCGATGGCGGCGCTCGTCCTGCACATCAACCGGGAGGCGATCCACCACCTGGCCGAGATCGCACTCCTGCGGGACCTGTACGCGGCCCGGCCGTGACCGGCTCGGGCTACCGCTGGGTGCCTACGCGCAGCTCCCTGAAGGGCACGTCGCGGTCGACCTGGGGCTCCTTCGGGAGACCTAGGACGCGCTCGCCGATGATGTTCTTCATGATGTCGTCGGTCCCGCCCGCGATGTGTATCCCGGGGGCGGACAGGAAGGCCATCGCCCAGGCTCCCGCGTCCGGGGCCTCCCGCCCGAGAAGGACCCCGCCCAGACCGAGGATCCGGGTGCCGAGCTCGGACACCTCCGACGCGAGCCCGGTACCGACGAGCTTCATGGCCGACCCCTCGGGGCCGGGGATGCCGCCCTTCGACACCTTCGTCAGCGCGCGGTAGCCCGTCAGCGAGAGGAGCTTGGCGTGGATGGCCACGCGGGCCATCTCCTGGCGGATCGACGGGTCCTCGATGGCGGGGCGGCCGTCGAGATGGGTCTTCTTGGCCAGCTTGTAGAGGGGCTTGAGCGACGCGCCCCGCGCCCCGCCTACGCCGATCGCGAACCGCTCGTTCATCAGCGTGGTCAGCGCCACGCGCCACCCGTCGTTCACGTCGCCGACGACCTGGTCGGCCGGGACCTTGGCGTCGGAGAAGAAGACCTCGTTGAAGGAGGCGCCTCCCGTCATCTGACGCAGCGGCCGCACCTCCACGCCCGGCTGCTCCATGTCCACGATGAAGCAGGTGATGCCGCGGTGCTTGGGTGCCTCGAGATCGGTCCGGGCGATGATCAGCCCCCACCTGGAGTAGTGGGCGCCGGTGGTCCAGACCTTCTGTCCGTTGAGGATCCAGTCACCCGAAGCGGCATCGCGCTCGGCGCGGGTCTGCAGGGACGCCACGTCCGAGCCGGCGTTCGGTTCGGACCAGAGCTGGCACCAGATCTCGGACCCGTCCGCCATCGAGGGGAGGAAGCGCTGCTTCTGCTCCTCCGTCCCGTGGACCATGATCGTCGGGCCGATCATCCCGAGGCCGATCGTGTAGGTGCCCGAGGGAACGTCGTAGCGCGACATCTCCTCGGCGAAGATGAACGCCTGCATCGGTGAGGCGTCGCGGCCTCCGTACGCCTTCGGCCAGGTGATCACGCCGTACCCGCCCTCGTAGAGCTTCTTCTGCCACGCCTTCGCCTTCGAGATGAAGTCGTCGTCGTCGGGCTCCTCGAGCATGTTGCGCAGCTGCTCTTCCTGAGCGGACGTCTTGCGAGACGCGTTGGCCTCGAGCCACTCGCGCACCTCGGCGCGGAAGGCGGCCTCCTCGGGCGAGTCCTTGAAGTCCATCCTGCGGTCCTCCTCGGTGGACGCGGCGATCCTGCTGTCAGGATACGCGCGGTGCCGTGGGGTCCGCCCCCTTGGGTTTCAAACGACCTACCGCGTGGTAACTTACGGTTCCGTAAGCGTAGGTCCCACTCGCAGGAGGGTTCCATGGCCATAGCCGTTCCGCCGCCGGCTCCCGTGCCCGGCGTCATCGCGCTCACCCCGCGGGAGATCCGGCTCCAGAAGACGGCCGTGCTGCTGTTGACGCTCGGCCCGCTCGCCGGGCTCGTCTTCGCGGTGGTGACGCTCTGGGGCTGGGGGATAACGGCCACCGACCTCACGATCGCGCTGACCACGTACTTCCTGTTCGGGTTCGGGATCGCCATCGGCTACCACCGGCTCTTCACCCACCGGGCCTTCGTGGCGAAGCGCCCGATCCGGGCCGCGCTGGCCGTGCTCGGGTCGATGGCCGTGGAGGGTTCGGTGATCTCGTGGGTCGCCGACCACCGCCGCCACCACGCGTTCGCCGACAAGGAGGGCGACCCGCACTCGCCCCACGCCGACCCGGAGGACGGGGTCCTGCGCAGCCTGTGGCACGCCCACATCGGGTGGCTGCTGAAGGGGGAGCGGACCGTGCGGGAGCGCTGGGCTCCCGACCTGCTCAAGGAACCGATGATCGTCCGGATCGACCGGGCGTTCCCGCGGCTGGTGATCGTCTCCCTCGTGCTGCCCGCCGTCGCCGGGCTGGTGATCACGGGCACGCTGCGGGGCGCGGTGACGGCGTTCCTGTGGGGCGGGGCGGTCCGGATGATGCTCCTCCACCACGTCACCTGGAGCATCAACTCCGTCTGTCACTACTTCGGCCGACGCCCGTACGAGACCGACGACCAGAGCACGAACAACTGGCCCCTGGCCCTGATCTCCTTCGGGGAGTCGTGGCACAACAACCACCACGCCTTCCCCACCGCGGCCATCAACGCGATCAAGCCGTGGCAGATCGATATCAGCGGCGTCCTGATCGCGGGGATGGAGAAGGTAGGACTCGTCTCGAACGTGCACCGGGTGACGGAGAAGCAGCTCGAGAAGCGGCGCAGCTGAGCCCCGCACGCGGAGGGGACAAGGGCAAGCCCGTGGCGGAGCGCGTCCGCATGACCGGGAAGCAGCGGCGACAGCAGCTGCTCGACGTCGCCCGGTCGCTCTTCGCCGAGAAGGGTTTCGAGGCCACCGCCGTGGAGGAGATCGCCCAACGCGCCGGGGTGACGAAGCCGGTCGTCTACGAGCACTTCGGTGGGAAGGAGGGTCTGTACGCCGTCGTGGTGGACCGGGAGGTCTCGAACCTGCTGGACCGCATCTCCCAGGGGTTGGAGTCGCGCCATCCGCTGGGGAAGCTCGAACAGGCTGCGGACGCGTTCCTCGGCTACATCGAGGAGGAGCCGGAGGGTTTCCGGGTGCTCGTCCGGGACGCTCCCGGGGGGCCGGGCGGGACGCTGCGCAGCATCATCGCCGACGTGGCCGCTCAGGTCGAGTACATCTTCGAGGACGAGTTCCGCGACCGCGGCTACGATCCGAAGCTGGCCCCCCTCTACTCCCACGCGCTGGTCGGGATGGTCGAGCTCGTGGGACGGTGGTGGCTGGAGGCGGGCAAGCCCTCGCGCCAGGTCGTCGCCGCCCACCTGGTCAACCTGGCCTGGCGCGGACTCGGGCGGCTGCAGCCCAACCCCAAGCACAAGGGCCGGGCGCGCAAGCCGAGCTAGGTCAGGCGCGGTCCACGGCGCGCTCGAGCTGGGCCTTGTTCATCTTCGACCGACCTTCGACCCCCTTGCGCTTCGCCTCTGCATACAGCTGGTCGTAGGTCCGGCCCCCGGGTCCGCTGTGGGAGCGCAGGCCGCCCCGGCGACCGGAGGAGATGTCCTCGGTCGAGGTCCGGCTCGCCTGCTCCGCCTCGCCGGATCGCGCCCTCTCCTTGTTGACGGTGCGTGCGGCGATCTCCTTCGCCTTCTCCTCACTGCGCCCGCGCTGCTTCAGGGAGTCCTTGATGTGCTCGTACTGTCGCTCACGCTTTCGGCTCCACGAGTCCTGGGGCATGGCGTCCTCCTTCTGCTCCTGCCCCGCGTCATACCCCGTCTCGGCGGACGGGGAACCGACCGAGCTCCATCGCGCGGGTGAAGACGGCGTCCAGCATGGGTGGGGTCAGGACGCCCGTGAAGGTGTTCTGCTGGCTCGGGTGGTACGACCCGACCAGCGTGTAAGGACCCACCTGCGCCTCTGCCGCATGCCCGAACCGCGGCTTCGGCGGGGTGACGTGCCCGAGCTCCCGCAGGACCCGCAGGGCGGCGTCCCAGGCGAACGACCCGAGGCACACGAGGACCCCGACCCCCCGTAGCAACCGCAGCTCCTCGGCGAGGTAGGGGAGGCACCGGTCCCTCTCGTCGGGGGTGGGCTTGTTCGCAGGGGGCGCGCAACGGACCGCCGCGGCGACCCAGACGCCGTCCAGCCGCAGCCCATCGTCGCGGGAGACCGAGTCCGGCTGGTTCGCGAGTCCGCACCGGTACATCGACGCATAGAGGAAGTCGGCGGAGCGGTCCCCGGTGAAGACCCGGCCGGTCCGGTTCCCCCCGTGGGCGGCCGGGGCCAGCCCGACGACGGCGAGGCGCGCCGCGGGATCGCCGAAGCCCGGGACCGGGCGTCCCCAGTAGGTCCATCCGCGGAACTCGGCCTTCTTCGTCCGGGCGACCTCTTCCCGCCAGGCGACGAGACGCGGGCACGCCCGGCAGTTCGAGATCGTCTCCTCCAGTCGGGCGAGCTCGTCCATGACCCCGATCATCTCACCCGGGGGGGTTGCGGTCCCGCCCAGATGGCCGATGCTGGATGGGATGAAGCCGCCGGCCCGCCTCCTGCTCGTCCTCGCATGCTCCGCCTGTGTCACTTCGGCGTGCGCGCCCGGTGGCGGCGAGATCGTCTCGGCGGCGGCGGTCCGGGTGACCGCGACGCCTATCCCCACGCCCGAGCCCACACCCATCCCCAAGCGGATCTTCCCCGAGTCCGACGTCGACCGGTTCGAGAACTCGGGAGGCCGCATCCGGTGGGAGCCGCAGCGCAACGCCGGGCCGTGGCCGACGGCCGCGACGATCGAGCTGCCCACCCTCGGGCAGTCAGCCCCGATCGTCCGGGTGGGGGTCAACTCCCGCCAGGAGATGCAGGTCCCGGGGAACGCACGGGACGTCGGGTGGCTGGACCAGGGGGGCTGGCCGGGGCAGACGCAGAACCCGGTGCTGGCCGGACACATCGCCTACGGCGGCCGGGCCGGGACGTTCAACCAGCTGCAGACGATCGGCGTGGGGGACCCCGTGCACGTGACGATGGACGGGGTCCGCTACACGTACTCCGTCATCTGGGTCCGCGCGTACGACCGCAACACCCCCCACGTCGAGAAGATCATGGGGTACACGGAGGTCCCGTCGATCACCCTGATCACGTGCGGGGGGACGTTCGACCGCCGGGCCGGCACCCACTCGAAGAGGATCGTGGCCCGCGCCCAGCTCGTCTCGGCTGCCTGACACCTCGCTGGCCCCGCTAGGCTGGAGGCCATGAGGGGAGACCGGGTCGAGGTCGTGATCGACGTGGGGGACGGCGTCCGGTCGTTCGAGATGGAGGCGACACGCGACGGACGAAGGGTGGAGGTGTCCACCTCCCGCGGCTCCGTCGAGGTGGCCGAGGTGACCCGGTCGGGACGGGCCGTCCGGACCGCGCGCTTCATGGCCACGCGCGTCGTCGCCATCGTGGAACACCCGGCGGCGGAGACCGCCGAACGAGCGCCGCGGGGTCCGAGGCGACGGCACCCGCCCGAGGACCAGGCTTCGCTCGGGCTGTAGGCTGTGCCGGTGTCCGACGCCGCCCCTCTCTCCGACCCCCACGGGGCGTCGGACACCGGCACAGCCTACAGCC
>Ga0247713_1001692_pt1 | contig 10663 bp, 8 predicted proteins | sample 21E_NmetaG_FD_189936 | JGI IMG/M metagenome (GOLD analysis project Ga0247713, IMG submission 189936) | Soil microbial communities from hillslope of Landscape Evolution Observatory, University of Arizona, Oracle, AZ, United States - 2-1-E_N | ecosystem: Engineered > Artificial ecosystem > Mesocosm... | reverse complement strand
GTTCCCACTTGTCACCGGTGGCGGCATCGGTGAACGTCACGTCCGGCAGGAGCTGCTCCACGGTGAGCGCGGTGCCGGGCAGCGTGGTCTCGGTGTCCATGGCCATGGCACGTTCCTTCGTCAAGCAGACGGCTTCTCACCAGCGATTGTTCCCACGATCAACCGCGGCCCGACCCTGCTGGGCTCAGGCCCTGAAGGCCACGTGGATGTGGTCGCGGTCACAGCTCCTCGGTGCCGAAGTCGCGGGCGTCGCCGGTCAGGGCCCGCAGCCGGTCGACGCCCTCCGCCGGGCCGGTGACGAGCAGACGGTCCCCGGCCTCGAGCTGCCGACGACCGCGTGGCCGGTAGATCCACCGGCCCGCGCGTTGGATCGCGAGCACGTACATGCCGGTCTCCGTCTCCAGGGACAGGTCCTTCAGCGTCTGGGCCTCGCTGTGGGAGCCGGTGGCCACGACGGCGTCGGCGACGATCTCGTCGGCCTCGCGCAGCGCCACCGCGATGATGGGGTGGGGGTCCTCCTCGGCTTCGACCAGACGGGTCATCTCCTTGGCGGCGTCGGCGATGCGCTCCGAGGAGTTGCCGATCTGCAGCAGGCCGCGGAGCTCCCCGAGCTCGGAGTCCTCCAGACCCCCGGCGGCCCGAAGGACCCAGCGCTGGAGCTCGAAGTACAGGTCGTCGCACTTGTCCTCGACGATGGAGACCTCCCCGACGAGTCCCCGGTCGCGGAACAGGATGGCCGAGTAGGCCAGGCCGACCGCCACCTCGGTGGCATTCTTCAGCTCGACGAGGATGTCCACCGCACGGTCCAGCTCGGTCAGCCGGGCGCTCTGCGCCGGCGGCGCGAGGCCGAAGGGCTCACCGCCGGCAAGCTGGCGCACGAGGTCCACGCCCTCTGCCGGCCCCTGGAGGAACAGCACGTCGCCGTCGGCGAGGACAGTGTCCCCCGACGGGCCCCACAGGTAGTCGACGTCGCGGCGGATGGCGATGACCCACATGCCCGTCTGGCGGGGCAGCATGAGGTCCCGCAGCGCGCGGCTGGCGAGCTGGTTGTCCTCGCGCAGCTTGACCCGCGCGGTGACCTCCTCGGCGTGGCGCAGGTCGTCGCGCAGCTCGCCCGGGACGTCGAGGTCCTTCAGGACCACCCGGGCGATGTCCTCCGCGGCGTCGGCGATCTCCTCCATCGAGTTGACCATGCCGAGCACGCCGGCCAGCTGCTCCGCGTCGTCCAGGGAGCGGGCGGCGAGCATGCACATCACCCGCAGCTCGTGCATGGCGACGTCCATGCGCTCCTCCAAGCGGATGACCTCGCGGGCGAGGTCGTCGTCGCCGAAGAAGACCGCCGCGTAGGCGAGGTCGACCATGAGCTCCGAGGCGTCCTTGGCCTCGACCAGGAGGTCCTTCACGTTGCGTCGCATGATCAGCTCACTCCGAACAGCGAGATGGCCGCAACCAAGCACAGGACCCCGAGGAAGTCCATGGTTGCGGTCACGATGGGTATGCCGTGGTTGTCGGGGTCCAGACCGAATCGGAACGTGGCGGTCGCCGCGTAGTACGCGACCGCGAACAGGAACACGAAGGCGAGCAGGCCGCCGGTGAGGGCCACCCCGACCATGACGGCGAGGCCCGGTGAGTCGAACCCGAACAGCATGGAGACGGTGTGCGCGACGACGCCGACCCCGGCGAACGCCGCGAGGCTGAACAGCACGGTGATCGACCCCTCGAAGGCGGCGATCTTCTCCGGCCACCGGCGAGGGGTGATGAGGCCCAGGTGCAGCTCGCTGCCGAGGCGGGCGGACAGGATGCCGCCGAGGGATCCGCAGTTGGCGATGAAGGGGGGGATCAGCACGAGCAGCGCCTGGTTGGAGATGAACGACTCGACGCGCGCCTCGAGCACGCCGCCCGCGAGGATGTCCACGATGGCCGCGTAGGTCAGCACAGGCAGGCTCTCCAGCATGATCCGGCGGGTGATCCGGCCGGGGCTTCGCAGGCCCGCCCACACGGCGGCGACCGCGGCCACCAGCAGCAACCCACCGAGGACGGCGCTGAACGTCTCGTCGGTGACGAGGAACGTCGCCACGACGAGGGCGGGCAGGGTGACGATGTCGCCCGTGGTGGTCACCAGGGGCGCGCCGATGGCGTCCATGTCCCAGCCGCGTCGCTCCGCGGTGCGGGCGAGGGCGATCACCATCAGCAGGATGAAGAGGCTGGCGAGGACGCCGCCGACCATGGAGATGACCATGAGCTTCCACACAGGGATGCTCGACAGACCGAACGCGGCGGCCAGCGCCCGCGCCGCCAGCGCCGCCAGCGCGGAGCTGAACAGCGTCAGCAGCGCGGCGGCCTCGATGTTCTGCATCGTGAAGGAGCGGCGGTTCAGCTCCGTGGTGAACTGGCCGGTCAGGATGCCTGTGCCCAGGCGGGCCGCCAGCGCGCCGAAGATCGCCCCCCGCATCCCGATGGCGGCCGGCACGAGCAGCAGGAGGCCCGGCAGCGCCTCCAGCAGCTCGTCCATGAACCCCAGGACCGCGCCCGCGGCCATCCCGACGCCGGACGAGATGGCGAGAGCGATGAAGCCCTGCCGCAGGGTGCGCCGCTCCTGGGTCCAGTAGCCGAACACCTCCCGAGGCAGCCTTGGGTTGAACCGCATCCTGCGTCATCCTTCCGCTGCAGCGGGGGAGTGTATGGCGTTGCTCGAACCAGGGGTGTCCTACACTGCCCGCCGCCTCAACGTCGGATCAGGAGCCGTGGTGGATGCCAAGCGGGTGGTCGACAGCGAGGTCGCCTTCGCCCGTCCGATGTCCCAGCTGGACGCCAACCTTGTCGGGCACGTGCACGGCGGGGTGGTCATGCGGGAGGTCGACAGCGCGGCGGGCGCCTGCGCGGCCCGCCATGCCGGGCTGGTGTGCGTCACCGCCGCCATCGACGAGCTGTCGTTCCTCGAGCCGGTCCACGTGGGCGACGTGCTGATCGTCGCCGCCCGGGTCAACGACGTGGGCAGGACGTCCCTCGAGGTCGGCGTCCGCGTCGAGGCGGAGCCGTGGCGCGGCGGCATCCGCCGTCACACGACCAGCGCCTACCTGGTGATGGTGGCCCTGGACGACGAAGGCCGCCCGGCGTCGGTGCCGCCGCTGCTCGTCGAGTCCGCCGACGAGCGCCGGCGTCAGGCCGAGGCGCGCATCCGCCGTCAGCTGCGCAAAGACCGCATCGAGCGCATCGGCAGCTACCGTCCCGAGCCCGGCGCCTGACGGCCGGCGCGGCGGCGGCCGGCCCACCGTGGCGGTCAGGCCGGCCCGGTGACGAACACGTGGGTGCGCCCGTCGGGGCCCACGTCGGTGAAGCCCCGCTCGGCGGTGGCAAACCAGCCGGAGGCGAAGACCTGCTCGTCCAGGTCCGCCCGCCCGTCGTAGCCGGCCATCACGACCGGTCCCCGGACAGCAAGCCGACCCGGCGCCCCGGAGGCGAGGGGCGCCCCTCGCCTCCGGGGCGGCCACCGCGGCCCGGGAGGTGACCGCCCCCACGGGCCGGCCGTCGGCCGCCGCGAGCCACGTCCGGGTCTCCCCGCCGAGGCCCAGGGGGGTGAGGGTGGAGGCGCAGGTGGCCTCGACCAGCCCGTGACCCACCGCCAGGGGCACCGCACGGGCCGCCGCGTCGATCATGGCGAAGGCGGCGCCGGCGGGGACCAGCGCCCCGCGCAGGCCCGCCGGCGGCGGGCCGTCGGGCAGCCGGTCCAGGGCCGACGGGGCCGGGATCAGCAGGGTGACCCGCTCGTCGGCGATCCGGCGCCACAGGCCGGCGGGGTCCGACGCGCGCGTGAGGACCACGGAGGCACCCGCGACGAACGGCCCGAGATGCGCCAGCGCCAGCCCCTCGGTCAGCTGCACCGGCTGGGCGCACAGCAGCCGGTCGTCACGGTCCAGGCCCCATCCGCCCAGGGCCTCCGCGGCGGCCAGCAGGTTGCGCTGGGTGAGCCGGACGCCGGCGGGCATCTGGCCACCGCGGGACGGCAGGATCAGCAGGGCCTCGTCGTCGAGGTCAACGGCGGGGTCGTCGTAGTCGTCGCCGAAGGCCAGCACCTCCTCGCCGTAGGGCAGCACGTCGCCGGGCAGCGCGGCGTCGATGGTGAGCCGCGCGCCGAGGCCCGCGCCCACGGCGACCAGCTGGCGAAGGGCAGCGCCAGGGCGCAGCGCGTCGAGCTCGTCCAGCAGGTCCTCGCGCACGAACGCCGTGGTGGCTTCCGACGCCTCGAGCAGGCCGCGCGCCTGCACGGCGGGGTCGTCGGCGTCGATGGGGACCGCGGCACAGCCCACCTTCCAGCACGCGAAGGCAACCACCACGGTGGTCCAGTGGTTCCCGAGCACCGTGGCGACCCTGTCGCCCCGCCCCACCTCGAGCTCCTCGGCCAGCAGGTTCGCCGTCTTGCACACCCAGTTGTCGAACGTGGCGTAGGACAGCTCGGTGCGCTCGCCGGTCGCGTCGTCGTAGAACGTGAGGAACGGCTGATGCCCTCCGTCGCGTGCTCGGCGGGCCATCAGGGCGGACAGGTTGGACGCGGCGGGGGCCGAGCCGTGGTCTCCGGGCAGCCGGCGGGCGGTGGCGGCGAGTTCTTCCAGGGAGGACATGCCCCGCATCGTAGGCGTCCATTGGGTCACCTCCGGGGTGTCCGGGTTGGTGGAGGGGGGACCAACCAACGTGTACCGTTCCCATCGTTGGCTGGAGCCGATCGTGGCGGCCGTGCGCTGACAGACCAGGCATGCACTCGCGTGTGACTGACGCGGTCGCCGCGGCAACCGACGAAAAGAGACGACGTCCCCGTGTCCGGATTCGGCCATAGCCCTCCCACCGGGCATTTCGGCCTGCCGGAGACGGCACACGGCAAGTCGCGGAGGTGGCGGCGGACCGTCAACCTGGTCGCCACCTTCGTCGTCGTGGTCGCTCTGAGCACGACGGTCACCGCGGGGGCGCTGCTGTGGTACGGCGAGCGGTCGCTCAGCCGCGTCGACGTGCCAGGGCTCGCGGAGCGCCAGAGCGAGGCGCTCGCGGGCACCGGGGTCGAGGAGATCTCCGAGGTGCTGAACGTGCTGCTCGTCGGCGACGACAGCCGCGAGGGGCTGACCGACGAGCAGCTCCTCGCGCTCGGGACCGAAGCGGTCGACGGCGGCCGCACCGACACGATCATCCTGCTCCAGCTCGATCCCAACCGTGAGAAGGCGGCGCTGCTGAGCTTCCCGCGGGACCTGCTGGTGACCCGGTGCGACGGCAGCGAAGGGCGGATCAACGGCGCATACGGCGTGGGAGAGGAGACCGGCGTGGGGGGCGCCGCCTGCCTGGTCGAGACCGTCTCGGATTTCACGCGCATCCCGATCGACCACTACGTCGAGGTGAACTTCGCCGGCTTCATCGACGTGGTCGACGTCCTCGGCGGCGTGACGATGCACATCGAGGAACCGGGGTTGCGCGACCGGCCCGCCGGCCTGGACCTGGAGCCGGGCTGTCAACGGCTCGACGGCGCGCAGGCTCTCGGGTTCGTGCGCGCCCGCACCATCGACAACGACTTCGGGCGCATCGCCCGCCAGCAGCGCTTCGTCCGGGAGCTCATGGGTGAGGTCACCAGCGCGGGCACCCTGCTCAACGTGCCGCGGCTGTTCTCGCTCGTGGACGCCGTCGGCGGGGCGGTGGAGACCGACCGCAAGCTGTCGTTGCGCAACATGCGCCGCATCGCGTTCACCCTGCGCAACCTGACCAGCGAGCAGCTCGACATGCGGGTGGTGCCGGCGGTCCCGCGCACCGTCTACGGTGCGGACATGGTGGTTGCCGAGGAACGAGAGGCCGCCGAGCTGTTCCGCGCGTTTCGGCTCGGCACCCTTGCGCCGGAGGACCTCGGACGCGAGCAGCCGCAGGCCGTCGCGGTCGAGGACGTGCCGCCGCTTCGCGTGCTGAACGGCGCCGGCGTCTCCGGCGTGGCGGCGTCGGCGGCGGAGCACCTCGCGGCCCGCGGCTTCGAGGTGGCCGAGACGGGCAACGCCGACACCTTCGGCTACATGCGCGTGCGGGTGATCCACCCGCCCCAGCGCCGGGAGGAGGCCGAGCTGGTCGCCGCCGCGCTCGACGATGCGGTGCTCGAGCAGGGACAAACCGACGAGGGCTTCACCGTCATCATCGGCAGCGACTTCGACCCGGCTGCGCTCGACCTCGCCCCGCCCCCCGACGAGGAGGAGCTGGACACCGCGTCGGACCCCGAACCCGAGCCGTCCCCCACGTTCCGCGGCGCCGAGCCCGCCACGCACCGTTGCTAGGGGATGGGAGCTGACCGATGAGGGGGATCATCCTGGCGGGCGGCAGCGGCTCGCGGCTGCACCCGGTGACGCTGTCGGTGTCCAAGCAGCTGCTGCCCGTCTACGACAAGCCGATGGTGTACTACCCGCTGTCGGTGCTGATGCTCGCCGGGATCCGCGACATCCTGGTCATCTCCACCCCCGCCGACCTACCGCTGTTCCGGCGCCTGCTCGGCGACGGCGACGACCTCGGGGTGTCGCTCTCATACGCCGAGCAGCCCGAGCCCCGCGGCCTCGCCGAGGCGTTCGTCATCGGTGCGGGCTTCATCGGCAGCGACGAGGCGTGCCTGGTGCTCGGCGACAACCTGTTCTACGGTCACGGGTTCGCGCGCCTGATCCAGCACGAGGCTGCGACGGTGAAGGGGTGCACCCTGTTCGGCTACCCCGTCACCGACCCGGAGCGCTACGGGGTCGTCGAGGCCGGGCCCGACGGGACCGTGCTGTCCATCGAGGAGAAGCCCGCCCGCCCGAAGTCCAACCTCGCGATCACCGGGCTGTACTTCTACGACAACGACGTCGTGGAGATCGCGAAGAACCTGAGGCCGTCGGCGCGCGGGGAGCTGGAGATCACCGACGTGAACAACACCTACCTGCGGGCGGGCAGGGCCCGGGTCGTGAACCTCGGGCGGGGCATGGCATGGCTCGACACCGGCACCCACGACAGCCTCCTGCAGGCGGCGACCTTCGTGCAGGTCATCGAGCACCGCCAGGGCGTGCGCATCGCGTGCCTGGAGGAGGTCGCCTACCGCATGGGCTTCATCAGCCGCGAGCGGCTGGCCGTCCTCGGCGAGCGTCTCGGCAAGTCGTCCTACGGGACGTACGTCCGCGGTCTTGCCGCCGAGGGATAGGAGCACCATGCGCATCTTCGTCACCGGTGGGGCCGGGTTCATCGGCTCCAACTTCATCCGTCACGTCCTGCAGACCCAGGACGACGTGGCCGTCACCAACTACGACAAGCTCACCTACGCCGGCAACCTCGCGAGCCTCACCGACGTCGCCGACGACCCCCGCTACGCCTTCGTGCGGGGGGATCTGAACGACGCCGCCCTGCTGAGCGAGCTGCTGCCCGGACACGACGCGGTGGTCAACTTCGCGGCCGAGAGCCACGTCGACCGGTCGATCACCGCCTCCCACGAGTTCATCCAGGCCAACGTCGCCGGTGCGAACACGCTTTTCAACGCCGCGATGCGCGCCGAGGTCGGTCGTGTCCTGCACATCTCCACCGACGAGACCTACGGCTCGATCCCCGAGCCGGGCTCCTTCGTCGAGGGTGACGCCCTCGAGCCCAACTCGCCCTACGCCGCGTCCAAGGCGTCCGCGGACCTGCTCGCGCGCGCCTACCGGGTGACGCACGGCTACCCGATCACCGTCACCCGCACCGCCAACAACTTCGGGCCGTACCACTACCCGGAGAAGGTCATCCCGCTGTTCGTCACCAATCTCATCGACGGCGGCACGGTGCCGCTGTACGGCAAGGGGGCCAACGTGCGCGACTGGACCTACGTGCTCGACAACTGCGCCGCCCAGTGGCTCGTGCTCACCGAGGGCGAGCCCGGCGGGATCTACAACGTGGGCGCCGGCAACGAGATGAGCAACGCGGACCTCACCTACGCGATCCTGGAGCGCTTCGGGCTTACCGGCGAAGCCGCCGAGGCCCGCATCGAGCTCGTGCCCGACCGACCGGGCCACGACCTGCGCTACTCGGTGGACACCACCCGGGTCCGCGAGCTCGGCTGGAGGCCCGCGCACTCCTTTCCTGACGCCCTCGACGCCACGATCGCCTGGTACCGCGAGCACGAGGACTGGTGGCGTCCGCTCAAGGAACGCGGCGCCGGTGCCCGGCAGGGACTGGTCGGCTAGGCCGTGCGCGTCCTCGTCACCGGAGCCCGAGGCCAGCTCGGCCACGACCTGCTCACCGCGTTCGCCGCTGACGACGTGGTGGCCACCGATCAGGGAGACCTGGACGTGACCGACGAGCCGTCGGTCGTGGCCGCCGTCCGCGACGCTACGCCCGACCTGGTCGTGCACGCCGCGGCGTTCACCGCGGTCGACGCGTGCGAGTCGGCGGCCGACACCGCCTGGTCGGTCAACGCCCTGGGGGCGTGGTGGGTCGCCAGGGCGTGCGCCCTGGCCGGCGCGGCGATGGTGTACGTGTCGACCGACTACGTCTTCGACGGCCTGGCCGGGCGAGCCTACACCGAGTTCGACCGCACCAACCCGCAGTCGGTGTACGGCCGGAGCAAGGAGGCGGGGGAGCAGCTGGTGCGCCGCACCCTGGCCGAGCACTACATCGTGCGCACCTCGTGGGTCCACGGCGCGCACGGCGGCAACTTCGCCAGGACGATGCTGCGGCTGGCCCGTGAGCGCGGCGCCGTCTCGGTGGTGGACGACCAGACGGGCTCGCCGACGTTCACCTTCGACCTGGCCCCCGCCATCCGCCGTCTGGCCGTGTCGGGTCGCCACGGCACCTACCACCTCACCAACGCCGGGCACTGCACCTGGTTCGAGTTCGCCCGTGCCGTGTTCGACGAGGCCGGCCTCGCCGTCGACCTGACGCCGACGGACACCGCCACGTTCGGCGCGCCCGCCCCCCGCCCGGCGTTCGGTGTCCTCGACAACCGGCTTGCACGCCTGACCGGCCTGCCGCCGCTGCCGGACTGGCGGATGTCGCTGCCGCGCCTGCTCGCCGAGATGGGCGAGGGTGGCTGAGCCGGTCGTTGCGGTCCGGCCGCCCGACGGCGTCCCGGGCGCCGAAGACGGGCGGGTGGGTGTCGTCATCGTCAACCACAACACCCGCGAGGACCTGCTCGCCTGCCTCGCCACCCTGGCCGAGGCCGGCGCCGAGGAGGTCGTGACGGTGGACGCCGGCTCCACCGACGGCAGCCTCGAGGCCGTCGCGGACGCCTTTCCCGACGTGCGCCTCCTGGGACTGCCCAACGTGGGGTTCGGCAACGCCGCCAACGCCGGCATCGCGCTCATGGACACACCGGTCGTGGTGGTCGCCAACGCCGACACACGGTTCCCGCCCGGTTCGGTGCGGGCCATGGGGGACTACGTCGGCGGACGCCCCGACATCGGCGCGATGGGGCCGATGGTGCGCTTCCCCGACGGGCGGCTGCAGCTGTCGGCCCGGGCGTTCCCGTCGATCGGGCAGGCGATGGGGCACGCGCTGCTCGGTCTGTGGAAGCCCGACAACCGCTGGACGCGCGCGTACCGGCTGAGCGACTGGGACCACGCCAGCGAGCGCGACGTCGACTGGGTCAGCGGCTGCTGCATCGCGCTGCGCCGCGACGCGTTCATGCAGGTGGGCGGTTTCGACCCCGCCTACTTCATGTTCGTGGAGGACGTCGACCTCTGCTACCGCCTGGCCCAGCGGGGGTGGCGGGTCGTGTTCTCGCCCGTGGCCGAGGTGACCCACGCCATCGGCGGCGCGGTTTCGCGCCGGCGCTTCCGCATGGTCATCGAGCACGCCCGTTCCCTCGACCGGTTCTTCGCCCGCCGCTACGCCACCGGCGTCCGCCGCGTCCTGCGCCTGCCGATCCGGGTGGGTCTGGCCGGCTGGGTGCTCGCCACGATCGGCTGGTCGCTGTGGCGCGGGAGCACCCACGCCCACGGGTGATGCGACACTGCGTCGCATGAGCGAGCGGCTGTTCGAGGATCCCGACGCGCCGGCTCCCGCGCCCTCCTCGCCCGCCGGCCCGGCGCCGGGCGCGCCGCTGGCGGCGCGGCTGCGCCCCCGCAGCCTCGCCGAGGTCGTCGGCCAGGACCACCTGCTCGGCCCCGGCCGGCCGCTGCGCGCCGCGATCGAGGCCGACCAGGTCCGCAGCCTGGTGCTGTGGGGACCGCCGGGCACCGGCAAGACGAGCCTTGCGCACGTCATCGCCGCGTCCACCGACGCGGCCTTCGCCGAGCTGTCCGCCGTCACCGCCGGCGTCCGCGACGTGCGCCGCATCGTCGAGGAGGCCCGCGTCCGCCGCGACCGCACCGGCCGGCGCAGCGTGCTGTTCATCGACGAGATCCACCGGTTCAACAAGTCGCAGCAGGACGCGCTGCTGCCCGCGGTGGAGGACGGCTCGATCGTGCTCATCGGGGCGACCACCGAGAACCCCTACTTCGAGGTCAACCCGCCGCTGCTGTCGCGCAGCCTCCTGTACCGCCTCGAGCCGCTGGCCGCCGAGGACATCCGTGCGCTGCTGCACCGGGCGGTCACCGACGAGCGCGGCCTGCCCGGCGTGGAGATCGCCGATGAGGCCATGGGCGCCCTCGTCGAGGCCGCCGACGGCGACGCCCGGGTCGCGCTCACCGGCCTGGAGACCGCCGCGGGCCTGGCC
>Ga0247713_1001691_pt1 | contig 10667 bp, 8 predicted proteins | sample 21E_NmetaG_FD_189936 | JGI IMG/M metagenome (GOLD analysis project Ga0247713, IMG submission 189936) | Soil microbial communities from hillslope of Landscape Evolution Observatory, University of Arizona, Oracle, AZ, United States - 2-1-E_N | ecosystem: Engineered > Artificial ecosystem > Mesocosm... | reverse complement strand
CACGAACTGCCGCCCGGTCAGGAACGGCTGCACCGCCTCGCGCTCGGGAACGAACCCGATCGAGCGGTAGAGCTCCGGACGCTTCCACGCCGGCATGCCATCGAGCTCGACCGTCCCGGCCGAGGGAGCGAGGAACCCGGCCATGAGATGGAGGAGCGTCGTCTTGCCGGCGCCGTTCGGACCGAGCAGCCCCGTGATGCCCGGCCCGATCTCGAAGCTGACGTCGTTCACCGCGACGACGTTGCCGTACCAGCGCGAGACATCGGCAAGGACGATGCGGCTCACGTCGTGACGCTCCGATAGCGAAGGGCGAGGGTGGTCCACGAGGCCGCCGTCAGGAGGAGGGCTGCCACCGCGTATAGCGGCGGTGGGACGCTGGACGAGCCGACCGGCGAGTCGGCGACCCGCCCGCCGAACAGCCACTCGCGCACGCCGTCCAGCACCGCGAGCGGGTTGGTGAACGGCGCGACGTCGAGCAACGCGCCACCCTGCTCGGCCAGGATGCCGCTCACCACTCCACCGACCAGGAAGACGGCGAGCACGGCGCCGGCAGCGTAGGCACGCCGTCCCGCCAGCGAGCTGATGGCCAGGCCGATGCTCGCCAGGACGGCCGCATGCAGCAGGCCGCTGCCGACGATCGCCGGCAGCGCGGCCACCTCGTCACCGATGCCGACGACGACGTCATCGGCGGCCAGGATGCGGCCGAGGAAGAGCAGCAGCACCGGGCCGAGCGTCAACGACAGCAGGCCGAGCGCGAGCGCGGCCAGCTTGGCGGCGACGTAGTCGAGACGGCTGAGCGGGCGGCTGAAGTAGAGCGGCAGCACGTGGTGGCGCATGTCGTTCACGACGAGCTCGGGGGCCTGCGCCGCCACGAAGATCGGCAGGAGCGCGCCGATGCCCCACAGATAGTTCTCGTAGTTGTACAGCTCCACGAGGTCGCCGACCAGGACGCGGATCGCGACCGCCACCCCGGCCGGCAGCATGGCCAGGACGACCGCGCCCCACGGCAGGATCTTGGCGCGCCCCGAGCGACCGAAGCCGAAGACGGCTCGCACGCCGGCGCCGACGATGGCCGCGATCGCGCCGCGGCGGCCCAGTCGCGGACCGTCGTAGTGGCGGAAGCCGATGTCGTAGATCGTGCCGGCGGCCTCAGGCGACGCGGTCATCGGCTCCCTCCGCGGCGGCCTCGGCGACGCGGAACAGGTCCTCGAGCCGGTGGCGGCGGTGCTCGATGCGGACGAGGGGTAGCCCGAGCGCGACCGACTCGTCGCGGACGGCGTCGTAGACGGCATGATCCCCGTCGCGGGTGGCGGCGAGCTCGATGACCACGCTGCGCCCGTCGGCGTGGGCCTCGATGCCGCGCGCCGCGAGCGCGGCGGCGAGCGGATCGCCGGCCTCCTCGGTCTCGACCAGGAGCTGGCCGGTGCGCTCGGTGAAGCTCGACAGGGCCGCCGTGTGCAGGAGGCGCCCCGCATCGATGGCCACGAGCCAATCGGCGACGCGCTCGATCTCGCCGAGGAGGTGGCTGGCCACGATGGCCGTCATCCCGAAGTCACGGCCGATCCGCTCGATCAGCCCGAGCATCTCGTCCCGACCGGCGGGATCGAGGCCGTTCGTCGGCTCGTCGAGGAAGAGGATCCTCGGGTCGTGGACCAGCGCCTGCGCCAGCTTGACGCGCTGCTTCATGCCGGTGGAATAGCCGCCGATCGGGCGGTAGCGCTCCTCGTACAGGCCGACGTGGCGCAGGACGTCGGCCGTGCGCTCGCGCGCCGCGCCGGCGGGCAGGCCCGACACCCGGGCCATGTGCGACACGAACTCGGTCGCCGACACGTCGGTCGGCAGGGAGTCGTGCTCGGGCATGTAGCCGACCAGCTCGCGGATCGCGGAGCCGTGCGTTGCGGCGTCGAGCCCGAAGACGCGGGCCTCGCCGTCGCTGGCCGGGACGAGCCCGAGGAGGATCTTGATGAGCGTGCTCTTGCCGGCTCCGTTGGCGCCGACCAGGCCGACGATGCCCTCCTCGATGTCGACGGACAGCCCGTCCAGCGCGGTGATGCCGCCGGGATACCGCTTGGTCAGCGCTCGGGTGCTGATCAACGCCACCGGGGCAGTCTAGCCGCCGCACCCGCGACCGGGTCGACCGCCCGAAACGCTCAGTCGGCCGGCGGCGGCCGCCTCAGCCCGTGGCTGAAGGCGCCCGCCTCGTACTCCATGGACAGCACGATGTCCTGCTGGTAGTTCCCGAACCTCCGGCCGAACAGGTTGAGCCCGCCGACGTGAGCGGCGTCCGCCTTCACGCCGATCCGGACGCGGATCGGCGAACCGGGGCTCAGGTCGAGCTGTGCCAGGGTCACGTCCGAGACGGCCATGCCGTCGACCGTGCTGCCGTCGGCGGTGACGCGCCAACGCTTGAGGACCCCGTACTGGCTGTCCTTCGTCTCCCACCATGCCGGGGTGTACCGGCCGCGCTCGCCACCGAAGTCGCCGGGAGACGTCCACGTGCCGACCTCGACCCCGTTGACCCACAGCGTGAGGTCGCTGGGCCATCGCGGGTCGTGGAGCGGCGCCTCGGAGCACATCTCCGCGGCGACCTGCAGCATGGTGGCTCGGGCCATGGGCGGCAGGCGGTTCGGGAACCGGTACTCGACGTAGCCGCGCCCGAACCACAGCAGCTGCGCCGACAACCGGCCCGGCTCGTAGAACGATGCGGGATCGTCGAGGAAGCCGATCAGCTTCGTGGCGCTGGCGAGCCCGCACGTCGGCTCGACCTCGAAGTCGCTGAAGCCGCCGATCGGCATGCTGTGCTCGATCACGTTCGCGTCTGCGGGCGCGCCTCGGGGCAGCTGGATGACGACCTCGTCGTACGTGCGCGCGCAGACCTTCTGCAGCCCGCGGGTCGCGCCCCGCATCTCCGTGTGCAGCAGCCCGGCCTGCTCGAGCACGATCACGTGCATCGAGGCGGTCGACTGCGCCAGGCCGAGCTCGCTCGCGAGCTGGCCGACCGACGCCACGCGGTCGCCGAGCTGGCGCAGGATGTCGATGCGGGCCTCGTTGCCGAGTGCCTTCAGGACGCGGATCGTGCCGTCGCTCGGGGCTCCGGCATCGATGTGGATCGTCTTTCCGGTCGTCATGGCCCTCCTCCGCCGACGCCGCTGCCGTCGCCGCCGGCGGGTTGACTATACCTGCTAAGTTTCTCGGATCACACCAAGAACATCGGCGCAGTGGATCGTCGCGCCGGCGTCCCGAGCCAGTAACGAAGGAGCACATCGTGGCTGAGCATCTCTGGGGGCGGGGGCGAGGCCCCGAGCGGCGGAGCCGGCGCGCCGGCAGCCCCGCCGCACTCGTCGTGGTCGTCCTTCTTGCACTGCTGCTGGCCGCGTGCCGTGGCGGGACCGACACGGACGGCGGCGGAGGCGGCGGCGGCGGCGGCGGGGAGAGCCCGCCGACCCAGGTCGAAACCCTGGACCCGCCGGAGTCGGAGGTCACCCTCGAGTTCTGGACCCCGTTCACCGGCCCGGACGGTCCGTTCATGGAGCGCCTGGTCGACGAGTTCAACGCCGAGGGGACCACGGTCACCGTCAACCTGACCACCCAGGCGGAGTACTACCAGAAGCTCAGCACGGCCGCGCAGGCGGGCAACCTGCCCCACGTCGGCGTCGTGCATCTGGACCAGATCCCGCAGCAGTCCGAGGACGGGATCATCACCCCGATCGGTGACCTCGTCGATCTCCTCGAGCTCGAGGGTGGCGACTTCACCGAGGCCGTCTGGAACAACACCGAATGGAAGGGCGAGCGCTACGGCGTGCCGCTCGACATCCACCCGTTGACCTTCTACTGGAACCGCGAAGCCTTCGAGGAGGCGGGCCTCGACCCCGACGCCCCGCCGAACAGCGAGGAGGAGTTCGTGGCCGCGGCGCAGGCGCTCAACGACGCCGGCTACACCGGGCCGATCTGGAGCAACCACGGCTTCAGCGCGGGGCTGCTGTGGGCGTCGCTCTTCTACCAGGGCGGCGGCGAGTGGACGAACGACGACTACACCGAGGCCACGTACAACAGCGAGGCCGGCGTTCAGGCCGCGCAGTTCATGCGCGATCTGGTCGACCAGGGGCTTCATCCGTCGGGCGTCGAGGTCGACGCCGAGCTGCCGGCCTTCCTCGAGGGGAGCAGCGGCATGATCGTCGCGGGCCCGTGGCAGCTCAGCCGGCTGGCCGAGGGACTCGGTGACAACCTCGGCGCGGGCCCCGTCCCACAGATCTTCGGTGAGGGCGTCTGGGCCGGCTCCCACAACCTCGCCGTGATGGAAGGCGTGAGCGACGAGGAGCGGCAGGCGGCGTACTACTTCATCGACTGGATCACGCGGAACGCGACCGAGTGGGCCAGGGCCGGCCAGGTTCCGGCGCGCGCCGAGGTGCGCGAGGATTCGGCGTTCGCCGAGATCCCGCACATCCCGACGATCGCGGAGCAGGTCGACGCCGCCCAGTTCTACCCGGCCTTCCCCGGCGCGCCGGAGCTCCACTTCGGAGCCGGTGGTGCGACCGAGGCGGTCGTCTCGGTGCTCGCCGAGGGCGGTGACCCACAACAGCTGCTCGACGAGTCGGCGCAGCGGTTCACCCAGATCATCCAGGAGACCAAGGAGCGATACGACTACTGATCGGCACCGGCGGCCGGCTCGGAGCCGGCCGCCGGACCGCACCGATGGAGGGTTCGCATGACAGCCGGGGCTGCCCCGCTCGCTCCACCCGACACCCCGCGTCGCCCGACCACGACCAGCCGCCGGCGGCGGATCGGCGAGAAGTGGTACACGCCGTACCTCTTCATCCTGCCGCACCTGGCCATCTTCCTCGTCTTCGTCGGCTGGCCGTTCATCTTCGGCCTGATCATCAGCTTCCAGGACTTCTTCATCGCGCGTGACCGCCAGGGCATCCCGGCCCCGTGGGTCGGCCTGAAGCACTACATCGACCTGTTCACGCCGGGCAGCATTCACTTCGGCCGGTTCTGGCAGACGCTGTGGAACACGGTCCTGTTCGTCATCATCAGCGTGCCGACGCTCGTGGGCTTCAGCCTCGCGCTGGCGGCCCTGCTCAACGGCCGGTTTCCCGGCCGCAATCTCTTCCGCAGCGTCTATTTCGCACCGTGGACGCTGTCCGTCGCGGTCATCGGCCTCTTGTGGTGGTGGATCTTCCAGAGCCAGGGCGGGCTCATCACGAACGTCCTGACCGCCCTCGGCCTGCCGGCGGTCGGCTGGTTGACGTCGCAGCCGTGGGCCTGGCTGTCGCTCCTCATCGCCACGGTCTGGTGGACGATCGGCTTCAACACGATCATCCTGCTGGCCGGCATGCAGGCGATCTCCCGCGACCTGTACGAGGCGTCGGCCATCGACGGCGCCAACAAGTGGCAACAGTTCAAGTCGATCACGGTTCCGAGCCTGCGTCCGATCCTCCTGCTCGTCATCACGCTGCAGGTCATCGCATCGTTCAACCTGGTCGGGCAGCCCCAGATCATCACCAACGGCGGGCCACCGACGGCGCAGACGACGCCCGTCCTGCTCCACATCTACAACGTCGGGTTCGCGCAGATCGGTCGTTTCGAGCTGAGCGTCGCCGCGGCGATGTCGTTCCTGGTGGCGCTGATCATGGTCGCGGTGAGCGTCATCAACTTCCGCATCTTCCGGAGCGACGAGTCGTGAGGATCCGCGAATGACCGCCACCCCGTCCGAACGGCCCGCGACGGCGACAGCCGTGAGGCGTGAACGGCGATCGCTGGTCAGCCCCGGGATGATCGCGCTCTACGCGGTGCTCGTCCTGATCGCGCTGTTCTTCGTCGTTCCGCTGGCGTGGATGGTCTCCACGTCGCTCAAGACGGAGAGCGCGGTCTTCACCGACAAGAGCTTCATCCCCGCCAATCCGACCTTCGACAACTACGCCCGCATCCTGACGGCGAGCGGCAGCACGCCGGTCTTCCGCTGGCTGATGAACAGCGTGATCGTCTCGACGCTCGGGACCGTGCTCACGGTCGTGCTGACCTCGTTGTCGGCCTACGCGTTCGCCAGGATCGACTTCCCCGGCCGCGGGCTGCTCTTCGGATTGCTCATCGCCACGCTCCTCCTCCCGGCGGTGATGTTCCTCGTGCCGCAGTTCATCCTCGTGGACATCCTCGGGCTGTTGAACACGTATCCGGGGTTCATCCTGCCCGGGCTGGCCGGGGTCTTCGGCGTCTTCTTCATGCGGCAGTTCTTCCTCGGCATCCCCGTCGAGCTCGAGGAGGCGGCATACGTCGACGGGGCGAACCGGTTCAAGACGTTCATCTCGGTGGTGCTTCCGCTGTCCGGGCCGGCGCTGGCGACCCTGGCGGTCATCAGCTTCCTGGCCTACTGGAACGACTACCTCTGGCCGCTGATCATCTGCGAGGGCGCGGGGTGCACCCTGCCGGCCGGGCTGCGGAACTTCCAGGGCGCCTATACCGCCCAGTTCGGCCTGCTCATGGCAGGGGCGACGCTGGCGGCCATCCCGGTCCTGGTGCTGTACGTCTTCGCGCAGCGGTGGATCGTCCAGAGCGTCACGTCGGCGGGCATCAAGGGGTGACGGCGACCGGCCGCTCCGCGGTCGAGCTCGACGGCGAATGGCGCTTCGTGCCCGACACCGAACGCCTGTACCGCGCCGACGATCTCCCCGCCGGTGAGCCGATCCACGTCCCGGGCTGCTGGGAGTCGCAGGTGCCGCGGCCGTATCGGATCATCACCGCCTGGTATCACCGGACGGTGATGGTCCCCGAAGACTGGCGTGGCTCGCGGGCGGTGCTGCGCTTCGGCGCGGTGATGTACCGGTGCTCCGTCTGGGTGAACGGCAAACAGGTCGGCACCCACGAGGGGGGATACACCGCCTTCGCGGTCGACATCACCGATGCCGTTCGCTGGGGTGCCGAGAACAGCCTGGCGGTCGAGGTCCAGAATCCGCTCAACGCGATCGCCGACTACCCGGCGCTCGCGGTGGAGCGGGTCCTGAGCGCCGAGGAATACGCGCCGGACCTGCCGCTGCGCGAGGCGCCGCACGGCAAGCAGACCTGGTACTCGAGCCAGAGCGGGATCTGGCAGTCGGTCTGTCTCGAACGCACCCCGACCGCGTACGTGTCGTCGCTGCTCGTGCTTCCGGACGTGGGCGCGTCGTCGGCCACGGTCCGCTGGTCGCTCGAGGGGGTCACCGAACGGCCGGCCCTTGAGCTGGCGGTGATCGGTCCGGACGGCGCCCTCGTCTCGACGACCGTGGTCGAGCCGGAGGCGGGCAGCGCTTCGGGCGAGACGGAGGTCCCGGTGCCGGATCCGGTCCTGTGGGGGCTCGGCCGGCCGAACCTGTATCGGCTCCGCGCTCGCCTGACCGGCGGCGGCGGTGAGCCGGACGACGTCAGCGTCCGCTTCGGCATGCGCGAGATCGCGACCCGTGACGGCGTCGTGACGCTCAATGGCGAGCCGGTGTACCTGCTCGGGGCGCTCGACCAGGACCTCTATCCCGACTCGATCTCGACCCCACCGTCGCGCGAATACCTGGACGAGCAGCTGGCCCGTGCCCGGGAGCTCGGGTTCAACATCCTGCGCTGTCACATCAAGGTTCCCGATCCGGCCTATCTCGATGCCGCCGACGAAGCCGGCATGCTGCTCTGGTGCGAGCTGCCGAATTGGTCGCGCTTCACTGCCGAGTCGGGGGCCCGCGGCCGCGCGACGCTGCGACGGATGGTGGAGACGATGGGCAACCATCCGTCGGTCGTCATCTGGACCATCATCAACGAGGACTGGGGCACCCGCCTGCGCTACGAGCGACGCGACCGTCAATGGCTCCGCAGGACGTACGACTGGCTCAAGCGGCTCGATCCGACCCGCCTGGTGGTCGACAACTCCGCGTGTGAGACCTCCGAGACGCCGAACTTTCACGTCCGGTCGGACCTGGCCGACTTCCACGTGTACTTCGGTCCCGACAATGCGGTGCGCTGGCGGAACATGATCGCGGACTTCGCACGCCGCCCGGACTGGCTCTGGAGCCCGCACGGGGACGCTGAGCCCCACGGCGACGAGCCGCTCGTCCTCAGCGAGTTCGGCGGGTGGGGGCTACCCCGGCTCGACCGCATGCTCGAGCACCATGGCGGCCGAGAGCCCTGGTGGTTCGGCACCGGGCACGGGTACTACCGCCCGTCGGGCCTGCGCCGGCGCTTCGCGCGCTTTGCCCTCGACCGGATCTGGGCGGACGTCGACGCCCTGGCCGATGCGACGCAGTGGCACCAGTTCGAGGCGCTCCAGTACCAGATCGGCGAGCTGCGTCGCCACGAGTCGATCGGCGGGTACGTGGTGACGGAGCTGACGGACGCGTATTGGGAGGCCAACGGCGTCCTCGACCCGATGCGCGGCCGCAAGGTCTACCACGACCGCTTCGACGAGATCAACGCGCCAGACACCGCCGTCATCCTGGCCGAGCGTCGAGACCTGTGGGCCGGCGAGACCTGCGAGGCCGAGCTCGTGCTCGCATCGTACGGTGCCGACGCTCCGGCCCGCGGTGCGCTCGAGTGGCGCATCGACGTGGACGGCGCCGCTGCCGACGAGGGCGTCGTCGAGGTCGACTCGTGGCCGCGCCACGGTGTGCGCCAGATGGGCGCGATCTCGTTCCGCGCTCCGGACGTCGACCAGCCGACCGATGCGGTCCTCCGCGTCCGAGCGGTCGATGCCGCCGGCGCGGAGATCACGAAGAACAGCGTCCGGCTGTCGGTGCTGCCGAGGCTCGCTGCGGGCGCCGGGCGGCGACGCCACGTCGCGGTGGACGATCCAGGCGAGATCTGGGGCATTGCCGAGCGGTTGCGCCGCACCGGCCACGACGTCGTCAGCCTCGACGACGCCGAGCTTCTCGTGGCCGCCGAGCTGACGCCGGCAATCGTGTCGTACGCCGAGCGCGGGGGACGCGTGCTGTGCCTCGTCCGGTCGAGCAGCGCGGTGCCGGCCGACCTCGAGCTCCGGCGGAGCGTCGAGGTTCATCTCCGCCGGCTGCCGCACGCCGGCTGGCCCGGGCAGCGGAGCCCATGGGAGGGGGATTGGGTGAGCAACTTCAACTGGATCCTTCCGGGCGCCTTCCCGGAGCTGCCGTTCCGCGCCCCGCTGGACTTCTCGTACGAGGAGGTGGCGCCAGACCACGTCCTGCTCGGGTACGACCCCCAGCGCCACCGCGACGAGGTGGCGGCCGGCATGTTCGTGGGTTGGATCCACCAGCCGGCGGCGCTCACGTGGGGCTTCGCGCAGGGCCTCGGGTCGATCGTGCTGACGACCTTCCGGCTGGTGCCCGAGAGCGGCCCGGTCGCCACGACGATGCTCGAGGCGCTCGTCCAGCGGCTGGCCGTCGACCGCGAGGGGGACAGCGTCACCCAGGATCGGGTCCCGCTGGAGGTGGACCGATGAGGCGCTGGCTGGCCGCGCCGGCGCTCGTCGCCGTCCTCCTCGCCGGCTGCGGCCCCGCCGACGAGGACGGGCCCGTCGGGGCGACGTCGGACGCCGGCGCGACGGCGGCGGAGAGCCCGCGGCCCACGCCCGGCGAGGGCGAGTTCGTGAACCCGGTCCTCGACACCGACTTCCCCGACCCCCACGTCATCCAGGTGGGCGACACGTGGTACGCGTATGCGACCGGTTATCGGTACACCACCTCGACCGACCTGGTGAGCTGGGAACGCCCGCGCTACCTGGAGCTGCGCTCGCGGTGGGCGACTCGCGACTTCTGGGCGCCGGAGGTGGCCGAGACCAGCGCCGGCTACGTGCTCTACTACACGGGCCGCTCGCAGCTCCCGACCCCGGGGCAGGACACCGCACAGTGCGTCGGCCGGGCCGTCGCCGAGTCGCCGGAGGGGCCGTTCGTGGACGATCTCGCCGAGCCACTCATCTGCCAGGCCGAGGACGGCGGCACCATCGACGCCAGCCCGTTCGTCGACGAGGACGGCACCCGCTATCTGCTGTACAAGAACGACGGCAACTGCTGTCGCCGTCCGGTGAAGCTGTGGATCCAGGAGCTCTCGGACGACGGGTTGTCGCTCGTCGGTGAGCCGATCGACCTCGGAGTCGCGGCGGACAACCTCTGGGAGGGCTCGGTCATCGAGGCCCCGACCCTGTGGCTCGACGACGGGACCTACTACCTGTTCTACTCCGCCAATGCCTACTACAGCGCGACGTACGCCGTCGGGTACGCGACCTCGGACGCGGTGACCGGCCCGTTCGTGGAGGCCGAGGAGAACCCAATCCTCAGTGCCGACTTCCGCGAGCTCAACGCCGACCCGAGCCTCGTCGCCGCCGGGCCGGGACACCAGACCATCATCGAGGACGGCGAGGGGGAGCTGTGGATCGTGTACCACGCATGGGACCGGACCGCGATCGGCTACGACCTCGGCGGGGACCGCACGATGTGGATGGACCGCCTCAGCTTCGAGGACGGGCGGGTCGTGGTCGAGGGGCCGACGTCGAATCCACAACCAGCACCGGCTCCCTGACGCTCTCCACGGTGACGCCGACCGTTTCGGCGCCGATCAACCCGGCCTCCCAGGCGTCGTGCGCCGACAGGGCGCCGCCGTCCAGCTCGTAGCCGAGATCCTCCAGGTGCTGGGCGTAGCTGCGCCAGCGCCACTCGCGCATGGCGTCCGATGAGTCGTCGTGGCGA
>Ga0247713_1001690_pt1 | contig 10671 bp, 12 predicted proteins | sample 21E_NmetaG_FD_189936 | JGI IMG/M metagenome (GOLD analysis project Ga0247713, IMG submission 189936) | Soil microbial communities from hillslope of Landscape Evolution Observatory, University of Arizona, Oracle, AZ, United States - 2-1-E_N | ecosystem: Engineered > Artificial ecosystem >... | reverse complement strand
GTTCGCTGGTCGATCCGGTCGGCCAGCGAACCGCGACGCTGTCCGGGGGCGAGCAGCAGCGCGTCGCCATCGCCCGGGTGCTGGTGCAGCGTCCGGCGCTGGTGCTCGCCGACGAGCCGGTGGCGAGCCTGGACCCCGCGCGCGGGGCGGAGATCGTCGCGCTGCTGCACGAGGTGGTGCGCGACGCCGGCGCCACGGTGCTGGCCAGCCTGCACGACGTCGACCTCGCGCTGCGCGGGTTCGACCGGGTGCTCGGGCTGCGCGCCGGCAGGCTGCTGTTCGACACCACGCCCGACCGGGTGACCGGCGCGATGACCGGCGCGCTGTACGACCTCGCCCCGACCGGGTCCGTGCCCGAACCGGCGGCGCGACCGGCCCGCCGCCGGTGCTGACCCGGGTCGACGCGCGGGAGGCGAGCCTCCCGGTCCCGCCGGTGCACCGGGCCGTGCGCCGGCCGTCGCGGCGGCGGTGGCTCGCGGGAGCGGGCGTGGTGGTGCTCGCGTCGGTCGGGGTCGCGGTGGCCGGCGGGATCGGGTTCCGGCCGGGCGGGCTGGGATTCGTCGGGAGTTTCCTGGCCGCGGCGGCGCACCCCCGCGTCGACGCCGAGTTCCTGGCCCTGACCGCTGGCGCCGCGGTGACCACGCTCGGTTACGCGCTGCTGGGCACCGTGCTGAGCGTGGCGCTCGGCGCCACCGGCGGGGTGCTCGGCTCGCAGGTCTGGTGGCGGCTCGGCCGCCGCCGCGGCGCGCTCGGCCGCCGCGGGCGCCTCGCCTGGGCCGGCGGCCGCGGCCTGCTGGTGGTGCCGCGCGGCATCCACGAGGTCGTGTGGGGGCTGTTCCTGCTCAGCGTGCTGGGCATCGAACCGGTGGTGGCGGTGCTGGCGATCGCGATCCCGTTCGGGGCGATCACGGCGAAGGTCTTCGCGGAGATCCTCGACGACGTCGACCCCCGGCCGGCGCAGGCGTTGCTGGCCGCGGGCGCGAGCCGCGCCGGCGCGTTCTGCTACGCGGTGGTGCCGGGTGCCGTGGGCGAGCTGACCTCGTACGCGTTCTACCGCTTCGACTGCGCGATCCGCAGCGCCGCGATCCTCGGGCTGGTCGGGGTCGGCGGGCTCGGGTTCGAGCTGCAGCTGAGCTTCTCGGCGCTGCGCTACGCGGAGATCTGGACGCTGCTGTACGCGCTGATCGCACTGAGCCTGGCCGCCGACGCATGGGGCTCCGCCGTGCGCGGCCGGTTGGCGGCGCCCCGCCCCCGGCGGCGCCGCGTCCCGCGCCGCCCGGTGCGCGCCCCGGGACGGCTGCAAGACCACCCTGCGGACGTCCGGTGCCCGCAGGGCCACCTCGCCGACGTCACGGCAACCACCGCCCGGCCCGGGCGGGATCCGGTGCTCGCCGGCTCGGTCCTCGCCGCCGTCGTCGCGGTGCCGGCCGCCGCCTGGTGGATCGGGCTGGACCTACGCCCGCTCGTCGACGCCCGGTCGTGGGCGCTCGCCGGTGAGCTGCTGGCCGCGTCCTGGCCCCCGACGCTCGGGGCCGGGCCGGCCGGGCCCGGCGGATCCGGGAGCGGCGGCCTCACCGGCGTGGTGGTCCTCTCGGTGGCGACGCTGGCGATGTCGGTGCTGGCCATCGTGCTGGCGATCGCCGGGGGGCTCGCCCTGGCCGGGCCGGCCGCCCGGCCGTCGCAGGCGGGTGACCCGCGGGCGCGGCGGTGGGCCCGGCGGGGGCGCTCGGCGCTGGTCCGGCTGCTGCTGGTGGTGCTGCGCGCCGTCCCGCCGCCGGTGTGGGCGCTGGTGGCGCTGTTCGTGCTGGCACCGGGGATCGTGCCGGGCGCGGTGGCGCTCGGGATCTACACCGCGGGGGTGCTCGGCCGCCTGTTCGCCGAGTCGATCGAGAACCTCGACCGCCGCCCGCGGGCCGCGCTGCGCGCGCAGGGCGCGTCGGCGACGCAGGCGCTGCTCTACGCGACGCTGCCGGCCGCGGCCCCCCGTCTCGCCGCCTACGGCTGCTACCGCTGGGAGGTCACGATCCGCGAGACGGTGATCGTCGGTGTGGTCGGGGCCGGTGGCCTGGGCATGCTGCTGCAGACCCAGCTGGCGCTGTTCGACTACGGCGGGGCGATCACGACCATCGGGGTGCTGCTGGTGCTCACGGTGCTGGTCGATCTCACGAGCGCCGGGCTGCGCCGGGCGGTGGGGTGAGGCGGCGCAGGGCGAGCCAGGTGAACGGCTGCACGTGCCCGGCCGGGGTGCGGTGCTCCTCACGGCGTGTGGCGACCACCGCCAGCCCGTCGCCGAGCTCGGCGGCGAGCTCCTCGGGGGAGTAGCGGACGGTCGGCAGGCCCGAGCACTGCTCCGGGCCGTCCTGGGCGAAGGTGCCGATCACCACGAGCGCCCGTGGTGCCAGCGCGAGGTCCAGCAGCGCGCGGTAGCCGGCCCGGTGGGCGGGGTCGACGAGGAAGTGGAACACCGCCCGGTCGTGCCAGGTGGCGAACCGGCGGTGCGGCCGCCACGCCAGCAGGTCGGCGACGACCCAGCGCACCCGCTGCGCGTCACCGCCGAGGCGGCGGCGGGCGCGGGCGAGGCCGTCGGCCGAGACGTCGAGCGCGGTGAGATCGGTGAACCCGCGCGCCAGCAGCGCGTCGACGAGCCGGGACGCCCCGGCCCCGACGTCGACCAGCGGCCGGTCCGGGCGCGCGCCGCCGACCTCGAGCAGCTCGAGCGACACCACCGGCTCGACGGCGAACCAGCTCACCTCGGTCTCGTCACGCCGGGCGTAGACCTCGTCCCAGTGCCCGTCAGGCGTCATCTCCGACCTCCGACCCGGCAGGTTCCGACGGGCCCGGCCGCACGAGCCCGGCGCCCCCCGTCCGGCCGCCGCGGTACGCCAGCGTAGTGCGCACGCTCGATGCCCGCGCCGGCAACGCCCCGTCGCCCGTGGTGGGCCCGGGGACGAGCGCCGAGCCACCACGCGACGCGGCGTGCCCGCCCCGACGGCCGGGACGTCACCGGCGCGGTTGGGCACGGGCGGCCGTCAGCGTGGTGAGCCCGGGCAGCGCCCGCACGGCAGCGGCGAACCGCGTACCGGGCGCGGCGACGGCGACGGCGACGGCGTCGGGGGCGGTGTCCACGTCGGTCAGCTCCGCGAGGAGCACCACCCGCAGCCCGGCCGCCCGCAGCGCGGCGAGCGTGCGCTCGCCGGTGTCCGCGCGGGAGGTGGGGATCTCGGCGATCACGGCGGCGTCGGCGGGTCGGCGCAGTCCCAGCGCCCACCAACCGCCGTCGGCGGCGGGGCCCAGGACGGCGTCGGCGCCGGCCAGCATGCGGGCCGCGTCGGCGAGCATCGCGGGGTCGACCTGCGGGGTGTCCATCCCGATCTGCAGTGTCGGGCGGCCCGGCGCGAGCGCGGCGGCGTCGGCGTGCGCGGCGGCGATCCGCCGGCCCAGGCTCGTGCCGCGCTGCCGGACGACCGTGCGCGTGGCCAGTGCCCGGCGGACGGCCGCGCCGCAGGCGGCCCCGGCGAGGCGGCCGGTGAGCGCGACGACCGCGCCGGGGCCCGCCGCGTCGAGGGAGTCGAGCAGGGCGGCGGCGGCCAGGTCCGCGGCCTGTGCCGGCAGCAGCGGCGGGCACAACCGGGTCTTCACCCGGCCCGGCTCGGGTGCCTTCGCGATGACCACCCGCACCGGCTCGGCGGTCATCGCAACACCCCGGCCATGTCGCGGGCCGCCCGAACGGTGCCCCGCACGGACCCGGACACCTTGGACCGGCCGCCCGTTCGCGGCCGGTACGCGACGTCGACCTCGACGATCCGCCATCCCGCCGCGCCCGCCCGGACGAGCAGCTCCAGCGGGTAGCCGAACCCGCGGTCGGTGACGCCGAGGTCGAGCAGCGCGCGGCGGCGGGCCACCCGCATGGGTGCGATGTCGTGCACCGGCACCCCGCGCCGGCGAAGCAGGCCGGCGATCACCGCATTGCCCGCGCGGGCGTGCCAGGGCCAGGCACCGCGCCCCGCGGGCACCCGCCGCCCCGCCACCAGGTCCGCCGCACTCGACGTGGGCGGACGGGCCGCCGCGAGCAGCGCCACCATGCCCGGCAGCTCGCGCGGGTCGAGGGAGCCGTCGGCGTCGAGCACGGCCACGATCTCGGCGGCGGCGGCGACCAACCCGGCGTGGACGGCGGCGCCGTACCCGCGGCGTGGCTCGTGCACCACCGTCGCCCCGAGCTCCAGGGCCTTCTGCGGTGTGCCGTCCACCGACCCGTTGTCGACGACGATCGCCCGGTAGCCGGGCGGCAGCGCGGCGAGCACGCCGGGCAGGGCCTCGACCTCGTCGAGGCAGGGGAGGATCACGTCGACCGGCCCGCGCATGATCGGCACCGTAGAGGGTGCCGTCCCGCCGCGCCCGACATGGAGTCATGTCGGGGTCGGAGCCCGCCCACTCACCCCGACATGTGTCCATGTCGGGTGGGTGGGCGGCCATACGTGGGTCATGCACTCCCGGCGGCTGGGGCGCGCAGCGGGTCGGTGGCGAAGGCGCGCACGCCGTCGGCGAAGCGCACCGCGGCGTGGAAGCCGAGCAGCTCGCGAGCCCGGGCCGGGTCGGCGACGACGTGACGCACGTCCCCGGGCCGGGCGCCGCCGACGATCTCCGGTGCCGGGCCGCCCATCGCCGCGGCCAGTTCGGTCGCCAACTCTCCGACCGTGTGCGGCTCTCCCGAGCAGACGTTCACCGCGGTGAGCGCGGCGGGGGGCGCGGGCGCGGTCAGCGCGAGGACGTTGGCCACCGCCACGTCGGTGACGTGGACGAAGTCGCGCAGTTGCGCGCCGTCCTCCATCACCCGGGGGGCCTCGCCCCGCTCCAGCGCCGAACGAAAGATCGACGCGACGCCCGCGTACGGCGTGTCGCGCGGCATCCGCGGGCCGAACACGTTGTGGTAGCGCAGCGACCACACCGACCCGCCGGTCTGGCGCGCCCATGCCGCGGCCAGGTGCTCCTGCGCGAGCTTCGTGGCGGCGTAGGTGCTGCGCGGGTCAGTGGGGGCGTCCTCGTCGACGAGCCCGGGCCGCAGCGGGTCGCCACAGCGCGGGCACCCGGGCTCGTAACGGCCGGCCGCGAGATCGACGAGGACGCGCGGTCCCGGCCGAACGGTGCCGTGGCGGTCGCAGTCGTATCGGCCCTCCCCGTACACCACCATCGACCCCGCCAGCACCAGCCGGTCGACCCGCGCGCGGTGCATCTCGGCCAGCAGCACCGCGGTTCCGAGATCGTTGTGCGCGGCGTAGTCGGGCGCGTCGAACGGGTCGACGCCGTGGCCGACCATGGCTGCCTGGTGACACACCGCGTCGACACCCGGCAGCAGGCGGGCGAGCAGGTCCGCGTCGCGGACGTCGCCGTGCACGGTCTCGTGGTCGGCCGTCCACGGCGGCGGGCCGTCGCCGTGCGCCGCGCGGAGCAGGGCGTCGAGGACCAGGGGCCGGTGCCCCCGGGCCGCGAGCAGGTCGGCGACGTGGGAGCCGATGAACCCGGAGCCGCCGGTGACCAGGATGCGCACCCGGCGAGGTTAGGGCGCGCGGGGGGTGGTGCGGTCAGGAGGCCCGCGTGCCCGTCCCGCTACGGTGAGCGCATGGAGATGGCGCCACCGCAGATCGGCCGAGCCCTCGTCGTGATCGTCGACGACCGGGTCAGCCACGGTGAGCGCGACGACACCACCGGACCGCTCGTCACCGAGCTGCTGGAGGAGGCGGGGCTCGTCGTCGACGGTGTCGTCGTCGTGCCCGGGGAGGCCGTCGCGATCCGCAACGCGCTCAACACGGCCGTGATCGGCGGTGTCGACCTCGTCGTGACGGTCGGCGGCACGGGTGTGTCGCCGCGCGACGTCACCGCGGACGCCACCGCAGGCGTGCTGGACCGGCCGATCCCGGGCATCGCCGAGGCCATCCGCGCGTCCGGGCTGGCGGCCGGCGCCGTGGACGCGGGGCTGTCCCGCGGGCTGGTGGGCGTCTCGGGCAGCACGCTGGTGGTGAACCTGGCGCCGTCGCGGGGCGCGGTGCGCGACGGGATGGCGACGCTCACCCCGCTGGTGGCGCACGTGATCGCGGAGCTCTCCGGCCTCGAGGACTGACCCGCTGCCACCCGTCCACCGCGCTGATCGCGACCCGCGCCGGTATGGGGGACGATGGGGGCGTGGCCGACCTGCCCGATCGCGTGCGCCGCCGCCTCGACGCGGTGTTCGGTGACCTGCTGGCGGACGTCACCGGCGACGAGCAGGCCGGCGACGTCCACCCGCCGGACGCGGCGGACCGGCGCGACGAGGAGCTGCTGGCGGAGCGCCCGCCGCACCACGACCGGGCGTGAACGTCGCGGCGGCTCAGCCGGTGCTGCGTTGCTCGCGGAGCAGGTCGCGGATCTCGGCGAGCAGTTCGACGTCGGTGGGCTCCGCGGGCCCGGGCTCGTCGCCGCGCTTGCGCCGCTCGTTCAGCGTGTTCAGCGGGAACACGATCACGAAGTAGACGACCGTCGCGACGATGAGGAAGTTCACCGCTGCGGTGATCACCGCGGAGAGGTCGACGTACGTGCTCTCCTTGCCCGCCACCAGCTGAACGCCCAGCCCGGGACTGGTCCGGGGTGTGACGGCGTTGATCAGTGGTTGGATCAGGTTCTGGGTGAACGAGGTGACGATCGCCGAGAACGCCGTGCCGATGACCACGGCGACGGCGAGGTCGACGACGTTGCCGCGCAGGATGAAGTCCTGGAAACCCTTGAGCATGGCGGCACCTTCCCGGGTCACCGTCCAACGGGTCGGCGCGGGGTCACCGGAGGGTGACGGCGACCTGATCGGCCAGCGACGCCGCGGCCACGTGCGTCGCGAGTGATCGGGGCATCGCGACCAGCACCAGCGGGCCCGCGGAGCCGCCCGCCGCTGCGGGCAGGACTGTCACGATCGCGACGTCCGCGGCGAGCACGACACCGCCATCTTCTCCGGCTGTGACGACGTCGACCCGGCTCCCGGATCGCAACAGGCCGGCGACGTCGGGCTCGGCGAGGCGCACGGGCACCGCCGCGGCGTCGGGGGACCCCGCGAGCCGGGCGGCGAGCTCCGGCCCGGCCAGCCGCACGTCGGTGACCGGCTCGCCGGCGCGGGCGGCCCCGGCGAGGACCCGCCCGTCGGCCGCGGCCGGTTCCGCCAGCGTGCCCGCCGGAACCAGGTCCGCCGGCCAGCGCGCGAGCAGCAGATCCGCCGCCGTGAGGGTGGCGCCGGACTCGAGATCCCGCGCGGCCACCAGCACGGGCACCCCCGCGGCGTCCCCGGCCGGGGCAAGGGCGAGGACCAGGGCGACGACGACGAGCAGCCCGGCCGTGACCCGCCGCGCCAGCGCCACCCGGCGCCAGCCCGGCCGGCGCAGCACCTCGCTCAGCTCGTGCAGGATCGACGGGCCGCGCAGTGCCCGCGCGCCGGGCCCGTCGCGCCCGCCCGCCCGCGGTCCTTCGCCGGTGTGGGACGCGAAACCGCTGCCCGACCCGTCGCCCACGTCTGCCTCCCTGGTGATCGGGAGCGGACGCTAGACGTCGCGACGGGACCGGGGCGAGGGCGTGTGCCCGCGGCTGTGGACAACCCGGTGGAGAACCGGCCCACGGGGCCGGATGTGGACGACTGCCCCGGGTTCAGGAGGCGGCGGCGGCCGGAGCGCTGCTGGTGGTGGAGGATCCGGAACCGGAGGTGGCCGACGACGACCCGGAGGAGGTGCCCGACGACGACTCCTTCGACGACGAGCCGCCGGATGAGCCGTCCGAGCCGGCGGACGAACTGTCGTTGCTGCCGTTCACGACGCTGCCGGAGCGGCTGTCCGTGCGGTAGAACCCGCTGCCCTTGAACACGATGCCGACCGACGAGAACACCTTGCGCAGGGTGCCCGTGCATTCGGGGCACTCCGTCAACGCGGGATCCGAGAAGGTCTGCACGGCCTCGAATCGGTGGTCGCAGGCCTTGCAGGCGTACTGGTAGGTCGGCACGTCGTCCTCCGGGAACTGGCACTCAGGCGCGGCGAGTGCCAGCATAACCCGGGGGCCGCGGGCGGGTGTTCCCCGGCGCGGTCACACCCGACCCCCCGGACGGGTGCCGGCCGCTCCGTCAACCGGTCCTGCCGGCGTCAGCCGACCGCCGTGCGGCCCGACGGCTGCAGCACGGCCGTGACGCGGTGGTCGTGCGGCTCGACCGGTAGCTCGTCCACCAGCTCGCCCTCATCGACCACCGCCACCAGCGGCGTCCCCGGTGTGGCCAGCGGTAGCGAGCGGTCGTAATAGCCACCCGCCTGCCCGAGCCGGACCCCGCGCCGGTCCACGGCCAGCGCCGGCACGAACACCAGGCGCGCGCGCCCGATCGCCGTCGGACCCAGGCGCGGGCCCGCGGGCTCGCGCAGCCCGATCGGCCCGGGCGCGAGCCGGCCGTCGTGGCGCGCCCAGTCCAGCGGGCCGGGCTGCGCGGGCACGATCGGCAGCAGCACCTCGAATCCGGCGTCGCGCAGCGCGTCCACCGCCGCGGACGAGCCCGGCTCGCTGCCCACCGGCAGGTACGCGCAGAGCGGGCCCTCGTGCTCGGCGGCGATCCGCAGCATGCCCGCGGCCAGGGCCTCGGCCCGCTGCGCGCGGATCTCGGGCGCCACCGCGGCGCGGGCGGCCCGCAGCAGCCGCCGCCACTCCCGCTTGGTCGCCGGGCCGGGCGGGAGGTCCTCAGCGCGTGCCGTCACGCGGTCACGCTACCGGCGCGGATAGGCTCGTCGGTCATGAGAAGGCCCGCCTTCCGGTCCGCTGTGGTGCCCGCCGCCGGGCTGGGCACCCGGTTCCTGCCGACGACGAAGACCGTGCCCAAGGAACTGCTCCCGGTGGTGGACACGCCGGGCATCGAGCTCGTCGCGGCGGAGGCGGCCGAGGCGGGTGCCGAGCAGCTGCTGATCGTCACCTCTCCCGGCAAGGAGGCCGTCGCCGCGCACTTCGCCGACTCCTCCGATCTGGAGCGCACGCTCGCCGAGCGCGGCAAGGACGAGCTGGTCGCGAAGGTCCGCCGGGCCTCGGAGCTGCTGCGCGTGCGGACGGTGACCCAGGACGAGCCGAGGGGTCTGGGCCACGCGGTCGGTTGCGCGGCCTCGGCGCTCGACGACGACGAGGACGCCGTCGCGGTCCTGCTCCCCGACGACCTCGTGCTGCCCACCGGAGTGCTCAGCCGGATGGCCGCGGTGCGGGAGGAGCACGGCGGCAGCGTCCTGTGCGCCTTCGACATCCCGCGCGCGGAGATCTCCGCCTACGGCGTGTTCGACGTCAGCGACACCGCCGACCCCGACGTCAAGCGCGTGCACGGGATGGTGGAGAAGCCCCCGGCCGAGCAGGCGCCGTCCAGCTACGCCGCCGCCGGCCGCTACCTGCTCGACCGGGCGATCTTCGACGCGCTCGGCCGCATCACCCCCGGCTCGGGCGGTGAGCTCCAGCTCACCGACGCCGTCGCGCTCCTGATCGCCGAGGACCACCCCGTGCACGTCGTGGTGCACCGCGGCGGGCGCCACGACCTCGGCAACCCCGCGGGCTACGTCCGCGCCTACGTCGACTTCGCCCTCGAGCACCCCGAGTACGGCCCCGGGCTGCGGGAGTGGCTCGCGGCCCGGCTGGCGGTCTGAGCACCGTGCGCACCGTCGACGAGCAGCTCGCGCGGGTCCTCGCCACCGCCGTGCGGCCGGCACCCGTGCGCGTCTCGCCGTCCGAGGCCTACGGGCTGCGCAGCGCGGAGGAGGTCGTCGTCGCCCGTGCCCTGCCGGGCTTCGACCAGGCCGCCGTCGACGGCTACGCGGTGCGCAGCGTCGACCTGGTCGGGGCGGACGAGGACCAGCCGATCACGCTGCCCGTCGTCGGGGAGATCCCGGCCGGGTCGCGCCAGCCCCTGCGGTTGCAGCCCGGGCAGGCGGTCCGGGTCGCGGCCGGCGCACCACTGCCGACGCTGGCCGATGCCGTGGCCCCACTCGGGCACACCGACGGCGGCACGGCGCGGCTGGTGGCCCACCGCGGTGTGCCCTCGGCCGCGTACGTGCGCCGCGCGGGCGAGGACGTGCAGCCCGGCGACGTGGCCGTCCGCCGGGACGCGGTGATCGGGCCCGCGCAGGTGGGTCTGCTCGCCGCCGCCGGGCGGGACAAGGTGCTCGTCCACCCGCTGCCGCGGGTGTCGGTGCTCGCCGTCGGCGACGAGCTGGTGGAGCCCGCGCGTACGCCGGGCGCCGGTCAGATCGTCGACGTCTGCTCGCCGGCGCTCACCGCCGCCGCGCGCGAGGCGGGCGCCGGCACGGCCCGCGGCGGGCTGGTCCGCGGCGACGCCAGGGAGATCCGCGCGGCGCTGGCGGACCGGCTGCCGTTCAGCGACGTCGTCGTCGTGTGCGGGCCGGTCGGCGGCAGCGCGGGGGCGGAGATCCGCTCGGTGCTCGAGGACCTCGGTGAGCTCGACGCCACGCGCGTCGCCATGCACCCCGGCGCCACCCAGGCGTTCGGCCGGCTCGGGCCCGACGCCGTGCCGACGTTCCTGTTCCCGCCGCACCCGACCACCGCGCTGCTGCTGTTCGAGGTGCTGGTGCGCCCGCTGCTGCGCACGGCCTGCGGGTACGACCCCCACCGCCGGACGCTGACGGCGCGGCTGACCTCCCC
>Ga0247713_1001689_pt1 | contig 10671 bp, 8 predicted proteins | sample 21E_NmetaG_FD_189936 | JGI IMG/M metagenome (GOLD analysis project Ga0247713, IMG submission 189936) | Soil microbial communities from hillslope of Landscape Evolution Observatory, University of Arizona, Oracle, AZ, United States - 2-1-E_N | ecosystem: Engineered > Artificial ecosystem > Mesocosm... | reverse complement strand
ATCCGGATGGTCCCGACTACAACGACGAGATCCCGGCGGCCTGGGCTTGTCTGCGAACTCTGGCCGTCCTCCCCTCGGCTCGGGGCAGGGGTGCGGGAAGGATGCTGATGAACGAGTGCATTGGGCGGGCGCGCGGGTTGGGCCGGACACGGATCCTGCTGCACACAATGCCGTTCATGTCGTCCGCAATCTCCCTTCACGAAAAGCTCGGCTTTCGCAGGATGCCCGAACTGGACGTCGACTACGGGTCCGGGACGACCGTCGTGGCGTACGTGCTCAACCTCGACGCTAGTTAGACCTATCCCGCACGGAGCTTGTTGCCGCCCAGCCGCTCGACTGCCTTGCAGCCACTCCTGTAGGCAAGTCGCAGGGCTGCTACCAGCATTATCGCCAGTCCGAGAAGCTGGATGGATACCAGTGTCGCCTGAATCACTTTCGCCAGACTCGCGAGACCTCGGCCCAACGCGGCGTGATGAACAGCAGAGATCCATAGCGCTGTCACGAGGTTGCCCGCGCCTTTGACTATCCGAGGCAACGAGAGGAGCAACCAACCAGCCAGACAGGCAAGTACGCAAACCGTGCTAACCACCCACAAAACGACTGCCGCGCGGACGCCCCGCCTTAGTTTGGCGACCTTGTCCGCAGCGGTTCTTCCGGGCAGTAAGCTGCGAAATACCGGCCCAATGTGGCCGAACAAATCCGGCACGCCGGTCAGGTCGGAGAACAGATAATAACCGTCCAAACGCAGGAACGGCATGAACTGCTGCAGGATCACCAGGTGCTGAATGAGAATCGCCCAGAGCCAGACCTTGTTCGCCGTGAGGCCGTACATGCCGGCCAGGGGAAGCGTCACGAGCAGATTGAAGTAAACACCCCCCAAATCCGTCCGGATCCGGCCGGGGCGGTCCAAGCGGTACGACTCGGTGATGTCCGTATAGAACGCCGGCCAGACGAGATACAGGCCTAGCCCGATCACTCCCGGAGTGGCACCGCCGTACAAACTGGCCGCAGCGTGCCCGAACTCGTGAAACAGCGCTCCGAGGAAGGCGACCAAGACAATGACCAGAAGGTTTTCCGGGCGCTCGAGCAAGTCTCGGGAGGGTGCCAGGGATGACCCGCCATGCAGTAGCCATAGGTGAACTGCAACAGCCGCGGTCAGCAGGCAGACAACTACCGGCGTATGGAACAGGTGTCGAAGCAAAGAGGCTGCCGGTCGCACCGCCCGTGCGGTAAAAAAGGCGGTACGGCCGGCAAGCTTCAATACGGAGTGACCGGAACCGGCTTGCTGCCCTCCCCCGGCCACGACTCCCAGCGGCTCAAGCTTGTGCTTTAAGAGATAGCAAACGCCGGCAACGTCGATGCTGCCGCCTGTCCGCAGGGAGATTCGCTCCGCGAGCTCAGCTGCATCCGCCCGGCCGTCCAACTCTTCAGCCAGCCGGTACACGATTGTGGAAAAAATCAGCATTGCACCGTCACTGCGCCGGATCAAAAAGCGTGGCTCTATCGAGCCGCCGCCCTGGAATTCGCCGAGTAGGTCAACGCCGTCGGCTAAGCGGGGAGTCGGTAGCCCTGGCCCCAGTAGAGACAGGGAGAGCCCCGTCATGGGTCCCTCCCTGTCAGATGATGCGGAGCATTCGGCCAACTAGACAGAGCTAGGTGGAAATTAGCCAGCCGGGGCCACTCGTGTCGGCGTTCACCGCGACATCGCTTACCCCTACAATCGGAAATCCGAGGATAGTCACCGTAGCGAGAAGGTGGCGTTGCGGCAGTTCCTCTGCCGTTTCGCTCATCAGCTCCTCGTAGTTGACGCCTCCGTCGGTGTTCTTATCCATTCCATCCTCCTTGGCTTGCTTACCTGCTTAAGCGTGACCGATGGAGCTCGGGAACCGGTAGACGCAATTGCTTCAACTTTCACCGGCTCGTTCGGACTAGATCAGCCGACACCCGGCAAATCGATGCCACCGCCGGCCTGACCTATTTGGCCCAACTCTCAGTGAAAATTCAGCGAGGATCCTTACATTTGAATTTGGACGGCCCGCGAGCACGGGTGCCATGTTGAACAGGTCGGGAGATTCTGCGGGGGTGGGATTGGAAGAAGACTGGTCGAGCAGGAAGGATGGCCCGGAGCCGTCCTTGGGCGAAGTGACCTCACCAGAACCGCTTCGGGTGCTTTTAGTAAATCAACACGTGATGCTGTTGGAGGGCTTGATGGCCGCCATAAAGCAAGCCCCGGGCATACGGGCGGTTGGTGCCAGTGTCGACTTCTCGGATGCGCTTTACCTGGCGAAGCGAACTCAGCCGGAGGTGATTGTCTTGGGGATCGACCCGGCGGCGCGGCCCGGCGCGTCGACAGCCGCTCAACTAAGGGCGGAGATTCCCGGGGCAGCGGTCATAATTCTCGCGGCGAGCTCCGACGAAGCGCTCTTATTGCAGGCACTGGACAGCGGGTGCTCGGCATTGCTTACAACAGGTCGGACCATCACGGACCTTATGGACGCGATCCGGGCGGCGGCCAAGGGTGACCTGTTGTTCCCTCTGAAAATGCTCCAAAGTGTGGTAAACCGCGCCGAGGCGTCCTCGGGCTCGCAGCTTACAAACAGGGAGCAAGAGATTCTGCAGCTTCTTGCTAGCGGCGAAGGCACCGCATCGATCTGTCGCATTCTCTCGCTCAGCTCCCATACCGTTCGGAACCACATCAGGAACCTATTAGCCAAGCTCTGCGTGCACTCTAGGCTCGAGGCCGTTCTCGCCGCTCAGCGACGGGGCCTGGTCACCGGCGAGGAAGTCAGTCTTTGTCGGTGAGGTTGCCCGGCCCGATCTTCGAGGGCGGGCTCTAGGTTGAAGTGAAGGACATTTCCCGCAGCGTGCGCTTGCTCTCCGAGTCCGAGGGGGCTGGGGGCCTGTGGGTTCAGCTCCGGACGGGCGGTCGGGCGTGGCCGGCTTCTACTAGCTTCTCGTTTACCGCATGACCCAGTTTTATCTCTTCGGTGGCACTCGCATCGTCCGAGACGGGACTGCTGTCCGCCTTGGAAAAAAGGAACGGCAACTGCTGGCGGTCCTGATCTTGTTCTCGAACCGCCGGGTTTCGTCGGATCTTCTCGTCGACTACTTGTGGAGCGACCAACTGCCCGCAAACCCGCTCAACAGCCTTCAGGACCTGGTGAAGCGCCTCAGACGCGCCTTGAACGATAAAAGCCATCAGCAGGTTATTACGGAGGACGGTAACTACAGCCTTAGGGTTGAGGCAGAAAAAGTCGATGTAGCCATGTTCAAGCTCCTGGCGAGTGCGGGGCTCGTGATAGGCGAAGTCGAATCGGCCAAGAGCTACCACCTTCTCGCCAGGGCGTTGGAAATCGCGGAAGGGGAATTGCCGGACGCCAAGCCCGGCACCCGGGTGGGCGACCAGATCGACGAGATCCTCTCACTAAGGGCGGCGGTAAGCCGAGCTCTCAGCCGCGAACTCGGGCCTCCGTCGCTCAGCCCGGCAGCAGCCCTACCGCTAAAGTCCCCGGTCGCAGGCTTGGCGGTAAAGCTCGCGGACTTGGAAAGTCTCGTACTCGCCGAGGTCATTCTCGATGTAGTCCGATCCCACGGAAGGCTCCACAGCTTCGGGGACGATATGTTGCTGGCAACACTCACTGGCGCCGGCGCTGCCGTGTCGTGCGCCTCTGCCCTGGCAGCTCGACTGACGCCGTCCGGCGGGCTGCTTGGAGGGGGTATCTCCCGCTTGAGACCGGACGGAGGCGCCCGGTGCCTTGATCGTCTTTTCAGCCTGGTTAGCCTGGCCCGGGGAGGGCAAGTGCTGATCACCAGAGACATCAAGGAGGCGGCGGATGCCTCCGGCGTGACACGACTCCTTAGACCCTATGACGGCGACCTCTGGCAGATTCCAAGTGCGGAGGCATCAAAGACCGGCCGGCTTTTCTACGACAACGCCCCCATCGTGGGTCGGGAAGACACGCTCCGTCAGATAGAAGAGCTGTTGGAGCGCCAACGTGTCGTTACACTGCGAGGACCGGGGGGGATCGGCAAGACCCGGGTCGCTCGCGAGCTGGCGAGCCGGCTCAGCGAACAATTTCTGGACCGCATCTGCTTCGTAGACCTGGCAGAAGCGGATTACCACGGTGGACCACTTTGCTTGGTCGCAAGGATGCTGGGGTTTGTTCCTCAGCCCTACCGGCACCTCGAGGACACCCTGGTCGAATTCTTGGGAGACTCGGATCGCCTTCTCATACTCGACAACTGTGAGGCCTTTTCCGAAGAAATCCGCTCCCTTTGCGATACCGTCGGGGACGCCTGCCCTCGTGTGGCAGTTCTGGTGACCAGCAGGACGTCCCTAGGTTCCTCGCGTGAGGTCGTTTTCGACATCGGGGAGCTCGATCTACCCGATGCCGGGGAACTGATGGTGGAACTGGCGTTTGAGGGAGCGGCCGGGCCCTTGCCGGATCCACTTGATCCAACGATCCTGAAGTTGTGCGCTCAATTGGATGGCGTTCCGCTGGCTATCGAGTGTGCCGCCTCAATGGTGAGGACTATGGGACTCGCCGGAGCTTCGGCCGCCCTTGCGTCGCTTCCCGACGGCGCGGTACTGCCGCTGTTGGACGCGGCCCATCGAGTTAGCGGCCGCAAGCGGTCTATCGAGCTCGCCCTCAACGCCAGCTATACCATCCTGCACGACGATGATGCCCTTTTGCTGGAGTGCCTCTCCTCCTTGAGAGGCGCCTTCCGTACCGAAGACGCCGAAGGCGTGGTCGCCCGAGGTGACGTGAAGAGCGTTAGCGAAGGTCTGGGCCGTCTATGGGAGGCGTCTTTGATAAAACGAACCGGCGAGGATAGGTGGCGGCTCCTCGAACCGGTCCGGCAGTTCGGCGCTACCCGCCTATTGCGCAAGGGGGACCACTCGTCCCAATCAGCCCGCCACGCCAGACATTTCATCTCCCTGGCGATTGCGGCTGAGGCGGGACTGACCGGCGCAGAGGCGCAGTCGTGGGTAGACAGACTGACCGATGCCTACTCCAATCTCGACAAGGCGCTGTCGTGGTCGGTCGAATCGGGCGACGCCGAGGGCGCGCTCGAGTTGACCGGCTCGCTGTGGTGGTATTGGGCCTCCAAAGGGATGTTCGTGGAAGGATCACGGGCCGTTGAGCGGGCCCTCGCGTTGGAGGGCGCTCATCCGGATTCGCTGCGAGCCAAGAACCTCGTGGTCACCTCACATCTCTCCTGGTGGGCCGGCAACCCACACCGCACGGAGTCGTCCCTCATCGAGGCGCTGGAGATCTTATCGAGCCTGCGCCCGTCCGAACCCGGTTGCCGGGCCCTGAGGGCATGGGCCCACACTGGACTGGCCGCAGCCCGCTTTTGGGGTGGGGGCGACTACGACACCTTGAATGGGCACCTGGAAGAAGGCAGACGCCTTTTTGCATCCATCGGCGACCTTTCTGGCCTCGGATTGAATCTCTCTGCCCACAGCGGAGTGGCATGGCATTACGGACGAGATGTCCTTCACCAGGAAAAAGCGTTGCAATCGCTCAAGGTGTTCAAAGAAGCGGAACACCAGACGATGGTTGCCCATATGACCCGGGTAGCCGGCGTGGCCGCGGCGAATCTGGGCGATTTTTCGGGCGGCCGAGCCCTTGTTGAACAGGGACTGCGCCGGTCCGATGGTATTGGCGACCTGGGCGGTCTGCCGCTGGGTTATGCGTTCCTAGGTCTGCTGGAGACCTGGGCTGGGAACAACCGACGCGCTGCGGAGGCTTTCCGCGCTTCCATTCTGGCCAACCGCCGATTGGGGCAGCTTTGGCCCTTGCTCCTGACGGTGGCCTTTGCCGCGGAGCGGGCGGCTCTGGTGGGCCGTTTCGCCGACGCCGTCCGGCTGGATGCCGCCGCCGAGTGCGTCACCGACCGGACAAGAATCAGGCTTGCACCCGACGACAACCTCCGGGTGCGTTCCTGCGTTGAAGAAGCGATGCGAAATCTGGAATCCCATGACGTGGAAAAGCTTAGAGCCGAAGGGGCCACCATGTCGCTTCCCTCCGCCACGGCTTTGGCGTTGGACGTGTTCCAATTCGGTCAGTGACCCGGGGTGCCGGCCCGGGGTTCCGGCTTGAGCGAAAAGGTTTCGCACACCATGCTTACAAGCACGTACTGGCCGACCAGCATCACAAGTTCGATGATTTCCTCCTCGCTGAGAGCACGATCCAGAGTACGTCGGGCTGCAGGGTGGATGGTGCCTTCAGCCAACAGCTCGTCCACTGCTGCCAATAGTGGTGCGTCCGCTGCCTCCTCAGGTGCTTGGTCGAACGCCGAGCGGATTCTGGTGCTCGAAACACCAGCGTGCCGAGCTACGGGCAGATGCCCGCTCAGGATGTAGTCGCAGTCCCGCCTGCACCCGACTCGAAGTATCGCCAGCTCCCTCTGTGGTATGTCCAGACGACCCTTGGTCATCAAGGCGCAGGCGAACACCGACCACGGCTCGGAGATCGGAGCAGTTTTGTGCAGCAGCGCGAAAAGCTGCTCCGGTTGCGGGATCCGCAGATCCAGAGGAGCAGGAAAGGGTTCCAGCCGCCGGGCCTTCATTTCAGCGTCTTGAAACGAGACTCGAACGGCGGCAGCGCGTTTGTGTCGAGGTTTACGTCCAGAAGGCCGGGGCTTCCGCGCTGCAGCGCCCGGCGAAGCGCCGGCTCAAGGTCGTGCTCGGTTCGAATCGACTCGCCTGCGGCGCCCATTGCCCGGGCGATGCCGGCGAAGTCGCATTCTCTGAACCGGGCGTGCCGCTCCTCCGGCCGAAAGCCCATGCCCGTCTCACACATCTGATAGCGGCCGTTATTCAGAATCACCCACACCGCGGGAATGTTGTACTCGACCGCAGTATTGATTTCGTTGTTCATGAGCATCGACCCGTCTCCGGTCAGGCAGACTGCCGGTCCCTGCCGGGCGACGGCGGCTCCGATCACTCCGCAGACCATCTGTCCCATCGATCCAAACGACCCGACAATTCGCAACTGGCCCGGGTTTGCCATCTTGAGCAGGTGGGAGGCCCAAGCCATCGAGCCCCCGGGTTCGGTGAGTACCGGAAATCCCTCGTCGAGAACCGAGGCCTGGATTGCGCTCAGGACGGCTTGTGGCCTGATCGGACCCACCTCTGTCCGATAAGCCGCTCGCGGCGGAAACGGCGACGGGCATACGAAGCCATGGTGGGGTATTTGGTCTGCCCGCAGAAGGACCTGATCGAGGAACGCCTCGATGTCAGCCTGAATTGCCAGCACCGGCCCTTCAAAGACGGTCCCAGGTACCGTTGCATCGATGTCGACGTGGACAAGGCCCCCCGGCGGAACCAGCCGGCGGTTCCATCCCGACGACGGCTCCCCCAAGCGGGTACCCAGCACCAGAACGAATTCAGGCGCATATCGCTCGAGATGATGCAGATTTGCCTCGTGCCCTCCAAGGCCGGTCACCATGACGTAGCGGGGGTCAAATTCGGGCACTATCCCTTTCCCGCGGGGGGTAGCAAGAACCGGCACGCCGGCCAGATCCACCAGTGCCCGAACCTGCCGCGCGGCGAACCTGGCACCGTGGCCGACCCACACCGCAAACCGTTTGGTGGTCATGAGCTGAATTACCTCTTCCACTGCCGCGTGGGCCGGGAACAACCCACTCAGCCGGTATTCCTCGGAGAGGCGCGGGCCCTGGCCTGAAGGAGCATTCTGCAGGCCCACCGGGATGCTCAGGTGCGCCACGTAAGCGCCCGGGCAGTCAAACCCATGCTGCAGCCTCCTCGCGATTTGGGGCAGCTCGCCCGAAGACTCGAGCATGAACACCTCATCGAACAGCCATCCCGGCGTGAAGAAGTCGGCGGATGGCATTGGCGTCTCTTGGACCGCCCCCAAGCCGCGCTGTTCTGATGAGGTCCGGCCGGACACGATTACTATCTTTGCCCCTTCCGCTCTTGCCGCTGCGACCCCGGTCAAGGTGTTCGTGATGCCGGGTCCGGTGGTACAGAAGACCGCCACCGGTCCCCGAAGCTCTACCGACGCTTCGATAGCTGCGAAAGTGGCACCGGCCTCATTCCGGAAATGCATCGTCGTGATCGTCGGCGCATGGATAAGCGCTCGCCATACTGCTCCTATCCCGCCCCCCGATACGCCGAAGGCATGGCGCACTCCCAGCCCGGCGAGCATGCCTGCCACGTCGGAGGAGAAGTTTGTGGTGAGTGAAGCCACATTCCTTGTGGCGGGCCGGATCAATTGGCATCTCCCACGGTCGTTACCACTTGGCTGTTATGACGCCCGCCCAGGGGCTGAACCCGACGACTCGTCCGAACGTGCCTTGCTTGTGGCTTCGCTGGCGCCGGCGCCGGCAGGCCCTGGTCCATCAGGTGGCACGCATCGGAAAAGAAGGCCACCACACCCTCGTGGTCCTGCTGCGCCAGTGCTGTTCTCACACCGGCGAGCAGCTCGATCAACTCGTCGATCGAGCCGGTGATCTCTTCACGGTTGTGCATGGTGATCTCGGCCCAGAGCTGAGGATTGGACCGCGCGATGCGGGTGGTATCCAAAAAGCCGCCGCTCACCAGCCGACACGCCATTGGGTCCCGCTTTCCCAGGACATGAACAAGTCCGCTCGCCGCCAGATGGGGAAGGTGGCTGGTAGTGGCGACAAGAACGTCGTGCTCTCGTGCGCTCATCCAGAGAGGCTCGGAACCCATTTTCCTGACCAGCCCCTCCGCCGCGGCCAGGCTGCGGCAAGAGGTCGTCTCATGGGGACACAGTACCCAGACCCCTCCATCGAACAGGTCACTCCTGGCCGCCTTCGGCCCGGTCAGATGGGTACCGCGCAGCGGATGTGACGGTATGAAACGGGGATCCCTGATCGCATCGACGATCTCGGCCTTGACCGAAGCGACGTCGACTATGGTCGCATCCGTTGATCGCAGCAGCTCACTAGCGACCGCTACTACGTCTCGAGGCGGCACCGCGACGACCACCTCGGCGCAATCGCCGAACGACTGCAGGTCCGGTACCCATCTTTCAACCGCCCCCATGTCGACGGCCTGACCCAGGTGCATTCGCGAAACGTCGAACCCCGTGACCGAAACTCCGGCCTCCCCAAGCGCCAGGCCAATCGACGCCCCTATCGCACCAAGCCCAACGATCCCCACCCGGTCGGAACTGCGGCCGTCGAGCATGAACCGTCCGCCAAACCGTTCCTTGGTAAATCCTCGATCACCCAATCCGATCCCCCCCGCACTGACTGTTGCCCTTCTTACTCCGACCCAGCCCGATCTTCTTCCCCGAGAGGAAGGAAATCGGGGATCGCACCGGTAAGTAGGGCTAAAGCCCCTGCCACAGGAGGAAGGATTTGTCGCCCGATGCGAATCTCCCGGCGTCACGACTGAGCTCTTTCACCGCCGCCGACTCCATGGCCGTTCGCCGGCTGTCCAATGAGGAGCTTGCTCTGTCTGCGGCCGGCGCCTCAACTGATGCAGCGCAGAAGGACACCTTCGACGAATTGTTTCGCCGGATGTGGCAAACCACCGTCCAGTGGGCTTGCGCCAGCGGGGCAGATGCCGAGCACCGGGCCGAGGACGCCGCCACCCAGGCGTGGTACAAGGCGTGGAAGTACCGGCGGAAGTACGACCCCGCCAAAGGGTGCTACGGCACCTGGCTTAGGTCGATAGTTCGCAATGAGACCTCGGACCTGCTGAGGAACTCGTACAGAGAACTCCCCATGAACCTGGCCGACGAATATCCGGCGCCGAGAGCAACGATTGTGGGCGAGCCTTCACTGGACTCCCTCAGTTTCGTTTTTGACGCCTTCGAAGCCCTTTCCGAGGAAAAGCCGGAATTCGCCCGTGTCCTGGCTCTGAAGGCGCAGGGCTACCCTGACAGGCAGATCGGAGAGCTTCTGGCCCTAGCTAGTCCGGGAACAGTGGGCAGCCGGCTGTTCAGGTCGAAGCAATACATTGCCGGGAGATTGGCCCGGCAGGGCATAGTTTTCCTGACTGAGCATGCCAATAGGCCGGTCCAGCGGATCGGTCTTGCCCCTTTATGTAGAACCGGTGATGGAAGCTTTTACAGCTTCTGCCCCCTCAGCGGTTTATTCGTACTGCCGAGTGAAGCATCCGCTCCACCCGGTTCCAGCGCAGTAGGCGAGGGGTTCTTCGTCAAGGTCTGGGCCTACCCGTTGGACAGGTTCGAGGTGAGAATCCGCGAAGAAGCATCAACAGAGGGAGCGATCTTTTCATGGAATCAGTACGCGGTGTATGCACGGAACGGCGCCGGGCTTCACGCGACAGGGCTATGGAACGGTGGTGAAGAACGGGGGATCGAGCAACCGGTTCCGGCAGAGGAGCCCCCGCGTCGACACGAAGGGAACCGGGATAACGCGACCTTTGAGCGCGGATCCCTCTCCGAAATGCTCGATCACTGCCCTGCTCGATAGGGGCGGAGCCAGCGAAGCGCAAAGACGGCACCTGGAGACCTGCGACTTCTGCCGCAGGAGAGCCGCTGCTCTGGGCGGCCGGTGAACATCTCCGCTTCAAGGCGCTGCTTAGCCTTTCGGCGAGCGGCCGGCCAGGATGGGCTTCAGGAACCTGCCGGTGTGGGAGGCGTCCACTGAGGCGACCTCCTCCGGGGTTCCCTCGGCTACCACCGATCCCCCCATGCCGCCTCC
>Ga0247713_1001688_pt1 | contig 10675 bp, 9 predicted proteins | sample 21E_NmetaG_FD_189936 | JGI IMG/M metagenome (GOLD analysis project Ga0247713, IMG submission 189936) | Soil microbial communities from hillslope of Landscape Evolution Observatory, University of Arizona, Oracle, AZ, United States - 2-1-E_N | ecosystem: Engineered > Artificial ecosystem > Mesocosm... | reverse complement strand
GCCGAGGACGGCGAGGATCGCCTCGCCGTCCTCGGCGTTGCGCCGCTCGCGCACGTAGGCCAGGTGGGTCTTGTACGGCTCGGTCTTGGCCTGCGCGGGCGGGTTGGCCTGGTCGGTGCCCGCCGGGAACCCGCAGCGCGGGCAGTCCCAGGTCTCCGGCACGGAGGCGTCGTCGGAGAACGACGGGGTCGTCTCGTGCTGGTTCGCGCACCAGAACGAGACCCGGATGCGCGGCGCGGCCTCGCCGCGCTCGGCCTCGCCCATCGGTCCGGCGCCCACCCGGCTGCCTCGGATCGCGTTGCCGCCTGCCACCTGAACTCCTGTTCGTCTCCACCGCCGATCGGCGGGGTCCGTGCCGTGCTGTGCCCGACTAGGCCGGCGCGGCGCCGGTCTCCTTCAGCAGCAACCCGAGGGCGATGATGCTCACGACCCACACCAGGCCGCAGACGATGGTCATCCGGTCGAGGTTCTTCTCGACGACGGCGCTCCCGCCGAGCGAGGACGAGACGCCACCGCCGAACATGTTGGACAGGCCGCCGCCCTTCCCCTTGTGCAGCAGCACGAGCACGATGAGCAGGACGCTCGTGATCGTGAGCAGGATGGACAGGAAGGTCACCACGGTCCGTCCTCCGTTCTGGTCGTCGTCGACGGGGTGCGGCGCGTGCGCCGGGCTGGGGTCACGCTACCCGCCGTTCCGGCCCGCGAGCGGCTCTGCCGGGTCCGGCGGCGGTGGCGGCGGGTCGCCGTGCACGACGTCGCTCGCCTCGGCGAAGTGGCAGGCCGACGGGTGCCCCTGCCCGCGGTCGACGAGGGGCGGGTACTCGACCGCGCAGATGTCCTGCGCCTTCCAGCAGCGCGTCCGGAAGTGGCAGCCCGAGGGCGGGTCGGCCGGTGAGGGCAGGTCGCCCTGCAGCACGATCCGCGTCTTCGACCCGCGAAGCGCCGGGTCGTGCGACGGGACCGCCGAGAGCAGCGCCTGGGTGTACGGGTGAGCCGGCCGCTCGTAGACGTCGGCGTTGCTGCCGGTCTCGATGATGCGGCCCAGGTACATGACGTTCACCCGGTCGGCGATGTGCCGCACCACCGACAGGTCGTGGGCGATGAACAGGTAGGACAGCCCGAACTCCTCCTGCAGGTCCTCGAGCAGGTTGATGACCTGCGCCTGCACCGACACGTCCAGGGCGGACACCGGTTCGTCGCACACGATGATCTCCGGCCGGAGGGCGAGCGCTCTGGCGATGCCGATCCGCTGCCGCTGACCGCCGCTGAACTGGTGCGGGTAGCGGTTCAGGACGTCCGGGTTGAGGCCGACGCGGTCGAGCAGCTCGCGCACCGCCTGCTGGCGGCCCTTCTTCGGCAGCACCTCGGGGTGGATCTCCCACGGCTCGCCGACGATGTCGCCGACCGTCATCCGGGGGTTCAGGGAGGTGTACGGGTCCTGGAAGATGATCTGGATCTGCCGGCGAAGCGTCCGGAGCTCGGAGCGGCTCATGGCGAAGACGTCGCGGCCCTTGTAGAAGACCTGCCCGGCCGTCGGCTGCTCCAGCGCCATGAGCACCTTGGTCACGGTCGACTTGCCGCAGCCGGACTCTCCGACGAGCCCCACGGTCTCTCGCGGTCGCAGCTCGAGGTCGACGCCGTCGACGGCCCGGACGTGCCCGATGACCTTCTGGCGCACGACGCCGAGCCGGATCGGGAAGTGCTTGACCAGGCCGGAGACCCGCAGCAGCGGCTCGGTCGCAGGATCGGGCGCGGCCTCAGCCACCGAGCACGTCCTCGGCGAAGTGGCAGGCGCTGCGCCGTCCGCCGGCGACCTCGCGCAGGGCCGGCGCCTCGACGGCGCACACCGCCTCGGCGCGGGGGCAGCGGGGGTGGAACGAGCACCCCGGCGGGATGGCGGACAGGCTCGGCGGCGAGCCGAGGATCGGCGACAGCCGGCTGCCGATCTGGTCGACCCGCGGGACGCTGCTCATCAGACCGTCCGTGTAGGGGTGCGCCGGGCGCGTGAACACCTGCTCGATGCCACCGGTCTCCACGATGCTGCCGGCGTACATGACCGCGATCCGGTCGGCGACCTCGGCCACCACCCCGAGGTCGTGGGTGATGAGCACGATGCCCATCCCGTTCTGGCGCTGCAGGTCGAGCAGCAGGTCCATGATCTGCGCCTGCACCGTGACGTCGAGCGCCGTCGTCGGCTCGTCGGCGATGAGGACGGCCGGATCCAGCGCCAGCGCCATCGCGATCATCACGCGCTGCCGCATGCCGCCGGAGAACTGGTGCGGGTAGTCCTTGACCCGGTCCCTCGCGCTCGGGATGTTCACCCGGTCCATGAGCTCGGCGGCCATCCCCATCGCCTCGCGCTTGGAGGTGCCGCGGTGCACCCGGTACATCTCGGCGATCTGCGCCCCGACGGTGAACACCGGGTTGAGCGAGGACAGGGCGTCCTGGAAGACCATGGCGATCTGCTCGCCGCGCAGCGCCCGCTGCTCGTCCACGGGCATGGACAGCAGGTCCCTGCCCTGGAACCGGATGGCGCCGCTGGTGATGCGCGCCGGCGGGACGTCGAGGATGCCCATGACCGCCTGGGCGCTCACGCTCTTGCCCGAGCCGGACTCGCCGAGGACCGCCAGCGTCTCGCCGGCGTCGAGGTGCCAGCTGACGTCCCGGACGGCGTGCACGGTGCCGGCGTCGGTGGCGAACTCGACCGACAGGTGGTCGACCTGGAGCAGGTGCTGTCCCTGCACCGGCTGCCCGTCGTCGAACGCACCGCCGCGCGAGGTGGCGCGCGGGGTCGAGGTGGCCGGGGGCGAGGGAGCGGACGTCACGTCAGCGCAGCTTCGGGTCGAGGGCGTCGCGCAGGGCGTCGCCGAGGGAGATGAACGCGAGCACGGTGAGGGTGAGGAACGCTCCGGGGAACCAGAGCAGGAACGGCGAGGTGCGCAGGAAGTTCTGGGCGTTGCCGATCATCAGTCCCCAGGAGATGGCGGGCAGCTGCAGCCCGATGCCGAGGAAGGACAGGGCCGCCTCGGCGGAGATGACGACCCCGATGCTGATGGTCGAGTAGACGAGCACCGGCGCCAGCGAGTTCGGCAGGACGTGGCGCAGCACGATGCGGCGGTCGTTGGCGCCGAGCGCGCGGGCGGCCAGCACGTAGTCGGAGTCGCGGAGCGCGACGACGCTCGAGCGGACCAGCCGCATCGGCACCATCCACGACAGGATCGCCAGGGCGAAGGAGACCAGGAGGATCCCGCGGCTGGTGAAGGCCTGGAGCACCAGGATCGCGCCGAGGATGAGCGGGAGCCCGAAGAAGACGTCGGTGACGCGGGCGATGAGGATGTCGATCCACCCACCTCGGTAGCCCGCGACGGCGCCGAGGGTCAGGCCGATCAGCAGTCCGCCCAGCACGACGAGCAGCCCGATGGAGATGGACGCGCGAGCGCCGTAGATGACGTTGGCGTAGTAGTCGCACCCCTGCACGTCGTAGCCGAACCAGGCCTCGCTGCTCGGCTGCTGCCGGCTCCGGGCCAGGTTGCAGGCGCGGGGGTCGGTGCGGGTGAACAGCTGCGGCACCGCGGCCATGACGACGAACACCGCGACGACGGTGGCGCCGAACAGGAACTGCGGGGACCGGCGCAGCTGCCGCCACACGTCGCCCCACAGGCCCGCCTGGTCGACCGCGCCGCCGCTGGCCGCGACCACCGCCGCTCCGCTGCCGCTGCCGGTGCTGACCCCGGTGCTGCTGCTCGCGCCTGCCTGCGGCGCTGCGTCCTGGTCGTCGCGCTCGGCGCCGCGGCCGGAGGTGGGGCTACTCATAGCGGATCCGGGGGTCGAGTGCGGCGTAGAGGACGTCCACGAGCAGGTTGAAGAAGATGTAGACGAACACGAAGAAGGTCGTGATCCCGACGACCAGCGCGCCCTCCTGCTGCCGGACGGCGGTGAAGACGGCGCCGCCGAGCCCGGGCAGGTTGAAGATGCCCTCGGTGATGATGGCGCCGCTCATGAGGGTGCCGAAGTCGGCGCCGAGGAAGGTCACCACCGGGATCAGGCTGTTGCGCACGGCGTGCTTGCCGATCACGGTGCGCTCGGGCAGGCCCTTGGCCCGTGCGGTGCGCACGTAGTCGTTGCGCATGCTCTCGACCAGGCTGGTGCGCATCAGCCGGGCCACGTAGGCCAGCGAGCCGGCGGCGAGCACGAAGCCGGGCAGGACGTAGCTCTGCCAGCCTGCGGTGATGCCGGAGATCGGGAACCAGCCCAGCCGGACGCCGACGTAGTACTGCACGGTGAAGCCGATGACGAGCACCGGGATGGCCACCAGCATCGTGGTGCTGACGAGCACGAGGTTGTCGAGGTAGCCGTTGCGCCTGATGCCCGCGAGCACGCCGGCCGCGAGCCCGGCGACGGCCTCGATGACCAGCGCCGTGGCCGCGAGCTTGGTGGTGACCGGCAGCCGCTGCCCGATGGTGTCGCTGACCGGCCGGCCGCGGAAGTCGATGCCCAGGTCGCCCTGGACGAGGTTGCCCACGTACTTGCCGTACTGCACGACGAGCGGGTCGTCGAGGTTGTAGCGGTCGCGCAGCTCGGCCTGCACCGCCGGCGACAGCGGCCGGTCGCCGGACAGCGCCCGGATCGGGTCGCCGGGCAGCGCGTACACCAGCGCGAAGACGATGAACGAGGCCCCCAGCAGCACCGGGATCGCCAGCAGGAGGCGACGCGCGATGTAACGGGCCACGGGCAGGTCCTCGGGTCGGGCCGGGGTCGCCGGCGCGGGGCAGTCAGCCTAGACGCCGGAGGGTGCGGCCCCGGATCCCGGGGCCGCACCCTCCGTCTGACGTCTGCGGTCTAGCCGTTGTTCGGCTGCACCTGGGTCAGGACGACGTCCTGGAAGGCGTCGAACTGCACGTTCGAGACGTTCTCCGAGTGCGCCCCCTGGGTGGCGCGGAAGAACATCGGCGCGATCGGCATGTCCTCGAGCAGCAGGTCGTCGGCCTGCTGGTACAGCTCGATGGCCTCGTCGTCGCTGTCGGCCTGGTTGCCCTCGGCCACCAGCCGGTCGAACTCCGGGTTGCTGTAGAAGGTCGTGTTCGACCCGTTCGGCGGCCGCGCCTGGCTGCTGAACAGCGGCTCCAGGAAGTTCTGCGGGCTCGGGTAGTCCATGCCCCAGCCGAGCCGGAACGGGCCGGTCATGCCCTGCTGGTCCTGCAGCGGCAGGTACTCGGCGAACTCCAGGTCGCCGCGCAGCTGGTAGGTGATGCCCAGGTTGTCGCGCAGCTGGTTGCCCGCGGCGGTGACCCACTGGTCGTGGCCGGCGCCGGCGTTGAACCACAGGTCGACCGGCTGCGCGGTGTCGAAGTCGGTCTCGGCCAGCAGCTCAGCGGCCCGCTCGGGGTCGTACTGGCAGTACTGGCAGGCGTCCTCGCGGTGGCCGTCGATGACCGGCGGGATCACGTCGAACGCCGGCTGGCGGGCGCCGGAGAAGATCGCCTCGGTGATCGCCTCGCGGTCGATGGCCATCGAGAAGGCCTGCCGGACCCGCTTGTCCGCGAAGCGCGGGTCGTAGGTCGGGAAGCCGAGGTAGTCGAAGCCGGCCGCCTCGCGCTCGATGAACCGGTCGCCGAGCTCCTCCTGCGCGGTCTCGATGAGCTCCGGCGGGATCGACGGACGGACGATGTCGAGGTTGCCGCCGAGCAGCTCGTTGTAGGCGGTGTTGATGTCCGGGATGACCCGGAACTCGACGGTGTCGGCGACCGGCGTGTCCTCGCCGGCGAACTCCTCGAACCGGCTGACGGTGAAGCCCTGGGCGGGCACGAACTCGCCGTCGGCCTTGAACGGGCCGTTGCCGATCGGCTGGCGGCCGAACGCCTCGGGGTCGTCGAAGAAGACCTCGGGGAGCGGGGCGAAGGCCATGTAGCCGACGGTCAGAGGGAACTGCCGGAACGGCTGGGCCAGCGTGACCGTGAACTCGGTGTCGCTGACCTTCTCGAGCCCGCTCAGCTCGGGGCTGGGGTTCTCCTCGTCGTAGCCCTCGATGTTGCTGAAGAAGTACGCCCCGCCCTGCGCGTTCTCAGCGTTGGCGGTGTAGTTCCAGGCGTTGATGAACGAGTCGGAGGTGACGGGTGTGCCGTCGTGGAAGGTCCAGTCGTCCTTGAGCGTGACGGTCCAGACCTTGTTGTCCTCGGACTCGATCGACTCCGCCACGCCCTCGTAGACGACCTCGGTGGTCTCGAGGTCGTAGTCCACCAGCGGGGTGAACAGCGCCTTGAGGACCTGGTTGCCCTCGCTCTCGGTGGTGTTGCCGGGGACGAGCGGGTTCTCGGGGTCGTTGATCTGGACCGAGAAGGACCCGCCGGTCTCGCCGGTGCCGGTGCCGCCGTTGTCGCCGCCGCACGCTGTGGCGCCGAGCGCCACGGCGAGCAGCACGGCGGACAGCCGCCGCCTGTTGATCGAAGAGGTCTTCACGTGGTGGTTCTCCTTCTCCGGGATCCCCGGGTACGGGCCGGGCCGGCGCGGTGCGCGCTTCGGCCCGATCGGCCGGAGTCTAGGCACCGCGGACAGCCCGGACACGGCCCGCAGGCGGCGTCCCCGATGATCGTGACGACCTCGTGACGTTCGGGGTGCGGATCAGCCCGGCGCGTGGTATCGGACGATGCCCGCGAAGTCGCCGGCGTCGAGGCTGGCGCCGCCGACGAGCGCGCCGTCGACGTCGGGCTGCTCCATGATCGCCGCGACGTTGCCCGGCTTGACCGAGCCGCCGTAGAGCACCCGGACGCCGTCGGCGAGCTCGCCGGGGTGCAGCTCGGCGAGCCGGGCACGCAGGGCGGCGCAGACCTCCTGGGCGTCCTCCGGCGTGGCGATCTCGCCGGTGCCGATGGCCCACACCGGCTCGTAGGCGACGACCAGCGTGCGGACGACGTCGACCGGGACGCTCTCGAGCGCGGCGGTGAGCTGGTCCACGCAGTGCTGCACGTGCCCGCCGGCCCGGCGGACCTCGAGGCCCTCGCCGACGCACAGGATGGGGACCAGTCCGTGCCGTCCGGCGGCGAGCAGCTTGCTGCGCACGACGTCGTCGGTTTCGCCGTGGTGCTGCCGCCGCTCGCTGTGGCCGACGAGGACGTAGGTGCAGCCGAGCTTGGCCAGCATCGCGCCGCTGATGTCACCGGTGTAGGCGCCGCCGTCGTGCGGGGACAGGTCCTGCGCGCCGTAGCGGATGCGGAGCTTGTCGCCGTCGACGAGCGTCTGCACGCTGCGCAGGTCGACGAACGGCGGCAGGACCGCCACCTCGACGGCGTCGAAGTCCTCCGCGGTCAGGCTGAAGGCCAGCTTCTGGACCAGGGCGATGGCCTCGAGGTGGTTGAGGTTCATCTTCCAGTTGCCCGCCATCAGCGGGGTGCGGGCGGCGGCGGCCATGGTCTCAGTCCTCCAGGACGGTCAGGCCGGGCAGGGCCTTGCCCTCGAGGTGCTCCAGGGACGCCCCTCCCCCGGTGGAGATGTGGGTGAAGCGGTGCTCGCCGATCCCGAGCGCACGCACGGCCGCGGCGCTGTCGCCGCCACCCACGACCGTGAGCGCGCCGGTGAGCCCCCCGCCCTCGCCGTCGCCGTCGGACAGGCCCGCCACGGCCTCGGCGACTCCGCGGGTCCCGTCGGCGTACGGCGCGAGCTCGAACACGCCCATCGGGCCGTTCCAGAACACCGTGCGGGCGCCGGCGAGGGCGTCCGCGAAGCGGCGGACGGACTCCGGGCCGATGTCGAGGCCCATCCGGTCGGGCGGGATGGCGTCGGCGGGCACGACGTCGTGCTCGGCGTCGGCCGAGAAGGCCGTGGCCGCGACGACGTCGACCGGCAGGACGATCTTCCCGCTCTCGAGCAGGGTGCGGCAGGCGTCGACCTGGTCGGCCTCGAGCAGCGACGAGCCGACGTCGTGCCCCTGGGCGGCCAGGAAGGTGAAGCACATGCCGCCACCCACGAGCAGGGAGTCGACGGTGGGCAGCAGGTTCTCGATCACCGCGAGCTTGTCGCTGACCTTCGACCCGCCGAGCACGACGACGTAGGGACGCTCGGGATCGCCGGTCAGGCGGTCGAGCACCTCGACCTCGGCGGCGACCAGCGGCCCGGCCGCAGACGGCAGCCGCTGCGCGACGTCGAACACGCTGGCGTGCTTGCGGTGCACCGCGCCGAAAGCGTCGTCGACGTAGACGTCCGCGAGCGCCGCGAGCCGGTCGGCGAAGGCGCCCCGCTCGGCGTCGTCCTTGCTGGTCTCGGCCTTCTCGAAGCGCACGTTCTCGAGCAGGACCACCCGGTCGGCCTCCTGCGCGCGGACCGCCTCCTGCGCGCTCTCGCCGACGACGTCCTCGGCCACGCGCACCGGAGTGCCGAGCAGCTGCTCGAGCCGCTGCCCGACGGGGGCGAGGCTGTAGGCCGGGTCGGGGGTGCCCTTCGGCCGGCCGAGGTGCGCCATCACGACGACCTTGGCGCCCCGCCCGACCAGGTCGGACAGCAGCGGCACGCTGGCCCGGATCCGGCCGTCGTCGGTGATCGTCTTCGCCCCGCCAGGGCCGGCCTCGAGCGGCACGTTGAGGTCGCAGCGGACGAGGACGGTCCTGCCGGCGAGGTCGCCGTGCCGGTCGACGAGGGTGTCGAGCGTGCGCACCGGCTACAGGCTCTTGCCGACGAGCGTGATGAGGTCGACGAGCCGGTTCGAGTACCCCCACTCGTTGTCGTACCAGCCGACGACCTTGGCCTGGTTGCCGATGACCTTGGTCAGGGGCGCGTCGAAGATGCACGACGCGGGATCGGTGACGATGTCGCTGGAGACGATCGGGGCGGTGCTGTAGCGCAGGAACCCCTTCATCGGCCCCTCCGCGGCGGCCTGCACCGCGGCGTTCACCTCGTCGGCGCTGGCCTCGCGGGACAGCTCGACGGTGAGGTCGGTGGCCGAGCCGGTCGGGATCGGCACGCGCACGGCGTAGCCGTCGAGCTTGCCCTTCAGCTCGGGCAGGACCAGGCCGATGGCCTTGGCCGCGCCGGTGCTGGTGGGGACCAGGTTGACGGCGGCGGCGCGGGCGCGGCGCAGGTCCTTGTGCGGGGCGTCCTGCAGGTTCTGGTCCTGGGTGTAGGCGTGGATCGTGGTCATCAGGCCCTTGACGATCCCGAACTCGTCGTGGAGCGCCTTGGCCATCGGCCCGAGGCAGTTGGTGGTGCAGGACGCGTTCGAGATGACCGTGTGCGCGCTCGGGTCGTAGTCCTCGTGGTTGACGCCCATGACGATCGTGACGTCCTCGTTGGACGCGGGCGCCGAGATGATGACCTTCTTCGCTCCGCCGTCGACGTGCGCCTTGGCCTTGGTGGCGTCGGTGAAGAAGCCGGTCGACTCGACGACGACGTCGGCGCCGACGTCGCCCCACTTCAGGGCGGCGGGGTCCCGCTCGGCGAAGATCGTCAGCTTCGTGCCGCCGATCGAGATGCCGCCGTCGACCACCGAGACCTCGGCCGGGTAGCGGCCCAGGATCGAGTCGTACTTGAGCAGGTGCGCCATGGTCGCGAGGTCGCCGAGGTCGTTGGCGGCGACGATCTCGATGTCGGCCGCCCCTGCCGCGTTCGCGGCCGCGGCGGCCCGGAAGAAGTTGCGGCCGATGCGGCCGAAGCCGTTGATGCCCACGCGGACGGTCACTGCTGCTCCTCCTGCTGGTGCGGCCCGGTGCCGGGCCGGTCGAGGTCCTGACGACTCCTCTCGGGACCCTAGCGGGGGTGGCGCCGGGTCAGGCCACCGGGACGAGCTGCTCGGTGCGGGCGGAGGTGCGCAGCGCCTCGAGCACCCTGGCGGCCACCAGCAGGTCGCCGAGGTCGGCGGGCGTCGCTGCCTCCCCGGGCCCTCCCAGGTGCCGCGGCTCGCCGCCACCGATCGCGGCCGCCAGGGATGCCGCGGTGGCGACCAGACCGGCAGCCACCCCTCGCGGCGCCGGGGGCACCGCCTCCGGCAGGCCGAGCAGCGGCAGCAGCGCGCCGCCGTCCCAGCGCACCGCGTCCGGCGCCGCCATCAGCCGGGCGGCGGCGAACGACAGCCGCACCGACGGTCCATCCCCCTCGTGCGACACGAGCACCGTGGCCCCGGACGCGGTGAGCAGGCTCCAGGCGACCCCCTCGCCGCCGGGCAGGACCGGCGCCGGCACCGGCCCGGGCGCCGCGACCACCGCGGCCACCTCGCCGCACCAGCGGCCGGCGAGGTCGACGAGCTCGGCGGCCTCGGCCCAGCCGCGCGGCCAGCCCCGCACGGTGACCTGCAGCGGCGGCCCGCCGGCCAGCGGCAGCGCCGCGAGGACCGTGCGCGCCCAGGGCTCCCACCGCCGGACCAGGCCGACGCCCGAGGGCGGGCCGTCGACCGACCGCGCGGCCCGCAGCGCCTCGACGTCGAGCGGGTGCGGCGTGGGCAGCAGCACGAGCAGCCCGGTGTCCCGGAGCGCGGGCAGCAGCGCGGCGAGGTCGGGGTCGGAGCCGTCCAGCAGCACGGCGTCGACCCGGGCGTCGTCGAGCAGCTCCTCGACGTCGAGGTAGCCGAGGACGTCCTCCCGCGGCCCGGGAGCCGCGCCGAACGGGGAGCCGGCGAGCCGGCCGCGGACGCGCCAGCCCCCGGCGCGGACGGCGTCGACCGCCTCCGCACCGACGTCCCCGGCCAGGGCTGCGG
>Ga0247713_1001687_pt1 | contig 10678 bp, 11 predicted proteins | sample 21E_NmetaG_FD_189936 | JGI IMG/M metagenome (GOLD analysis project Ga0247713, IMG submission 189936) | Soil microbial communities from hillslope of Landscape Evolution Observatory, University of Arizona, Oracle, AZ, United States - 2-1-E_N | ecosystem: Engineered > Artificial ecosystem >... | reverse complement strand
ATCCGGAACACGGGCATCGTAGGGACGTCCTTTCGGTCGGCTCCAGTACCTGTACCCACCGCCACGGGGGGAGGGCTCCCTCCCTGCCAGACTGGGCGCGCATGGGTGACATCCGCCGTTATCTGCAGATCCGGAGCTCGGGTCAACCTGCCTACACCGCCGATGGCAGGCGGCTGCTGCTCACGGGAGACCTCACCGGCCTGCCGCAGGCGTGGACCGTGCCCGCCGGCGGTGGATGGCCGGTCCAGCTCAGCGGCGGCGGGGAGCGGGTGCGATGGGTCGCCGCCTCACCGGTCGACGCCGGGGTTGCTGTCGCCGGGCGCGACGTCGGCGGCGACGAGCGCACCCAGCTGTGGCTCCTCTCGGCCGACGGCGCCGTGGAACAGCCCCTCACCGCCGAGCCGAGGACGATCCATCGGTTCGGGGACTTCACGCCCGACGGCGACGGCTTGGTGTTCGCCGCCAACGACCGCAACGGGGTGGACTTCGATCTGTACCGGCGGGATCTGGACGGCGGGTCCGCCCATCTCGTGACCACGCTGTCCGGCTCGCAGCATCCCGGCGCCGTCGCCCCGGACGGGTCAGCCGTCGTCGTGGTCCACGCTCGGTCCCTGATGGAAAGCGACCTGCAGGTGGTGGACCTGCGCACCGGTGCCGTACGGTTGCTGGCTGCCGGAGGCCGGCACCGCCCGGGCGGGTTCGATGACGAGGGGCGGCGCCTGTACCTCGCGGCCGATCACGGCCGCGACCACCTGGCTGCGTGGCGGGTCGACCTCGCCACGGGTGCGTGGGAGCGCTTCGGACCCGCCGACCGGGACATCGAGGAGGTGGCGGTGCGGGCCGGCGCAGGAGTGCTCAGGGTCAACGACGATGGGAGGTCGCGCCTGCACCGCTTCGATCCGACCAGCCTCGAGGTCGGAGACGAGACGGCGCTACCCACCGGCGTCGTCAGCGACCTCGCGCTTGCCCCCGACGGTCGCCGGGTGGCCTTCGCGTTCAGCGGCGCGGTCCATCCGGGGGCGGTCTGGGAGGTGGAGGTCGGCGCAGTCGATGCCCGGCCGACCACACCCGCGTCCACGCCGGGTCTGGACCCGGCGGCGTTCGTCGCACCCGAGATCGCCCACGCCACCTCGTTCGACGGGCTGTCCGTGCCGCTGCTCGTCTACCGTCCGCACGGCGGCGCCGGGCGTGGGCCGGCGGTGATCTCGGTCCACGGCGGTCCCGAGTCGCAGGAGCGGCCGGGCTTCAACCCCGTCCATCAGTACCTGCTCGCCGAGGGGGTGGCCGTGGTGGCGCCCAACGTCCGCGGCTCCACCGGCTACGGGCGCCGCTACGCCGGCCTCGACGACCGCGGGCGCCGCCTCGACGCCGTCGCCGACCTCGACGCGGTCGCGGGGTGGGCCGGCGAGCAGGGCTTCGATCCCCTGGCGATCATGGGCGGCTCCTACGGCGGCTACATGACCCTGTCGGCGCTGACCGCCTTCCCCGCCCGGTTCGCCGCCGGGGTGAGCATCGTCGGCATGGCGGACCTGGAGACCTTCCTGGAGAACACGGGCGGGTACCGCAGGGCGCTGCGGGAGGCCGAGTACGGCAGCCTCGACGCCGATCGCGACCTGCTCAGCGCCCTGTCGCCCATCCACCGCGTCGACCGGATCAACGCGCCGCTGCTCGTCATCCACGGTGCGAACGATCCCCGGGTCCCGATCAGCGAAGCCGAGCAGATCGTGGAGGCGCTGCGCGCACGGCAACGACCGGTGGAGTACCTGCGCTTCGATGACGAGGGCCATGGCATAGCGCGCTTCGACAACCGCGTCACGGCCTACACGGCCGTCGCGGAGTTCCTCGTCCGACATCTCCTGTGAGGGCGGAGGTCAGCTGTCGTGGAGCTCCTGCTCCACGTCGGGCCCCGGCGCGGGCGCATCGGGGGCGCCGACCTCACCGCGCAGCGACAGCGCACACCCCGAACCGGCCACCGCGCCCTTGGACGCGGCGACCTGGATGAGGTGCATGCCCGGCGTGAGATCGCCTGCGGCGTAGACGCCGGGCACCGAGGTCTCGCCGTGCTCGTCGACGGGAACGTGCCCGTCGTCGTCCAGGTCGCAGCCGAGCTGCTCGGCCAGGTCGGTGACGGGCTCGTGGGCGATCGAGAAGAACGCCAGCCCGCAGTGCAGACGCCCGCCGGAGCGCAGCTCCACCGCCTGCAGGTCGCCGCGCTCGCCGATCAGGGCGGTGGCCTCGTCCTCGACGATGTCCACGCCGTGGCGAGCCAGGGCGTCGCGCTCGGAGTCGTGTCCCTCGAAGTGCTGGCCATCGGTGACCACGGTCACCGACGACGCCCAGTCGAGCAGCTCGAGCGCGAACCCGGCCATCGCCGGGCTCCAGCCGATGGCCACGACCGGTCGGTCCTGCGCCTCGTAGCCGTCGCAGGTCGGGCAGTGGAAGACGTCCGCGCCGTAGTGGTCGAAGAACCCTTCCACGTCGGGAAACGCGTCGGCCACGCCGGTGGCCAGCACCAGTCGGCGGCCGAGGTGGCACTTCCCGTCCACCTCGACCGAGAACCCGCCGCGCGGCTCTGCCGCAGCGCTGCTCGCCTTGCCCTGCATCCGGTCCACGGTCGGGTACGCGTCGAGGTCGCGGTTCGCCTGCTCCAGCAGGGTCTTGGGACTCACCGGGTCGAAGCCGAGGTAGCCGTGGGAGTGGTCGACCCAGCGGTTGCGCGGTTCTCCCCCGTCGATCAGGAGCACGCGCCTTCGGTAGCGGGCCAGCCACGTGGTGGCGGCCAGGCCGGCGGTGCCGCCGCCGATGACGATCGCGTCGTACATGGTGGCGTTCTAGCCGGATCAGCGCACCGTCACACCCGCTGTGCCCAGAAGGCGGCGAGCGTGCCGAGGGAGTTGGTCGCCACGTGCACCAGCGCGGGGGCCACGATGCCGCCGGAGCGCAGCCGCAGCCCGCAGAACACCACGCCGGCCACGGTGGTTGCGGCCACGCTGCCGGTCACCGCCAGAACGAGGCCGCCGGCGCCGAGCGTGACCTCGTTCTCGGCAAGCAGCACGATCGTCGGGCCGATGTGCCACAGGCCGAACACCGCGCTCGATCCGGTCACCGCGGCGCGAACGGAACGCGCCTGGGCCCAGGCGCCGAACAGCACGCCCCGGAAGGCCACCTCCTCGAGGACCGCCGTGCCGAGGGGGATGCGCACGAGCACGCGGAAAGCCAACGCGCCGACCGACAGTCCGGCGACGCGCTCGTCGGCGAGGAACGGCGCGGCGGGCGGCCACGCCACTGCGACCGCCAGTCCGAAGGCGACCACCACGCCGCCCGCCAGGCCCCAGCGAAGCCCGGGCACCACGCCGGTCCTGGCGAGTCCCATGGTGTCCCAGCGAAAGCCCTGTGCGCGACCGGCAGCGACCAGCGCGCATGCGAGCGCCAGGTTGGCCGGCACATAGAGCCACTCCGGGATGCCGACGACGTTGGCGAGGTTGTTGTAGATCGCCAGAAAGACGGCGACGCCCAGGACGAACGTCACGTCGCCGCCGGCGATTCCCCGGAGACCAACGCAACGAGGTCGCGGCGGGCGTAGTGGCCCCAGACGCCGGGCACGCCGGCCAGGTAGTCCGCTGCGGCCGACGCCGACAGGCGGTGGGTCTCGGTGAGCCCGGCGACGATGGTGGTCAGGTACCTGGGTCGAGGCCAGGCCACCCGAGCGTCGACGGGTGGGCCGGTGACGGTCACGATCGGCAGGCCGCCTCGCTGACCGCACCGCACGACGACGCCGTATGCCCCCGGCGCGAACCGGTACCAGGAGGAAGTAGCCGCCCGCGCAGGAGGGAGGCGCACCCGTTTGCGATGCGCCTCCCCGGCCGCGATCCCGGCGAACTGCTCAGCGGTGACGAGGTACAGGCGCGCCAACGTCCGGGCGTCCCGGCGCGTGGGGTCGACGAAGGCGTTGCCTCCGCCCCAGGTGGGGGAGCGGCCCGCGAAGAACAACGGGAACGGCAGGGTCGCGGCCGCCTGCGCGCGCGGAGGCCGACGGTCGGCGCAGGGGGCATGGACCCTGCTGCCGCCCGGTGCGCGACCGCCCTGCAGATAGCAGCGAAACCGCGGCCAGTGCAGGTTGGAGCCATAGGCGGCGTACCAGACGCGCCGCGGCGCGTCGCCGTGTGCCACGCGTGCCTCACCTCACCTCGAGCGGAAGCCATCGTAGGGATTGCCGCTACTCTTCCCGGGTGAACCCGAACACGCGACGTCTGACGGAGTACAGCCACGGGGCGGGGTGAGCGTGCAAGCTCGCCCCCGGCGAGCTGGCGCAGGTCCTGCGCCGCCTGACCCCCCGGAGCCACCCCGACCTGCTGGTCGGCGCCGAGACCGGCGACGACGCGGCGGTGTGGCGCATCGCGCCCGACCGCGCGCTCGTGGTGACAGTGGACTTCATCACCCCGCTGGTCGACGACGCGCGCACGTGGGGCCGGATCGCGGCGACGAACTCGGCCAGTGACGTGTACGCCATGGGCGGGCGGCCGTTGCTCGCCCTGAACCTCGTGGGCTGGTCCGACGAGCTCAGCACCGACGTGCTCGTGGAGGTGCTGGAGGGGGCCGACGCTGCCGGCCGGGCCGGCGGGTGGATGACCGTCGGCGGACACACCGTCGAGGATCCCGAGCCGAAGTTCGGCCTGGCCGTCGTCGGAGAGGTGCACCCCGACCGGGTCCTGACCAATGCGGGCCTGCGCCGCGGTGACGCCCTCGTGCTCACCAAGCCGCTGGGCATCGGCGTGGTGTCCACCGCCGTCAAGCGGGACGCTGCTCCCGCCGACGTGGTCGACGCCGCGGTCGCCTCCATGACGCGGTTGAACGACGCGGCCGCCGACGCGGCGCTCGCCGCCGGTGCCGGCGGGGCCACCGACGTGACCGGCTTCGGGCTGCTCGGTCATCTGCGCAAGATGGTCGAGGCGTCGGCGGTGGACGCGGAGATCGACGCGAGCGCGGTGCCGCTGCTGCCCGGCGCCCGGGACCTTGCGGTGGCCGGGATGGTGCCTGGCGGCACCCTCCGCAACCTCGCTTGGGCGGGCGAGCGCCTCGACGACGGCGGCGTCGACGAGACGACCTGCACGCTGCTGGCCGACGCCCAGACCTCAGGAGGGCTGCTGTTCGGAGCAACCCCCGAGGCAGCGGAAGCCGCGGTTGCCCGGCTGCGCGCCGACGGACACGACGCCGCGGTCATCGGCCGCGTCGTCGACGGCCACGGACGCATCCGCCTGCGCGACTCGTCCCGGGGAGCGGCCAGGTGACGCTGGCGGACATCACCGGACAGCTCGAGCTCGATCGTGCCACCTACGACGCGATCGTGGCCCACGCCCGCAGCGACTTCCCCTACGAGGTCTGCGGGCTGCTCGCCGGCGAGAACGGCGAGCTCCGCGCCCACTACCCGATCCCCAACGCCGCGCGCTCCATGACCTACTACAACATGGACCCGAAGGCGCTGCTGCAGGCCATGAACGACATGGACGACCGCGGATGGGACCTGTTGGCGATCTACCACAGCCACACCCATACGGAGGCGTATCCCTCCCCGACCGACATCGAGCTCGCCTTCTATCCGGAGGCGGTCTATCTCATCGTGTCCCTGCAGGATCCCGACCAGCCCGCGCTTCGTGGGTTCGACATCGCCTACGGCGAGGTGACCGAGCGGGTTGTCACTGTTGACGGGGTCCAGGCGCCGACCGGCCCGCGTTAGGCTGGGAGGATGGCAATCGAGGTCCGCGTCCCCACGGCGCTGCGTCAGCACACCGACGGCGAGCAGAAGGTCGTGGGCCAGGGAAGCACCCTGGCCGAGCTGCTCGACGACCTCGAGTCGCGCCACGCCGGTCTGCGCGGCGCCCTGGTGCGCGACGACGGGCAGCTGCACCGGTTCATCAACGTGTACGCGAACGACGAGGACGTCCGCTTCCTCGGGGGGCTGCAGACACCGTTGGACGACGGTGACACCGTGTCGATCCTGCCCGCGGTCGCGGGCGGCTAGCCGAGGCTCGATGCTGGCACAGGACGTCAGTCAGGCTGTGGGCGACACGCCGCTGGTCGGCTTGCCAGCGCTGTCGCCACCCGGTTACCAGCTCTACCTGAAGCTCGAGGGGCACAACCCCACGGGCTCCGTCAAGGACCGGGTGGCCAAGTACCTGATCGAGCAGGCCGAGCAGGCCGGCCTGCTGCCCGGGAGCCGGATCCTCGAGCCCACCAGCGGCAACACCGGTATCGCGTTGGCGGCGATCTGCGCGCCCAGGGGTTACAAGCTGACCTGCGTGATGCCGGAGAACACGTCCGAGGAACGACGCACGCTGCTCACGATGTACGGGGTCGACCTGGTGTTCAGCCCCGCCGAGGAGGGATCGAACGGCGCGGTCCGCGTCGCCCAGGAGATGGCGGCCGACGACCCGGACGTCGTCATGCCGTTCCAGTACGGCAACCCCGCCAACCCGCAGGCGCACTACGAGACGACCGGCCCGGAGATCATCCGCGACGTGCCCGACGTCGCCGCCCTGGTCGCGGGCCTCGGCACCGGCGGCACCCTGACCGGTGTGGGGCAGCGCCTGAAGGAGCACAACCCCGACGTGCTCGTGATCGCCGCCGAACCCGAGTACGGCGACCTGGTGTACGGGCTGCGCAACCTCGACGAGGGCTTCATCCCCCCGGTGCTCGACGAGTCGGTGCTCGACGGGCGCATCAAGGTGAACTCCCTCAGCGCCCTGGCCGCAACCCGCGAGCTCATTACCAGCGAGGGGATCTTCGCCGGCCCCTCCACCGGGGCGGCGGTCTCCGTGGCACGGCGCGTCTGCACGCCCCAGCGCCTGCCCGAAGGCTCGAAGGTGGTCGTGGTGTCGCCCGACGGCGGGTGGAAGTACCTGTCCACCGGCGCTTACGATCCCGGCGACCTCGAGCACATCGCCGAGAGGCTCGAAAACACGCTCTGGGCGTAGTTGGGCCCTACCGCTTCGCTACCTGAGGGCTGATGGGCCCGCCGCTTCGCTACTTGAGGGCGTGAGGGGCCCTGCCGCTTCGCTACCTGAGGGCGTGGCCGCCTCTACACTCCGGCGATGCCCAGCTCCGCACGCCCCGTCGACGCGCGCCCCATCGGGGTGTTCGACTCGGGCGTGGGCGGTCTCACCGTGGCGCGGGCGCTGATGGACCTGCTGCCCGACGAGCGCATCGTCTACTTCGGCGACACCGCTCGCGGCCCGTACGGGCCCCGCGACCTCGACGAGGTACGCGCCTTCACCGCGGAGATCGTCGACTGGCTCTCGCGTGCTGGTGTGAAGCTGGCGGTGGCCGCCTGCAACACGGCCACGGCCGCAGCGATCCACCCCGCCCCGCTGAGCTTCCCGGTTCCCGTCGTGGGCGTCATCGAGCCGGCGGTCGTCGCCGCGGCCAGGGCCACCCGCAACGGGCGCGTCGGGGTGATCGGCACCCAGGGCACGGTGGCGTCCGGTGCGTACGACCGTGCCGTGGCCGAGACGGCACCCGACGTCAAGCTGCTGAGCCGGGCCTGCCCGCGGTTCGTCGAGCTCGTCGAGGCCGGGCGCACGACCGATCCGGAGGTCCTCGAGGTGGCGGCCGACTATCTGGCACCGCTCGTCGCCGGTGACGTGGACACGCTGATCCTCGGCTGCACCCACTACCCGCTGCTCACCGGTGTGCTGTCCCACCTGCTCGGGCCCGGCGTGGTGCTGGTGTCGAGCGCCGAGGCGACCGCCCGGCGGGTGTTCGATCAGCTGGTCTCCTCCGGGTTGCTCGCCGCCGCCGGCCGCGGCGGCCACCGGTTCGTCTCCAGCGGCGACGGCGCGGAGTTCGCCCGCCTGGCGGAGCGCTTCCTGGGCCCACGGGTGACCGACGCGGACATCGACGTGCTCGGGTGGGGCGCCTAGTGGCCGCGCCGCTCACGCTCACGGTGCTCGGCTGCGCCGGGACCCACCCGGGGCCGGGACGGGCCTGCTCGTCCTACCTCGTCGAGTGTGACGGCTACCGCCTCCTGCTCGACTGCGGCAACGGGTCGCTTGCCAACCTGCAGCAGCGCATCGACGTGAGCGCCGTCGACGCGTTGCTGATCTCGCACCTGCACCCCGACCACTTCGCCGACCTCTACGGCCTGTACTACGCACGCCGGTTCCACGCCGACGGGCCGCTGCCGCTGCCGATCTACGCACCGGCTGGGGCGGGCGCCTTCATCGGTCAGCTCCTGGACTCCGACGACGAGTTCCGCGCGGTGTGCCGCTTCACGGATGCCGCCGCGGGCGACATGCTGGCGCTGGGGCCGTTGACCGTGCGCCTGTTCGCCTCGAGCCACCCGGTGGAGGCCCTGGCTTCACGTATCGAGGCCGGCGGGTGCGTCCTGGCCTACAGCGGCGACAGCGGACCGACGCCGACGCTCGTCGACTGTGCGCGGGACGCCGACCTCTTCCTGTGCGACGCGACGTGGCTGGAGCGCGCCGGCCCCTACCCCGAAGGCGTGCACATGACCGGTGCGCAGGCCGGTGAGCACGCCGCAGCGGCGGACGCCGCCGCGCTGATGGTCACCCACGTCTACCCCACCACCGAACGCGAGCAGGTGGCCGCCGAGGCTGCCGACGTGTACGACGGCACCGTGCTCATCGCCCGCGACCTCGAGGAGCATGCCCTGTGACCCGCCCTGACGGCCGCGCCAGCGACGCGCTGCGCCCGGTGACCATCGACCTCGGTGTGCAGGAGTTCGCCGAGGGTTCGGTGCTCGTCAGCTTCGGCAGGACCCGGGTGCTCTGCGCGGCCAGCGTCGAGGACGGCGTGCCCCGCTGGATGCGCGGCACGGGGCGAGGTTGGGTGACGGCCGAGTACGCGATGCTGCCCCGCGCCACCGACGAGCGCACGCCCCGAGACGCCACCCGCGGGCGCATCGGCGGGCGGACCCACGAGATCCAGCGGCTGATCGGCCGCAGCCTGCGGTCGGGGATGGACCTCCACGGTCTCGGCGAACACAGCGTCGTCGTCGACTGCGACGTGCTGCAGGCGGACGGGGGGACCCGCACCGCGGCGATCACGGGCGGGTGGGTCGCGCTGTCGCTCGCCTTGGACGCGATGGTGAGCCGGGGCCTGCTGGCCCGTCGGCCGCAGCTGGAGGCGGTGTCGGCGGTCAGCGTCGGCGTCGTCGACGGCGAGCTGCTCCTGGACCTGTGCTACGCAGAGGACTCCCGGGCCGGCACCGACATGAACGTGGTGATGGCCGGTGACGGTCGGTTTGTGGAGGTGCAGGGCACCGCCGAGGGGGCCTTGTTCTCACGCGCGGAGATGGACGGCATGCTCGACCTCGCCGCGAAGGGCTGTACCGAGCTCGCGGCCCTGCAGGCCGAGGCGGCCAGCACCGGGTGACCGTTCAGCTCGTTCTCGCCACGCACAATCCGGGCAAGGTCGCGGAGCTGCGGCGCATCCTGGCCGACGTGGACGTCGTCCTGCTCGACGCGGGTGACGTCGACCTGCCCGACGTTGAGGAGACGGGGTCGACCTTTGCAGAGAACGCTTTGCTGAAGGCCCGTGCCGGCGTTGCAGCGTGCGGCTTGCCGTGCGCCGCCGACGACTCGGGCCTGGTGGTAGATGCCCTCGGAGGGGAGCCCGGTGTCCATTCGGCCCGCTACGCCGGTCCTCACGGTGACGATGAGGCGAACCTCCGGCTGGTCCTCGACCGCATGGCCCGGGTTGCCGACCGTTCGGCGCGGTTCGTCTGTGTCGCCGCGCTGGTTGCCCCCGACGGCAGGGAGTGGACCACCGAGGGCACCGTGGAGGGCCGGCTGCTCGATGCACCCCGGGGGACCGGCGGGTTCGGGTACGACCCGATCTTCGTACCGCTCGGCGAGGGGCGCACGACGGCGGAGATGCCGCCACAGGACAAGGACGTCATCTCCCACCGCGGGCAGGCCTTCCGTGCGTTGCGCCCGGTCGTCAGGGCGCTCTCGCCGACGTCGGCCGAGTAGGTGGATCAGCCTCCCGGCTGACCCCCGGAGCCCGACCGGGCCGGCCAGGGCGTCGGCTGCGCGCCGCCGAGCTGGCGGGTGAACTCGCCGAGGAACCATCGCCGGAAGCTGGCCAGCTCAGGGGAGGCCGCCAGCGTGAGCAGATCGCCGCTGCGGCAAAATCCGTCGGCCTCGTCGAGCAGCTCGTTGAAGCGCTGCGCCACCGGACCCACGGTCGTGGGAACCGTGTAGGTGACGTCGGTGGCGATCTCTCCGCGCCGGCGTGCGTGCTCCAACTCCTGCGTCGTCGGGTCGGTGAAAGGGGCGTACTCACTGCGCAGCTCGGCGACGAGGGCCAGCAGTCGGGCCGGGACATCGGCGCCGTCTTCCTCGGCCGCGGCATTCTGGGACTCCGAGATGTCGATGAGCGTGAACTCGCGCATCAGGTCCTCATGCCACTGGACCGTTCTGGCGTGCACGTCGAGGGGCACCTGGACCAGTCGGACGTCGCGCAGCTCGGGCATCCCGACATGGTAGCGCCAGCCTCGGCCCGGGCTCCGAAACGGGAGCTCCCTACGGCAGGGGTGCCACGCGGTCGACGACTGCGCCGAGGCCGCCGCCGTGTGCGTGGCCGTGGTGCATGTATCCCTGGTGCCCAGCGTGATCGGGCGACTGCAGCACCGGTGGAGGCGGGAGGCGGGGGGTAGCGG
>Ga0247713_1001686_pt1 | contig 10681 bp, 9 predicted proteins | sample 21E_NmetaG_FD_189936 | JGI IMG/M metagenome (GOLD analysis project Ga0247713, IMG submission 189936) | Soil microbial communities from hillslope of Landscape Evolution Observatory, University of Arizona, Oracle, AZ, United States - 2-1-E_N | ecosystem: Engineered > Artificial ecosystem > Mesocosm... | reverse complement strand
AGGACACGACGCTCGTCTGGGACTTGCTCGAGCGTGTCGGCTGAGCGGCTCGGGCCGAGCGTGGCCGTGGTCGTGCAGGCGCGGATGGGCTCCCGCCGGCTGCCGGGGAAGATCGCCCGCTCCTTCGGCACGGCGACGCTGCTCGAGCACATCCTCGGGCGGCTGCGGCGGGCCCGGACGACCGAGCTCGTGGTCGCGACGTCGACCGAGCCCTCCGACGATCGCACGGAAGAGCTCGCGCGCGCGGGCGGTGCCGGCGTCCACCGGGGCTCGGAGACGGACGTCCTCTGGCGCTTCGCCGAGTGCGTCGAGCGCCTCGATCACCCGGTGGACGTCGTCGTGCGAGTCTGTGCGGACCGTCCCTTCCTCTGCCCGCGGCTCCTCGACTCGCTCGTCGACCGCTGGGAGCTCGCCGGCCGGCCCGACTACCTCTCGAACACGCTCACGCGGAGCTATCCGGACGGCCTCGACCTCGAGCTCGTCCGGCCCGAGGCGCTCGCTGTGGCAGCGTCGGAGGCCACGGATCCCTACGAGCGGGAGCACGTGACCCCTTTCCTCTACCGGCGACCCGAGCGGTTCCGCCTCGTCGAGGACTACTGCCCGTGGGGGAACTACTCGTGGGTACGGGCGACCGTCGACGAGGAGCGCGACCTCGTCGCGCTCCGGGCCGTGCACGAGCGGCTGGCGGAGGTCGACCCCCAGTTCGAGCTCGCCGACGTGATCAATCTCGCGATGCTCGACCCGGGCGCGTTCCCATGATCGACCGTCCGGCGCTTCTCGTCGTGCACGCCGTGGACACCGAAGGGCCGCTCGGCGGGGACGCCCGCCGCCTCCCCGACGGCAGCCCCGAGTTCTTCGACCGCTGGGAGGACATCGAGGCGTCGCTCGCGGAGTTGACGTCCAAGGCGTTCAGGGAGGAACACTGCGACTCGTTCGGGCGCCCGTACGTCTTCGACTGGTTCATCCTCGACTTCATGGGCTTCCGGACGAACCCGAAGCACCGCGTTGCGGCGTACCACGACACCTACGACCACCTCGTCGCGCTGCCGACGGAGCCGGACGCGATCGACTGGCACTACCACGTCCCACCGGCGAGCGGCGCCGGCGACGAGTGGTCGGAGACCTGGCTCTCCAGCAACGAGTGCAACACCATCCTCGCGCGGCGGTTGCTCGAACGGGGGACGTTCCCGGCCGCTTTCCGAGCGGGTGGGACGATCGAGGACGACGCCGGCTCGCACTGGCTCGACGAGGTCTTCGCGCTCGACTTCTCGAACCGTGTGTCGGAGCGCTCCCGCGGGACCGGCGATCTCTACAGCTTCGACTGGCACGGCGCACCGGCGCGCTGGGGGAGCTATCACCCGGCTCACCACTCCTTCCTCGAGGAGGGCGCGATGCGGCGGTACATCTACCGTTGCATCGATCTGCGCTCGCGCTACAACGAGCTCACGGTCGACCACGTGACGGAGGCGATGCGTGAGGTCGCGCGTTCGGGCTCCCAGCTCGTGCTCTCGTACTTCAGCCACGACAACCGGGACATGCGTCCGGAGACGCGCAGCGCGGTGGACCTCTTGCGGAGCGCGTCGGCGGAGACGGGCGTGCCCTGGGCGAGCTGTACCGCCGCCGAGGCACACCGCCTGTTCCACGGGCTCGATCACGACGAGCTGCGGCTCGAGGTCGAGCTCGAGCCGCAGGGCGTCGCCGTGCGCGCCGAGGGCGAGCCGTTGCAGCGCACGCCGTTCGTCGCGGCCGAGCTCGCCGACGGGCGAATCGTCCGGCTCGTCGCGCGCGAGACCGGCGCGCGGCGGTGGCTCGCGCCGCTCGAAGGCGCGCTCGTCTCCCGCGCCGGAGCTGCGGCGTCGACCCGCGCCGCGGTCGTCACGACCGCATTTGCCGAGCGATGACGACCGAGCTCGAGTACGAGGAGGCCTACTTCGAGCCACGCACGGACCCGCGCCGCGAGGAGATGCGCCGGCAGGAGCTCGAGCGGATTCGTGCGCGCACCGGACTGGAGCGGGGAACCGTGGTGGACGTCGGTTGCGGCCTCGGCGAGATGCTCGAGCTCTTCCCGGCGGACAGCTGGCGCCGCTACGGCGTCGAGGTCTCGGCCGTTGCGCGCGAGGCCTGCCTCGCCAAGGGCATCTCCTTCGACCTTCCGGAGGGCCGGGAGTGGTGCGACCTCGTGCTGCTCCGCGGGTCGCTGCAGCACCTCGACCGGCCGCTCGAGACGCTCGCTGCCGCCCGAACCTGGCTGCGGCCGGGTGGCTGGCTCGTCGCGCTCGCCACGCCCAACGCGGGCGGGCCCGTGTACCGCCTCTTCCAGGACCTGCCGCCGCTCGACCCGCCGCGGAACTTCGTCGTCTTCTCGGACCGCGTCCTGCGGCAGTGTCTCGTGAACCTCGGCTACCGCGACGTGGAGTTCGTGTATCCCTACCTGGGCACGCCCTACGCGGAGCCTGTCCGCGACCACCTGCGGTTCCTGCTGCGCCTCCTCGGCGTCAAGCGGCCGTTCGCATTCTGGCGCAACATGATGGAGTGCTATGCGCGCCGCTAGGGCGCTCCGGCGGCGCGGCGAGCACGCCGTACGGGGGGCCGCGCTGAGGGCGGCGGCGCTCCGCGTGCAGGTCGGCCCGTGGCTCGCGGCGCGGCGCGCCCTGAGCCGCTACCGGTTACTCGACGAAGACGAGCTGCGGGCGACCCGCCGCAGCGACACCGTCTTCGTCTTCGGGTCGAGCGCGTCGTTGAACGAGATTCCGGCGGCCGACTGGGACGCGATCGCGGCTCACGACACGATGGGATTCAACTGGTTCGTGCGGCAACGCTTCGTCCGCTGCGACTACCACCTCATCCGCGGCATCCCCGACAACGACACGGACGCTTCCATCTGGCGGCCGCAGCTGGACGACTACTTCAGGACGCTCCGCGCGAACGAGCTCTTCCGAGACACGATCTACCTCGTGCAGACCGGCCTCCGGGCCACGAACGGGAACCGTGCGCTCGGCTACGGCTACCTGCGCAGCGGCAGCCGCATCTTCCTGTGGCGGACGAACACCCGGCGCCGCCGCCCGGCACGGTCGTTCGCGGAAGGGCTGACACACGGGACGACGACGTTGCAGGAGTGCGTGAACCTCGCCTGGCTGCTCGGCTGGCGCGAGATCGTGCTCGTGGGCGTCGACCTGCGCGACCGGCGCTACTTCTGGGCACCCGAGGAGACGCGAACGGTGGACCTCCGTCGCGGCGCGACCGCGAGCGACCCGCACGCGCAGGCGGTCAGCGGCTTCGTCGAGGACATCGCCGGTTGGGCGCACGTGCTCGGGGAGACGGGGACGACGCTGCTCGTCTACGACCGGCGGTCGCTGCTGGCCGGCGCTCTCGGTGTCTACGACGGTGCAGCGAAGCGGGCTAGCATCGAGTCGTCGTGATCGCGGACGCTTCCCTCGCAGAGACAGTCCGTCCTGTCGTGATCGAGCCGTCGCGCGGGCTGCTCCGGATCAACCTCGCGGAGCTCTGGGCGTACCGCGAGCTGCTCGGCATCCTCGTCTGGCGCGACATCAAGGTGCGCTACAAGCAGACGGCGATCGGGGTGGCCTGGGCGGTGGTGCAGCCGCTGGCGACGATGATCGTGTTCACGCTCGTGTTCGGGAAGTTCGCGAACTTCCCCTCTCAGGGGCTGCCGTACCCGGTGTTCGTCTTCTCCGGGCTCCTGCCGTGGCTCTACTTCGCGAGCTCCTTGACGGCGTCGAGCATGAGCGTCGTCTCCAACGTCAACCTCGTGACGAAGGTCTACTTCCCGCGCGTCCTCCTCCCGCTTGCGGCCGTGAGCGTGCCGGCCGTCGACCTTCTCGTCTCGTCGGTCGTCCTCGTCGTGCTGATGCTGTGGTTCGGGGTCGCGATCGGGCCGCTCGCGCCGCTCATCCTCGTCTTCCTCCTCCTTGCGCTCGCGACCGCCTTCGGCACGGGCCTCTTCTTCTCCGCCCTCAACGTGCGCTTTCGCGACGTGCCCTACATCATCCCGTTCCTCGTCCAGATCTGGCTCTATCTGTCCCCCGTCATCTACCCCGTCTCGGCGCTCCCCGAGCGCTGGCAGTGGGTCCTCTCGCTGAACCCGATGACCGCCGTGATCGAAGGCTTCCGCTGGGCGCTCCTCGACCGTCCACCACCCGACCCGGGGAAGATCGTGGTGAGCGCGGTGACGGCGGTCGTGATGGTGGTCGCCGGCTACGCCTTCTTCCGGCACGCGGAGCGGCAGTTCGCCGACAAGATCTGATGCCTGCGTCGATCACCGTCGAGGGTCTGTCGAAGCGCTACCGGCTGGGTCAGCTCGCAGGCGGCTACGACACGCTGCGCGACCAGCTCGCCGCGCTCGGACGCGGCGGCCGCCGCGCGCGCACGGAGGAGGAGAGGGAGCTCTGGGCGCTCCGCGACGTGTCGTTCGAGGTGCAGCCGGGGGAAGTCGTCGGCCTGATCGGCCGCAACGGAGCCGGCAAGACCACGCTTCTCCGCCTCCTGACGCGAATCACGGAGCCCACCGGGGGTCGCGCGATCCTCCGCGGCCGCGTCGGCAGCCTGCTCGAGGTCGGGACGGGCTTCCACCCGGAGCTGACCGGCCGCGAGAACATCTACCTGAACGGTTCGATCCTCGGGATGCGCCGGAGCGAGATCTCCGCGCGCTTCGACGAGATCGTCGAGTTCGCCGGCGTCGAGCGCTTCCTCGACACCCCGGTCAAGCGCTACTCGAGCGGGATGTACGTGCGCCTCGCGTTCTCGGTCGCCGCGCACCTGGAACCCGAGATCCTGCTCGTCGACGAGGTGCTCGCGGTCGGTGACGCCGAGTTCCAGCGTCGCTCGCTCGGGAAGATGGAGGAGGTCGGCCGCTCGGGCCGCACCGTCGTCTTTGTGTCGCACAACATGGCGACGATCACTCGGCTCTGCTCGCGTGCCTTGCTCCTCGAGACCGGTCGTATCGTCGGTGACGGTGCCGCCTCGGAGCTCGTTGCGCGCTATCTCACCGCCGAGTCGGGGTCTCAGGCGCACAGAACGTGGCCCCCGGACGAAGCACCCGGCAACGAGGCCTTCCGTCTGCACGGGGTTCGGATCGTGGACGGCGACGGCCGCGTCGCCAGCAGCGTCGACGTGCGGGAGCCGGTGGGAGTCGAGCTGACGCTGGAGGTCCTCCGCGCGCACGTGCCGGCGACCCCATGGCTCGCGCTCTTCAACGACCAGGGCGCACATGTGTTCAGCGCGATGGACACGGATCCGATGTGGGAGCGAGGAGCCGACCAGGGCATCCACGTCGTGACCGCGTGGGTCCCCGCGAACCTGCTCAACGAAGGGACGATCTTCGTCTCCGTCTCCATGAACTCGTTCCGCTCCGGCGGCAAGGCCGAACGGCAACTGCACGTCGACGATGCCGTGTCGTTCCTCGTCGTGGACCCGGCCGAGGGCGACAGCGCGCGGGGCGCATACGCCGGGAGCTGGCCGGGCGCCGTCCGGCCGCTTCTCACTTGGTCGCGCGGCGTTCGGCGGCAGGACGGCGTCGCGGAGCGGCGATGAGAGCACTCGTCGTCGGGTCGGAGGGGAACATCGGGGTGCCCCTGGTTCGGCACCTGCGTGCCGACGGCTGGGAGGTGCTCGAGGCCGACCTCAGGCCGGGGACGCGAGCGGACTACGTCATGGCCGACATCAACAACCCCGTCGACCTGCTGCCGGCGTTCGACTGGGAGCCCGAGGTCGTCTTCCTGCTCTCCGCGATGGTCAGCCGCGTGACGTGCGAGCAGGCGAGCGCGCTCGCGATCGCGACGAACCTCGGTGGCGTGAACAACGTGCTGCAGCTGTGCAAGCGGAGCGACACGCGCGTCGTCTTCTTCTCGACGTCCGAGGTATACGGCCCGACGGACGGGCCCATGCGCGAGGACGACCCGCACCCGCGTCCGAACAACCGCTACGGGCTCTCGAAGCTCCTCGGCGAGCAGCTCGTCGAGTACGAGGTGCGGACGTACGGGCTGCGGGCGGTCACGCTGCGGCCGTTCATGATCTACGACGAGCAGGAGGATCTCGGCGACCACCGTTCGGCGATGATCCGGTTCGCGTCGAACCTCGCTCTCGGCCGGCCGATTGACGTGCACCGCGGGAGCGCCCGCGGTTGGCTGCACATCGAGGACGCCGTGCGGGCGATCGAGGCGGCTGCCGTGCTCGACGAGTACGCGGTGGTCAACATCGGCCATCCGGACGTCCGGCCGACGGAGGAGCTCGCAGAGCTCGTCCGTGCGCAGCTCGACGCGCCCCACGCGCTCGTCCGCGTCGTCGAGCAACCCGACCTGATGACGCTCGTGAAGCGCCCCGCGCTCGACCGCCAACGCGACCTGCTCGGGGTGGAGCCGCGCGTGGGCCTCGAGGAGGGAGTGGCGCGGGTGTGCGCGGAAGTCGTGCGGCGCGTCGCGGCTTGAGCGGAACGCGGTTGCGGGCGCTCGTGCTGTTCGCCGAGTCCGCCGAGAACGCGACCCTCTCCTATCAGCGGGGCTGGCCTCGCGCGCTCGCGGCCGACCCCGCGCTCGATTGCGAGCTCGTCAACGTCCTCGACGGTCGCGCGCTCCGCCGCATCCGTCTCGCGACGAGGTTCGGCCGCCTCCGCTGGGACGTCGTCGTGCTCCTGCACTCGACCTTCTCGAACGGCCCGACGTTGCCGCCGGCAGCGGTACGGGGGCTCGCTCGAGCTCGGGCTCCCAAGGTGGTCTTCCTCGGCAACGAGTACAAGTTGATGCCCGAGAAGCTGCGGTTCGTCGAGAAGCTCGGGGCGGGCCTGCTCGTCTCGCAGCTCGCATCCGAGCAGGCGCTCGATCTCTACCGCGAGAGCCTCGACTGCACCGTGATCTCGATCCCGAACACCGGCGTCGACCTCGACCGCATCCCCCCGCTCGTGGCGCGGGGCGAGCGGCCGGTCGACATCGGCTACCGCGCGTACGACTCTCCGCTCTACCTCGGGCACCGCGAGCGCCGCGACATCGCCGAGCGCGTGGGGGAGTCGGCGCGGCGGCGTGGTCTCGTCACCGACGTCTCGCTCGATCCCGCGCAGCGGCTCGACGAGGCCGGCTGGCTGCGATTCCTCGCCTCCTGCAAGGGGCAGCTCGGGACGGAGGCCGGCGGTGACTACTTCGAGCTGGACGACTCGACGCGCACGGCCGTGAACGCGTACCTCGAGCGCGAGCCCCAGGCGTCGTTCGCCGACGTGCACGCGCGGTTCTTCGCCACCTACGAGAGGCCGGTGTCGGGACGCGCACTGTCGGGACGGATCGTGGAAGCGGCGGCGACACGGACCGTCCAGCTCCTTCTCCGGGGGGAGTACGGCGGCTACTTCCGCGCGCACGAGCACTACATCCCGCTCGACCCGGGCCTCGAGGACGTCGACGCCGCGCTCGACGCCTTCGCCGACGAGGAGCTCTGCGCGGAGCTCGTGGAACGCGCCCATGCGGTCGTCGTCGACTCGCTCACATACCCTCGCCTGGTGGCGCGGCTCCGAACCGCCCTCGAGGCACTGCTTCAGTGAGGATCGTCCTCAACACCCGCAGCGACGATGCGGCGAGCGCAGCGGCAATCGTCGGTCTCGGGAAGCGCCTGCAGAGAGCAGGCGCAGATGCGACCATCGGCGACTGGTCTGGCTACGCGCGTTACGACGTCGCAGTCTTCCTCGGCTACGACCACGAGCTCGAGCGCGCGCGCCGCGAGCAGCCGCGCATTCGCGTGGTGCTGGCCGACCCGAAGCTGTCGCGGCGCGAGTGGATCGAGGCGGCGCGCGCGGCCGACCTCCTCCTCGTCAGCTCGGTCGAGCAGCGCGAGGCGTTCCTGCCCGTCAACCGGAACATCGTCGTCTTTCAGATGTTCCCGCCGCTGCCCGAGCGGCAGCCGCGGAGCCGGGGCGGCGGCCCGGTGATCATCGGCTACCACGGGAACCGCGTCCATCTCGAGGCGATGGCCGAGACGGTGACGCCGGCGCTCGAGGCGCTCGCTCGGGACCGGGAGATCGAGTTTCGTGCGATCTACAACCGGAGCGCGCTCGGCTGTGCGGAGCTTGGGCTGCCACGTCTCCCGGTCGGAAAGGTGCGCGAGGTGCAGTGGGATCCAGTTGAGGAACCGGGTACGGGCGTGTCGCGCGCGCTCCTCCGCGAGCTTGCCGAGGTCGACATCGGCGTCGTTCCCAGCCTGCTACCGGTCGCCGGTGGGCTACGGGCGCTGCTGCGTACCGCGAAACCGGACCCCCGGCTCATGTACGAGCCGTTCGACCACCTCCTCCGCTTCAAGGCGTCGACGAACGCGGGGCGGGTCTTCCCCTTCGCTCGCCTGGGGATCCCGGTGGTGGCGGATCCAACCCCGTCGAACGCGCAGTTCGTCCGCGACGGCGAAACCGGCTTGCTCGCCGCCGGGCCACATGGCTGGTACGAGGCGCTGCTCCAGCTCGTCGACGACGCCGACCTGGCTGCGCGGCTCGGGAGGCAGCTCCAGCGCGAGGTGGGCGAGCACTACGAGGGCCAGGTCGCGACGGTGCTCGACGCGCTGAGTCGACCGGCGGCCGGACCGCCGCTCCCCTTCGAGGGCCCGCCGACCCCTGAGGAGCGGCTCGCAATCGCAGGGAGGTTTCCCTCCCCGTCGCGGCCGCTCAGGCGGTCGGCCCTCAACCGCCTCGCACGCCTCGTGCGCCGAGCGTGAGGGTCTTCGTCAACTTCACCGAGCACCGCGGCCCCTACGGCGGCGCGAACTCGTTCCTTCGCACCCTCTGCCGAGCGCTCCGCGCGCGCGGCGTTCATGTGAGCCACGACCTGCGTGAGGACGTGGACGTCGCCCTTCTCAACGCTCTCACGGACGACATCGACGTCGCCTTCGTGAGGGAGATCGCGCGCAGAGGCATTCCGATCGTGCACCGGAAGGTGGGATATCGCGCGAGCGGGTCGCCCGAGCTACGGGCAGTGCGGGATGGCGTCGTCGAGGGCGATCGGCGCCAGCTCGAGTTCGGCGAGTACGTCACACACACCATCTTCCAGAGCCGCTACAGCCGCGACGTCTTCGTGGCCGCCGGCTTCGAGGGCCCCGCAACGGTGATTCACAACGGCGTCGACGAGGCAGTGTTCCGGACGACCGAACGGTCGTGGCTCCGCGGCGAGCGCGTGCGCCGGTACTGGGACGGGCGCGAGCCTCTCCGTGTCGTCGTTTCGACCTGGTCGACCGACCCGAACAAGGGCTTCTCCGAGTACGAGCGCATCTCCGCGGCCTTTGGCGGGCGGTCCGATGTGCAGCTCGCGCTCGTCGGCCGCACGCCCTCCGGAGCGGCGCTCGACGCGTTCACGCTCGTGCCGGCGCGCACCGCTGTTCCGCTCGCACGCTACCTGCGCCGTCAGCACGTCCTCCTGCAACTCGCCCGGCACGAGACGTGCTCGAACGCGTTGATCGAGGGGATCAACTGCGGCCTCCCCGTCGTCTACCTCGACTCCGGTTCGAATGCGGAGTTGGCCGGCGGCTACGGCGTCGAGTACGAGGGGGATCTGGAGGACGCACTCGGTGCTATCCGCAAGCGATACAGCTCCCTCGTCGAGCGCTGCGCCGCGAATCCGTACCGCGCGTCGCTCGTTGTGGAGGAGTATCTCGCGGTCCTCAGGACGGTGGTCGGATGAGATGGCTCAGCGAAGCCCGTCCGCTGTTGCGTCGACTCGAGCTCCGGCTTGCACGTCCTGCGCGTGGCCGGATCGCGGTCTCGTACGGGCACGACCGCATCCCAGCTGCGGGCGATGTCGTGGCGGGCGGGATGGTCAAGTTCCAGCGGCTCCAGGAAACCTTCCCGAACGAGCCGCGGCGGTTCAACGTGCTCTACCTCGGCTCGAGCACGCTTGCGACCGACGCGGAGCGCCTGGTCGCAGCGGCCCGCGCCCGCGGGGCCCCTTTCGTCCTCAACCAGAACGGTGTCGCGTATCCGGCCTGGGCCGGCGAACGCACCGGTGTCCTGAACGAGCGGCTCCGCGCTCTTCTCGTCGCTGCCGACCACGTCGTCTACCAGAGCGCCTTCTGTCGCCGCACGGCTGGGCTCTTCCTCGGCGAGCCGAGCGGCACGTGGGAGATCCTGCACAATCCCGTCGACACGAGACGCTTCGCACCCGTGCCGTCGGCCGCACGGCGGGAGGACGGCCCCGTCCTGCTCCTCAGCGGAGATCAGCTGCAGCCGTACCGGCTCCCGCTCGCGCTGGAGGTGCTCGCGCGGGTAGCAGAGACCTACCCGGGCACGCGCCTTCGTGTGGCCGGCATCGTCGCCGCCGGGGTGGAGCGTATTCGCGAGCTCGGTCTCGAAGACCGCGTCGAGCTCACGGGTCGATACGCGCAGCGGGACGCGCCCGCCCTCTACCGTTCTGCCCACGTGTTGCTCCACACCAAAGTGAACGACCCGTGTCCCAACGTCGTCCTCGAGGCGCTCGCGACGGGCCTGCCGGTCGTGTACCCCGAGAGTGGAGGAACTCCGGAGCTCGTCGGTGGTGCCGGCCGCGGGGTCGGCCATGAGGAGGACTGGGACGTCGATAGGCCGCCCCTGGCGGATGCGCTCGCAGCGGGGGTGGTCGAGGTCGTGGAGCAGCGGGACGAACTCGCCGCACTCGCGCGAGAGCGAGCCGTGGCGCTCTTCGACCTGCGTCCATGGGTCGCGCGCCACGAG
>Ga0247713_1001685_pt1 | contig 10688 bp, 10 predicted proteins | sample 21E_NmetaG_FD_189936 | JGI IMG/M metagenome (GOLD analysis project Ga0247713, IMG submission 189936) | Soil microbial communities from hillslope of Landscape Evolution Observatory, University of Arizona, Oracle, AZ, United States - 2-1-E_N | ecosystem: Engineered > Artificial ecosystem >... | reverse complement strand
CCGTTACGCTGAGGGAAGAACTCTGTCGGGCTCGACCCGCAGGCAATTCCCGTCGATGCCGATGATCCGGACCCGCTCGCCGGGCTCGGCTGGGCCGCCGCGCGCGCTCCAGTCGCTATCGCCGACCCGGACCCGCCCGCAATGTTCGTCGACCAGCTCGACGACGACCACGCTCCGGCCGATCAGCCGGGCGCTCCGGTCGTTGAGCATGGCGTCCTCGGCAGCCGGCGGGGAGTCGCCATAGACCCGCCTGCCGATCATCACCGCGACCAGGCTGTAGAGCGCGAACAAAGCGAGTTGCGCGGGAAGCCCGAGGTCGAACATCAGCGCGAAGGCGCCTGTGGCGAGCGCCGCCGCACCGATGAACACTAGGAAGAAACCGGGAGCGATGATCTCGGTGATCAGGAGCAGGATTCCGCCGATCATCCAAATCCAGCCGGGCTCGAGATCGGCCGGGATCATCCTTCTATCCTTGGAACGCCCGGGACCGAAGGCGTGGTGCCGCGTCCCGCTCGAGTTTCCCCGCCGACTCTCGCCGCAGGCCTTGGCGGCGGGCTGGCGTCGCCGCCCAGCGCCTGCTTGGCGATCTCGCCGATTCCGCCGAGCGATCCGATCAGCTGAGTCGCCTCGACCGGGAAGAGGATGGTCTTGGCATTTGAAGAGCGCGCGAATTCGGCGACCGCCTCGACATATTTCTGCGCGACGAAATAGTTGATCGCCTGGGCATTGCCGCCGGCGATTGCGTTCGACACCAGCTCGGTCGCCTTGGCCTCGGCTTCGGCGCTGCGCTCGCGCGCTTCGGCCTCGCGGAAGGCGGCTTCCTTGCGCCCTTCGGCCTGGAGGATCTGGCTCTGCTTCTGCCCCTCGGCCTGGAGGATCGCGGCCGCGCGCAAACCCTCGGCTTCCAGGATCGCCGCGCGCTTCTCGCGCTCCGCCTTCATCTGCCGGGCCATCGAATCGGAAATGTCGCGTGGCGGCCGGATGTCCTTGACCTCGACTCGGGTGATCTTGACTCCCCACGGTTCGGTCGCGTGGTCGACGACGGCCAGCAGCCGCGCATTGATCTCATCGCGCTTCGACAAAGTTTCGTCGAGGTCCATCGACCCCATCACCGTGCGAAGGTTGGTGATCGAGAGCGCCATCAGCGCGGTGTACAGATCGCTGACCTCATAGGCCGCCTTGGCGGCGTCCATCACCTGGAAGAAGACGACGCCGTCGACCGCGACCATGGCATTGTCCTTGGTGATGATCTCCTGGCCCGGGATATCGAGCACCTGTTCCATCATGTTGATCTTGTGGCCGACGCGGTAGAAGAAGGGCGGGACGAAGTTGAATCCGGGCTGCGCCACCCGGACGAAGCGGCCGAAATGCTCGACTGTATAACGGTGGCCCTGGTGGACGATCTTGACGCCCATCATGACGAACAGAAGCGCCAGAACCGCGATTGCGATCATGAAATATGTCAGCATGCTCTTTCCCGTCCCGGTTGAACCGGGCCATGATGCTTCGCGCACGCTCAATGGGAAAGCGAAATCGGCATGATCATTGATCTGTTTTCGGTGCGGTCGGCACTGTTCCTGCCCGCCTCGAACCCGCGGGCAATCGCCAAGGCGCGCACGCTCGACGCCGACCTCGTCATCCTCGACCTCGAGGATGCGGTGAAGGCGGGCGACAAAGAGGCCGCCAGACAGGCCGTGGTCGATGCGCTCGCGCAAGGCTGGCCGATGCCGGTCGCGGTGCGCGTGAATGCCGCCGGCGGCCAGTGGTACGAGGCCGACGCCGAGGCTCTTTGCGATGCCGCTGCCGATGCGGTGGTGATTCCCAAGGTCGAGGAGCCGATGCTGGTCGAACGCGTCGCCGAGCGCTGGGGCAAGCCGGTTCTGGCGATGATCGAAACTGCTCGCGGCGTGTTGTTCGCTCCGCAGATTGCCGAGGCGCATGGCATCGCGGGGCTGGTTGCAGGCACCAACGATCTCGCGGCGAGCCTTCGGGTTCCGGGCGAAGGGAGCCGGGCAAGCCTTTCGGTCGCCCTCCAGACCATTGTGATTTCGGCGCGGGCGGCGGGAGTCGCCGCTTTCGACGGTGTGTTCAACAAGCTGGGCGATTCCGACGGGCTCGCCGCCGAATGCGAGGAGGGAAGGCGGCTGGGCTTTGACGGCAAGAGCCTGATCCATCCCGACCAGATCGATCCCTGCAACCGCGCGTTCTCGCCTTCGCCGGTAGAGGTCGATCGGGCTCGTCGGCTTGTAGCCGCATTCGATGGCGGCGCACAGCGATTCGAGGACGAGATGATCGAGGCGATGCATCTCGAGCAGGCCCGCCGGGTCCTGAAGCGCGCTGCCCGCGTTTGAATCCAAATGCCTTCATTTGTCCGAAATCTCGCCGATCGCCTGCTCGGCGTGGCCGCCCGCGGCGCACACGCGCTGCTCAAGTCTGTCTGGTTCGTCCGACGGCCAAAGACCTATGGCGCCCACGCCGTCGCATTGACCCCTGAGGACCGGTTGATCCTGGTTCGGCTGCGCTATTCGCCGGGCTGGCGGCTCCCCGGTGGCGGCAGGAAGGCGGACGAGGACCCGCGGGACGCCGCGCTGCGCGAGCTTCGCGAGGAGATCGGAATGACCGCCCACGGCGAGGTCAAATTCGCCGGCGAGCTCGAGGAATCGGTCGATTTCAAGCGCGACACGGCTTCGCTGGTCGTCGTTCGCGATGTCGAATATGCTCCGCGCTGGAGCTGGGAAGTGGAAGCAATCACCGAGGCGCTGATCGACGAACTGCCTGAAGGGCTGTCGCCGATCACGGCGCGCTGGCTGCAGTCGGTCCGGCCATGGCTGTAGCCGCCACTTGGCGAATCGCCCGATCCTTGGCATGGGCCGATATGGCCGACCTGTTTGCTAGCTCCGACATCCCGCTGGGCCTGACCTTCGACGATGTCCTTCTGCAGCCGCTCGAATCGAGCGTCCTTCCAAGCCAGGCCGACACGCGTACCCAGCTGACCCGCGAAATCGCCCTCAACATCCCGATCCTGTCGTCGGCGATGGACACGGTGACCGAATATGAAATGGCGATCGCCATCGCCCAGCTGGGCGGCATTGGCGTGCTTCATCGGAACCTGTCGGTCGAGGAGCAGGCGGCCGCGGTCCGCCAGGTCAAAAGGTTCGAAAGCGGGATGGTGGTCAACCCGATCACCATGACACCGGACCAGACGCTGGCCGAAGCGCTCGAATTGATGAGCGCCAATCGGATCAGCGGCATTCCGATCGTCGAACGATCCGGCAAGCTCGCAGGAATCCTCACCCACCGCGACGTGCGTTTCGCGGAAAATATGCGGCAGCCGGTGTCCGAGCTGATGACCCGGGAAAATCTCGCCACGGTGCCCATCGGCACCAGCGAGGCCGAAGCCAGGCGGATCCTCCACCAGCGGCGGATCGAAAAACTGCTGGTGGTCGACAACGACGATCATTGCGTCGGCCTGATCACGGTCAAGGACATCGAGAAATCGGTCGCGGCGCCGCTAGCCACCAAGGATGGCGAAGGCCGGCTCCGGGTCGCCGCCGCCTCCACCGTCGGCGACGCCGGTTTTGCCCGGTCCGAGGCCTTGATCGAGGCCGGTTGCGACTGCGTCGTCATCGACACGGCCCACGGCCACAATAGCGACGTCGGCCGAGCCGTCGAGCGGGTGAAGGCCCTGTCCAATTCGGTGCAGGTGATTGCCGGCAACGTCGCCACCGAAGCCGCGGCCAAGGCGCTTGCCGACGCCGGCGCCGACGCCATCAAGGTCGGCATCGGTCCCGGCTCGATTTGCACGACCCGGATCGTCGCCGGGGTCGGGGTGCCGCAGCTGACTGCGATCATGGCCGCGGCGGCAGGGGTGGCGAAAGCGGGAATTCCCGTCATCGCCGACGGCGGCATTCGCAGCAGCGGCGACGTCGCCAAGGCGCTCGCCGCGGGAGCCTCGACGGTGATGGTCGGCTCGCTGCTCGCCGGAACCGAGGAAGCGCCGGGCGAGACATTCCTCTACCAGGGCCGCTCCTACAAGAGCTACCGCGGGATGGGATCGGTCGGAGCGATGGCCCGCGGCTCGGCAGACCGCTATTTCCAGCAGGACATCCGCGATCATCTGAAGCTCGTTCCGGAAGGGATCGAAGGGCAGGTGCCCTACAAGGGGCCGGTACGCCAGATCGTCCATCAGCTAGTTGGCGGAGTGAAGGCAGCCATGGGATACACCGGTTCGCAGACGATCGCCGATCTGCAGAAGCGCGCTCAGTTCGTGCGGATCACCAATGCGGGCCTGAGCGAAAGCCATGTGCATGACGTCGCCATCACCCGCGAGGCGCCGAACTATCCGACGCGTTAAGCGGTGGGGCAACCCCTCTCACGGCCGTTCGTCCTGAGCTTGTCGAAGGGCAATGGCAGATGGGTAGTGCAATACGCCCTTCGACTGCGGTCCTTCGGACCTACGCCCGGGACGAACGGATAAGAAGGCGACCTCGTTAGTGACTCCCGCCGCACGCTTTCAGGCCGCAAGTGAAATCCTCGATGAGGTCATCGCCTCTGCGCGCGACGACGGCCCGCCGGCGGACAGTATCGTCACCCGCTATTTCAAGACCCGCCGCTACGCCGGCTCGAAGGATCGCAGGGCGGTTCGCGAGCTGGTGTTTCGCGCCATCCGCAGACACGCCGAGCGGCCCGAAAGCGGCCGATCCGCGATCTTCGGGCTCGCCCAGGATGATCGCGCTTTGCTCGACCTGTTCGGCGAGCTGCGCGGGCCTGATCCGGTTGCTGATGGCGAAGTTGCGCCGGAACCCGGTGCGGTTCCGAAATGGCTCGCCGGCGAGCTGTCGCCGCTAGTCGGCGAAGAGGAATGGCCGGCGCTGCTCGAGCGGGCGCCACTGGACCTCCGGGTCAACATTGCCCGTGCCTCCCGGGAAGAGCTGCTGGCGGATTTTCCGGGTTCCGAGCCGACCGTCCACAGCCCATGGGGAATCCGGCTGCCGCCTGATACCCGCGTCGACGACCATCCGGCGTTCCAGTCCGGCCTGGTCGAAGTCCAGGACGAAGGCAGCCAGCTGATCGCGCTCGCTTGTGCGCCGGAGTCAGGGGAGCGCATCCTCGACCTGTGCGCCGGCGCCGGGGGCAAGGCGCTGGCGCTTGCCGCGGCCGCACCTCAAGCCGAAATTCTCGCCGCCGATGCCAATCGCTCGCGGCTCTCGAAGCTTGCGCCGCGGGCCGAGCGGGGAGGGACCAGGATCGAAGCCCGACTGCTCAGCCCGCCCAAGGAGCTTGCCGAGCTGGCCGACTGGAAAGGTCGCGCCGACTTGGTCCTGGTCGATGCGCCATGCTCGGGCACCGGCACCTGGCGCCGCAACCCGGAAGGGCGCTGGCGGCTGACCCCCGAGCGGCTGGATCGGGTCGTCGTTCTTCAGGGACGGCTGCTCGACGTCGCGGCCACGCTGGTCAGGCCGGGCGGCCGGCTGGTCTATGCCGTCTGCTCCTTGCTGTCCCGCGAAGGGGCAGGGCAGATCGAGCGCTTCCTCAGCCGCCATTCATCGTGGCAGGCGCAGGAAACGCCCGTGGCCGCCGGACGTTGTGATGGAAACGGCCGAATCGTGACCCCCGGCCACGATGGGACCGATGGCTTTTTCATCGCGCGGCTTTTGCGCCCGTGATAGGAGGCCGTTGGAGATTGGAGACCCGGATGCGCATGTTGCTTCGCGTTACGATGGTGGGGTTTGCGGCAACCCTCGTTGCCAGCCCGGTGGTCGGTCAGCGCGCCGACAGCCAGATCAATCCGCGCTCGGCCGAACTTCTCCGCCAGGGCGAGGCGCATCTCGCCGCGGGAAGGTTCAACGAAGCCGATGACGCGCTGGAAACGGCTCTCGCGGTCGATCCGCGCAACCGCGCGGCCTTCGTCGTGCTTGCCCGCGTCGCGAGCAAGCAGAAGCTTTACGGTCAGGCGATCCGCTTCACCAACCGCGCGCTGGCGCTGGAGCCGAACGACCTCGACGCGCTTGCCGTTCAGGGCGAAGCGATGGTCGAGCTTGGCGCGGTTGCGCGAGCGCAGCAGAATCTGGTCAAGCTGCAGAGGCTCTGCCCAAGCGGCTGCGGCCAGTTGTTGAGCCTCTCGGCGGCGATCTCGCGGGGGCAGACGGTGGCCGCCGCTACGCGAGTCCCACAGACCAAGAGCAACTAGCCGAGCGCCCTCGCGAGGGCGACGAAGTCCTCGACGCCGAGTGTTTCGGCCCGGCGTTGCGGGTCGATGCCCATTGCGACGAGCGAGTCGAGCGCCCCGTCGATGCCCTTGAGGCTCGACCGCAGCATTTTGCGGCGCTGCTGGAATGCGGCCGCCGTGATACGCTCGAGCGTTCGCGGATCTACACCTTGCGGCATTGGTGCCGGGAGGATGTGAACCACTGCCGAGGCGACCTTCGGCGGTGGCACGAACGCCGATCGGTGAACATTCAGCGCGATGCGTGGGCGTGCTCGCCACTGGGCAGCAATCGAAAGCCTGCCGTAATGCTCGCTCCCGGGCCGCGCGACGATCCGCTCCGCGACTTCCTTCTGGAACATCAGCGTCAGGGATCGCCACCACGGCGGCCAGGGGTCGGCTCCAAGCCAGCGCAGCAACAACGCCGTGCCGATATTATAGGGGAGGTTGGCGACAACGTGAGCGCCGTCGCCAGCCAGTTCGCGTTCGTCGACCTGAAGCGCATCCTCTTCGATCACCGTCAGCCGCCCCGAATGCCGTTGTTCCAGCTCCGCCAGGGCGGGCAGGCAGCGGCGGTCGCGCTCAACTGCGACGACGCTTGCGCCGGCATCGAGCAATGCACGGGTCAGGCCGCCCGGCCCGGGCCCGACTTCAAAGACGCTAGAGCCCGTAAGTGGTCCGGGGATCGCGGCGATCCGGCCGAGCAGCTGGCGATCGAGAATGAAATTCTGGCCGAGCGCCTTGCTTGCGCTTAGCCCATGGCGGGCAATGACGTCCCGCAGCGGCTCGTCGCTGCCATTCACCCGGAGTTGCGATTGAGCGTGCATTGCGCTGCCATCCGGATCGCCGCGGCCATTGCCCGCGGGTCGGCGCGGTCCTCGCCGGCAATGTCGAACGCCGTGCCGTGATCGGGCGCGGTTCGGACGATTGGCAGGCCGAGGGTCACGTTCACGCCCTCTTCGAAGTGCAGCGCCTTGACCGGGATCAGCGCCTGGTCGTGATACATGCACAGCGCCGCGTCATATCGCGCCCTGGCGCTGTCGTGGAACAGAGTGTCGGCGGGGTGGGGACCGCTGACCCGCCAACCCTCGGCGCGAAGGGCAGCGATCGCCGGCTCGATAATCTCGACTTCCTCGCGCCCAAGCGTGCCGCCCTCCCCGCAATGGGGGTTCAGCCCGGCGACCGCCAGGCGCGGGTCGGGAATTCCAAAGTTGCGCTGCAGGCCGCGCAGGGCGGAGCGGCCACGCGCTTCGATCAGCTGCGAGGACAGCGCAGCCGGCACTTGCGAAAGCGGCAGGTGAGTGGTCACCGGAACGGTCCTGAGCGAGGGCCCGACCATCATCATCGCGACATTGCCGGGAGCTACTCCGCAGCGTTCGGCGACGAACTCGGTCTGGCCGGGATGGGAGAAGCCGATCGCGTAGAGCTGCTCCTTGGCGACCGGGCCGGTGACGACGGCCGAGGCCGACCCCGACCGCGCGAGGCCGACAGCGAGCTCGAGCGAATCGAGCGAGCAATGGGCTCCGACCATGCTTGGCCTGCCCGGCAGATCGGACTCGGCAGCAGATAGCTGGATGAGGGGTAATGCGGCATCGAACGCCGAATCGGCCTGCTGCGGATCGTCGATCACCTCGATCGGTCCGTCCCAGACCGCCGCCAGCGATCGCCCGTCGCCGATCGCGACGAACGGCGGAAGGCCGAATCGATCCCGGTTGTCCCAGCATTTGGCGATCACTTCCGGTCCAATCCCGGCCGGATCACCCAGCGAGATCGCCAGTGGTTGGGGAGGCAGGCGTGTCATCCCGCCGGCTTGTAGTCCAGTGTCGCCTCTAGCGGAACTCGATCACCGCATCGCGCCTCAAATCGCGCAGGTAGCGGCGGGCGCGAAGGTTCACGCGTTCCTCGTTGAGCTGGCTGTAGACCTGGTCGAAGGTCGGTGCGCTGGGATCGACTTCGTCGCGGCCGCAAATGACGAGGATTCGAACCCCCTCCTCGATCGATCCGAAGGGCTGGGTCGCCTGGCCGACCTGCATCGGCAGCATGAGCTGCTGAAGGGCGACCGGAAGTTCGCGCAGACTGACCTGATCGCTCTGAACCAGCTCGGCCCTGAACTCCGCCGCGATCCGGTCCGCGCCGCCGCAGCCGCCGATGTTTCGCGCCGCATTGGCGAATCGGGCGACGATCGGTTCCGCCTGGGCCTGGGTCGTACCCGGCGCAAATTGCAGCGACACCTGTTTGAGGCTGAGCATAGCGTCGCGCGGATCGCGCGTCAGCACCCGCCGGGTGTCCTGCACGCCGAGGATGGAAAAGCCGCCCTGCACGCGGATCGGATGGCTGATGGTGCCCGGCCCCATCTGCCGAAGTGCCGCGGCAAGCGGCTCCGGCAATTGCTCGGGACGAACCCAGCCGAGATCGCCGCCGACAGCGGCGGTCGACGCTTCTGAATATTGGCGTGCGTAACCGGCGAACGAGGCGCCTTGTTTCAGCTGGTCGAGGATTCGGCTTGCCACCTGCATCGCCTGCTGCTCCGACCCGGCAGGGGCGGGGATGAAGATCTCGCCGACCCGATATTCCTCGGTACCCTTGGCCGCGTTCAGGCGGTCGAGAACCGCTTTCACCTCATCGTCGCCGACGCTGACGAAGCTCTCGATCTTCTTGCGCTGAAGCCTGCCCCAGGCGATCTCGCCTTCGATCTGGCGGCGCATGGTCCGAATGGAGGAGCCGTTTGCCTTCAAGAATTCGCCCAGCTGCTCCGGAGTTTGATTGATGTTGCTGGCGACTCGCGCCAGCGCACGGTCGATGTCGGCGGCGGGGATCTTGATATCCTCGGCCTTGGCCGCCTGGATCTGCAAGGTCTCATCGATCAGGTTGCGAAGGACCTGCTGACGCAGCCTATCGATTTCATCCGCGGGAATCTCGCCGCCGTTGGCGATTGCCAGCAGCGCGAGCCGGTGGTCGACATCGGTCTGGGTGATGATCTCGCCGTTGATCAGGGCAGTTGCCTTGACCACCGACGGCATGGCGGTGCCGAACAGCTGCGGATTTTCCGGCAGGCGAAGCGCGCTCGCGCTGTTCGAGGGGCTTCCAGGCCGCGCGTTCTGCGCCGTCGCCGCCGTGGCAAGCGCCAAGGCCATTGCGGCCGACGCGATTCCGGCGGGTCCCGAGAAGAGTTTGAAAGCTGCTGCCACCTTGGAAAATCCCTTGTTTACAGAAGAATGGGCGTAGGCCATTTATCAGCCCGGGCTGAACGCAGGCTTAGCGGCCGAGTCCCCTCAAGGACACTCTGAACGAGAAAGTGCTGCCCCTCCGGAAGTCACCGATCCGCTCATAGTCGCGACGCCACGATAGGCCAAGCTCCAGGCATTCGTCCTCGTAAGTCAGTCCGAGCCGATGACGGACCGGACGGAACCCGTCCGCAAGCGACAGCGGATCTTCGGCCTGGTCCGTCAGATCGAGGACCGTTGCTCCGAAGATCGACCAATATCGGTGGATCTTGAGGCGACCGGCAAGCCGCAATTCCTCCTTGTCCCGAAGATCCTCGATCGCCGGGCTGATGTCGCGATTCAGCCGAAGATAGCCGATCTGGCCGTAGCTCTCGTCGGTGCCGAAGGTGAGGTCGAACTCGTTTCGCCGGACCGCCAAATTGTCCTTGTCGAGGCGGAATCGGTGGGTGAGGTCGATCAGCCGGCCGTATCGGACCCGAGTCCTGCCGACGATGTCGGAAAACCGGTCGGTCAGCCCCGTGCCTTCCGGAAAGATCGCCGGATTGCGAGTGATCCGGTAGCTTTGGCCGATCGTCGTGGTGATCGACAGATTGGGTCGGTCGAGCGCCCAGTCGACTCCATATGTTATCCGCGACCCGTCCTCCCAGCGGTCGTAGCCCGGAAAGCGGCTCAGCGCGAACAGGTTGCTGTCTTCGAGGTCAACGGCGCGCGCGTCTTCATTCGGAATGACCAGGTTGGGCGTCGGCGGAGTGATGACCAGCTGCGCTCTTGGAACCAGCCTCTGTGTGCCGCCGAACAGCGGTCCGATCAACGGCCATTTGAGGTCGGCGGCAAGCGCGCCGATGCCCCGGAAGTGCCAACCGTCCTCGCCTCGATAGATCGGCACTGCGGTGCTTGCGGAATCATTGGTGTGATAGACGTCGCCGCGAGCCAGCGCGGTCAAGGTCAGTTCCTGGCCGAGGCGAGTGATCCTCCGCAGGTCCCAGCGGGCGCTGGCGAACGCGCGCTGCGTGTCCTGGCCGTCAAGCCTGAGGATCGACAGGCTGTTGCCCTGAAGCTCGATCATTCCGCCGAGCATCGGATCGGCGACCCGCCAGCGCGCGTCGATCGCCGGCAGGGCGATCGGGATTTGCCGTTGCACGTCGTCGACCCGCAATCCCTGGAAAGCCCACCCGGCAATCGAGATGTACGAATGGGGAGCGATCCGTTCGGCATTGACGAAATTGCGCAGCCGGTCGTCGCGCGTAATGTCGTAGCGC
>Ga0247713_1001684_pt1 | contig 10696 bp, 11 predicted proteins | sample 21E_NmetaG_FD_189936 | JGI IMG/M metagenome (GOLD analysis project Ga0247713, IMG submission 189936) | Soil microbial communities from hillslope of Landscape Evolution Observatory, University of Arizona, Oracle, AZ, United States - 2-1-E_N | ecosystem: Engineered > Artificial ecosystem >... | reverse complement strand
ACCGCCGTCGACGTCGGCCCGCCGTGGATCACCACCAGCAGCGGCGGGAGCTCGCCGGGGCGGGGGCCGAAGTCGGGGTTGGCCGGCGGGTAGAACAGGGCGTACCCGGTGCGGGTGGTGCCGGCCGCATCCGTGGAGGGGAAGCGGACCGGCTCGGGCACCGACAGGTAGCCGGGATCGACACCGAGATCCCGCGGCGGCCGCAAGGCCTCCACCCGAGGCTCCGATCCCACCGGCAGCTCGACCCGGTACACACCCGGCTCGCCGACCGGCGTGCCCGCGACCAGCACCACGGCGTCCGGCCCGGCCCCCCGCAAGGCGCCGACCGCCGAGAACGGCAGGTCGAGATCGGTGACGGTCCCGTCGGCGGCGCGCGCGGCGAGGCCGTCGTAGCCGTCGCGCCAGCGGGCGAACACCGCGCGCCCGCCGTCGAGGAACGCGTACCGCGCCGAGCCGAACGTCCAGGCCGGGACGCCGATCTCGGCGTCGATCCGCACGACCGGCTCGATGTCGGCGCCGGGCGGCCAGCGGTAGAGGTTCCAGAAGCCGGAGCGGTCGGACAGGAACCACAGCGAGCCGTCCGGGTGCCAGCGCGGCTCGAGCACCGACTCGCCGGGACCGCCCGCCACCAGGGTCTCCTCCTCGGTCCGCAGGTCGCGCACGACGAGCACGGTGTCGTCCCAGGGCATCGCCGGGTGGTCCCACTGGACCCAGGCCAGCGCCGCACCGTCCGGGCTCCACCGGGGCGCCGCCACGAAGTCGGGCCCGGAGACGAGCACCTCGGGCGGCGACGGCGCGGTGGCGTCGAGCCGGACGATCTCGTTGCGCACGTCCGCGGCACCGCCGCCCTCGGTGTGCCGCTCCCGCACGCACACCAGCGCCGTCCCGTCCGGGCTCAGGTCGCCGTCCGCGTACCGGGCGCCGCGGGCGACGGCCGGCTCCGGGGTCCACGGCACGGGCTCGCCGCCGGCGGCCAGGCGGTACAGCCGCTGGTCTTCCCAGTCGGTGAACCAGACGACGCCGTCCCGGACCCACCAGGCCGCCCCGCCGTACTCGTGCACGGCGGTCCGGGCGTTCCTCCCGTCGGGCAGGACGTCCACCGGTCCGGGCCGGCCGGCGCGCACGATCTGGATGCGGCCACCCTCACCCGGGCGGCTCTCCGACCAGTGGAGGTCGCCACCGTCGACCCGCACGTCGGTGGGCCGGCCCGCCGCGGCGACGACCACCTCGGAGGTGAAGGGGGTCGGCCAGGAGCCGCAGGGACGCTCGGTGCGGGACTGATCGGACGGCACGTCACCACGCTAGTGCGCCGACCGTGCTGCCCTCATCCGCGTCTCATGTGACTCTCACGTCCACATGCTCCGCTATGGCGCCGGTCGCCCGTGCCCGGGCCCGGTTGATGTGCGGCGCGAGCGGTGCGCCCCCTCCGCACCGCTCGCGCCGCGCTGTCGTCCCGGCGGCCTCACGCCCGTCCCGCCCGTGCGGCGGCGAACCACAGGCCCACCGCCGCGGACACCGCCCGCGGGGAGCGGCGCAGCACCGGGAGCAGGCCGATGGCGCCGCGCCGCCCCCGCCACCACCGGACCGAACCGTCCCGGACGACGCCGACGGCCGGCGCGGCGCACCGCCGCACCGCGGCGGGCAGCGACGGGAACGCGTCGGCGACGTGCGGATCCCGGCAGGACCGCACCCGCACGGGCACGGTCAGCACGTCGGGCAGCTCGCGCGCGATGCGCGAGCACTGCGGGCAGGTCACGTCGTAGACGACGACGACCTCGGCGACCGGGCTCACGCCAGTAACGTCGCAGCGGCCAGCGCGCCCGCGCACACCAGGGCGAGCAGCGGGCGGACCAGCCGCTCGGACCGGGCCCACACCTGGCTCCAGGCGCCGTCGGGGCCCCAGGCGTTGGCCAGCAGCGGCATCGCCAGCCGCCCCGCGGCGAAGCCCGTCGCGACGGCGAACCCGGCCGGGAACGGCACCACCAGCACGATCGCCAGCAGGACCAGGTGCGGCAGCGCGGACGGGGAGTACGTGCGCATCCCGGTGCCCATCTCGAACCCGAACTGCAGCGCCCCCCACTCCCCGAGGTGCTGCACGCGCTCCGGCACGAGCCGCGCGTTCTCCGGCACCCGCAACCGCCACAGCCCCGCCTCCCGGCCGACGACGGCCACCGCCGCGAGGCCGAGCAGCACCTCGCGCACCGGCGCCGGCACCAGGGCCTGCGGCAGGGCGCCCAGCACGCCGGCGACGAACGCGACGAGCAGCGCGCCCAGCAGCAGGCCGCCGCCGAAGTACCGCAGGACGGGCTTGTCGCGCCAGACCGACGCGCTCAGCAGGAACGCCGAGTTGTGGCTTCAGGTGGACCCGGAGTTGGCGAACCCCGCCGCCGCCCCGGCCACGCCGGCCAGCAGCAGTGCCGCGCCCGCCGTCGCCATGTCCCGCTCGGCCGCGGCCGCGGAGACGGCGGCGAAACCGCCGAGCCCGGCGAGCCCGATGGTCACGGCCAGCGGATGGAGCAGCCGGCGACGGCGCGTGCGGCCCGACCGGGAGGTGCTCACGACGGCCTCAGCGCGCCGGCAGCGAGCCCGACCCCAAACCGAGGTCCGGCAGGAGCGGCTGGGGGCGGGACGGGTCGTCCGAGTCGCGCGGCGCAGGCCGGGGCTCGCGTCGCGGCGGCGCGCCGCGGTCCGTGGGCACCGGCGCCGGCGCGCCGCCGACCTCGCAGGCCGCGATGGTGACCGCCGTGTACTCCGTGCCGTCGGCGAACGTCGCCGTCGTCACCGCGTCCGAGCAGCGGTAGCCGTTCCAGCGCCAGGCGTTCTTCCCGCGGCAGTTCGTGGTGAGGCGGGTGGACGTGTAGGTCTCGCCGCGGCCGTCGAACCGGCCCTCCCGGTGGAAGCCGTCCGAGCACGGGTAGCTGCCGCGCCGCCAGCCGCCGTAGCAGACCGCGGGGCCGCCGGACCACCAGTTGTTCGCCTCCTCGCGGTACTGCGCCGGAGCGCACGTCTCGTGCTCGGACCGGTCGTCGGGCGCGGCCGCGGCCTCGCGCCGGTTGAGGTACCAGTCCAGCGGGACGAGCGCCGCGGCGGTGGCCGCCACGACCAGTCCGCGCAGCACCACGCGGCGGTTCGGGCGCAGGGCCCGCAGCCGGGCGACGACGTCGCTCGGCCGTGCGTCCGCGGGCGCCGCCTCGGTGGTCGGGACGGCATCGAGCCGGCCGGCCGGACTCGCCGACTCCTTCACGTGCGACTCACCTCTCGTCCTCCGGTCAGGTCCCGCAGCAGGGCCCGGAGGTCGGTGTCGGGGTAGACGAAGCTGCGGTGGGTCACGGTGCCCGCGGCGTCGAGCGCCAGGACGGTGGGGGCGTAGCCCTCGTACAGGTCGGCCCGGGCGGCGACGTCCACGACGAGCTCGGCCGGGCCGACCGCCGGGTCGCCGGCCCGGTCGGTGAGCGCGACGAAGCGGGCCGGCGCCGCCGCGGCCCGGGCGGCCTCGTCGAGCGCGACCCGGACGTCGTGGCACAGCGCACAGCTCGCGTCCAGCACTGCGACGACACCCATCCGCTGGCCGGGGCGCGGGCGCACCACCTCGGGTGCGGGTCGGCCGACGATCGTCGCGTACCCGGACAGCTCGGCGCCGCGGGCGGCCTCGAGGGTGCGCAGCCGCGCGTACACCGCGACCAGCGCCACCAGGCAGAACAGCGCGACGAGCAGCGCCAGCAACGCGACGGCCAGTGCCACCGACACCGCTCAGCCCGCCCAGCTGCCGTCGAGCACGGCGAGCGCGGCGAGCAGGTCGTCCTCGCCCAGCGGCAGCGCCGGGCGGCCCGCCTCCGGCCCGAGGAACACGAGGTCCATCGCCACGTCCTCGCCGACGAGGATGTAGCGCCACTGGTGTGCGGTCCCGGTAACCAGCGCCGCGTCGGCGTCGGGCAGGACGCGGCCCCCGCGCCAGAGCTCGCCGCCGGGCAGGCGCAGCCCGGCCCAGTCGGGCAGCGTGGGCAGGACGTCCACCGCCGGGCGCGCGATGAGCACCGATCCGGCGTTGCGGCCGATGAGGGCGGTGTCGCTCTGGCCCACCAGCAGGTCCGAGGTCGGGACGAGGCTCGCGCCGCGCGTCGAGTCGGTGAACCGGAAGGTGGCGAGCAGGCGCTCGATCCCGGCGGCGTCCGGCGCGGGGCCACCGAACCAGGTGGTGGCCTCGTGGTGCGGGCCGGCGAGGACGAGCGCGGAGTCCGACCGGTCGGGCGCCTCGAACACGACGGCATCGGCGCCGCGCAGGCTGCGCCGGATCTCCCGGGCGCCGGGCATGAGGTGCGTGGGGATCGCCCGGTGCTCCCCCGCCGGGGCGAGGAAGAACTGCCGCGCCAGCCGCGGCCCGGCGAAACGGGTGCTGCCGTACCAGCGGTACTCCCCCAGCACCGCGGGAAGCGTCAGGTCCACCGGGGCCCCGGTCGCCGCCACCCGTGAGACCGCGAGGCTCTCCGCCGGCCCTGCCGCCGTGACGGCAGCCCTCATCGCATCCTCCCGCGCGCAGGGACCCGGACGGGCCCGGAACGACGTCGCCGCGTCCCGTCCGGTGAACGAGCGAGACGCGGCGACGTCACGGACCCTCGGGGCTCCGCCCCGTCAGGCGCCCGACCGCTTGAAGATCTTGCTGCCGAGCCACACCAGCGGGTCGTACTTGCGGTCGACGACGCGCTCCTTGAGCGGGATCAGCGCGTTGTCGGTGATCTTGATGTGTTCGGGGCAGACCTCGCTGCAGCACTTGGTGATGTTGCAGTAGCCCAGGCCGTGCTCGTCCTGCGCGTCGTCGGCCCGCCGCTGCGCGACGTCGAGCGGGTGCATGTCCAGCTCGGCGATCCGCATCAGGTAGCGCGGGCCCGCGAAGGCCTCCTTGTTCTCCTCGTGGTCGCGCACCACGTGGCAGGTGTTCTGGCACAGGAAGCACTCGATGCACTTGCGGAACTCCTGGCCCCGCTCCACGTCGACCTGCTGCATCCGGTACTCGCCGGGGGCGAGGTCCGGCGGCGGCGCGAAGCTGGGCACCTCACGGGCCTTGGTGTAGTTGAACGACACGTCGGTGACGAGGTCGCGGATCACCGGGAACGCCCGCAGCGGGGTGACCGTGATGACCTCGTCCTCGGTGAACGTGCTCATCCGGGTCATGCACATCAGGCGCGGGCGGCCGTTGATCTCGGCGCTGCACGAGCCGCACTTGCCGGCCTTGCAGTTCCAGCGGACCGCGAGGTCCTGCGCCTCGGTCTGCTGGAGCCGGTGGATGATGTCGAGGACGACCTCGCCCTCGTTGACCTCGACCGGGTAGTCGACGAGCTCGCCCTTCTCGGAGTCGCCGCGCCACACGCGGAAGTGCTGCCAGTGGCTCATGAGTCCTCTCCCGACCCGGCGCGATGACCGCCCAGCTCCTCGCCGGTGTAGTACTTCTTCAGCTCGTCGAGCTCGAACAGGTCGAACAGCTCCGGCCGCATCGGGATCTGCTCCTTGCGGGCCAGCTCGACGTTGTCCTCGCCGAGGGCGGAGCAGACCAGCAGAACGTGCCGCCAGTCGGAGTCCATCGCCGGGTAGTCGTCGCGGGTGTGCCCGCCGCGGCTCTCCTGCCGCTCCAGCGCAGCCCGCGCCACGCACAGCGAGACCAGCAGCATGTTGCGCAGGTCGAGCGCCAGGTGCCAGCCCGGGTTGAACTCGCGGCGTCCCTCGACGCTCACCGTGCGGGTGCGCGTCGCGATGTCCTCGAGCTTCTTGAGCGCGAGCTCCATCTCGTCCGCCTTCCGGATGATGCCGACGAGGTCGTTCATCGTCTTCTGCAGCTCCAGGTGGACGACGAACGGGTTCTCCCCGCCCTCGGTGGCGCTGGAGAACGGCAGCAGCGCCCGCTGCTCCGCCTCGGCGACGTCGGCGGCCGCCACGGCGGGCACGGCGTCGAGCCCGTCGACGTACTCCGCCGCGCCCAGCCCGGCCCGGCGGCCGAAGACCAGCAGGTCCGACAGCGAGTTCCCGCCCAGGCGGTTGGAGCCGTGCATGCCGCCCGAGCACTCCCCCGCCGCGAACAGGCCGGGCACCGTCGACATCCCGGAGTCCGGGTCGACCTCGACCCCGCCCATCACGTAGTGGCAGGTCGGGCCGACCTCCATCGGCTCCTTGGTGATGTCGACGTCGGCCAGCTCCTTGAACTGGTGGTACATCGACGGCAGCCGCTTCTGGATCTCCTCGGGCGACAGCCGCGACGCGATGTCGAGGAACACCCCGCCGTGCGGGCTGCCCCGGCCGGCCTTGACCTCGGAGTTGATCGCGCGCGCGACCTCGTCGCGGGGCAGCAGCTCCGGCGGGCGGCGGTTGTTGTCCGGGTCGGTGTACCAGCGGTCGCCCTCCTCCTCGGAAGTGGCGTACTGCTCGCGGAACACGTCCGGGATGTACTCGAACATGAACCGCTTGCCCTCGGAGTTGCGCAGCACCCCGCCGTCGCCGCGGACCGACTCGGTGACGAGGATGCCCTTCACCGACGGCGGCCAGACCATGCCGGTCGGGTGGAACTGCAGGAACTCCATGTTGATGAGGGTGGCGCCGGCGCGCAGGGCCAGCGCGTGGCCGTCGCCGGTGTACTCCCAGGAGTTGGACGTCACCTGGTAGCTCTTGCCGACCCCACCGGTGGCCAGCACGATCGCCGGGGCGTCGAAGCGGACGAACCGGCCGTCGTCGCGGAAGTACCCGAAGCACCCGGACATCCGCCCGTCCGTCCGGAAGAGCTCGGTGATCGTGCACTCGTGGAACACGCGCAGGTGCGACTCGTAGTCCCCGGTGGCCGCGAAGTCCTCCTGCTGCAGCGAGACGATCTTCTGCTGGAGCGTCCGGATCAGCTCCAGGCCGGTCCGGTCGCCGACGTGGGCCAGCCGCGGATAGGTGTGCCCGCCGAAGTTGCGCTGGCTGATCTTGCCGTCCGCGGTGCGGTCGAACAGCGCCCCGTAGGTCTCCAGCTCCCAGACGCGGTCCGGCGCCTCCTTGGCGTGCAGCTCGGCCATCCGCCAGTTGTTGAGGAACTTGCCGCCGCGCATGGTGTCGCGGTAGTGGACCTGCCAGTTGTCGTTCGGGTTGACGTTGCCCATCGCCGCCGCGCAGCCGCCCTCGGCCATCACCGTGTGGGCCTTGCCGAACAGCGACTTGGAGATGATCGCGGTGCGCTTGCCCTGCAGGCGGGCCTCGATCGCCGCGCGCAGCCCGGCCCCGCCGGCGCCGATGACGACGACGTCGAAGTAGTGGTGCTCGATCTGCTCGCTCATGCCCCTCACCCCACGATCCGGAGATCGGTGATCCAGCCGGCCGAGACGGCCAGGATGTAGAAGTCCGTCAGCGCCAGCGTCCCCAGCGTGATCCAGGCCAGCTCCATGTGCCGGGTGTTGAGCCGCGAGACGAACTGCCAGCCCTTGTACCGCAGCGGGTGCTTCGAGAAGTGGTTCAGCCGGCCGCCGATGATGCTGCGGCAGGAGTGGCACGAGATCGTGTACGCCCAGAGGAAGAACACGTTGACCAGCAGGACGATGTTGCCCACGCCGAGTCCGAAACCGCCGTCCGCGGTCTGCAACGCGTACAACGCGTCGTAGGTGTTGATCAGCGAGATGAGCACGGCCGCGTAGAAGAAGTAGCGGTGCAGGTTCTGGCCCAGCAGCGGGAAGCGGGTCTCCCCGGTGTAGCGGCGGTGCGGCTCGGCCACTGCGCAGGCCGGCGGGGAGAGCCAGAACGAGCGGTAGTAGGCCTTGCGGTAGTAGTAGCAGGTCAGCCGGAACAGCAGCAGGAACGGCAGGGTGAGCGCCGCGTACGGCAGCCACCACACGTCCGGGAGGATCCGGCCGAAGTGGGCCGCCTCGGGGAGGCACCCCACCGAGACGCACGGGGAGTAGAACGGCGTCAGGTAGTTGTATGCGGTGACGTAGTAGTGGTCCTGCTGGAAGGCCCGGACCGTCGCGTAGACGACCCACGCCGTGAGGCCGGCGAAGGTCGCCAACGGCGGGAGCCACCAGCGGTCCGTACGCAGCGTCCGCGCCGCGATCTGCGCCCGGCCTGCGGACGCGTCTGTGGTGGATGACACGTCAGGTTCCTCGTCTAGGGGTGCCGAATCGCGCGGAGCCTACGGTGGACCGCGCGAGCCGGGCGTGCGGGCTGTCACTGTGCGTCCGAACATGGTGACGCCGTCCGGGAGGTCCCGCTGGCTGGACGCAGGCGCCTGAGCTGCGGGTACATCGGTCACGTCGCCATCCGCGGAGCCTGATCCCGGCCGCGGCCCCGGTCCAATGCATCGAAGCGCCGCAACCCATGCCCGTACGCTATTCCGATGACGCTTCGCCAGCTCGCGTACCTGGTCGCCCTGGCCGATGTGGGGAGCTTCACGCGCGCGGCCGACCTGGTCGGGGTCGCCCAACCGACGCTGAGCCGCCAGCTGCGGGCCCTGGAGGACGACCTCGGCGCCCCGCTGGTGGAGCGTGGGGGAAGGGATGGCACCACGCTGACGGCCGCCGGCGAGGCGGTGCTGCCCTTCGCCCGGCGCATGCTCGCCGACGCGGACGGCGCCCGCACGGCCGTCGCGGAGCTCATCGGGCTGCGCCGGGGACGCGTGCGGCTCGGCGCCACGCCGTCGCTGTGCGTCGGGGTGGTGGCCGACGTGCTGCGCGCGTTCCACGGGGCGCATCCGGAGATCGCGTTGGAGCTGGTGGAGAGCGGCTCCCAGCCGCTCGTGCGGGCCCTGGCCCGCGGCGAGCTCGACATCGCCCTGGTCATCGTGCCGGCCGACGGGATCGAACCCGGTCTCGCGGCCGCGCCGCTGCTGCGGGAGCGGCTGTCCGTCGCCTCGGCGGCGACCGAGCCGGCACCGTTCCGCCGGGGCTCGGTGACGGTGGTCGAGCTGGCCCGCCGGCCGCTGGTCGTGCCGCGCGAGGGCTACGACCTGCGGGCGGCCACCTTGCGCGCGTTCGACCAGGCCGGCGCGACCCCGCGGCTGGCGGTGCAGGGCGGGGAGATGGACGCCGTGCTGCGGCTCGTGGAAGCCGGGACCGGGCTGGCCGTGGTGCCCGACATCGTCTTCGGCGGCCGACCCGGCCTGCGCCGCACCGCGCTGAACCCTCCGCTGTACCGCACGGTGGCGCTGGCCCACCGCGACGACGTGGCGCCGACCCACGCGGTGCGGGCGTTCCGGGACACGCTGCTGGGCTTCCTGGGCGAGCTGTCGGCCCGCGGAGGCCTGGTCGGGGACGTGCAGGTGCTGGCCCGCCCCGGCTCCGGCACCACGGCGGGATCGGTCGCGCCGGGTTAGGTTCGGCTGCATGGCCGCTGCCGACATCCACTTCTACTTCGACCCGGTCTGTCCGTTCGCCTGGATGACCAGCAAATGGGTGCGGATCGTGCAGGCGAAGCGTTCCTACGACGTGGACTGGCGGTTCGTCTCCCTGCGGCTGATCAACGCCCACGTCGACTACGACGCGCACTTCCCGCCCGAGTACGAGGCGGGACACACGGCGGGCCTGCGGCTGCTGCGGGTGGCCGCGCGGACGCGCGCGGAGCACGGGCCGGAGGCCGTCGGCCCGCTGTACGCGGCGCTCGGCGCGACGTTGTTCGACCGCGAGCCCGTCCCCGACGACCCGCGGGACCACGGCCACCGTGGCACGCGCGAGTTCGTGGCCCCGGTGCTCGCCGAGGTCGGGTTGCCCGCCGGGCTCGCCGACGCGCTCGACGACGACAGCTGGGACGTCGAGATCTCCGGTCAGACCGACCAGGCGCTCGGTCTGACCGGCAAGGACGTGGGCACCCCGATCCTGCATTTCGAGCCGCCGGGCGGCGTCGCCTTCTTCGGGCCGGTGATCAGCCGGCTGCCCGACGAGACGCAGGCCGTCGAGCTGTGGGAGCACGTCATCGCGCTGGCCCGCTTCCCCGGGTTCGCCGAGCTGAAGCGGAGCCTGCGCGAGCTGCCGCAGCTGCGGGCGCTGGGCGTCCGGGAGGACGAGGCCGGGGCGCAGCAGGACTGGCACACCGGTAGCCGCAGGCAGAAGCGGTAGGCGGGGCGCAGGCGCTGCGCCGCCCCGGGTCAGTCCTCCGGCACGGTCCCGTCGTCGTCGACCGCGGCGCCCCGGTCCGCGAGCACCTCGCGCACGACCGCGTACGCGGTGCCCGCTCCGTAGCCCTTGCGCGCGAGCATGCCGACGAGCCTGCGCGCGGTCGCCGCCCGCGCGTCGGGAGTACCGATCGGCAGGTTCCGCAGCTTGCGCTCGACGAGCCCGCGGGCGCGCTCCGTCTCCGCCTGCACGTCGATCCCGGAGAGCGCCTCGCCGGCCACGTCGTCGGCCACGCCCCTGCGCCGCAGCTCGACGGCCAGTGCGCGCCGCCCCAGGCCGCGGACGACGTGTCGGGAGCGCACCCACTGCGCGGCGAAGGCCGCGTCGTCGATCAGCCCGACCTCGTCGAAGCGGCCCAGCACGGTGGCGGCCGCCTCGTCCGGCACGCCGCGCCGGGCGAGCGCCTGCGCGAGCTCGTGGCGGGTGCGGGCGCGGTCGGTGAGCAGCCGCAGGCAGATCTCCCGGGCGACCGCCTCCGGGTCGGCGTCGGGACCGGGCTCGGCCGGGGCCGTGCGGGGCCGACCGCGGGGGCGATCGGCGCGCCGCGACGCCGGGCCGCCCTCGTCCGGCTCGGCCGGGGC
>Ga0247713_1001683_pt1 | contig 10701 bp, 10 predicted proteins | sample 21E_NmetaG_FD_189936 | JGI IMG/M metagenome (GOLD analysis project Ga0247713, IMG submission 189936) | Soil microbial communities from hillslope of Landscape Evolution Observatory, University of Arizona, Oracle, AZ, United States - 2-1-E_N | ecosystem: Engineered > Artificial ecosystem >... | reverse complement strand
AGAAGGGCGGCCGGACGGTGATCGCCGGGGACGGCCAGGTCAGCCTCGGCAATACGGTGATCAAGCCCAATGCGCGCAAGGTTCGCCGGCTGGGCGAGGACGAAAAAGTCATCGCCGGCTTTGCCGGAGCGACCGCCGACGCCTTCACCTTGTTCGAGCGGCTGGAGCGCAAGCTCGAGCAATATCGGGGCCAGCTGATGCGCGCCGCGGTCGAGCTGGCCAAGGACTGGCGGACCGACAAATATCTTCGCAACCTCGAGGCGATGATGATCGTCGCCGATGCCGAGGTGATGCTGATCCTGACCGGCAACGGCGACGTGCTCGAGCCGGAAGGCGGCATCGCCGCGATCGGCTCGGGCGGCAATTATGCGCTCGCGGCGGCCCGAGCGCTGTCCGACTATGAGCAGGATCCCGAGACCCTGGCCCGCCGGGCGATGGCGATCGCCGCCGAGGTGTGCGTCTTCACCAACGACCGGCTGACGGTCGAAGTGATCGGCGAATGATCCGTTCGTCCCGGGCGCAGTCGAGGGACCCTGAAACGCCCGTATCGACTTCGCTCGACACCAACGGCAGGTTAGGGCCGATGCTCCTCGATCGCCGTCAGTTCGTCGCCGCCGGCTCGGCCGCGCTTCTGCTTCCCGGCTGCGCGACCGTCCCGACCCCGACAGCCGCTCCCTGCACGCCCTTGCCGCCAGTCCGGGTCGATCCGGCCAGGATCATCCGAACCATGGCGGCCCTGAGGCCCTATCGCGCATCCGGCTTCGTCGTCCGGCGCGAGGCGCTCGGCGACAAGGCGCTCATTCACAATTACGGCCACGGCGGCGCCGGCATCACCTTGAGCTGGGGAAGCTCGCGGCTGGCAACCAACCTCGGCCTTCCCGGGCATAGCGGGCCGGTGGCGGTGATCGGCGCCGGGGTGATGGGGCTGAGCACCGCCCGGCTCGTCCAGCAGGCGGGCCTGCCGGTGACCATCTACGCCAGGGAGCTGCCGCCCAACACCACCTCCAACGTCGCCGGCGGCCAGATTTCACCCTTCGGCCATTTCCGTGACAGCGCGGTCACGCCCGAGTGGCGGCAGCAGTTCCGGTCGGCGATGGATTACAGCTGGCGCCGGTTCCAGATCATGGTTGGCGACGATTATGGCGTGCGCTGGCTGCCGACCTTCGACGAATCCCGCGGTCGCGCTCGCCGTTCGGACGAAATGGACCCTTATTATCCCAATGCCCGTCCGGTCGCTCCGGCCGAGCATCCCTTCCCGCTCGACGATGTCGTCAGCTTTCACACCATGTATGTCGAGACCGGCCGCTACCTCGATCGGCTGATGCGGGATTTCCGGTCCGCCGGCGGCAGGATCGAGCAACGCGGGTTCGAAAGCACGGCCGAATTTCCCGGCCTTCCGGAATCGCTGCTGTTCAACTGCACCGGCCTCGGCTCGCGCGCCCTGTTCGGCGACGAGGAATTGACCCCCGTTCGCGGCCAGCTGGCGGTGCTCGCGCCGCAGCCCGAGGTGCAATATGCCGCGTCGGGCGAATGGGGCTACATGTTCCCGCGGCCGGACGGCATCCTGCTCGGCGGCACTTTCGAGCGCGGAGTCTGGGACACCAGCCCCGACCCGGCGGCAATCGCCCGGATCGTCGGCAATCACCGGCGCTTCTTTTCATCATTCCGTTGCACGGCTTGAAGCGATGACGCGCGCGGCCAATCTAACTGTCGATGAACTATCAATCCCCCGTATCGGCGAGCGGCGGGGCCGCTGAATTGCTCAAGGACAAGCTCACTCCCAAGGCGATCGTCGCTGCGCTCGACGAGCATATAATCGGCCAGGACGACGCCAAGCGCGCCGTAGCCGTGGCGCTTCGCAACCGCTGGCGCCGCCAGCAGCTGGCGCCCGAGCTTCGCGACGAGGTGACGCCCAAGAACATATTGATGATCGGCCCGACCGGCTGCGGCAAGACCGAGATCAGTCGCCGGCTGGCCCGGCTCGCCGACGCGCCGTTCGTCAAGGTCGAGGCGACCAAGTTCACCGAGGTCGGCTATGTCGGCCGCGACGTCGAGCAGATCGCCCGCGACCTGGTCGAGGAATCGGTTCGGCTCGAGCGCGAACGGCGCCGCGCCAAGGTCCGTGCCGCCGCCGAGGAAGCGGCGATGGAGCGGCTGCTCGACGCGCTCACCGGCAAGGGTTCGAGCGCTGCCACCCGCGAAAGCTTCCGCCAGCGCTTCGCCGACGGCAGCCTCGACCGGTCCGAGGTCGAGATCGAGGTGCACGAGGCGCCGTCGATGCCGTTCGACATCCCCGGTATGGGGGGGCAGGTCGGGATGATCAACCTTGGCGAGATGATGGGCAAGGCCCTGGGCCAGCAGCCCGGCAAGCGGCGCAAGCTCAAGGTTCCCGACGCCTTCGCCCGGCTGACCGACGAGGAAGCCGACAAGCGCCTCGATCCCGACGACGTCAACCGCGCCGCGCTTGCCGACGCCGAGGCCAATGGCATCGTCTTCCTCGACGAGATCGACAAGATCGCGGTCAGCGACGTTCGCGGCGGATCGGTCAGCCGCGAGGGCGTCCAGCGCGACCTGCTGCCGCTGATCGAAGGGACGACGGTGGCGACCAAATATGGGCCGCTCAAGACCGACCACATATTGTTCATCGCCAGCGGCGCATTTCACATCGCCAAGCCGGCCGACCTACTGCCCGAGCTCCAGGGGCGGCTTCCGATCCGGGTCGAACTGAAGGCGCTGACCCAGGAGGATTTCGTCCGCATCCTGTCGCAGACCCGCGCCAGCCTGACCGAGCAATATCAGGCGCTTCTCGCCACCGAGGAGGTGGGAATCGAGTTCGCCGAAGACGGCATCGCCGCGCTCGCCCGGATCGCCGCCGAAGTGAACGAGGCGGTCGAGAATATCGGTGCCCGGCGGCTTCAGACGGTGATGGAGAAACTGCTCGAGGATGTCAGCTTCGAGGCCGAGGAGCGCCGCGGCGATCGGCTCGTGGTCGACGCCGCCTTCGTCGACAAACAGCTCGCCGGAATCGCCAGGAACGCCGATCTGTCGCGCTACGTGCTTTGACCGGCCCGGCGGTAGCGCCAGGTCAGCCCCTGGACGAAGGGCGGCCAGGCGCTGGTCTTGACGCCGGCGATGCGCAGCTTGTTGGCGGCCCAGGTGTTGCAGGTGCTGAGCGCGTTGAACCGGCCCGCCGAGGACCAGTAAAAGGCGTCCGACCGGCCGTAGCCGGTATGGTCGACGCGCATCGGCCGGCCGCGCTGGCCCATTTTGAAGTCGGCGAGGATCGCCGCCCACAGCCGGCGATATTCCTCGGGCCGAAGTCGGATCTCGCGGTCGGCATAAGCCGGGCTCGACACATATTCGACGTGCATCACCCGGGTGCCGCCGGTCACCGCCGACCAGATGGTTCGTGGCTTGATGTCGCGCCAGCGCGGGGTTTCGAGATAGACCCGCTCCTCGCCCGATCCGAACGCGACCCATCGCGCACCCGGATCGGGATCGGCGAAGTCGCTTTTCGGGACGAAGGGCTCCCAGTCGAGGCCCACGGCGCGGACCGGCATGACGATGTCGGCATGGACTCCGTTATTTGCGAGATAGACGGTGACCCCCTCGTCGGGCTCGGACCAGCCGCGGTTGACCGGGACCAGCGAGCCGAGGAGCGCGGCGAGCAAATAGCTGGCCGGGATGGCGGCGATGGCAAGCAGCAGCCTGCCACAGATGCGGCGCATTGCTGCGGGTTTGCGGCGGCGGCGGAGTGACGGCATCGCTTGTCTTATCGGCAAGCGGAACCTAGATGCCAGCCCTCGGTCGGGGCGTAGCGCAGCCTGGTAGCGCATCACACTGGGGGTGTGGGGGTCGCTGGTTCGAATCCAGTCGCCCCGACCATTTTTGGCTGGCGAGCCGTCCTTGCGGGCGGCTCAACGGCCGTGATAGGCGGCGCGCCGACCTTGTGAAAGAGACCGCTTCTCCAAATGACCGAAATGTACCTCATGACCGCGGCGGCGGCCGGCGACGCGAACAGCGGCTCGGCATTCCTTATCGCCATCCTGCCATGGCTGCTCATCTTCCTCATTTTCTACATGCTCCTGATCCGTCCGCAACAAAAGCGGATGAAGGAGCATCAGGCGGCGATCGGCGCCATCAAGAAAGGCGATGACGTAGTCACCGGAGGCGGAATCCGCGGCCGGGTCACCAAGGTCACCGACGAGGAGGCCGAGGTCGAAATCGCCCAGGGCGTCCGGATACGGGTGGTCAAGGGCACAATCAGCCAGGTGCTCGCCAAGCCGATCAAGCCCGCGAACGACTAGGCGCGCCGGCGATGCTCGACTTCCCACGCTGGAAGATATTGTCGATCTGGGGCCTGATCCTCGCCGGCATCTTGTTCGCCATCCCCAGCATGATCCCCGCCGAAGCCCGCGAGCGCTGGCCCGGCTTCCTCCCGCAATCGACGATCAACCTCGGGCTCGACCTTGCCGGCGGCAGCCACCTGCTGCTCGAAGCGGATATCGCCGACGCCGCTCGCCAGCGGCTGCAGACGATGGAAGAGCAGGTCACGGCCGAGCTTCGCCGCGGCGATCCGCGCATCGACATCGGCGACGTGTCGACAACTGACGGGCGGTTGTCATTCATGGTGCGCGATCCGACGCAGCTTGATGCCGCGGTCGAGCGGTTGCGGGCAATCACTCAGCCGGTGGCGATGACCGGAGGGCGCGATTGGGACGTAAGGGTCGTCGATTCGACCCGCATCGTGCTTACCCCGACCCAGGCCGGGGCCGACGCCGCTTTGCGCGACTCGATGACCGTCGCTCGCGACGTCGTCCGGCGGCGGATCGACCCGCAGGGAACTCGGGAGATCACCGTCGTCACCCAGGGTCAGCAGCGAATCCTGGTCCAGGTCCCTGGAGTCGATGATCCCGAGGCGTTGAAGGCCCTGATCGGCCAGACCGCGAGGCTGGAATTCAAGCTGGTCGACCTCACCGCCGATCCCAACCAGGTTGCCCAGGGACGGGCCCCGCCTGGAAGCCAGGTGCTGCCGATGATCGACGGGACCGGTGGGATCGCCGTTCAGCGCCGGGTGATGGTGTCGGGCGACCAGCTGGTCGATGCCCGCCAGGGGTTCGACCAGCAGACCGGCGAGCCGATCGTTTCCATCACGTTCAACTCCGCCGGAGCCCGCCGCTTCGGCCGAGTGACCCAGGAAAATGTCGGCCGGCCGTTCGCAATCATCCTCGACAATCAGGTCCTGTCGGCGCCGAACATCAATGAGCCGATCCTCGGCGGCCGCGCCCAGATCAGCGGCAATTTCACCGTCGAGAGCGCCAATAACCTCGCCATCGCGCTGGCTTCGGGCAAATTGCCGGTCAAGCTCAACGTCATCGAGGAGCGCTCGGTCGGGCCGGATCTCGGCAAGGATTCGATCGATAAGGGCGTGTTCGCAAGCATCATCGGGACCATCGCCGTCCTCCTGTTCATGCTGGTCACCTATGGTCGCTTCGGGCTCTATGCGAATTTCGCCCTGATCCTGAACGCGGTGCTGATCCTTGGCATCATGGCTTTGTTCAACGCCACCCTGACCTTGCCCGGGATCGCCGGATTCGTGATGACCATCGGCGCTGCGGTCGACGCCAACGTGCTGATCAACGAGCGCATCCGCGAGGAGCAGCGGCGCGGGCGAAAGGTCATCGATTCGGTGGAAACCGGCTATCGCGAGGCGATGCGGGCGATCCTCGACGCGAACATCACCAACGTCATCGCCGCCGCGCTGATGTTCTACTTCGGCTCGGGACCAGTGCGCGGCTTCGCCGTGGTGCTGGTCATTGGAGTCGTCACCTCGGTGTTCACCGCCGTCACCTTCACGCGAATGCTGGTCGCCGGGTGGCTGCGCCGAGCCCGGCCCCGCGAGATCCATGTCTAGGCCCGCCCGATGAAACTCCTGAAGCTCGTTCCCGAGAACACCAACATCGATTTCATGAAATGGCGCACCGTCGCCATAGTCGGGTCGATCGTGCTGTCGCTCGCCGCCATGGTGCTGGTCGGCGTCCGGGGTCTCAACCTCGGGGTCGACTTCGTTGGCGGGCAGATGATCCGGACGACCTTCGCCCAGCCGGTCAATGTCGAGCAGCTGCGCGGTGACGTCGGCCGCCTTCGGCTCGGCGATGCCAGCATCCAGGAGTTCGGCGGGCCGACCAGCTACCAGATCCGGCTGCCGATGCCGCCCGGCGGCGACGAGGCGGCCAATGTCGCCGCGCAGCAGGTTCGGGCGATGCTCGAGCAGAATTATCCTGGCGCCCGGATCGATGCGGTCGAGACGGTGTCGGGCAAGGTCAGCGAGGAGCTGGCGTTCAGCGGCGCAATGGCGATCGCCCTGGCAATGCTGGCGATCGCCATCTACATCTGGTTCCGGTTCGAATGGCAGTTTGGCGTCGGCGCTCTTCTGACCTTATTCCACGACGTGACGATGACGCTGGGTTTCTTCTCCCTCACCCAGCTGCAGTTCGACCTCAACGTGGTCGCCGCATTCCTGACGATCATCGGCTATTCGCTGAACGATACGGTGGTGATCTACGACCGGATACGCGAGAATCTGCGGAAATATCGCAAGATGGGGATCGTTCCGCTGATCAACCTGTCGCTCAACGAAACGCTGGCGCGGACCGTCGCGACCTCGGTAACCTTGCTTCTGGCACTGGCCGCTCTCCTGCTCATCGGGCCGGAAGTGATTTTCGGACTGACCATCGCAATCACCCTGGGAATCATCATCGGCACCTATTCGTCCATCTACATCTCGGCACCGGTGCTGGTGTGGTTTGGAGTGAAGCCGGACAGCTTCCTCCGCTTCGAGGAAGGGGACGCTCCGCCCCGGCCGCAAGAGGGTTGACCCCGTTCAGCAAAAACCAAGGTTGAGCCGGCCATCTCCCGCTTGGCCTGCAGTATGCCCGCCGCTATTGAGGAACTCATGTTGAAGCTGAACCGCCCGCTCGCGCTCGTCCTCGCCTGCGCCGTCATCCTTCCGGTTGCCGGCTGCGCGCGCAACCGCACAGGCGCGGACACGCCCTATATCGCGCGCGACGTGAACACACTCTACGCGCTGGCCAAGGAGCGGCTGGACAATGGTCGATACGAGGAGGCGGCCAAGCTGTTCGACGAGGTCGAGCGCCAGCACCCCTATTCGGTATGGGCCCGGCGGGCGCAGCTGATGAGCGCCTTCAGCTATTATGTGGCGCGCAAATATCCCGAGGCGATCAGCTCGGCCCAGCGCTTCCTGACCATCCATCCGGGCAACAAGGATGCGCCCTACGCCCATTATCTGATCGGCATGAGCTATTATCAGCAGATCGAGGATGTGACTCGCGACCAGCGCATCACCCAGCAGGCGTCGGACGCCTTCGGCGAGCTGATCCGCCGCTATCCCGACACCCGCTATGCGGCCGATGCCCGGCTCAAGGTCGACCTGCTCAATGACCATCTCGCGGGCAAGGACATGGAGATCGGGCGTTTCTATCAGCGTCAGGGCAAATGGCTCGCCGCGACTCTGCGCTTCCGCAACGTCATCGACCGCTACCAGACCACCACCCATGCGCCCGAGGCGCTTCACCGCCTGGTCGAATCCTACCTTGCGCTCGGCATTCCGGAAGAAGCGCACAAGGCGGCGGCCGTGCTCGGCGCCAATTATCCGTCGAGCAACTGGTACCAGCGTTCCTACGCACTCATCCAGCGGCACGCGCCGCGAGGCTGACGCGTGAAGCGGCGGGCATCGGGGGCCGGGCCCTAGATGCTTCGGCAGCTGACCATCCGCGACGTCGTGCTCGTCGAGCGGCTGGAGCTCGAATTCGGCCCAGGCCTCGGAGTGCTGACCGGCGAGACGGGCGCCGGAAAATCGATCCTTCTCGACGCTCTTGGGCTGGCGCTCGGCGCCCGGGCCGAAACGGCGCTGGTCCGGGACGGTCAGGACAGCGCCACCGTATCGGCCGAACTCGAGCTTGCCGCCGATCATCCCGCCATTGACCTGCTTGCCGAGCAGGGTGTCGATTGCGAGCCGGGGGAGCCGGTCATCATGCGCCGGACCTTGCGATCCGACGGCGGCAGCCGCGCCTTTCTCGGCACCGCGTCAGTTCCGGCTTCGCTGCTTCGCGATATCGCCGCACTGGCGATCGAGATCCACGGCCAGCATGACGACCGAGGCCTGCTCAATCCGCGCGGCCATCGCGCACTGCTTGACGCGTTCGGCGGACACGATTTGGCGCAAGTCGAGGGGAGGTGGGCCGAAGTCTCTAGGATCGAGGCCGAGCTTGAAAAGGCTCGGGCGGAGGCGGCCAACGCCGAGCGCGAGCGTGACTGGCTGACTCACGCGGTTGCCGAGATCGAAGCATTGGCTCCCGAGCCGGCCGAGGAAAGCCGGCTTGCCGAGGAGCGCGCGGCTATCCAGGCCGGCGTCAAGGCGGGGGAATCGCTGGCCGGTCTCGACGATCTGCTCGGCGGGTCCGACGGAGCGCTGGCGCGGCTGCGCAATGCCGCCAGGCGGATAGAACGAGGAGCGGCCGACCATCCGTTGCTGGCCGAAGCCCTGGCATCGCTCGACCGGGCGCTGATCGAGGCGCACGAGGCCGAAGACCGGATCGCCCGGGCGGTTGAAGCGCTGGCGTTCGATCCCAAAAGACTGGAAGCGGTCGAAACGCGCCTGTTCGAGATTCGCGCCCTGTCGCGCAAGCACCGGGTAGAGCCCGACGCGCTCTCCGGGCTCGGGCAGCAGATGCGCGAGCAGCTCGCGGCGATGGAGGCGGGCGAGAAGCGGATCGCCGATCTCGAGCGGCAGCTCGAGGCCGCCCGCCGCGACTATTCGCAGTGCGCGGCCGGGCTGAGCGCCAGACGCCACGCCGCCGCCCGCAAGCTCGATTCCGCGGTGGCCGGGGAGCTTGCACCGCTCAAGCTTGACGCAGCGCGATTTCGAACGGCGATTGCCGCTGCCGAGCCGGGGCCGACAGGGACCGACCGGGTCGAATTCGAAGTGTCGACCAATCCCGGCGCGCCGTTCGGCGCGCTGAACCGGATCGCCAGCGGCGGCGAGCTGTCGCGCTTCATCCTGGCGCTCAAGGTGGCGCTTGCCGAGGCGGGAACGGCCGGAACGATGATCTTCGACGAGGTCGATCGCGGCGTCGGCGGAGCGGTGGCGAGCGCGATCGGCGAGCGGCTGGCGCGCCTCGCGCAGCGATCGCAGGTGCTGGTCGTCACCCACAGCCCGCAGGTGGCGGCGCGAGCTACCCGCCACTATCGGATCGACAAGAGCCACGGCGCCGACGGCACTCGCACATCGGTGCGCGAGCTCGACGAAAGCGAGCGGCGCGAGGAGATCGCCCGAATGCTTTCGGGCACGGCGGTGACCGACGAAGCGCGGGCGCAGGCGTCGCGGCTGTTGGACGCAGCGTGACCAGCTATGTTGCGCTGCTTCGGGCAGTGAATGTCGGCGGAACCGGCAAGCTGCCAATGGCCGACCTCAAGCGCATTGCCGGCGAACTGGGGTTCGAGGCGCCGCGCACGTTCATCGCCAGCGGCAACCTCCTGTTCCGCAGCAATGCCGACGAAGCCGAAGTGCGCGAGCGGCTTGAGGACGGGCTGGAAAAGCATATGGGCAAGCGGGTGCCGGTGATGGTTCGCACCGCAGCCGAGCTAGCGGCGGTGGCCATGGCCAATCCGTTCGGCGACGCGCCGGGGAGGCGCGTGCTCGTCACGTTCCTTTCGAAGACGCCGCCCAATGACTCCCTACAGCATGTCCGCGGGCTCGACGGGGAGCGGCTGGCGCTCGGCAGGCGCGAAATCTATGTCGATTATTGCGGACGGCTGCTCGGCCGGTCCAGGCTCAAGGTCCCCGCCGCCGACAAAGGAACGGCGCGAAACATGAACACTGTGGCCAAGCTCGCGGAAATGGCAAAGGAGGCGGAATGAGCAAGCAACGGGGCGTCGAACTGAATTTCGAGGGCGAGGCGCTGGAGAGCGTCCTGGTTTCCCGGCGCGACGGCCAGCCGCGGCCGATGGTGATCCTGATCCCGACCGTGATGGGCGTGTCGGACCTCGAGCTCGGCTTTGCCAGGCAATTGGTCGAGCTTGGCTATAACGCCTTCGTCGCCGACCTGTTCGGCAAGCAGTTCCGAGGCTCCGACCGCGACACGATGTTCGCCGAGATGAACCGGCTGGCGTCGGACCGCGATGGGCTGAGGCGGCGGCTGACGGCAATATTGGAGCAGGTGCGCGGCCTCGACGAGACTGAGCCGGGACAGATCGCCGCCGCCGGCTATTGCTTCGGCGGCATGTGCGCGCTCGACCTGGCGCGGAGCGGCGCTGACATTGTGGGCGCAGCGAGCTTCCACGGGTTGTTCGATCCGCCCGGGCTCGATCCGCAGCCGATCAAGGCCAAGGTGATCGCCTTCCACGGCTGGGACGACCCCATGGTGCCGCCCGACAAGGTAGTGGCGCTCGGCCAGGAGCTGACCGAGGCGGGGGCCGACTGGCAGATCCACGCTTACGGCCATGTCGCCCACGGCTTCACCAACCCCAATGCGCATGAAATCGGGATCGAAGGCGTGCGATACAACGGCCTCGCCGCCGAGCGCAGCTGGACCGCCTTCATCAACTTCCTCGAGGAATTGTTCGGCGGGGATGGCTGAGCTTTCCGAGGCCGAGGCCGCCAACCGGCTGATGCGGCTGGCG
>Ga0247713_1001681_pt1 | contig 10709 bp, 5 predicted proteins | sample 21E_NmetaG_FD_189936 | JGI IMG/M metagenome (GOLD analysis project Ga0247713, IMG submission 189936) | Soil microbial communities from hillslope of Landscape Evolution Observatory, University of Arizona, Oracle, AZ, United States - 2-1-E_N | ecosystem: Engineered > Artificial ecosystem > Mesocosm... | reverse complement strand
CCAGGCCGCGTGCCTGCGAGTGGTTGGCCAGCTGCTCGATCTCGATCTCACGGTGCTGTGGCAGCGAGCACACCGGCACCACGCCGACCTTGTAGCACGCCAGCAGGGCTAGCGCGGTCTCGACGTTGGTGCCGACCTGGAACAGCACCCGATCGGCGGGACCCAGACCCATGTCGAGCAGGGCCGCACCCAACCGGTCGGTCAGGTCGTCTAGCTCCCGGAACGTCAGCTGTCTCTCGTCGCTGACGAAGGCGAGCTTGTCCGGGTGGCTCGCGGCCGTCGATCGCAGCGCGTCGCCAACCGTCGAATCGACCCAACCGCCGGTCTCGAAGTAGGCGCGCGCCTCCTCCGGGTCGAAATAGACGACACCGTCGATCGGGTGCTTGATGCCCGGCACAGCCTCTCCCCGCTCGCGGTATGGATCAGGCCGGCAGGATGCGGACGATATGGCGGTCGAACACCTCGATCCGTCCGCGAAGGCCGCCCGTGAAGATGCCGTACCACACGGCCGGCTTGAACCCGAGGTCCTTGCGACCGAACTCCAGCGTCTCGCTGGACTCGATCATCGTGTAGCCCTCACTGGGCCGGGAGACGCGGCAACGGGCGTCGCCCTCGGCCGCCCGGACGATGGAGGCGAACTCGGGCACGTCCGGCACGAAGATGCGGACGAGCTTCTCCTCCTCCGGCGCGCCAACACGCGACGCAATGAGGTCGGCCTTGTGCTGCCAAACACTGTCGATCGAGACGACGGACTGACCGGTCGCGCGAGCCTCTTCCTCAGCCTTCACCGCGGCTTCAAGCGTGAGCGCCGCGTCTGTGGCGTCGATCTTGGTCAACGGCCGCAGCTTGATCGTGATCTCAATGAAATAGCCGTTGGGGTCGCGGAAGTAGATCGACTCGATGACCTCATGGATCGTCAGGGTCGAGACCTCGACGCCCTTGTCCTCCAGGTAGCCCTTCCATGCCAAGAGGTCGTCCTCGGTGTCCACCAGCCAAGCGGTGTGCGTGGCGTCGAACACGAAGTCGTCCGGTACAGGACGCATGTAGGGGCGGTCCTTGAGCTCCGCCGGGGCCTCCGCACCGAGGTAGTAAAAGAAGGCGATGGTGCTGCCTTCGCCACTGTCGAAGAAGAAGTGCAGGAAGTCCGGGTGGTCGTCGGTTCCCCAGCCGCGTGCCGAGATCGTGTGCACCAGCGGCAGGCCGATGACGTCACGGTAGAACTCGATCGTCTCCCGAAGCTTCCATGTGGGCCGAGCCGTGTGGTCCACGCCGCCCAGTGCCTTGGGAACGAGCGTCGGGCGTTCTTCCATTGGCTCCTGCTCGCGCAGCTCGTGCAGTTCCTCGAGTGGCAGGGTCATCTCGTCTCCTGGCGCTGATTCGACGGGGGCGTAAATGATACGACGATGGCGTCGATTTGCCAACCTTCCGGAGATCTCGGGTACTCCGAGCTCATGGCGGGGCCGCACGGTTTTCAGCAGTCCGGAGCAACCAGCTGGGGTCCCACCGCGAGGACGTGGACAGGGTGACTGTCACCACGCGGGGTTTGCGTGACGCGCGGACTATGCGACCGAGGCATTGATGGCGTCGGTCGTGCCGTTCACGCCCAGCAGCTGGGAACCACCAGCGCGGCGTGGCCGTCCGGCGTCACCACGCACGCGACGTTTGAAACCCAGTAGCCGGGCGAGCCGTGCTTGATGGGACCCGTCGCGTCAGACCTCCGCGATCACCGCAGGTACCAAGAGCGCCGTAGCCAGGATCGTCCACCGGGAACAGCCTCCGCCACGCGGCGCCTACCGGCCCGCGATCATCAGCCACGACCCGGCCTCCCGGCCAACCCTCCACATAGTGCGCCATGGCCTCGTCGCGCATGACATCGATGATGGTCCTGCGCGGGCGGTCGGGGTTCCAATCAGCGGCGACGAGGAGCATCTCCCACAGGAACGCCGTCGTTGGCGGTTGCGCGTCGGACCGCTGCCATCGTTGACAGACTGCCACCCTCTTCCTCCACGTCGAGCGTTCCGCCGTCGGAAGGCAGCCGCTACCCAAGGTTGCGTAGCGCCTGCAGCGCTCTGGCACGGCGGCTATCCCAGGGCTTTGCTGGCGTAGCGCGACGCCGTCGTCACGGTCAGCCGGTCGAAAAGGGGAGACACCTCCGCGTCCATCGATGAGGACCCGGCGTCCGACCCCGACGAGCCGGCCCGGACAGCGCTGGGCGTTCCCGCCGGCATCGCAGCGGGACTGGCGGGAAGCAGCCTCCTCGCGGCTGGTGTGATCGCGACGCTGCGGTGGCGTCGTCGCGCCCTCCTCCAGCAGCGCGCCCCTGGCATGCGGCTGCCCACGCCCTTGCCAGAGACCGAAGCGCAGGTCACCGAGCCCCTTGACGGCAGCGATCGGACACTCACACGCCAGGCGCGGTTGTCGTCATCATCGACGGGACGCTTCGCCAACTGCATCAGATCCGTGAGCCGGCGGTCGGCGAGTCCCGTCGGCGCCTTGACGGCGCGATGGAGCGATCGGCCGCGCTGCTGGATGAGCTATGCGCTCCGGCGTGGGCCGGTGCGGTGAAACTCCGCGTGCCAGCTGGTGGTCAGCGGGCTTGCCGCGGCCGCCCTTGGCCCGCATTGGCACGCACGCGGGCGAGAAACCCTTCGCTCCGAACACAAGGCGACGAGCAACGTGGAGGCGACGAAACCACAGGTCGAAGCATGTATTGCGGAGGAACGAACAGAGGCGCTGAAGCGCCCGTTAGTTCTACGACATCTAAGGGGGCAGGGCCCTGACCAGCGGAAACGCCGGTCCGAGCACCCCCTGGCCCACCCTTGGCCCACCGGAGATGCGGGTCGAGGGCACTCGAGCCCACGCTCAGCCCCGCGGCAGCGACCTACCGCCGGTCGCTCCACCGCTCGGCCTCTCGGCGCTCCCGTCGGTTGTCAGACCACTCAAGGAGGGCTCCGAGCAGTGCCATGAGTCCGAAGACGTGCTCGCACCTACACAAAGTGAAAAGTCGCCTGAGCACCGGGGTTGTCCACGACAATTGATTCGCCCGCGACCATGTCGTCCGGACCGAAGTACCCCTCGAACGCCTCGATCACATCGTCCCGGTTCGCTGCCATAACCTTGGCAGCGACTTCGAGGGTGTGCCCGAGCACGACAGCGGCGGCCGCCGCAATTGGTACGCCCGCCGCCGTCAGCAACGTGATCGACTCTGAACTTGCGACGCCTTCACCAACAGCCTGGATGACTTGCGCAGCAGCTCTCGCGTCTCGGTCGCTCTCCGCGAGCAGAAGGCGGATGGCAAGGAAGCCCTGGACCGGCGGCACGACAAGCGGCAGTCCCCGTCCCATGTAGTTAACCCGGTCGCCTGCTCCAACCCTTCGCACTACGTTGATATCCGGACGCTCATCAAATTGCGCCTGACCGTACGGGATTGCACGCATGGTCGCCGATGCATCGACCGCAACTCCGAACATATACACCTCCGCCTTGTTCCAGGGAAGAATCTCCCGGGCATCCTTGAGGACATACTCAGACAGTGTGAGCCCCGGCAGGGGGGCCTCCTCCAGGCCTTGTTCAGCGAACGTCTCCTGTTGCACTCGTTCCACGAGGCTCGAGAGCGTCAATCGTTCGTCAGTCAGTAGCGGCATGTCTCTCACTCCCCCCTCGAGGCATCGTCGGCACGTGATGCCTCAACTGACGAGCGTAAGGCCGGGTCGCCTTGGCCGGAAGGGGCTAACCGGCGACCCCTCATATGCATCGCACCCCGCAGTGAGTGGCGGCCTGATCGTGACCCTTAATGGGCGCTCCTCCGGCAAGGCACGGAGGACGGGAACGGCTACGGCCGAAGGCGCGGCAACGGTGATGTGAGCCGCTAGCACCGCCTGTCTCCGGCGCTACGGTCTCTAAGATGTCGTAGGCCATTCTCATATCCTGAGTACAGAGGGCACCGGTCGTCCAAGCCGGCCAGCAGCAGCGCCCGTCTGCTGGGCGCTCGCTGGACCCAAATGGTCGGCGAGCGCCTCCCGGCGAGGGGGGATACGTCGTCAGATCCTCGACTCAACGGCACGAAATCGACAGCGCGACGAACGATGTCACAGTCGGCGGCCCGGCGACCCCTCCGACGCGCCCTACCGCGGAAGCGCGGGGCGTGGGTGAAATCTGGTTAGCGACGGCGAATGGCTCGGCTAGTTCCGTTGGACGGGCACGCCGAAGGCGGACGGCTGGCACCTCGGCGACCGATGCGCCATTGAATGGAGAGGGCGTCGAACGCTGCCACTCGGCATTGCGCTCGTGTGGGAAGGTGCCGTCCGCGCCGCCGGCGGCAAGGTGCTCGGCGATCGCAGCGATGTCACCGTCATCGAACCGGCCTGCCGCCGCGGCGACGCCAGCGCCCGATCGACCAGTTCGGCACCCACGATGCAGGCGAGGTCGACCGCGTCGGTCATCTTCGACCGGGCCCGCTGGGCACCGGACGCGCCGGCCCCGACCAGCCAAGCGTGCGCGCCCTGCCCGAGCGCGAGGAACGCCCGCTCGGTCTCGCTGGTCGGGCGAGGCGCGGCGGCCGCGGCCCCGATCCGGTCGCCGGGTGGGTCGGGTAGTGCGCGTCGTCGATCCGTGGGTTGCCCGGGGTGGACAGCCGATGCCGAGCGATCTCGGCCAGGCCCGCGCCGGTGCGGGCGGTGACGATCAGCTCCTCGCCGTGCACGCGGCACCACACCTGCGTGCCCCGGTGCCCCGGCGGGGTGGAATAGCGCACCGACCCGAACCGGACCGTCTGGTCGTCATCGACGGTGCGCTGCTCGCCCAGCGCTGCGGCGTAGGGGGCGGCAGGGATGACGTGCAGCAGTTGCTGCTCATCGACCAGCGCGTCGACAGGACGGCGGGCAGACTCGCGGTGCATCCGGGCGTTGGTCCGCTCGCACCACGCCTCGCAGGCGGCCTCGAGTTCGGCGAACGAGTCGTAGGCCGGCAGCAGGTTCACCTCCGTGGGGACCAGGTCGGCCTTAGCGATGCCACCGTCGCCTCCGACCCGCCCTTGGACTCCGGATCGGCCGGCTCGCAGGAGATGACGATGGCGCCGTAGTGCCGGCCGGCGCGGAGGGCTTGGACTCTGGCTTCGACACCACGAGTCAACCCACAGGAGGGATCACTGCTTGGGACACCCCGACGGGACATCACCTGTCCGCCGAGAGGGAGATCAGATGGCCATCAGCAGGGACTCACCTATCCGCCCACAGGGAGATCACCATGGCCGCTGACACCGTGACCGCGCTCCCGATTTTGTGACCATTCTGTGACCATCAATGCAGAAGGGCCCGCCGTGGTGGCGGGCCCCCGCTGATGCGAATATGCGCTATGACCTGCGGTATCGCTTGGTTGCGAGGGCAGGATTTGAACCTGCGACCTCCGGGTTATGAGCCCGGCGAGCTACCGAACTGCTCCACCTCGCGCCCAAAACGGTAGCAGCGGCCTGTGGCCCCTGCAATGTGACGGCGGGGCGGGGCGGTCACTGATGCGCAGAGCCGGATAGTCGGCTGTACGCATCAGCGAGGCTTCGCGGCCGTGGCTGGGCGGGTGGCTCAGCCGTCGTCGGCGGGCTCGGCGGGCACGGCGTCGTCGGGCGCCGGCGTCGTCTCCTCGGCGGGTTCGCCCCGCACGATGCGGTCGGCCTGGCGGAGCAGCTCCTCGGCAGCGGCCGTCTCTTCCTGGTACGTCCCGAGGTTGCCGTCGCGCAGCGCTTCCTCAGCCTCGGCGAACCGTTCCAGCGCCTCCTGGATGAGCTCGGCGACCCGCGGGTCCATGAACTCACCGGGGCCGGGGTCGGTGTCAGGTTCGGTGTCGGGGTCGGCGACCTCACCGGGTTCGTCGGTCGGTGGTTGCACCGCCGGCGCCACTTCGCCGAACACCCGGGCCAGCGACTGGGCCAGCGTGTCCTCCATGACGACCTGGTCGCCGAAGACCAGCACCACCTTGCGCAGCTCGGGGATCTGCGACTGCTGCGCACGGAGGAACAGCGGCTGGGCGTACAGCAGCGAATCCTCGACCGGGATGACGAGCAGGTTGCCGTAGATGACCCGCGACCCGGACTGGTTCCACAGCGTGATCTGCTGGGACACGCGGTCGTCCTGGTCGATGCGCGCCTGGATCTGCTCGGGGCCGAACACCGTCCGGTTCGGCGGCATCACGTACGCCCGCAGCTGGCCGTAGTTGTCCCCGTCGCTGCGCCCCGCCAGCCAGCCGATCAGGTTGCGCCGCTCGGCCGGTGTGAACGGCTGGATCAGCGCGAACTCCTCGGCCTCCTCCCCCGGCAGGCGCATCAACAGGTAGTACGGTCGCATCGGGCGGCCCTGACGCTGGTCGGCGTTGGTGGCGCCCTGGTTGTTCAAGAAGGCCGCGTCCTGCGGGATGTTCCAGGCGTCTTCCTTGGTGTAGAACTCGTCGGCATCTTCGATGTGGTACGTGCGGAACAGCGCCGACTGCACGCGGAACATGTCCTCGGGGTACCGGAAGTGCCGGCGGAGATCGTCCGAGGCCTCCGACACGTCGACCAGCGAGCCGGGGAACACCCGACCCCACGCCTCCAGCACGGGGTCGTCCTCGATGGCGTACAGCGTCACCGTGCCGTCGTACGCATCGACGACCGCCTTGACGCTGTTGCGGATGTAGTTGGCGGTGCCCTCCACGCCGGGCACGGCCAGCGTCTCCTCGCGCAAGCCGACCGTGCCGTCGGGCATCTGCACCGGCCGCAGCACGCGCTGCTCGGACAGCGTCAGCGAGCCGAGGTCGGCGCGTTCGGAGTACGGGACCATGTCGGTGGTCGTGTAGGCGTCGACGATCCACTTGATGCGTCCGTCGACCGCCACCGGGTACGGGTCGTGGTCGAGACTGAGGTAGGGCGCGACCGCGCTCACCCGGTCGCGCACGTTGCGGTTGAACAGGATGCGGGACTCGCGCGTGATCAGGTTTGACAGCACGAAGTTCGGTTCGCCGTAGCGCAGGGCGAACGCCAGGCGCTGCAGCGGCCCGCCGACCCCGACGCCGTCCTCCCCGCTGTACACGTGGGTCTCAGGGGCACCGCCCTCGACCGGGAAGTCGAGCTCCTGCTCAGTGGTGTTGACGATCGAGTACTGCGGCGGGTTCTCGCCGAAGTAGATGCGGGGGTTGTCGATCTCGAGCTTCTCGACGCCCGTCGGCGGGATGTTGCGAACCAGGAAGACGGGCTGACCGTCGTTGGCCGCGGTGCTGACGTCCGAGGCCACCAACCCGAAGCCGTGGGTGTAGACCAACCGCTGGTTCTGCCAGGTGCGCGCCTCGTCGGGCAGGTCGCTCTCGCGGATCTCGCGGACGCTGATCATGACCTGCTGCACGTCGCCGTCGATCTCGTACCGGTCGACGTCCACGTCCCGGAAGTCGTAGTAGGGGCGGAACTCCTGCAGCTGCCGGTAGGTGTTCTGCAGCGTCGCGGGATCCCACAGCCGGATCGACTCCAGCGTGCGGGCGTTGTCCTGCACCTGCACGTCGGTCAGCTGCGCGCCGGCGTCGAACGGTGAGGACTGGACGTCGTCCAGCCCGAATGCCCACCGCGTCTGGTCGAGGTTGCGGGCGATGAAGTCACGCTCGCGCGTCAGCTCCTGCGGGGCGACCTGCAACCGCTGCACGACCGCCGGGTAGATGCCGGCCAGCACCACCGCGGCGACCAGCAGGATCCCGACGCCGGCGGCGGGCAGCAGGTAGTTGCGGTAGCGGATGTTGGCCAGGAACAGCAGGACGCACACCGCCGCGATGACCACCAGCAGGCGGTACGCCGGGAGCTGCGCGCTGATGTCGGTGTACGACAGGCCCGTGACCTGCCCGCGCTGGGAGTAGCTGAGCAGGTACTGGTTCAGCCAGAAGCCCCATGCCCGGGTCGCCACGAAGGCGGCGAGCAGCACCGACAGGTGCACGTTGGCGGCCGGCGTGACCCGCTGGGCCGGCGCCTGCGGTCGGATGCCACCGAACAGGTAGTGCCCCGCGGCGGTCAGCAGGATCGTGAAGGTCAGCAGCGTCGACAACCACGAGTTGACCAGGGTGTAGAAGGGCAGCGTGAACACGAACCAGCCGACGTCTCGGCCGAAGTGCGGGTCCGGACGGCCGAACTCGCCGCCGTTGAGCCACAGCAGGACCGTGTCCCAGTTGGCGGCCATGGCCATCCCGGCGAGCAGCCCGATGGCGAGACCCAGCACGATCACGAGGGCGCGCGAGTAGGGCATCAGCCCCTGCCGGTAGCGCTCGATGACCGCTTCTTCGGGGCTGGGGATGCGGTACGCAGGAGCGAGCCGGCGGGCCAGCAGCAGGTTGCCGATGAGCACGGCGGCCACCAGGACCCCGGCCACCGCCCCGACGCCGATGCGCGCCCCCAGCGCGCGCCAGAACACCTGGGCGTAGCCGACCATGTCGTACCAGAGGACATCGGTGTAGAACGTCGCGATTCGGCTGGCCAGGAAGATCAGCAGGACCACGCCACCGATCACGTACGGCAGCCATCGGCGCCGACCGGTGTTCGTGGCTACGGGGATCCGCCGGATGCCGTCGCCACCGTTGCGCTCTGGCCCCGCGGTCACCCCCGAGCCAGACGTCGGGGGGACACGCCGGACAGCTGCGTCATGAACTACTCCTCAGCGGGCACCGTTGTGCAGGTGCAGCCCACGTGCACCGGCGGGACGTCGTGCCCACTGGCGAACGACTCGCCCACGGCGACCGGGCCACCCTGGTCGTTGTACCGACAACGTCCCTCGGGGCACCGGGGTTCCCGACCCAGCACCCACTGGCGCGCTCCGATGCCGCCGTAGGACCACGCCGCGAGCAGACCGAGCTCGTAGGCGCGGATGAGATGCGTCGCGGCGAGCTCTTCGGCCTGGGCCCCCTTGAACTCCGAGAACACCGCCCCGACCCGGTCCGACAGCGCCTGCTGCCCTTCGCTGGCCGACAGGCCCATGCGCAGCGTCGACGTCAAACCTGAACGGACCCGACCGGCCGCATCCTCGCGGAAGGCGTCGGCGAGGTCAGGGCCCTCGTCGGGACTGCCGAGATCCTGGTCGGCCAGCACGGAGGCGGACGCCACCCCCGCCTCCCAGGCCTGCAACAGCAGGTCACCCGAGCCTTCGCCCAGACCCTCGGTGTCCGCCTCTGACGGCAAAAAGTCGTCGACGTCGCCCTCGCCGCGCGCGCGGCGCAGCTTGTCCAGGGCGATGTTCTGGATCTCCTGCAGCTCCCGCTTCACCTTGCGCACCAGCTTGGGGTGCAGCGGTGACAGCGCCGCCGCTCGCAGCCCCTGGGGGTCGTTGCGGCCGCTCGCCGCGGTGCTGGGCGGCGGCATCGCCGGCTCGGTGGTCCCGGGCGCGTCAGGTTCCGCGGGTGCCGCCGGCTCCTCGGCCGCCTCAGGCCCAGCAGCCTCCGCGTCGGGCGCCGGCTCGTCGCTCTGGTCGTCGGACGCGGCCGGCGTGTCAGCCGGCTCCTCGCCCGGGCCCTGTCCGTCGCCCGACTCCTCGGCGACGGTGGTCTCGGTTGCTTCCGGCGCTGCGGCGGCCAGTGGCTCTTGCCCCTCGTCGTCGGCGATGACCGGGGCGCCGGCCGTCACCGCGGCGGCGTCGTCGGCCGTCGCCGGCGCCGGTGCGGCCTCGACGGCCGCCTGCTCCACGGCGCCGGCGTCGGCGCCTTCGGCGTCTGGGGCCTCGGCGGTCTCGTCCGTCGCACCGACCGCTGCATCGCCGGTGCCGGGCTCATCGGCGGCCGGCTGTGCCGGCGCCGGCGCGTCGGCGGTCGGTTCGTCTGCGGCGGGTTCAGGCTCCGGCTCGGGAGCCGGCGCTGGTTCGCCCTCCGAGTCGTCGTCGTCGCCGGACTCGGATTCGGCGGGCAGCTGCGCGGCGGGTGGGGCTGCGGGCCGCTGGTCCCGTGCCGCCTGGGCGCCCATCGCCTCGCGGATCGTGGAGGTCTGCTCGGACGGGGCGAGCTCGCGCAGCGTCTGCTCGATGGTCCGCCCGACCCCGCGCAGCTGCACCGACATCGCCGCGCGGGCCTGCTCCAGCTCGCTGACGACGCGCTCGATGTGCTCACGCCGCCGCTCGCCCTCGGCGATCAGCTTCGCGGCCTGCTGGCGTGCCGCTTGCAGGTCGCGGTCCGCCTCTTGGCGGGCCTTGCGCTGAATCTGCTGTCCGGCTTCCTGGGCGGCCTCGAGGATGCGCTGCGTCTCCTTGCCGATCTCGGCGAACATCGCCGACGGCTCGACCGTCCCGGTCTGCTGGGCGGCGGGTGCCGGCTCCGCCGCGGCAGCCGCAGTGGGCTGCTGGGCCTTCAGCCGGTCCAACCGTTGCTGCAGCTGCGTAGCCTTGGCCTCGGTCTGCGCCAGCTGCTCTGCGACCCGGCCTAGGAAGGCGTGGACCTCGTCGCGGTCGTACCCCCGCAACGACACCAAGAACTCGCGCGACTGGATTTCCTCGGGCGTGAGCAAAGCGCTTCCCTCCGGGACCGCGTTCGATGGGCCGGCGTAGTCTACGCACGCAGTCCAGCGGGCCCCGGAGGTGTCAGCCGCCGGTCCCGCCGACGGGATCGGGCACCGGCTGCCGCTTCATGGGGTCTTCCGGTGGCGGGGGCGTTCCGACCGCCTTCACCACCTCGTTGACGACCTGCTCCACGGGTGACGCGTCCCCGTCGCCGCCACCGCCACCGGAAGACCC
>Ga0247713_1001680_pt1 | contig 10719 bp, 9 predicted proteins | sample 21E_NmetaG_FD_189936 | JGI IMG/M metagenome (GOLD analysis project Ga0247713, IMG submission 189936) | Soil microbial communities from hillslope of Landscape Evolution Observatory, University of Arizona, Oracle, AZ, United States - 2-1-E_N | ecosystem: Engineered > Artificial ecosystem > Mesocosm... | reverse complement strand
GATCTCGCTGCGGATCCCGCGCTCCCGCCGCTCGGTCTCACGGACCATCCGCCGAGCCTCCTCGAGGCGCTTGACCACGTCGTCGTAGTCGGAGCGGGTGGGAGACCTCCCGGTCTGCGCCCCCGTGGGCGCGGACACCAGCACCGACGAGAACACCGCGAGGAGGGCGGCGAGGGCGTACCGGGGCCAGCGTCGGGTGACGGTCACTTCAGCAACTCTCCGCACTCAAGAGAACAGCAGGCATCCTACCTTGCGGCCGGTCGCCGGGCAAGGACCCGCCTATGGTCCCCTGGACCGATGGACCAGGCACACCGGGTCGCCGCCGCCCTCCCCCGCGAGGTGGGCGCCGTCCTCCTCTCCTCGGGCCGGTCCACCATCCTGGCCGCGGCTCCCGAGGAGGTCGTGGAGGCCTCGGGTCCGGACGCGCTCAAGGCGCTGGTCGGGCTCGCGCCGGGGTGGTGGGCGGGTTTCCTCTCCTACGACCTGGGCCGCGCCACCGAGCCCTTCCCGACCCTCAACCCCCCGGACCCGATCCTTCCGGACCTCCTGCTCGCCCGTTTCGGTGCCCGTCTGGAGATGCGGCCCGGACACGGCCCCTCCCCGGCCGGAGGGGGGGCCGGCCTGGCCATCCTCAGGGACGCGCTGTCCTCCGCGGTCGCACCCGGCGCACACCGGCCGCTCACCGGGTGGGAGACCAGCATGACCCGAGAGGCCTGGGAGGCCGCGGTCCGGACGATCCACGACCACCTGAGGGCGGGCGACTGCTACCAGGTGAACCTGACCCGACGCCTGACCTGCCCGATGACGACCGACGGGGTCGCGCTCTCCGCCGCCCTGGCCCGGGCCAACCCGGCCCCGCACGCCGCGTGGGTGCGTCTCGGCGAGGTCGAGGTCGTGTCCGCGTCACCCGAGAGCTACCTACGCGGGGACGGGTCCACCATCGAGACCCGTCCGATCAAAGGGACCGCCGCCGACCCGGAGCTGCTCGCCCGGAGCCTGAAGGACAGGGCCGAGAACGTGATGATCGTCGACCTGGCCCGCAACGACCTGGGGCGCGTGTGCGTCCCGGGGACCGTCACCGTCCCTTCTCTCATGCAGGTGGAGGCCCATCCCGGGCTGTACCACCTGGTCAGCACCGTGCGGGGGCGGCTGCGTGACGGCGCGACGGTCGCCGAGATCGTCCGGGCCACCTTCCCGCCCGCATCGGTGACGGGGTGCCCGAAGCCGGCGGTCCTCTCGATCATCGAGCAGCTAGAGCCGGTCCGCCGCGGGGTCTACTGCGGCGCGGTGGGGTGGATCGACACGCGGACGCGGGCGATGGACCTCAACGTCGCCATCCGCACGTTCACGATGGCCGGGGGCGTCACGTCCTTCGGGGTGGGCGGCGGGATAGTGGCCGACTCCGACCCGGGGGAGGAATGGGCCGAGACCGAGCTGAAGGCCGGCCGTCTGCTCGCCGTGGCGGCGGGTCAGACGTCCAGGTAGCGGCGCAGGGCCACGCTAGACCCGACCGCCCCGATCAGGGAGCCGAGCAGGACGAGCCACAGGATGTGCCGAGCGTCCGCGACCTGCAGGAACGGGGTAGGGATGAACGGAGGCAGGAACTGCTTGATCGCGTACTTCGCCGCGCTCAGGATGCCCAGCGCCACCCCGGCTCCCACGACGCCCACCGCGATGCCCTCGAGCACGAACGGGACGCGCACGAACCAGTTCGTGGCCCCCACGAGCTTCATGATCTCGATCTCCTTGCGGCGCGCGAAGATCGCCATCTGGATCGTGTTGGAGATGAGCAGCACGGCGGCGACGAGCAGGACGGCGATCATCGCGCCCGAGAAGGTCCGGAGCATCCCGGTCACCCGGACGATCCTCCCGACCGCCTCCCGGTGGTCCTCGATGTCGTCGATCCGCGGGTTGCCCTGAAGCCGCGACTTCACCATGTCGACCCGCTCCGGGTCCCGCATGTGCACGCGGAACGAAGCCGGGAGGTCGTCCTCGGAGACGCTCTCCCACATGACCGGCTTGTCCCGGAAGATCTCCTTGTACTCCTCGTAGGCGTCCGCCTTCGAGACGAAGGTGGTTCCGCGGACGACCTCGAGATCCTCGATCTGCCGCTGGATCTCCGTCTGCTGCTCGGCGGTGATGTCGTCCACGAGGAAGACGGAGACCTCGACGCCTTCCTCGATGTGGAAGGTGAAGCCTCGCACGAGGTCGCCGAGCGTGAGGACGCCTCCGAGCAGGAGCAGGGAGACGGCGGCCGTCAGCGACGCCGCCACCGTCATGAGCAGGTTGCGCCGCAGGTTCGCGGCGGACTCGCGCAGGAAGTACCTGACCTTCAGCGCCACTCAGCCTCCGACCGGTCCGTAGACGCCGCGGTGCTGGTCGCGGACCAGGTGGCCGTGCTCGAGCTCGATCACGCGCCTACGCATCGTGTCGACGATCGCGTGGTCGTGGGTGGCGATGACGACCGTGGTCCCTCCCGTCCGGTTGATCCGGTCGAGGAGACGCACGATCTCGAGCGAGGTGGCGGGGTCGAGGTTCCCGGTGGGCTCGTCACAGAGCAGGAGCTGGGGCTGGTTCACGAAGGCCCGGGCGATCGAGACCCGCTGCTGCTCGCCTCCCGAGAGCTGGTGGGGGAAGCGGTCGAGCTTGTTCGCCAGGCCGACGACCTCGAGCGCGGGTGGTACGAGCTTCTCTATGAGGGGACGCTTGCGGCCCGTCACCTCCAGCGCGAACGCGACGTTCTCGAAGACGGTCTTGTTCGGCAGGAGCTTGTAGTCCTGGAAGACGACCCCCATGCGTCGGCGCAGGTAGGGCACCTTGTAACGCGAGATCTTGTTCAGGTCGAAGCCGCAGACCCGGACCTCGCCCTCCGAGGCGTCCTCGTCGCGCATCATGATCTTGGTGAGCGTCGACTTCCCCGACCCAGAGGGGCCGACCAGGAAGACGAACTCGCCCTTCTCGATGCGCAACGTGATCCCGTCGAGGGCGACCACGTTCCCTTGGTACACCTTGCGCAGGTTAACGGTCTCGATCATGTCGATGATCTCTCCGCGGGCCCGGTACGGGCGGGACGATCAACCGTAGCATCGGGTCGGGGGTGTAGCAACGACCTTAGAGACCCTGTCCCGAGAGCTGCATCTCGGCCGGAGACTGCAGGAAGGAAGCCACCTGCTCCGCGACCCGGAGCCCGGACAGGCCGAACCGGTCGTAGAGCTCGTCGGGATCGCCGGACTCGCCGAACCCCCGGACCCCGATCCGCAGGACCGGCGTGGGAGCGCGCTCGGACAGGCACTCGCAGACGGCCCCGCCGAGCCCGCCCGCCACGACGTGATCCTCGACCGTGACCACGCGACCGCACGAGCGGGCCAGCTCCTCGACCAGGTCGTCGTCGAGGGGCTGGATCGTGTGGATGTTCGCCACGGCCGCGGAGATCCCGTGGTCGGCCAACAGGTCCGCCGCCTTCAGGGCCTCGGCGACGGAGGGTCCGGACGCGATGATGGCCACGTCGGACCCCTCCCGGAGCCGGACTCCCTTCCCGAACTCGAACCGGTAGTCGTCGTCGTAGAGCGCGGGCAGCTTCTGGCGGGTGAGGCGGATGTAGGCCGGTCCCACGTGCTGGGTGAGGTACTCGACGGCCCGCTCGGTCTCGATCCCCGAGGCAGGCTGGACGACGGCCATGTTGGGCAGCGTCCGCATGAGGGCGACGTCCTCCAGGCCCATCTGGGAGTGCCCGTCCGGACCGATGCCCACACCCACGTGGGTGCCTACGATCCTCACGTTGGAGCGGTTGTAGGCCACGGACATCCGGATGGTGTCGAACCGTCCGGTCACGAAGCAGGCGAACGAGGCGCAGAAGGGGATCTTCCCCGCCATCGCGAGCCCGGCCGCGATCCCCACCATGTTCTGCTCGGCGATCCCCACCTGGAAGTAGCGGTCGGGGAACCGCTCCGCGAAGAGATGGGTGAAGACGCTCGTGGCCACGTCCCCGTCGAGGGCGACGACCCGCGGGTCTGACTCCCCCACCCGAACCAGCGCCTCCCCGAAGGCCTCCCTAGTTGCGCGGTCCTTGCTCATGCGCTCTTGATCTCCTCGATAGCCATCTTCGCCTGGTCGGAGTTCGCCGGTTTGCCGTGGAACGCCAGGTCGTCCTCCATGAACGACACGCCCTTCCCCTTCACGGTGCGGGCGACGATCGCCGTCGGGCGACCACGCGTGGACGACGCCTCGTCGAGCGCGGCGAGCACCGCTCCCAGGTCGTGGCCGTCCACGTCGATCACGTGCCACCCGAACGCTTCCCACTTCGGGACGATCGGCTCGAGCGTGGGGAGGATCTCCCGGACCGAGCTCGTCTGCTGGATCCGGTTGCTGTCCACGATGGCGACCAGGTTGTCCAGCTCGAACCGGGGGGCGGACATCGCCGCCTCCCAGACCTGTCCCTCCTGGATCTCCCCGTCGCCCATGAGGCAGTAGGTGCGCCAGGAGGCTCCATCGGTCTTCGCGGCGAGCGCGAGGCCGATCGCGATGGACAGCCCCTGTCCGAGCGACCCGGTCGCGGCTTCGACGAAGGGGAGGCGCACCGGATCGGGGTGTCCCTGCAGACGGGAGCCGGTCCGTCGGAGCGTCGAGAGCTCCTCCTCGGGGATAGCGCCTGCCTCCGCGTAAGCGGCGTAGAGCACGGGCACCCCGTGCCCCTTCGACAGGATGAACCGGTCCCGGTCGGGCCACCCGGCGTCCCGTGGGTTCCAGCGGAGACGGGAGAAGTGCAGGGCGGTCACGATCTCGACGCAGGACAGCGCCGTGGTCGGATGGCCGCTGCCGGCCTCCGTGGTCATCTCTACGATCCTGGTCCGCAGACGGCGCGCTATCTCGCGGAGCTCATGGGTCTCGGTCACGCTCTACACCAACCTCCCGTCGATCGTCTCCACCCGCGCTCCGCGGGACTCCCAGTCGGCAACCACGAGGCGCCACCCGGCCAGCTCCTCGGCCACCTCGCGCACGACATCCTCACCGCTGCCGGTGACAAGGCAGACGAGCGAGGGTCCGGCTCCGGACACGCACGCAGCCACGCCGGCCTCCCGCAGCCTCTGGAGCAGGCGTGCCGTCTCCGGCATCAGCGGCGCCCGGGCGTCCTGATGGAGCCGGTCCTGCGTGCAGGTGAGCAGCTCCCGGGGGTCGGCGGAGGTTCGGCCCGTCAGGAGGGCGACGAGCCCCGCCGTCCAGGCCACGTTCGAGACCGCGTCGGGCCTCGCCACCTGCTGGGGCAGCACGCTCCTCGCCTGCTCCGTACCGAGCTCGTGCTCCTCGGGGACGAGCAGGACCGGGCGGATGTGGCGGGCGGGGTCCATCCGGATGACGCTCGTTCCCCCACCGGACGGAGCGGCCACGACCAGCCCCCCGTACAGGCACGCGGCCAGGTTGTCGGGGTGCGGCTCGAGGGAGCAGGCGGCCGCGAGCATCTCCTCCGGTTCGGGCTTCCGGCCGCTGAGCGCGGTCCCGAGGACGACCCCCGCGGCGATCGCGGCTGCGGACGACCCCAGCCCCCGGCCCATCGGTATATGGTTCCGCACGCGCAGGTGCAGGGGCGGCAGCGGACCATGGACGACCTCCGCCGCCCGCACGAGCAGGTTGGACCCGTCCGTCGGTATGGCCTGCGCTCCCTCCCCGATGACGTCGATGCGGGCCTCGTCCGCCTCGTCGTCCGCGATCACCGACAGGTCGAGGGTCAGGGCCGCCGCGACGCAGTCGAACCCGGGGCCGAGGTTCGCGGTCGAGGCGGGAGCGGTGACGAGGTACCTCATCTACCAGCCCAGCAGACCGGCGACGGTCTCGACGTCGGCGGGGACGCTCTTGGGCGCCGGAGCCTCGGCCAGGGCGCGGTCGGGGTCCTTCAGGCCGTGCCCGGTCAGGATCAGGACCGCCCTCCTCCCACGCTCTAGGCGCCCCTCGTCGAGGAGCCGGAGGAACCCGGCCAGCGCGGCGGCGGACGCGGGCTCGCAGAACACGCCCTCCTCGGACGCGAGCACGTGGTAGGCCTCCAGGATCTCGGCGTCCGAGACGGCCAGGAAGTCCCCGCCCGACTCGTCACGCGCGCTCACCGCCCCGTCCCAGGACTGGGGGTTGCCGATGCGGATCGCCGACGCCAGCGTCGTCGGTGTGGCCACCGGCTCCCCTCGCACGAGCGGCGCCGCGCCCTGGGCCTGGATGCCGAACATGACCGGGCAGCCGCGACCGTACTCGCGGTACCCCCGCCAGTGCGCGGTGATGTTGCCCGCGTTGCCGACCGGCATGACCTGGTAGTCGGGGGCTCCCCCCAGCTCGTCGACCACCTCGAAGGCACAGGTCTTCTGGCCCTCGATCCGGTAGGGGTTGACCGAGTTGACGAAGGTCACCGGGTATCGCTCCGACAGCTCCTTCGAGACGACGAAGGCGCCGTCGAACCCGGCCTCGATCTCGAGGACGTCCGCACCGTGCATGAGCGCCTGGGCCAGCTTGCCGAGGGCGATCCCGCCATGGGGGACGAAGACGATGCAGCGCAGCCCGGCCCGGGCCGCGTACGCCGCGGCGGACGCGGAGGTGTTGCCGGTCGACGCGCAGCACACCGCCTTCGCGCCCTCTTCGAGAGCCTTCGAGATGGCCAGCGTCATCCCCCGGTCCTTGAAGGACCCGGTGGGGTTCGAGCCCTCGAACTTGAGCCAGACGTCCAGGCCGGACCGGCCGGACAGCGCGTCGGCCCGCACGAGCGGGGTGCCCCCCTCCTCGAGGGTGACCACCGGCGTGGCTCCGGTGACGGGGAGGCGATCGCGGTACTCGTTGATCACCCCGCGCCACAGGGGCACTAGATCTCCTCGCCCTCGACGCGCAGTACCGACATCACCTTCAACACCTCGGGGAGCTGCTCGAGACCCCGGATGGTGGCCTGCAGGGCCGCCTCCCTGGCCCGGTGGGAGACCAGCACCAGCTGCGCCTCCGTCCCGGTCCCCTCCTGCCAGACGGACCCGATCGAGACCCCGTTCTCGCCGAAGGTCGCCGCGACCCGGGCGAGCGCTCCGGGGCGATCCTCGACCGAGAGCAGCACGTAGTACTGGGAGTGCATCTCGTCGATGGGGCGGATGCGTCTGGTCTCGTAGCACGTGCAGCCGAGACCCCGTCCCGACTCGACGAGATGACGTGCGGCCGCCACGACGTCGCCGACCACGGCGGACCCGGTCGGGTCTCCGCCCGCCCCCCGGCCGTAGAACATCAGGTCCCCAACCGACTCCCCCTCCACGAAGACCGCGTTGAAGGAGTCGCGCACGGACGCGAGCGGGTGCGTGGCCGGGATCATCGCCGGGTGCACCCGGACCGCGATCTCCCCGTCCGCCTCCTCGGCTATCGCCAAGAGCTTCACGACGTAGCCGAGCCGCCGGGCGTTCGCGATGTCCTGATGGGTTATGTGCGAGATCCCCTCCCGGTACACGTCGCCCTGGACGACGCGGGCCCGGAACGCGATCGACGCCAGGATGGCGGTCTTGGACGCGGCGTCGAACCCCTCGATGTCGGCCGTCGGGTCCTCCTCGGCGTACCCGAGCGCCTCCGCCTCGGCGAGCGCCTCGGCGAACTCGAGGTCCGCCTCCGACATGCGGGTGAGGATGTAGTTGGTCGTGCCGTTGACGATCCCCATCAGCCGCCTGATCCGCTCCCCGGCCAGCGACTCCTTGATGGGCCGGACCAGGGGGATCCCCCCTCCGACCGCCGCCTCGTAGTAGAGGTCGACCCCGCGCTCGTCGGCCGCCTCGAACAGCTCGGCTCCCAGCGTGGACATGAGCTCCTTGTTGGCGCTGACCACGGGCTTCGCGGCCTTCAGGGCGGACAGGATCGCCGTCCGGGCGGGCTCGATGCCGCCCATGACCTCCACGACGAGGTCCACGTCGGGATCGTCCACGACCTCCTGCGGGTCGTGGGTGAAGATCTCCTTGGGGAGGTCGACGTCGCGCTGCTTCGCGATGTTGCGCACCGCGACCCGCCGGATCTCCACGGGCGCGCCGACGGCGCGCGCGATCTCCTCCCGGTGCGTGAGCAGATGCCGGGCCGCACCCGACCCGACGATCCCACACCCCAGCAGCCCGATCCCCAGCGTTCTCTCGCCCATGCGCCGGTTAGCCTACCGTTCCAGCCGGACCAGGTCGTCCCAGGTCTCCCGGCGGGCCAGGACCCGCACGGCACCGTCACGCACGGCCACGACGCCCGGGCGCGGGAGCCGGTTGTAGTTGGAGGACATCGCGTAGCAGTAGGCTCCCGTGGCGGCGACCGCCACGAGCTCGCCCGGCTGGACGTCCGGAAGGCGGGCGTCCTTCGAGAGCAGGTCCCCCGACTCGCACAGCTTCCCGGCGATCGCGTAGGTCCGGTCGTGGGGGGCCTGCGGGCGCGTCGCGGACAAAAAGGTGTAGGGCGCCCCGTACAGAGCCGGACGGATGTTATCCGACATCCCTCCGTCGACGGCCAGGTAGGTGCGGATGCCCGGCACCTCCTTGATCGTCCCGGCCCTGTACAGGGTGACCATGGAGGGACCGACGACCGAGCGTCCGGGCTCCACCTTCACGACCGGCACGGGCGTGTCGTGCTCCCGGGCCGCCGCCTCGACCGCGCCCAGGACCGACTTGGCCAGCTCCGAGACCGCCGAGGGCTCGTCCGAGGGGAGGTAGGCGATGCCCAGACCTCCGCCGAGGTCGAGTTCTGGGAGCTCGAGTCCGGTGGCCCGCCGCATCTCGGCGAGGAAGGCAACCAGGACACGGGCCGCCTCCTCGAACGGGAACAGGTCGAAGACCTGGCTCCCGATGTGGCAGTGGATCCCCTCCAGCTCGACGTGCGGGGCTCGAGCGGCCAGATCGATCGCCCGGCGGGCCCCCTCGCCGAGCTGCACGCCGAACTTCGTGTCCTCGATCGCGGTCTTGAGGTAGTCGTGCGTATGCGCCTCGATGCCGGGGGCTATCCGCAGCAGGGCCCCCACCGCCACCTCCCTGGAGGCGGCGATCCTCTCGAGCTGCTCCAGCTCGTGCACCGAGTCGATCACGACCCGGTAGACCGCGGAGTCGACCGCGAGCTCCAGCTCCTCGTCCGACTTGTTGTTGCCGTGCAGCACGATGCGCCTGGGGTCGAACCCGCCCTGCAGCGCCGTGTACAGCTCGCCGCCGGAGGCGCAGTCGAGACCCACCCCCTCCTCGGACAGGACCGGGGCCAGCGTCGATGTCAGGAAGGCCTTCGCCGCGTAGTGGACGTTCTCTCCTCCGAACGCGTCGCGGTAGGCGGAGAGGCGGGATCGGAAGTCCTCCTCGTCCATGACGAACAGGGGTGTCCCGTGCGCCCGCACGAGTTCCTCCACGTCGCATCCGCCGATCGTCAACCGTCCGGCCTCGCCGACGTCCGCGGTGGCGGGTAGGACCCTGCGCAGCTCGCTCCAGCCGCTCAAGCCCCCACCTCCTGGAGATCCTCCGGATGACGGTCCATCCGCTCGGGAGCCGATACGCCCAGGAGGGCGAGCGCATTCGCCAGGGTCTGCCTGGCCGCGGTGGCGAGGGCGAGCCGGGCCGCGCGCAGCTGGGCGTCGTCCGTCCGGACGTGGCACTGCGTGTAGAAACCGTGGAACGCACGGGCGAGCTCCTGCGCATAGGTCGTCAGACGGTGTGGGGCCCTCGCCCGCGCGGCTTGGACGACGGTCTCGGGGAAGGTCGCGATGTGGCGCATCAGCTCCACCTCGGCGTCGTGGTGCAACTCCTCCCATCGCACCTCGTCGTCGATCTGGACGCCGTCCTCCGCCGCTCCGCGCAGGATCGAGCAGATCCGGGCGTGCGCGTACTGGACGTAGAAGACGGGGTTCTCGAGCGACTGCTTCTTGACCTCCTCGAGGTCGAAGTACAGGGTGTTGTCCGACGAGGTGCTCAGGAGCGCGTACCGCGCGGCATCGGACCCGACCTCGTCGATCAGCTCGTCCAGGGTGACGAAGGTCCCGGCCCGCTTCCCCATCGAGAGCGGCTCCCCTCCCCTCAGCACGTGCACCCACTGGTAGATCACGACCTCGATCCTGTCCGGGTCGACGCCGAGGGCCTGCATGCCGGCCTTGAGGCTGGGGGCCTGTCCGTGGTGGTCGGCACCTAGCACGACCACCATCCGCGCGTACCCGCGCTTCGCCTTGTCCACGTGGTAGGCGAGGTCGGGCAAGAGGTAGGTGGGCGACCCGTCCGAACGTACGACCGCGCGGTCACGCGAGTCCCCGAACGCGGTCGTCCGGATCCATCTCGCGCCGTCCTGTTCGTAGAGGTGGCCGAGCTCGTCCAGACGGGAGAGGACCGCATCGACCTCGCCGCGCTCGAAGAGGTCGCGCTCCTTGAACCAGACGTCCATATGGACCCCGAACCTCCCCAACGACCTCTCGATCCACCCGATCACGACGGGGTAGGCGAGGTCCCGCATCGTCTCCCCGAGCTCGTAGAGGGGGAGGTCCGCGTACCTGTCGCCCTCGGACGACAGGATCTGTCGGGCCAGGTCGATCACGTAGGCCCCGTGGTACCCGTCCTCCGGCAGGGACGCCTCCCGTCCGAGGAGCTCCAGGTACCGCGCGGCCACCGAGAGCCCGAAGTTCACCATCTGGCTCCCCGCGTCGTTGAAGTAGTACTCCCGCGTAACCCGGTGGCCCTGGAAGTCGAGCAGCCGGGCGATGGAGTCGCCGATAGCCGCGTTGCGGGC
>Ga0247713_1001679_pt1 | contig 10729 bp, 9 predicted proteins | sample 21E_NmetaG_FD_189936 | JGI IMG/M metagenome (GOLD analysis project Ga0247713, IMG submission 189936) | Soil microbial communities from hillslope of Landscape Evolution Observatory, University of Arizona, Oracle, AZ, United States - 2-1-E_N | ecosystem: Engineered > Artificial ecosystem > Mesocosm... | reverse complement strand
GGAGGACGCCCGCGATCGCCGCCGCCGCGCAACCCCGACCGCTTCCGCTCCCAGGGCGTCGAGGGGGACGGCGCGGGCGCGGCGGCGGCGATCGCGGGCGTCCTCCAGCTCGGCGGCATCCTCCTCGGGGTCGCGCTCGCGCTGCGCGCCGGCCGGCGGGGCGACGGCCGCGGCCTGCTGCTCGCGTCCGCGGTCGCGCTGCTCGCGTTCCTCGCCCTCGGGAAGGTCCTGTCGCCGCAGTACCTGCTGTGGATCGCCCCGCTGGCGCCGGCGCTGTACGTGGCCGGCGCGCGCGCCGCCGCCGCGCTGATCGTGACGGCGCTCGTCCTGACGCAGCTGGGCTTCCCGTCGCGCTACTTCGAGCTCGTGCGCGGCGAGCCGCTCGCGCTCACGCTGGTTGCGGCGCGGGACGCGCTGCTGGTCGCCGCGCTGGCGCTGCTGGCGTCCGCGGCCGCTCGAACACGTAGGCGGCCGGGTCGAAGCGGCGCGCCCGCTCGCGGAAGCGGAACGTGAACGTCGGCCACAGCGTGGTGTTGCGGCCGTGGCGGTCGATGTACCAGCTCGCGCAGCCGCCGGACACCCAGACCGTCCCCGGCATCATCGATTGCACCTCGTCCACGAAACGCTGCTGCGCCTCCGGCTTGACCTCGATGGCCGCGGCGCCGGCGCGGCGCATCGCCTTCAGCGCGGCGATCACGTGGTGCAGCTGCGACTCGATCATGTAGACGATCGAGTTGTGCCCGAGGCCGGTGTTCGGGCCGGTCAGCAGGAACAGGTTCGGGTAGCCGGCGATCGTGGTCCCGAGGTAGGCGCCCGGGCTGCCGTCCCACTCGTCGGCGAGCCGCCGCCCGCCGCGGCCCGCGATCCGGTGCGCGATCGGGATGTCGGTCACCTGGAAGCCGGTGCCCATGATGATCGTGTCGACCTCGATCTCCTGCCCCGCGCGGGTCACGATCGAGCGCGGCCGCACCTCGGCGATGCCGTCCGTGATCACGTCGACGTTGGGGCGGGTGAGCGCGGGGTAGTAGTCGTTGGAGATCAGGATCCGCTTGCAGCCCATCGCGTAGCCCGGCTTGAGCTTGCGGCGCAGCTGCGGGTCCTTGACCTGGCCGTAGAGGTGCTTGATCCCGGCCGCCTTCATGACCGCCTGCCACAGCCGGTTGCCGCGCAGGCCGGGCACGAGCAGCTCGTGCAGGGCCCAGATCGAGCCGCGCACGAGCTTCTGGGTGGCCGGCAGGCGCCGGTACAGGCGGCGCTCGAAGGGCCGGGTGTCGCGCCCGCCGTGGCGCGTGATCCACGGCGGGGTGCGCTGGAAGACGTGCAGCTGCGCGACCTTCGGTGCGATCTGCGGGACGAACTGGATCGCGGAGGCGCCTGTGCCGATGACGGCGACCCGCTCGCCGGCGAGGTCGTGCCCGTGGTCCCAGCGCGCCGAGTGGAAGGCGGTGCCCTCGAAGGACTCGATGCCGGGGACGTCCGGCAGCTTCGGCTCGGCCAGGCCGCCCGGCCCGAGGATCAGCGTCTGCGCCTCCAGGTCGCCCTGGCTGGTCTGGATCCGCCAGCGCTGCGCGTCGTCGTCCCACGCCGCGTCGAGCATCTCGGTGTGGAAGCGGACGTGCGGCAGGATCCCGAAGTCGGCCGCGCAGCGCTTGAGGTAGGCCTGGATCTCGAACTGGTGCGAGAACGTGTTCGACCAGTCCGGGTTCGGCGCGAACGAGAACGAGTACAGGTGCGACGGGATGTCACAGCGGCAGCCGGGGTACGTGTTGAAGTGCCACGTGCCGCCGACGTCGCCGGAGCGCTCGAGCACGACGAAGTCGTCGATGCCCTCCTGCTTGAGGCGGATGGCGGCGCCGAGCCCCGAGAAGCCGGTGCCGACGATGACGATGGCGTGCTCGCTCATCCGGCGGCCTCCGTGCGCGGGTCGAAGTCGGGGCGGCGGCCGCGCGCGCGCTGCGCGACGCCGCGGTCGATCCAGCGCCGCGGCAGGCGGCGCAGCAGGGCATAGGCGACGGCGCCCTGGCGGGTGGTGGCGAGGTCGCGCACCGGCGGGCCCAGCGCGGCGCGGGCGATGGCCTCGCCGGCGGCCGCGACCGGCTCCGCCGGCACCGCGCCCTCCAGCGTGATCCCCTTCGCCGCCGGCGCGTCGTGGATCGGGGTGCGGATGTAGCCGGGGTAGACGGTCGTGACCGTGATGCGGTCGCCGTACTCGAGCCGCAGCACGTCCGAGTACGCAACCAGGCCGCGCTTGCTCATGCAGTAGGCGGCGCCCCACGGGATCGCCATGTGCGACAGCCCAGACGCGACGTTGACGACGCGGCCACGCGCGGCCAGCAGGTGCGGGATGGCGGCGGCGGTGACCCGCCAGGGCCCGAGCAGGTTGACGTCGAGCAGGCGCAGCGCGGCCTCGTCGGGCGGCGCGCCGGCGTCCTGCGCGGCGCCGAGCCCCGCGTTGTTGACGAGCACGTCGATGCCGCCGAGCCGGCGCGCGGCCTCGGCGACCGCGGCGTCGACCGCCGCCTGGTCGCGCACGTCGCACTCGATCACGTCATCGCCCGGGCGGACGTCGAGCCCGATCACGCGCGCGCCGCGGGCGCGCAGCGCGGCCGCGGCGCTGGTGCCGATGCCGCCGGCGGCGCCCGTGAGGACGACGCGGACGCCGTCATGAGAAACGGTCATGTTCCCCAACGTAGCAGACATGTGTGTTTCTCACTACCCTTGTCGTGTGAGCCCGAACACGCACCGCGTCCTGCCGCGCGGGCCGCACCACCTCGCGCGCGAGGAGGTGCTGGCGTCGCAGCGCGGCCGCATGCTCGACGCCATGGCGGAGGTGGTCGCCGAGAAGGGCTACGCCGCCGCCACCGTGGCGGACGTGATCGAGCGGGCGCGCGTGTCGCGCAAGACCTTCTACGAGCACTTCCCGGACAAGGAGGCGTGCTTCCTGGCCGCGTTCGACGCGGGCGCGGAGATCCTGCTCGGGACGGTCGAGGCCGCCGACCCGGGCACGGGCGGGCCGCTGGAGCGGGCGCGGGCGCGGGTGCGGGCCTACCTGCAGACGCTGGCCGCCGAGCCGGCGTTCGCGCGCACCCTCATCATCGAGGTGGTCGCCGCCGGGCCGCGGGCGCTCGAGCGCCGGCGCGAGATCTTCGCCGCGTTCGCCGACGCGTCGCGGCGGATCGCGCGCGAGGAGGGCCTGGGCGAGGGCGTCCCGGACGAGGCGTACCTCGGCGCCGTCGGGGCCGCGAACGAGATCGTCGCCGACTGGCTCGCCGACGGGCGGGGCCACGAGCTCGAGCAGCTCGAGGACGCGCTCGTCTACGTCAGCGCCGCGCTGCTCGTCGGCCCCACCTGAGGCGCCGAACGTCCCTCGCACCGTGCCCTGGCACGGACTCCGGGACGTTCGATCAGACGGTGGCGGCGGCGCGGGCGCGCCGGGCCGCCTTCTGGCGGTCGACGGCCTTGAGGTGCACCTTGCGCAGCCGCACGGACTGCGGCGTCACCTCCACGCACTCGTCCTCGCGCAGGAACTCGAGCGCCTGGTCGAGCGACAGGCGCCTGGGCGGCACGAGGCGCACGAGCACGTCCGCGGTCGACGAGCGCACGTTGGTCAGGTGCTTCTCGCGCACGGCGTTGACGTCGAGGTCGTCGGCGCGGGCGTTCTCGCCGACGATCATGCCCTCGTAGACCTCGTCGCCCGGCGCCACGAACAGCGTCCCCCGCTCCTGCAGCTGAAAGCACGAGTAGGAGGAGACGATGCCGGCGCGGTCGGCGACCAGCGCGCCGGACGGGCGGGTGCGCAGCTCGCCGTGCCAGGGCTCGTAGCCCTCGAAGACGTGGTGGACGATGCCGGTGCCGCGCGTCTCGGTGAGGAACTCGGTGCGGAAGCCGACCAGCGAGCGCGCGGGGACGATGTAGTCCATCCGCACCCAGCCCGTGCCGTGGTTGACCATCTGCTCCATGCGCCCCTTGCGCAGCGCGAGCATCTGGGTGACGACGCCGACGTACTCCTCGGGCACGTCGATCGCCATCGCCTCCATCGGCTCGTGCAGCTTGCCGTCGATCTCGCGCGTGACCACCTGCGGCTGGCCCACCGTCAGCTCGAAGCCCTCGCGGCGCATCAGCTCGACGAGCACCGCGAGCTGCAGCTCGCCGCGGCCCTGCACCTCCCAGACCTCGGGGCGCTCGGTGTCGACCACACGCAGGGAGACGTTGCCGACCAGCTCGGCGTCGAGGCGGTTCTTGACCTGCCGCGCGGTCAGCTTGTCGCCTTCGCGGCCCGACATCGGCGAGGTGTTGATGCCGATGGTCACCGACAGCGACGGCTCGTCGACGTGGATGACCGGAAGCTGCCGCGGGTCGGCGGGATCGGCCAGCGTCTCGCCGATCGTGACGTCCGGCAGGCCGGCCAGCGCGACGATCTCGCCCGGCCCCGCCTCGTCGGTGGCGACCCGGTCGAGCGCGTCCGTGACGTAGAGCTCGGAGACCTTCGCCCGCTCGATCGTCTCGCCGTCGGCGCGGCACCACGCGATGTCCTGGCCCTTGCGGATCGTGCCGTGGCGGACGCGGCAGATCGCCAGGCGGCCGAGGTACGGCGAGGCGTCGAGGTTCGTCACGTAGGCCTGCAGCGGGTGCTCGGGATCGTGCTCGGGCGCAGGGACGTGCTTCACGAGCAGGTCGAGCAGCGGCTTGAGGTCGGAGCCCTCCTGGCCCTGCTCGAGCGACGCCCAGCCCGCCTTGGCGTTGGTGAAGACGATCGGGAAGGAGAGCTGGTCCTCGGCGGCGTCGAGGTCGAGGAACAGCTCCTCGACGTCGTGGACGACCTCGTCGATGCGCGCGTCCGGCCGGTCGACCTTGTTGACGACGAGGATGACCGGCAGGCGCGCCTCGAGCGCCTTGCGCAGGACGAAGCGCGTCTGCGGCAGCGGTCCCTCGGAGGCGTCGACGAGCAGCAGCACGCCGTCGACCATCGTCAGCGCCCGCTCGACCTCGCCGCCGAAGTCGGCGTGGCCCGGCGTGTCGACGATGTTGAGCTTCACGTCGCCGTAGCGGACCGCCGTGTTCTTGGCGAGGATCGTGATGCCCTTCTCGCGCTCGAGGTCCATCGAGTCCATGACGCGCTCGTTGACGTCCTGGTTCTCGCGGAACGCGCCGTTCTGCCACAGCATGGCGTCGACCAGCGTCGTCTTGCCATGGTCGACGTGGGCGACGATGGCGACGTTGCGGATGTCCTCGCGGCGCTCGGCAGGCATGGCCGATTCAGGCTAGGGGCTCTAGTCTTCGCAGCCCGTGCGGCTGCTCACCCACGTCCTCGCCCAGCTGGCCACCGGCGCGGTCGTGCTGTACGTGTTCTTCAGCGCGCTCGCGCAGGTCTCACCGCTCGAGGCCGCTGCGGCCACCGGCGTCGTGGTGGTGCTCGCCGCCCTCGTGCTCCTGCGCAACCTGCGCCTGGAGTACGAGCTCCGCAGCCGGGCGGGCGACCCGCAGCTGCGCCTGGCCTTCAATCGCCAGCGCGAGCGGCGCGGCTTCTAACGGCCGGCCGAGCAGCGCGTCGAGCAGCGCGAAGCCGCCGTCGACGTCGCCGCGCGCGATCGCCTCCCGCGCGGCCCACTCGCCCGCACCGCCGTCGAGGTCGAGCGCCGCGCCGGCGCCGATCAGCAGGAACAGCCGCGCGCGCACGCGCGGGCCGGCGCGGCGCGAGCCGGACGCGTAGGCCAGGCAGAGGTCACGGCGGCGGCGGCGGTCGTGCCGGCGGCCGCGAGTCCCGACGATCGCCGCGGCGTACGGGCGCAGCTCCTGCCGGCGCCGGTGGTCGAGCCGGTCGTTGAACGCGCGCAGGAACGCGCCGATGACCGGGTCGACGCAGCGCGGGCGGTCGCTGAACGGCTCGTGCGCGAGCATCGAGGCGAGCTCCATCACGCAGGCGCCGCCCGCGGGCGACGGGTGGCGCCCCCGCGTCAGCCGCACGGTCTGGTGACTCGCTCCGGCCATCTCGGTACCCCGACGCGAACCGTAGCGCGCCGCACGAGCGGCGGACAGGGTGATCGCTGCCGGCCGCCGCTGCGTAGCCATGGCGATGCGCACGTCCCGCCTCGCCGGCCCCACCTTCGTCGCCGCGGGGCTGCTGCACTTCCTGCGGCCGCGGACCTACGAGGCGATCATGCCGCCGTACCTGCCGGCGCACCGCGAGCTGGTGTACGCGAGCGGAGTCGCGGAGATCGCCGGCGGCGTCGCGCTGCTGTCGGCGGACCCGCGCGTGCGCCGCGGCGGCGCGTGGTGGCTCGTGGCGACGCTGGCGGCCGTCTTCCCCGCCAACGTCCACATGGCGCTGCATCCCGAGCGGTACCCGCGGATCCGGCCGGCGCTCCTGTACGCCCGGCTGCCGCTCCAGGCCGGTCTGGCGGCGTGGGTGCTGCGCGCCGGCGGGATCAGGCGTCGCTGATCGCGACGCGGCCGCCGTCGCGCACGTGCAGCGTCCGCTCGCCGCGCAGCAGCGCGAGCAGCTCGTCGCCGACCAGCTCGCGCCGCCAGCCCTGCAGCGTCCGCACCGCCGGCGGCTCCAGGCCGCGCCGGACCGACACCACAACGGGCGACAGGTCGGCGCGGGCGGCGATCAGCTCGTAGGCGAGGCCGGCCTCGAGGGCGCGGGCGCGCACGAGCGACTCGGCCAGCGCTATCACCGGCCCGTCGCCGGAGTCCGTGCTCAGCCGCTCCTCGGCGTCGAGCTTGATCGGCGGCGCCTGGCGGCCGCGCTCGATCGCCTCGACGATCTCGCGCCCGCGGCGGCGCACGACGTCCGGCGTCACGCCGCGGATGCTGCCGAGCGTGCGCTCGTCGCTCGGCTGGCGCTTGGCCAGCTCGACCACGGACGGGTCGCGCAGGATCGCGCCGACCGGCCGGTCCTCGCGCTCGGCGGTGCGCTCGCGCCAGGCCGCCAGCTCGCGCGCCACCGCCCGCTCGCGCGGGTCGAGCCCGGTCGCCCGGGGCAGCCGCCGCCACACCTCGTCCGGGTCGCGCTCGTCGGTCGCCTCGGCGATCGGCCGGCACTCCTCGCGCGCCCACTCCAGCCGCCCCTTCTCGCGCAGGCGCGCCTGGATCTCGTCCGAGAGCGCGAACAGGTGCTCCACGTCCTCGGCCGCGTACTTGAGCTGCTCGGCGGTGAGCGGGCGCACGTCCCAGCGGGTGAAGCTGGCCGATTTCTTCAGCCGGATGCGCAGCACGTCGTGCAGCAGCCCCAGGTAGCCCGCCTGCGCGGAGAAGCCCGCGAAGCCGGCGGCGACCTGCGTGTCGAAGACGTGCGTGACGTCGGTCTGCCATTGGCGGCGCAGCAGCGCGACGTCCTGGCGGCCGGCGTGCAGGATGACCTCGATCTGCGGGTCGGCCAGCACCTCGGCCAGCGGCTCGGGTTCGAAGCCGCCGCCGGCCAGCGGGTCGAGGATCGCCACCTCGTCCTCGACCGCCACCTGCACCAGGCACAGCAGCGGCCGGTACCGGCCCTCCGGCATGAACTCGGTGTCGATGCCGATGCGCCCGGCGGCGCGGGCGCGCGCGGCGAGGGAGGCGGGGTCCGGCGCGGGCATGGCGCCGGACCCTATCCGGGGGACCGGGTGTACGGTGTCGCTCGTGGCGCAGCAGCACATGGACCGCCTGTCGTCGGTGGACGCCGGGTTCCTCGCGCAGGAGGGGCCGACGGCGCACATGCACATCGGCGCGATCATCCTGCTCGAGGGCCCGCCGCCGGCCGCGGACGACTTCCTCGCCCACGTGCGCTCGCGCCTGCACCTGGTGCCGCGCTACCGGCAGAAGCTGGCGTTCCCGCCGTTCGAGACCGGCCTGCCGCTGTGGGTCGACGACCCGACGTTCAACCTCGAGTACCACGTCCGCCACAGCGCCCTGCCCTCGCCGGGTGACGAGACGACGCTGCTGCGGCTCGCGGCGCGGATCTTCTCGCAGCGGCTCGACCGCTCGAAGCCGCTGTGGGAGCTGTGGCTGATCGAGGGGCTCGCCGACGGCGGCTTCGCCCTGATCTCGAAGAGCCACCACGCGCTGGTCGACGGCGTCTCGGGCGTCGACCTCGGGACCGTGCTGTTCGACCTCGCCCCGGAGGGAACGGAGCTGCCGCCGCCCGAGCCGTGGGTGCCGAAGCCCGAGCCGACGCGCGCGCAGCTGGCCGCCCGCGGCGTCCACGGCGCCGTCCGGCGCGCGGCGGAGCTCGCGGCGGGGGCCGCGACGCACGCGACGCGCCCGCAGGAGCTGCTCGGGCGCGCGCGCGAGGTGGCGGAGGGGCTCGGCGAGGTCGCGCTGACCGCGCTCAACGCCCCGCCGGCGACGCCGATCAACGACCCGCCGGGGCCGCACCGGCGGATCGCCGTCGTGCGCGCGGAGCTCGACGAGTTCAAGCAGATCAAGGCGGCCCTGGGCGGCACCGTCAACGACGTCGTGCTGGCCGCGGTGGCCGGCGGCCTGGCGCACTTCCTGCGCTCGCGCGACGTCGAGACGGAGGGCCTCGAGCTGCGCGCGTGCGTGCCGGTGTCCGTCCGGACGGCCGAGCAGCAGGGGGCGCTCGGCAACGCGATCACGATCATGATGGCGCCGCTGCCGGTGGGGGTCGCCGACCCGCTGGCGCGCCTGCAGCGCGTGCGCGAGGTGATGGACGGCCTCAAGGAGTCCAAGCAGGCGCTGGGCGCCGAGGCGATCGCGAACCTCCAGGACTTCGCGCCGCCGACCGTCTTCGCGCAGGCATCGCGGCTGAACTTCAGCTCGCGCATGTACAACCTGCTCGTCACCAACGTCCCGGGCCCGCAGTTCCCGCTCTACGTGCTCGGGCGCCGGATGCAGAGCATCTTCCCGGTCCCGTTCCTCGCGGGCTCGCGCTCGCTGGCGATCGCGATCATGTCCTACGACGGCGGGATGAACTTCGGCCTGCTGGGCGACTACGACAGCATGCACGACCTCGACGTCGTGGCGGAGGGGATCGAGGGCGCGCTCGGCGAGCTGCTGCTGATCTCGCGCCGCGCCAAGCGCGTGGAGTCGCGCAAGGCCAGGCGCCGCTCCGCCCCCGCGCGCTGACCCGCGCCGCGAACGTCGCGTCTGCCCCCGTTCTCGGGGGCGTCTAGCGGATGAGGACCGGGGTCCCGACCGGGACGCGCGGGTACAGGTCGATGACGTCGGCCACGCGCATGCGGATGCAGCCGTGCGAGGCGCGCGAGCCGATGGAGTACTCCTGGCCGGTGCCGTGGATGCCGACGCCGTTGACGATCCCCAGCCAGCGCGCCTTGAGCGGGTTGTTGGCGGCGCCGCCGGCGACCTGCTGGCCCGCCATCTCCCCCGCCCACGGCGAGTTCGGCGCGGTCCAGGTCGGGTTGACCTGCTTGTTCTGGATGCGGAACAGCCCGCTCGGGGTCGGGTAGGCGGGCAGCCCGACGGCGATGCCGTAGGACTTCACGAGCCGCAGCCGCTTGAACAGCCGCAGCCGGAACCCGGACTTGTCGACGGTCACGACGGTCGGGTACACGCGCGCCAGGTCCTTGACCTCGATCTTCGGCTCGACGTGGCGCCGGCCCGGCTTGATCAGGCGGTTGAGGCGGGGGTCGGCGAGAGCGGCCTCGATCAGGCGGCGCAGCCGCTTCTCCTGGACGTCGCGGCCCTCGCGCGAGTGCCGGCGGATCATGCGCTTGAGCGTGATCCGCACCGTCGCGTTGCGCGGGGCGATGTGCTCGCGGCGACCGATGCGGTTGGCGAAGTCGCGCACGACCATCCGCCGGAAGGTGACGGCGAGCGCGACGTCGATCGCGTCGGGCGGCGTGCCACCGCCGGCGGGCTCGCTCGGCGGGTTGTCGCGGCCCGCGTAGAAGGCGCGGCGCGCCGTCTTCTTCGCGTCGAAGGCGAAAGCGGTGCGCTTGACGCGCAGCGTGTAGCGGCGGCCGGCGAGCGCGACCACCACCGGCTTCGCGAGCGGCTTGCGCAGCGTCTGCTCGAGCTTGGCCGTCGCCTCGTCGATCGTCAGGTTCGAGAGGTCGACGCCGGCGGCCGAGACACCGGCGGCGATGCGCGCCGGTGCGGGCGTCGGCGTGGCCGTGGGCGTCGGCGTGGGCGTGGGCTCCGGCTCCTGTGCGGCCGCCGGAGCGGCCGCGAGGCAGGCGACCACGAGCGAGAGGGCGGCGGCACGGGCGGAGAGCATCGGCCTGAGGGTAACCGGGCGCCGCGCCGGCGGCTGAAATCTCGCCTTCAGGCGGCGCGGGCGCGTCGGGCGGTGGGGCCCGGGAACGCCAGCACCAGGTCGGCCAGCCGGTCCGGCGCCTCGAGCTGCGGGCAGTGGCCGCACCCCTCGAGGAGCTCGACCCGCGCGTCCGGCAGCGCCGCCTGCAACCGCCGCGCGCCGGAGTGGGAGACCATGCGGTCGCGCGTCCCCCACACGAGCAGCACCGGCCGGCACACGCGGTCGAACTCGAACGCGCCCGCGTGCAGCTCGGGCAGCAGGCGCCGGCCGGACGCCAGCAGCCGCGCGACGTCTCCACGGCCGGCGTGGCGGCGCGCGAACATCGCCACGACCTGCGGGTCGGCCAGCGCCGGGCGCGCGAACGCGAGCCGCCGGTACACCTCGCCGACCGCCCGCTGCAGCACGGGCCGCGGGTACGGGACCGGCAGCGCCAGCAGCGTGCGCACGAGCGGATCGCGCTCGACGAGGTCGAACCAGCGCGGCATGTCGAGGCCGGCGGGGGCGATGGGGATC
>Ga0247713_1001678_pt1 | contig 10732 bp, 8 predicted proteins | sample 21E_NmetaG_FD_189936 | JGI IMG/M metagenome (GOLD analysis project Ga0247713, IMG submission 189936) | Soil microbial communities from hillslope of Landscape Evolution Observatory, University of Arizona, Oracle, AZ, United States - 2-1-E_N | ecosystem: Engineered > Artificial ecosystem > Mesocosm... | reverse complement strand
CCGCCGCTCCCAGAGCGCGGCTAAGCCCGACGGCGGGACGCCAGCTCGCTGGCGTTACCGCGGGAAAGAAAGACCGGTCCGGGGTAATCCCGGGCCGGTTTTTCTTTGGGTTCGAAGCAGCGCGCCCGAGAGGCGCTTGATTGCCGGTCGAAAACCGCTATAGGCGCCATCGCGTCGGCTTGCCGGCGCAACCGTCCGAGACAGCTGGTGGGGCTTGCCCCTTAATTTCCGGCCTAGACGGGGACAGGAATTCTTGCGGGTCCGAAGCGTGCGATGCTGGACCCGGTCGTGCGTTGGGCAAGGCCCGGCGCCAACATGATCCATCCCCTCGGACTTCCGAGTCTCGCGACGGCAATAAGCCGCAGCGGGGCATGTGTTGAACCTCGGCCGGAGCAAGGCTCCGGTCGAAGCTTTGGAGTTGGCATGGATCGTTCGCAAAAAGCCGATCTGGTCGACGAGCTGAAGCGCGTCTTTACCGAGACCAGCGTGGTGGTCGTCACCCGCAACCACGGACTCTCGGTGTCGCAGTCCACGGACCTGCGGCTCAAGATGCGCGACGCCGGCGCCCAGTACAAAGTTGCGAAGAACCGGCTTGCCCTGATTGCGCTCGAGGGTTCGCGCTACAAGCCGATCGGCGACCTGTTGAAGGGGCCGACCGCGCTTGCGACCTCCGGAGACCCCGTCGCGGCCGCCAAGGTCGCGGTGGACTTCGCCAAGACGACCGACAAGTTCGAGATCGTCGGCGGCGCCATGGGGGACACCGTGCTCGACGTGAACGGGATCAAGGCGCTTGCCGAGCTCCCGTCGCTCGACGAGCTGCGCGCGACCCTCGTGGGCCTCATCCAGGCGCCCGCGAGCAAGATCGCCCGCACCATCAACGAGCCCGGCGCTCAGCTTGCCCGGATCTTCCAGGCCTATGCCGCCAAGGAAGCGGCATAGGTTTCTCAAGTCTCAATCAACGCACGACATCGGGGCCACTGCCCCACAAGGAGTATCGAAATGGCTGACATCAACGCGCTGGTCGACCAGCTTTCCGAACTGACGGTCCTCGAGGCGGCGGAGCTCGCCAAGGCCCTCGAAGACAAGTGGGGCGTCTCTGCCGCCGCCGCGGTTGCCGCCGCTCCGGCCGCCGCCGCGGCCGCCGGTCCGGCCGCCGAGGAGAAGACCGAATTCGACGTCATCCTCACCGGCGACGGCGGCAAGAAGATCAACGTGATCAAGGAAGTCCGCGCGATCACCGGCCTTGGCCTCGGCGAGGCGAAGGCGCTGGTCGAGAGCGCTCCCAAGCCGATCAAGGAAGGCATCGGCAAGGACGAGGCCGAGAAGATCAAGAAGCAGATCGAAGAGGCCGGCGGCACGGTTGAACTGAAGTAAGCTACTTCTCCGCTTTCGAGACAAGGGGCGGTCCCAATCGGGCCGCCCCTTTTTTCATGACCTGAGGCCGGGTTATGCGGAGAGCGGAAGTCCGGCGCAGAGCCTGGACTGTCCGCCTGTATCCGCATCGGCCATGTCCAGGTCGCCAGCTTCCTCGCGAGAAAGACCCGCGCGGGGCGGCAGGCCGATCAGGCTGATCACATAGCCGAGAATCGCGCTGCCGCTGTAGCCGACCAGCGGCGTCGGATAATTGCCGAGCGCCGCGGCCAGAATCACAGCGAGCCAGACCGCGCCGAATACCGCATAAGCGGTGCGATCGTGCCGGTCGCGAACCAGCCCGGCGATCGCCGGGACCAGCATCACGACTGCCCCGCCAACGACCGCCGCGCCCGCCAGGGGGTGAACAGCGAAAGACGAGAAGAAGATCTGATCCACAAAGGGCGTCGCGGGAGAGATGTCAGGGCGGACCAGTGTCACCGCGAGCGCCGCCAGCGCAGCGCCCAGCGCGACCCGAGCGTCCCGACCGGGCCTGACCTGCGCCACCGCGGCCATGGCCGCCGCCAACGCGCCCGCCATCGCGCGATCAGGCTGCAGCGCGACGGCCAAGGCCGCCACCAGAATAGCGAGCAGCGACAGCCCGTCTCGCGAACGCGCGAAGACCAAGGCGAGCAGCGGTAGCAGGATCAGGCTGGGCTGCAGCGGCAGGCCGCCAATCGAAATCCAGCGGCTCGCCCCGTCCGCCGACACGCCAAAGAGGCTGGTGAGGAGCAGCACCGCAGCGAGCGCAAGGCCGATGAGACCCCGCGCCGTGCCGCCCAGCCGCGGGCTCCAGGCCAGCGCCACGACGACAAGCAGGCCCAGCGCCAGCGCGCCGCCATTCATCACCAGGTGGCGCGGCGGCGCGCCCGCCGCCGTCAAATAAGCAAAGCCCAGGCCTGTCGCGACGACGGCGCAGACGGCGGCGACGTGCCGCGGGCGATCGAGCAGGCTGTTCGACAATGGCATGTGTGGGTTCTCCGATCCGGCCGGCGCGCTCGCCCCGCGGCCTGCGGGACCGAAAAGGTGGAAACGCATTGCCTCGCGGAGCGCGCAGCCGAGGCAGCCGAGGGCAAAGAGCAGAGCGGAGGCCGGGCGGCCGATCGATGAGGTCTCGGCCTCCATCGCGCGCCCCCAGGCGTGCAGCGGCCCGGGCAGCAGTGCCGCGGCCAGCCGCGCAGCGAACGTCGCCAGCTCGCGCATCATGCGAAATTCCCCGACAGGCCGGCCTTCGGTGCAGCCGCGGCGGGCGGCGGATTATCCCGCGCCAACTGCAGCCCGGCGGCGGTGAGGCGGTACGCATGGCGCGGTGGGCGGCCGGCCTCGGCCGGGGGCTGCCACTCGGCCTGAAGATAGCCTTGTGCCTCTAGGCGAATGAGGAGCGGATAGAGCGTGCCGGACTTGATACCGGCTGAGCGGCAGAGCTCGTAGCCGTGACACCAGCGGTTCACCGCCCCGGCCATGACGGCAAGGACGTTGCGGGCATGAGGTGAAAGCGAACGGTTGCGGCCCATGAGCATTTAAATCTACCTATGTAGACTTAGAGTCAAGCGCGCGATCCTCTTTCGAGGCTTTTTTTTCGCGCGGATGGCGGGCCCTAGTGAGAAGGCGGTCTCCAGCCGAGGGGTTCGCTCATGGCCGCCGCAAAAGCCTATGCCACCCAGTCCGCCGAAACACCGCTCGCGCCTTACAGCTTCGAGCGGTCCTCGATTGGGCCGCCGTTTCCTTGCCCGCGCCAAGCGTGGAACCGCAGCGCCCGCCATGCCTTCATTGCCTGACAGGAAGGGAATGAACGACATCGAGAAGCAAGCCGATTCACGGGCTCGGGGGCCCACCGACATCAGTGCCAAAGGCTGGTGGGAGGTTGCCAAGCAGACATGGGGAGAAGCGGGCGAGGACAATCTCGGGCTGATCGCGTCGGGCATTGCGTTCAACGCCTTCCTCGCGCTGATCCCGCTGCTTACGGCAGTGGTTCTCGGCTACGGCCTGGTCGCTTCGCCGGCAGCGGTCGCGGAGCATATCGCCTATCTCGCGAGCGTGCTTCCCGAAGATGCCGCGGAAATTATCGGCAGCCAGCTTGAGAATATGGTCGAAACCGCCGGGGCGGCGACCGGGCTCGGAATGATGTTGGCGCTGGGCATCGCTCTCTACGGTGCAATCCGCGGCGCAACGGGAATCATCACCGCGCTGAATATCGTCTACGGAGTCGACGAAGGCCGTCCATTCCTCAAGCAGACTGGCGTCGCCCTGGCGATCACTGTCGGCCTGATCGTCCTTTTCTTCATGGCAAGTGCCGCGATCACATTGGTCAACCTGCTGACGGAAATCCTGCCCGATGCGGGCGGGCTGGTCCACCAAGCCCTCGAGTTTGGATTGTGGATAGCCGCAGCGGCGGTCGTCAGCGTCGTCGTCGCGGTCGTTTATGCTTATGCTCCCAACCGGGAAAACCCGCAGTGGCGCTGGCTGACCCCGGGATCGCTGATCGCCACCTCGGTGTGGATCGCCGCGACCCTCGCCTTCTCATTCTACGTCAGCAATTTCGGCAATTATAACGCCACATATGGCGCGCTTGGAGCCGTCATCGTCTTCCTGACCTGGCTTTACCTGTCGGCCTATATTCTCCTGCTCGGAGCCGAGCTGAACCAAGTGCTGTCGCGTCGTGCGGGCAAGCACGAGCAAGTGGGCGAGGAAAAATCGGACTCACCCGCCAGCGGCGAGCAGGAAGATAGTGGCGGCTCCGAAAGCTAGTCCGACAGGTTACTGCCGGTTTTGAACGTTGGCGCCGACCGGAACCGTATCCACCGCCTGGCCGGGCTCGGGCCGATTGGGGTCATTTGGAAGGTTCGGGCGGGCCTGCACCGCCTGATGGTCCCGCAATTCGTTGCGCAGCGCCGCCTCGCCAGCTTTCTCGAGCGCCACCTGCGGGTCGACGCCTTCGTCGGCAGCTTCGTTGAGGACCGCGGCGGCCGCCGGGTCCGACTGGTTGGCGGCGTCGCGCAGTGCCTGTTCGTCGGAGCGTCCTCCGCAGGCAGTGACCAGCGCGATCAGGACAAAGGGTGCGGCACGCGCCATCTGGACTTCTCCGTGATTGCTTGCCGGCGACCAACCGAGCGCCAGCCAATTGGTTGCGCCAGACCCTCAACGCCGCCCCCGCGGGGTCCCCATGGCTTGCAACGGCCGCCAAAAGGCGTATATCGGCGCAATCCAAAAATAAACGGCTCCGCCGCACGGTGACGTGCGCCCGGGGCTTTTCCCGTCCTTCCCGGGACAGGGCCCGAACGGCGCACGGGTCGAACGCATTGGGAAGGAGCAACGGGGGCAGCGCTCCACTCATCGTGTTCCGGCATCGGCCGGAACCCGGACTGGTCACCGGTCATCGCCGGTGGACAGACAGCGCAGGGAATATCATGGCGACCAAGGCGATCGACGCACCGGCCAAAGTCAAGAATGGCCGAACCGCTTCCGCGCGGCGAATCCGCAAGATTTTCGGCAACATCCACGAAATCTCGCAGATGCCCAATCTCATCGAGGTTCAGCGCGAAAGCTACGAGCAGTTCCTGCGGTCCGATCCCTCGACCGGCTACGTCTCGGGGCTCGAGAAGACTCTCCGCTCGGTGTTCCCGATCGAGGATTTCGCCGGCACTGCCCATCTCGATTTCGACCATTATGTGCTCGAGGACCCGAAGTACGACACCGACGAGTGCCGCCAGCGCGGTCTCACCTATGCCGCGCCGATGCGCGTCACCTTGCGCCTGACCACCTTCGAGATCGACCCCGAGACCGAGGCCAAGTCGGTCATCGATATCAAGGAGCAGGACGTCTACATGGGCGACATGCCGCTCATGACGATGAACGGCACTTTCATCATCAACGGCACCGAGCGCGTGATCGTCAGCCAGATGCACCGGTCGCCGGGCGTCCTGTTCGACCACGACCGCGGCAAGACTCATGCCAGCGGCAAATATCTCTTCGCCGCCCGGGTCATCCCCTATCGCGGCAGCTGGCTCGACTTCGAGTTCGACGCCAAGGACATCGTCAATGTCCGTATCGACCGCAAACGCAAGCTGCCCGTCACCACCCTGCTGCTCGCCCTCGGCCTTACGCCCGAGCAGATTCTCAACCAGTTCTACAACACCATTGCCTATGTTCGCGGTCCGAACGGCTGGCAGGTGCCTTATGCGGCCGAAGCTTGGCGCGGCCTCAAGCCGACCCATGATGTGGTCGACGCCGACACCGGCGAGGTTGTGTTCAAGTCCGGCGAGAAGATCACTCCGCGCCGAGCAAACCAGGCGGCCAAGGATGGGCTAAAGAATCTGATCATCCCGACCGAGGAGATGTTCGGCCGTTTCTCCGCGTTCGACCTGATCAACGAGAAGACCGGCGAGATATACATCGAGGCGGGCGACGAAGTCACCGCCGAGAATCTCGAGAAGCTGGATGCGGCCAGGATCGATCGGCTCGAGCTGCTCGACATCGATTATGTCAACACCGGCCCGTGGATGCGCAACACGCTGAAGGCCGACAAGGCCGAGGATTCCGATCAGGCGCTGGCCGACATCTACCGGGTAATGCGCCCCGGCGAGCCGCCGACCCGCGAGACCGCCGACGCCTTGTTCTACGGCCTGTTCTTCGACCCCGAGCGCTACGATTTGTCAGCGGTCGGCCGGGTGAAGCTCAACATGCGCCTCGGCCTCGACGCCGAGGATACGGTCACCACGCTGCGCAGCGAGGACATTCTCGCGGTCGTCAAGGAGCTGGTGAACCTCAAGGACGGCAAGGGCGATATCGACGACATCGACAATCTCGCCAACCGCCGCGTACGGTCGGTCGGCGAGCTGCTCGAGAACCAGTATCGGGTCGGGCTGTTGCGCATGGAGCGCGCGGTCAAGGAGCGGATGAGCAGCGTCGACGTGTCGACGGTGATGCCCAACGATTTGATCAACGCCAAGCCGGCGGTCGCCGCGGTTCGCGAATTCTTCGGCTCGTCGCAGCTGTCGCAGTTCATGGACCAGACCAATCCGCTTAGCGAGGTCACCCACAAGCGGCGCGTGTCGGCGCTCGGCCCGGGCGGACTGACCCGCGAGCGGGCCGGCTTCGAGGTCCGTGACGTCCACCCGACTCATTACGGCCGGATCTGCCCGATCGAGACTCCCGAAGGCCCGAACATCGGCCTGATCAACAGCCTGGCGAGCTTCAGCCGGGTCAACAAATATGGCTTCATCGAGACTCCGTACCGCAAGGTCATCGACGGCCGGGTCAGCGACGAGGTGATCTATTTGTCGGCCATGGAGGAGGCCAAGCACACCATCGCCCAGGCCAATGCCGAGCTGACCGACAAGGGCACTTTCGTCGAGGAAATCGTCTCGTCGCGACGCAATGGCGACTTCCTGATGGCGCCGCGCGACCAGATCACACTGATGGACGTCAGCCCCAAGCAGCTGGTGTCGGTCGCCGCCTCCCTCATCCCGTTCCTCGAGAACGACGACGCCAACCGGGCGCTGATGGGATCGAACATGCAGCGCCAGGCGGTGCCGCTTCTGCAAGCCGAGGCGCCTTTGGTCGGCACCGGCATGGAAGAGACGGTTGCCCGCGATTCTGGCGCCGCCATCGCCGCCCGCCGGTCGGGCACGGTCGACCAGGTCGACGCGACTCGAATCGTCGTTCGAGCCACCGGCGAGCTCAAGCCTGGCGAAAGCGGAGTCGACATCTACACGCTGATGAAGTTCCAGCGATCGAACCAGAACACCTGCATCAACCAGCGGCCGCTGGTGAAGGTCGGTGACGTGGTCCAGGCCGGCGAGATCATCGCCGACGGCCCGTCGACCGAGTTCGGCGAGCTGGCGCTCGGCCGCAACGTGCTCGTCGCCTTCATGCCGTGGAACGGATACAATTACGAAGATTCGATCCTGATCTCGGAGCGGATCGTCAAGGACGACGTCTTCACCTCGATCCACATCGAGGAATTCGAGGTGATGGCCCGCGACACCAAGCTCGGACCCGAGGACATCACCCGCGACATCCCCAACGTCGGCGAGGAAGCGCTCCGCAACCTCGACGAGGCCGGAATCGTCTACATCGGCGCCGAGGTCGAGCCGGGCGACATCCTGTGCGGCAAGATCACGCCCAAGGGCGAAAGCCCGATGACTCCGGAGGAGAAACTGCTCCGGGCGATCTTTGGCGAAAAAGCCTCGGATGTTCGCGACACCTCGCTTCGCCTGCCGCCCGGAGTCCAGGGCACGGTGGTCGAGGTGCGCGTCTTCAACCGCCACGGAATCGATATCGACGACCGCACCCGGGCCATCCAGACCGAGGAAAAGGAGCGGCTCAAGAAGGACGCGAACGACGAGCGCGGGATCCTCAACCGAGCGACCTTCGCCCGGCTTCGCGAAATGCTGGTCGGCCAGGTCGCGACGGCCGCTCCCAAGGGCTTGAAGAAGGGCTCCACCGTCGACGAGGCCCAGCTCGAGGGCATCGACCTTCACGACTGGTGGAAGATCGCGGTTAAGGACGACCACCGCCAGAGCGACATCGAAGCGCTGAAGGCGCAGTATGACGAGGCGATCAACACGATCAACCGCCGCCTCGAGGACCGGGTCGAGAAGCTCGAGCGCGGCGACGAGCTGCCGCCGGGCGTGCTCAAGATGGTCAAGGTGTTCGTCGCGGTGAAGCGCAAGCTCCAGCCGGGCGACAAGATGGCCGGCCGTCACGGCAACAAGGGCGTGATCAGCCGGATCCTGCCGCAGGAGGACATGCCGTTCCTCGAGGACGGGACGCCGGTCGACATCGTTCTCAACCCGCTCGGCGTGCCAAGCCGAATGAACGTCGGCCAGATCTTCGAGACTCACCTTGGCTGGGCCGCGCGCGGCCTTGGCAAGCAGATCCAGGAGATGCTCGAGGGCATGCACGATCGCGGCAAGGAGCTGACCGGCAAGGACAGCAAGGAAGTCCGCGCCAAGCTCAAGGACATCTACGGCAAGGGCTATGCCAAGGAGATCGACTCCTACGACGACGATGGCCTGATGGAGCTGGCTTCAAACCTGACCGCCGGCATCCCGATGGGGACGCCGGTGTTCGACGGCGCGCGCGAGCCCGACGTCAGCGAGATGCTGGACATGGCCGGTCTCGACCGGTCCGGGCAGGTTGTCCTGTTCGACGGCCGCACCGGCGAGGCCTTCGACCGCAAGGTGACGGTGGGCTACATCTACATGCTCAAGCTTCACCATTTGGTCGACGACAAGATTCACGCCCGCTCGATCGGCCCGTACAGCCTGGTCACCCAGCAGCCGCTGGGCGGAAAGGCACAGTTCGGCGGCCAGCGTTTCGGCGAGATGGAGGTGTGGGCCCTTCAAGCCTATGGCGCCGCCTACACGCTTCAGGAAATGCTGACGGTTAAGTCGGACGACGTCATCGGCCGGACCAAGGTTTATGAGGCGATCGTCAAGGGTGACGATACGTTCGAGGCCGGCATCCCCGAGAGCTTCAACGTGCTCGTCAAGGAGATGCGCAGCCTTGGCCTGTCGGTCGAGCTCGATTCGATCGAGGACCCGGACGCCGAACCGACCGCGATCGCCGCCGAATAATCTTACGATTCCACTCAACCCCTCCCTTCCGGGAGGGCAGGAGCTGCCAAGAATGAACGAGCTGACCCCCTTCGCCAATCCGATCGCCAAGCCGGAGACCTTCGACCAGATCCGGATCGGAATCGCCTCGCCCGACAAGATCCGAAGCTGGTCGTTCGGCGAGATCAAGAAGCCCGAGACGATCAACTACCGCACGTTCAAGCCCGAGCGGGACGGTCTTTTCTGCGCCCGCATCTTCGGTCCGATCAAGGATTACGAATGCTTGTGCGGCAAGTACAAGCGCATGAAGTACAAGGGAATCGTCTGCGAGAAGTGCGGCGTCGAAGTGACCGTGTCGAAGGTCCGGCGCGAGCGCATGGGCCATATCGAACTGGCCGCTCCGGTCGCCCATATCTGGTTCCTAAAGTCGCTTCCGAGCCGGATCGGCCTGCTTCTCGACATGCAGCTCAAGCAGCTCGAACGCGTGCTCTATTTCGAATCCTACGTGGTCATCGAGCCGGGCCTTACGGCGCTGGAGAAGTTCCAGCTGCTCACCGAGGACGAGCTCATCGCCGCCCAGGACGAATATGGCGAGGACGCCTTTTCGGCCGGAATCGGCGCCGAGGCGGTCAAGACCATGCTCATGGATCTCGATCTCGAGGGCGAGAAGGAAGCGCTTCTCAAGGAGCTGTCCGAAACCAAGTCGGAACTGAAGCCAAAGAAGATCATCAAGCGCCTGAAGGTGGTCGAGAGCTTCCTCGAATCGGGCAACCGTCCCGAATGGATGATCCTCGACGTAGTCCCGGTCATTCCGCCCGAGCTTCGGCCCCTGGTCCCGCTCGACGGCGGGCGGTTCGCCACGTCGGACCTCAACGATCTCTATCGCCGGGTGATCAACCGCAACAACCGCTTGAAGCGGCTGATGGAGCTGCGCGCTCCGGACATCATCGTCCGCAACGAAAAGCGCATGCTCCAGGAAGCGGTCGACGCCCTGTTCGACAACGGCCGCCGCGGCCGGACCATCACCGGCGCCAACAAGCGGCCGCTCAAGTCGCTGTCCGACATGCTCAAGGGCAAGCAGGGCCGGTTCCGCCAGAATTTGCTCGGCAAGCGCGTCGACTATTCGGGCCGCTCGGTGATCGTCACCGGTCCGGAGCTCAAGCTTCACCAGTGCGGGCTGCCCAAGAAGATGGCGCTCGAGCTGTTCAAGCCGTTCATCTACTCGCGGCTCGACGCCAAGGGCCTCTCGATGACCCTCAAGCAGGCCAAGAAGTGGGTCGAGAAAGAGCGCAAGGAAGTCTGGGACATCCTCGACGAGGTCATCCGCGAGCACCCAGTGCTGCTGAACCGCGCCCCGACTCTCCACCGTCTCGGCATCCAGGCGTTCGAGCCCGTGCTGATCGAGGGCAAGGCAATCCAGCTTCACCCGCTGGTCTGCGCCGCGTTCAACGCCGACTTCGACGGCGACCAGATGGCTGTCCACGTGCCATTGAGCCTCGAAGCCCAGCTCGAGGCGCGCGTTTTGATGATGTCGACCAACAACATCCTGTCGCCCGCCAATGGCAAGCCGATCATCGTTCCGTCACAGGACATGGTCCTCGGCCTCTACTACCTCAGCCTCGAGAAAGAGGGCGAGCCCGGCGAAGGCATGATGCTCAGCGACATGGCGGAGGTCCACCAGGCCCTCGCCGCCGGCGTAGTCACACTGCACTCCAAGATCATCAGCCGAGTCCCGCAGACCGACGAGGACGGCAACACCTACA
>Ga0247713_1001676_pt1 | contig 10747 bp, 9 predicted proteins | sample 21E_NmetaG_FD_189936 | JGI IMG/M metagenome (GOLD analysis project Ga0247713, IMG submission 189936) | Soil microbial communities from hillslope of Landscape Evolution Observatory, University of Arizona, Oracle, AZ, United States - 2-1-E_N | ecosystem: Engineered > Artificial ecosystem > Mesocosm... | reverse complement strand
GGGCTGTCCGATCGCGGCGGCCAGGCGCTGCCAGAACTTCTCCTTGGCGCACCCGACGATGATCCACCCGTCGGCGGTCGGGAAGTTCTGGAAGGGGACGAGCGACGGGTGCGCCGAACGCGAGAGCCGCTCCGGCGTGAACCCCCCGTTGAGGTGCCACGTGGCCGGGTAGCTGAGCATCCCTATCGCGACGTCGAACAGGCTGACGTCGCAGTCGGTGCCGACGCCGTCGCGCCGCGCGGCGTGCAGACCGGCGAGCAGGGACGTGGCCGCCACGATCCCGCCCATGTAGTCGACGAGGGAGAGACCCGACTTGGCCGGGGGGCCGTCGGGCTCCCCGGTCAGGCTCATCCACCCCGCGATGCCCTGCAGGATGTAGTCGTAACCGGGCTCGGCCCGCCGGGGCCCGGTCATCCCGAACCCGGTGAGCGAGCAGCAGACGATGGCCGGGTTCAGGTGCTTCAGGTCGTCGTAGGTGATGCGCAGCCGCTGCGGGACGTCTCCCCGCAGGTTGGAGTAGACGGCGTCGGACACCCGCACGAGGTCCTCGAGCACCTCACGCCCCGCGTCGGTGGACACGTCGAGGCTGAGCGAGCGCTTGTTGCGGTTGAACGTCTCGAAGAACAGTGAGTCCTCGCCCTGCGCGAACGGGGGGACGTACCGCCCGACGTCGCCGCCCGTCCGGGGGTCCTCGATCTTGATGACCTCGGCTCCCAGGTCGGCCAGGTGCAGGGAGCCGAACGGTCCGGCGCCGTACTGCTCGAGCGCCACGATGCGGACATCCCCCAGCGGCTTCATCGTCCGTCCAGGATAGTCCCGTCCGGACGCCTGTTCCAGTGGGAGGAACGCTGGACCGCCCAGCGGTATGCTCTCGGACATGAACGCGCCGCAGATGTGGACGGGCCGGTACTTCGAGGACTTCGAGGTCGGCGACGTCTACCGCCACCCGCTCGGCCGCACCATCACCGAGGCGGACAACATCTGGTTCACGCTGCTGACGATGAACACGAACCAGATGCACTTCAACGCCCACTACGCCGAGAAGAGCACGTTCGGGAAGTACCTCGTGAACTCGGGCCTCACCGTTGCCATCGTGCTCGGGATCTCGGTCTCCGACGTCAGCCAGAACGCGATGGCCAACCTGAGCTGGGAGGAGATCAAGCTGCTCCACCCGGTCTTCGTCGGCGACACCCTCTACGCCGAGAGCCTCGTGGTGGACAAGCGGGAGTCGCGGTCCCGGCCGTACGCGGGGATCGTGAGCGTCAAGACGCGCGGGCTGAACCAGGACGGCGACGTCTGCCTGACCTGGAAGCGGTCGGTGATGGTCTACAAGCGCGACGCCCCCCAGGACAAGGGGCACTTCCCCGAGGCGCGGGAGCCGCTGACCGACGACTGACGGGCCGTCCCTCGATCGGACGGACCGAGTTCCTTCGCCGTTCCGGGACACACGGGCTCGCCTCGCGGCTCTCCTGCGCGGCCTGTGTCCCGGACCGGCGACATGCTGCCGCTCCCGCGCACGGACCGCCACCTACCCCCAACCCGGGCGGACGCGTGTCCCGGACCGGCGATCGGGACGTGCACGGGAGCCCGCCCCCGAGCTCCCGAGCCCCCGGGTGGAGCGGCGGGGTCAGCCGGGCGGCGAGGGGGACACCTCGGCCCCCGCCGGGGCCCCCGCTCCTTCGGCCCCCGCCGGGGCTCCGTGGGGCGTCCCCGCCGGCGGGGACGCCGCCGCGAACCCGCGCTTCGATCCCGCGATCAACAGGAGGCCGATGAAGACGCCGCCCGCGGCGGCCGCGAACGCTCCCCGGTATCCGAGCCACGATGCGAGCAGCCCGGAGACGGCCGCCCCGAACCCGAAACCGGCGTCGAAGAACATGCTGACCGTCCCGACCGCGGAACCGCGCTCCGCCTCCGGGGAGGAGGTCACCGCCATCGAGATCAGCGCCGGAAAGGCCAGGCCGTGTCCGATCGCGCAGAGAGCGGTGCCGACGAAGAGACCCACGACGTTGCCCACCCCGGCCACGACGAGGAGCCCGACCATGCCTCCCGTCAGCGCGAGCGCGGCCGCGCGCCGGTAGCCCAGGATGTCCGGGAGCTTGGCTCCCACGGAGCGGATCACCAGGACGATCCCGCTGTAGAGCAGGAAGGCGACGGCCGAGCCCCTGAGGCCCAGTTCCCGCGCGTACAGGGGCAGGAACGCGGTGAAGGCGACTATGCCGAGCATCATGAAGAAGAGGATCGTCCCGGGCAGGACGCCGGAGGGGTTTATCAACCGGGCCCGCTGAGCCAGCGCCGCCGCTGGGGGTCGGGTCTCCTGCACGGTCATGCACAGGACGGCCCCGAGGGCGGCGCATGCGCCGGACACGAGCCAGACCGCGTCGAACCCGGCCAGGCGCAGGACCGTCTCCCCGAAGGCGGGTCCGAGCGCGAGCCCGCCATGGAGGCCGAGCGAGAAGTAGGACATCGCCTCTCCCCGCCGGGCATCGGGGGCGAGGTCGCTGACCACCGCGACCGCGCCCACGAAGAAGAACCCCTCCCCCGCCCCCGTGACGGCGCGCAGGAGGACGAGGACGGGCAACGAGTCCGCCAGGGTGTACGCGGCGATCGACGCAGCCAGCGCTCCCGCTCCGCCCACCATGATCAGACGGCGGCCCCGCCGGTCTCCCGCCCGGCCGGCGAACGGACGCAGCACGACCGCGGACACGGCGAAGGCGGCGACCGCGATGCCGACCCCGGCGTCTCCCCGTCCGAGGGGCCCCCTCACGTACAGGGGGATGGTGGGCAGCAGGGCCCCGACGGCGACGAAGTAGGCGAAGGTGGCCAGGACGACCCTCACGAAGAGCGGGTTGGCCAGGCGCTGGGGGGCGTCGACGGTCGCGGTCACGGGTCCTCGGTCGCTCGGGGGCGGCCCGGGGGCCGCGAGAGACGTCCAGGGTACCCCCCGGAGAGACGGTGGGGGCCCGGCCTATAGGCCGAGCCCCCACTGACAACCCCCCGTGTGTTCTCTAGCCCGTGCGGGCGGTGGCGTAGCTGGACAGCACGCTCTTGTTCCCGGCCCCGTCGTAGGCGAGCACCTTGTAGTAGAACCGCACGCCCTTCTTGTGGCCCGTGTCCGAGTAGGCGGTGGAGGGCGACGCCACCGTGGCGATCTTCGCGTACCCCGACGAGTGGCTCGTGCTGCGGTGGACCTCGTATCCAGCCAGGCCGCTGCCACCCGTGTCCGTGGAGGCGGTCCAGGTCACTCGGACCCCGCCGGTGATCGTGGCTGCCTTGACGCTGGCTGGCTTGGACGGCGCCGTCCCGTCTGTGGGCGGCGTCGTCGTCGTCGTGGTCCCCCCGCTGCCCCATGCTGTCCGGAACTCGCTCCAGACGTTGGCGTCCTCACCGCCGAGCCTCCAGGTGGCGGCGCCGGCCAGTCCGTAGCGGGAGACGACGGGGATCTTCGCCTTGATCGACTCGCGGTCCTCGTAGTAGACGGTCCGGGTCGACCCGTTGACGCTGTAGGAGTACCAGGGCGCCTTCGCCGTGTCGTCCCAGCGGCGGGTCGCGCCGTACTTCACGCGGCGAGCCTCGACGTCCTGGTGAACGAGGCCCTCCCCGGAGCTGCCGAGCCAGTCGTAGCCGTAGAGCGGCATCCCCAGCTGCACCTTCGAGGGAGCGATGGCCGATGCCGTGAAGCGGGCGACGTCGTCGACCCAGGCCAGCGGCGCGACGGGTCCGGCGGTGCTGGTCGACCAGTGGTAGTCGTAGGCCATGACGCGAGCCCGGTCGACCACCCTGCCCAGAGCCGCGTAGTCCTGGGACCTCGGACCGTCCCAGGTCCCGGGCTCCGACGTCTTCGGGTGCAGGGCGACCGCGAGCACCTTGCCGCGGCTGCGCAGAGCCGAGCCCAGCTCGGTCATGAACGAGGTGAAGCGGTCGCGGTCGGCTGCGTACATGCTCTCGTAGTCGATATCGATCCCGTCGTAGCCGTTGTTCACGACGAGGTTCACGAGCGTGTTCACATGCGCCGTCCGGTTCGTGGAGGACGCGAGCATCGTCGAGACCCTGGCCGGGTCGAAGTCGTTGTTGATCGTCGGTATGACGCGGACCCCCCGCGATCGCGCCGCGTCGACCACGGTCCTGTCGCCGGCTCCCGGGTACGCGAGTACGGAGGTCGTCCCACGCATCTCGTACCAGAACGGCGACAGCTCCGAGTAGAGGTCGGCGTTGTCGGTGAAGGACTTGAGCGCCCTGGCCTGGTCCCAGTACGGGAGCCAGGCGGCGAGCTTCGGTCCGGACGTGGAGGCCGCTGCCGGTGCCGGGGGGAGGATCACGAGCGCCAGGAGGAAGGCCAGACCTGCGGCGGCCGATGTCCGGCCGGCCTTCGCCCCGAGCGTGCTGATGTGGTTCCGATTTGTCCGCATGGTTGATGCATCGGCCGGGAACGACTCGACCGAATAGTCCGTTCGGACCAGATGCGGACTCGTCGGCGGGTCACCCAGCCCGGGTTCGCCGCTCGGAGCCTAGCAAGGATGAGGCCCGGTGCCGAGCACCGGGCCTCCTTGTTCCTGGTACGGGGTGCGATCGCTACGAGTCGTGCTCGAGGGGCGTCGCCGGGCTCAGCCTGCGATCGCGCCCACGATGCATCATCAGCGTTCCCAGCGCGGCGAGCGTGGTCCCCAGGCCGGCGAGCGCCTGGATCGACGCGCCGGTGGACGGGAGGCGCTGCAAGCCTTCCGCTGCGGCGGCCTGCACACCCTTCGCGGCTGCGGCCCCGAGGACGGCCGCCGCCCCGACGCTGGTCGGTGCGTAGTAGGTGCCCATATCGCGTCTCCTTAGTGTCCTTTGACCCAGGTCAGGCTCTGGCGGCGCAGGACCCACTCCCGGAACAGGGCTTCGAGGTAGAACCACTGCGCTAGGTAGGTCATAACCACATAGGCGGGGAGTGAAACCAGCGCCCGGCGGACCCCGACCGTCGCCGCCGCCGCCACGGCGGGTATGGCCACCGCGAACAGGGGAGCGGCGACCAGCAGACCGACCCTGAGGTCGCCCCTGAGTGCCCCCGCGACCCCGTAGGTGAGGAGCAGCGGAACCATCAGCCAGGCGATGACGAGGTCGATCAGCCCGGCCAGGACGAGGAAGCTCAGGGAGGCGCGGCGACCGATCGCCCGGCGATGGGTGGCCAGGCACTGGAAGAACCCGCCCGCCCAGCGGCGCATCTGCGCCTTGTACAGGGTCCATGTCTGCGGCTCGACCGGGTACGAGATCGCGCGAGGGGTGTAGCCGACCCGGAAGCCGGCGAACTGCATGCGCCAGGTGATGTCCATGTCCTCGGCGAGCGTATTGCTCTCGTAGCCGGCCACGGCGCGGAGCGCCTGCGTCCGGAAGGCGGCCACGCAGCCGGAGAGGACGAACATCGTCCCGAGCGTCCGCTGGGCCCGCTTATGCACCCGCATCGCCATCGCGTACTCGACCATCCGTCCCCTGGCCCACATCCCCTTCTCGAACTGCGGGAGGACGGCCCCGTTCGTGGCGTCCCACCCTCCGTCGAGGTCGGCCACCAGCCGCTCGACGCACTCGGGGTGCAGGGTGGTATCGGCGTCGATCGAGATGACGTGGTCGGTCTGCACGTGCTGGAGGCCGAGGTTCTGGGCTCCCGCCTTCAGCCGATTGATCTCCGTGTGCAGCACATCCGCGCCGAGGTGGCGCGCGATCTCAGCGGTGCGGTCCGTCGAGCAGTCGTCGATCACCAGGATCCGGTCGGGACGCCGCGTCTGCCGGTGCAGGCTCCGGAGGGTGTGTCCTATCCAGGCCTCCTCGTTGTGCGCGGGGATCATGACCGTCACGGTCGACGGCCTCCCCGGGTCGGGGCGGGGCGGCTGCGGGAGCCACTGCGCGACCTTGCCGCTCATGACGCGCAGGCCGCCGGCCACCTCGGCGACCTCGGCGAGCGTGAGCCCCTCCTCCCCAAGCAGGCCCCGGTGGACGAGGTCGAGTAGCACGTCCGCGCGCGCGGCCATCCCGCTCTGGGGCACGAGGACCGCGTGGGGCAGGACCCGGGGGGCCATCCTCCCGAGGCGCGTCCAGCCGCCTGCGGACCGGTCGGCCGGCACGACGAGACCACCCTGGGCGAGCAGCCGCTGGACCTCCGTCCACAGCAGGGGACGGGGGACCGTGCCGGATGCCAGCAGGGTCACGGGGTCGCTGCCCATGGTCGCAGCGAGGTTGCGGACGAGCGAGGCGAGGGCGGCGGGCGGCCCCGGCCACTCGGTGAGGACCTGGGCCCTGGCCAGCCCGACCACTGCGTCCGCCTCCTCGGGCGTGGCGACCACGCAGTGGATCCTGTCCTGCGGCAGGGGTATACGGGTGACGGTCTCCCGGAGCAGGTCGGGGCCTCGGCCCCCGCTCACGAGCGCCCAGGCGCCGGCCACGGTCTACCGCCCGTCGATCGCTGGGAGCGTGCCCCTGGCGTCGCCCACCTGGCGCAGCGGCCGGACGTCGGCGTCGAGCGCGTCGGGTGACATGAGCCTCGTCAGCAGGCGGTCCCGCATCCGGTCGTTCTGCCTCTCCAGCACCGCCACCCGGTGCTGCAGACGGGCGAGGCGGGTGGCGGCGTCCTCCAGGACCCGCCGGACCTGCGAGGGCTCCAGCCCGTACAGCGAGCGGCGGAATGGGGTCTCGAGCAGCGCCGACCGCACGAGGAGCGTCTCGAAGTTGTCCCGGGGCTCCCCCTGCCGAGGACGGGCCTCGTTCAGGGCGGTCACCACGCGGTCCCACGGGTCCTCGCGGGCGGCCTCGGGCTTCGTCGCCTCCTGGGTGCGGATGTCGACGAGCGTCTCGAGGAGCGCGTCCCACCACTCCTGCAGGCGAGCCACCTCGTCCTCGAGGAACGAATGGGAGGCGGCGACGAGCGAGAGCCACCCCTTGACGGCCTGCTGATCGAGCCCGCGCATGGAGGTCGGGAACTCGCGCGTAGCGATCTCGGCGGAGTGCACGGGGGTGAGGACCTGCTCCTCCCGGCGACGGCGGATGCGCTCGGCCTCCTGGATCGCGACGGCCTTGATCGCCTCGGCCTCCTCGAGCGCGGCCTGACGGATGGCGGCTACGTCGGCAGCGGCCTCGGCCTGAGCCACGATGGAGCCCGCCTCGGCCCGAGCCCGCTCGATGATCGCTTCCGCTTCCTCCTGGGCGTCCGCGATGAGCGCGGCTATGGCGGGGTTCAACTCGTGTTCGGCCGTCGTGACCTGGCTGCGAGCCTCGGCCTCGGCCTGCTTCAGGACGGTCTCCCGCTCGCGCTCCGCCTCCCGGCGGATCGCGTACGCCTCGGCCATGCCCTGGGCGACGATGTCCTCGGCCCGGCGGCGGGCCTTCTGGATCATGCGACGGCGCGGCAGGTCGAAGCCCTCGTCGCCTGTGCCCTCGCGTCCGTGCACGGCCTCTCGGCCCTCCCCAGGTGTCTAGACCTTCTGCACTACCGGTGAAGTGGTCCCCCGGGCGGGGGACCACGAAACCTGTAGGTTCGGGGGGAATGAGGCAGGCGGTCGTCATCGGATCGGGTCACAACGGGCTCGTCGCCGCCGCGTACCTGGCCCGGGCTGGCTGGGCGGTCACGGTGCTCGAGCGGCGTGACGTCGTGGGCGGCGCCACGGTCACGGAGGAGCTGGCCCCCGGCTTCCGCGTCTCAACCGCCTCCTACTCGCTCTCGCTGCTGCGTCCGCGTATCCACGCCGAGCTGGACCTGGCCACGCACGGCCTCGTGATACAGCCGAAGGACCCCCAGCTCTTCGCGCCCCTGCCCGGTGGACGGCACCTCCTCGTCTGGCGCGACCCGGCCCGGACCCGGTCCGAGATCGAGCGCATCGCGCCCGGCGACGCGGACGGCTACGCGCGGTACGGCGCGTTCCTCGACGCGGCGGTTCGGCTCATCCGGCCTGCCTTCGAGGCCCCTGAGCCCCCGGCGCTGGCCGACCTCGAGCGACAGCTGCCAGAGGAGGTCTTCCGGCATGCCATCGTCGGCTCCGCGTCCGAGACGGTCTCCCGGTTCTTCGCCTCCGACGAGCTCCGCGGGATCTTCGGGTCCCAGGGGATCATCGGTGCGTCGGTCCCGCCCAGCGCGCCCGGGACGGCCTGGGTCCTGACCTACCACGCGCTCGGGGGCGAGCTCTGCGGTGCGACCGGCACCTGGGCGTACGTCCGGGGCGGGATGGGCGGCGTGTCCCGGGCGCTGGCCGCGGCCGCCGCCGAGGCCGGAGCCGCCATCCGGACCTCCGCGCCCGTGGCGCGGGTCGTCCAGGAGCGGGACCGAGTCCGGGGCGTCGTGCTCGAGGACGGGACCGAGATCGGGGCGGACGCTGTCCTCTCGTGCGCCGACCCGGTGCGGACAGGCGGCCTCATGGAGGCGGTCCCCGAGCGGTACGCGCAGCGGCTGTCCGCCTGGCGGACCGCGAGCCCCGTGGTGAAGGTGAACCTGGCCCTCCGCGAGCTCCCCAGCTTCGTCTCCTCGCCGGGGACCGAGCCCGCCCCCCAGCACGCCGGGACGATCGAGGTCTCGCCGTCGCTGGGCTACCTGGAGGAGGCGTACGCGGAGGCGGCCGGGGGCGCCGTATCACGCCGTCCGTGGATGGAGGTGTTCATCCAGTCGGTCACCGACCCGACCCTCGCCCCCGGAGGCGGACACGTTCTGTCGGCGTTCGCGCAGTACGCACCGTCGGGCCTGTCCGACGCCCTCGGACGCATATCGGACGCAGACCGCGCAGGGTGGGAGCGTCTCCGTGCCGCGGCCGGGGACGCCGTGGTCGAGACGCTGGCCGAGCACGCGCCGAACCTCCCGGACGCGATCGTCGCCCGGCAGGTGCTCGGACCTCCCGACCTCGAGGACCGGTTCGGCCTCACGGGCGGGAACATCTTCCACGGCGAGATGACCCCGGAACAGTGCTTCGACGGGCGGTTCACCGCCCGCACCGGCGTCCGGGGGCTATACCTCTGCGGGTCGGGCGCCCACCCGGGCGGGGCGGTGACCGGCGCGCCGGGGCGCAACGCCGCGCACTGCGCGATGTCCGACGCCTAGCGGTCGCGCCAGCGGGGGTCGGCCGGCTGGGCGGCGGCGGCCAGCGCCTCACGCACGACGTCGATGAGCTCGCGGGGGCCGACCGGCTTCAGCACGTACGCCTGGGCGCCGCGCGTCCGGGCCATCTGGCGGAAATCCTCGTCGTCCCGCGATGTCATGACCACGACCGGGACGGACGCGTATCGCGTGTCGCGGCGCAGGTCCCCGAGCGCGGCCCACCCCGTACGGCCGGGCATCATCAGGTCGGTCACGATCAGGTCCGGCGCCCCCTTCCCCTCGAGGTGCGCGATCAGCTGGTCGCCGTCTCCCAGCTGGGAGACCCGGTACCCCTGCTCGCGCAGGATCCGCGCGCACAGGGTGCGGAAGTCGTCGTCGTCGTCGACGAGCAGCACGTGCGGAGGTGTCCCCATGCCTCGATCATCGCGCACCCCATCCGACGAGCGGCGTCACTGGCGCGTCCTTATCCCGAGCGCGCGCAGCTCCAACGCGGCCAGGGCGTGGTACGCCCCCGACTCGAGGGCGCCGGCGGGATCCGGCGTCGCCCGCCTCAGCTCGCTGAGGGGGCGGTTGGCCACGGCCCGAATCGCGAACAGACGCAGGTCGGGAGCGGAGCCCAGGAGCCGACGGGCGGCGGTCGCCTCCCTGACCCACCTGGCGCGACCCGGCAGGTAACGCAGCGCGACGAACGCGATCGGCAGGACGGCCACGACCACACCGAGGACGAGTGCGAGGGTCATGACGGCCTCCTGCTGGGCGGCTCCCGCACGCTCCAAGGCGCGTCCGGCCTCGGCCGCCGTGTCCAGCGGGCCGGACAGCAGCCTCCCGACGACGGGGACGCCGGAGACGCTGCTCCCGGCCGACCCGAGCCCCTGCGCTATGCGGGAGCCCCCCTCCTCGAGCATCCGGCCGGGCTCGACGAGGGCAGCGACGAGGTCGTGCAGCCACATGCCCGTCCGTACCCAGAGATAGGTCCAGGCGGCGACCGCGGCGTCCAGCGCCATCTGACGGGCGCGCAGCGACGGCGTCTCGGCGTACAGGGTCATCTGTCCTCCCTGGGTCAGGCGGAGCGCAGCACGACCTCCACACCGGCCGGGTCGGTGACCCGGAGGTCGGTGTCGGTCCGGCGGGGGTCGAGCGGCGACGACGACATGTGGGTCTCGAGGGAGGCGAGATCGGGGACGGTCCAGGTGTAGCGCACGAGCCCGGTGGCCTCCGGGGGCGCGGTCCGGCCGCGCGCCCACACGTTCGTCCCCAGGTGATGGTGGTAGTCGCCGGCGGCCAGGAAGAGGGCTCCCGGCAGGGTCCGCTGGGTGACGCGGAGGCCGAGTCCGTCCGCGTAGAAGCGCTCGGCTCCCTCGATGTCCGGCACGTGCAGGTGGACGTGTCCGAGCTGCGTGTCGGGGTGCAGCGGTCCGGACGCGGGAGCCTCGCCCAGGATCCCTTCGTCGTCGAGCCGCCGGCTGTACATGGCCACCTGGTCCTGCTCCCGGGGCCACTCGTCGCGGGGACGGTCGCGGTACAGCTCGATCCCGTTGTTCTCGGGGTCGCGCAGGTAGACGGCCTCGGACACGCCGTGATCGGCTGCCCCCTCCAGGGGCCAGCCGATCTCGAGGAGCCGGCGGAGTATCGAGCCGAGAGCCGGCCGGTCGGGGACGAGCATCGCGCAGTGGTAGAGCCCGACCGAGGGGTAGGGGCGGA
>Ga0247713_1001675_pt1 | contig 10752 bp, 11 predicted proteins | sample 21E_NmetaG_FD_189936 | JGI IMG/M metagenome (GOLD analysis project Ga0247713, IMG submission 189936) | Soil microbial communities from hillslope of Landscape Evolution Observatory, University of Arizona, Oracle, AZ, United States - 2-1-E_N | ecosystem: Engineered > Artificial ecosystem >... | reverse complement strand
GTGAAAGCGCAGCTCGCGCATCCGGCGCGCCGCCCGACCGATCGCCGCCCCGGCCATCAGCATTTCGTGGTTTACGTGCCGAAGGTCGATCAAGCCGCCGCGCGTGCGATCGGATACATCCGATCGCTGCGACCGTCCAGCATGGAGGCCATCACGACCGACGCCGCGAACGCCGGGCCCTGGAACCGGCTCGCTCCCGACATCCCGCTGCGGGCCCTCGAGGGCTCCGGATCCGTCACCAGGCGGGTGAAGCGTCACCTCCGGCGGCGGCGCGACGAGCTGGGTCACGACGACTTCCTCACCCTGGTCGTGCCCGAAGTGCTGGAGTCGAGGAGTGTCCTCGAGGTTCTCCGGCGCCCGCGTCTGCACCGCCTGAAGGCCGCGCTGCTACCGTTCCGCGGCGTCGTCGTCCTCGACATCCCGGTCGTGAAAGAAGACATCGATCCGACCGCCGACGTCACGCACGAACCCGAGCGCAACTACGCGATCGTCCTCGTGTCGGGCGTTCACAACGCGACGTTGCAGGCGATCGAGTACGCCGAGACGCTGCGGCCGACGGACCTTCGCGCCGTCTCCTTCGGGCTCGATCCCGAGGGAACGGAGCAGCTCGGCAATAGCTGGCTCGAGGCTCAGATCGGGATCCCGCTCGAGATCGAGGCCGTTCCCTTCCGCGATCTCGGCACGGCGCTCATCCGCTACATACGCCCGTTCCGTCCCGACGGCATCCATCGGACGGTGACCGTCGTGGTGCCGGAGTTCGTCGTGCCGCGGCGACGCCACCAGGTGCTCCACGGCCAGACGGCTCTCATCGTCAAGCGCCACCTGCTGTTCGAGCGCGGCGTCGTCGTCGTCAGCGTCCCCTACCACCTCGACTGACGCGTGCTCGGTTACGCCGCGGACATCCTCAAGGCGCGGCGTGAGCTGTGGCCGCCGGCGCTCCTCCTCGCGCTCATCGCCGGCGCGCCGGGGGCACTCGTCGCCACCCTGCTGGCTCCGGCCGCGACCACACTGCTGCTGACCGCCGATCCCGTCGTCGCCCTCCACGTTCTGCCCGAGCCGTGGCGGACGGGCGATCCGCTCGCTTGGGGGGCGACGGTGCTGGGTCTCCTCGCCGTCGGCCTCCTTTGGGTGCGCCTGTACCTACTGCTCCTCTGGATCTCGGACGTTCGCAAATCCGGCGGACTTGCCGCGGCCTGGCGCGCGACGCGATCGGGGTGGCGGCGGGGACTGGCGCTCTATGCAGAAGCCCAAGCGGCCGTGCTGCTCGTGTTCGCGCTTTTCCTCGTGCCCGTCTTCACCTTCGCGTCCTCCGACGTCGCACTGCTCGCCGCCTTCGGCGCGACGTTCGTTGCATTCGTACTGCGCGCCGCGATCCGGGTTGCGCTGACGATGGCGCTGCGGGGTGTGGCTCTCGACGGCTGCCGTCATGTAGATGCGTGGAAGGAGGCGCGAGCGGTACTGCGCGAGCGTCGCCGAGACGCCGTCGCCGCGTGGGTCACGCTCGCCGCCGCCGGGGTGGCCGTATGGATCGGCGGTCGCCTCATCACGCCGGTCCTGCAGGACACGGCACTGCGTTACGGCCACGCGAGTCCGTCAACCTTCCTCCGCGAAGCGACCCAACTGCTGTACGCCGCACCCTTGGAGGCTTTCCTTCTCGTTCTGTCGACCGGCGTCTGGACGGCTCTTTACCTAGGCGGTGACCAGCTGCGCGAGCGGAAAGCGGAGCCGGGGATCGATCGCGCCACACGGCGCGCCCTCGCGGCGCTGGTCGTGCTGGTCGTCGCCGCCAACGGCGTCCCGACGCTGATCGAGCGGTCCGAGGATCAGCGGCTGGTCGCGGAGCGGCGGCGCATCCAGGCACGCGAGATACGTCCTGCGGACGCGCGGCGCGCCGTCGCCGCGTCGAAGCAACCGGTACCGGCCTACGAGGTAGACGCGTCTCTCGCCGACGGTCGCCTCGCGTGGGAGACGACGGTTACGTGGCGGAACGAAGGAGACGAGACGGTCGACACGCTCGGCCTCAACGTCTACCCGAACGCCTTCACGCGCGCGGTCGAGGACATCCCCCTCGCGAGTGACGTCCTGCAGTCGCCGCTCGGCCACCGTGACGCGCGTCCCGGAACGCTCGAAGTCGACCGCATCACGGTCGAAGGGGAGGCGGTCGACGGTTTCGCGCTCGACGACACCGCGCTGACTATCCCCCTCCCGCGGCCGCTGCGCCCCGGCGACACCACGACCGTGGCGATCAGGCTGCGCGCCCGGCTCCCGCGGTTCCCGGAAAGGTTCGGAACCTGGCGAGACATCTCGCTGCTCGGCAACTGGATCCCGGTGATGGCGATACGGGAAGGTGGCGCGTGGCGGTTCGACGAGTACGGGACGATCGGTGATCCGTTCGTCTCCCGGGTGGCGCACTACCGCGTGCGGCTCACTCTCCCGCACGACCAAGAGCCCGTCGGTACCGGCGTCCTGATCGAGGTAGAGCCCCGAGCGTCCGAGACGACGTGGACGTTCGAAGCCGCGGCGGCACGCGATGCGGCGTTCGCCGTATCGCCGTACTGGCGCGGTCGTGAGTCGGAGATCGACGGCTTGCGCGTCCGCGCCTGGTACCCCGCCGACAGGCCTCACGAGGGTGAGCAGGCCTTCGCCGCGGCCGTCTCTTCGGCGCGCGATTACGTGCGCCGCTTCGGATCGTTGCCGGCAGACGAGTTGGACGTCGTTCTGACCAACGGGATCCTCGGCGGCATGGAGTACCCGGGCGTCGTCTTCGTGGCGGAGCCACAGGAGGCGCTGGAGGGCTTCCCGATCCTGCCCGAGCTGCTATCGCACGCGGGGCTCGCCGACGCCTCACGGCGCTACATCGTCGGGCACGAGGTCGCGCATCAATGGTGGTACGCGTCGACCGGGAGCGATCAAGTGCGCGAGCCCTGGCTCGACGAAGCCCTAGCGGAGTTCTCCACGCGGACGTGGCTCGAGTCGGAAGAAGGCGGCGACCGAACTTGGGTCCTGACGAATCTATCGCTGCCGCGGAACCCGGCTCCCGGCGTGGTCACGAGGTCGACCCACGCCTTCCGCGATAACACCTCCTATTTCCGTGAGATCTACCTCGGCGGGTCTGAGGTCCTGATGGAGATGCGGGAAGCGGTGGGAAGACGGTCCGTCGATCAGATCCTTTTCACGTGGCACCAGCGCACCCGCGGTGGCCTGGCGTCGGTGGCCGACTTCGCCGCGACGGTCCGTGATGTCGGCGGCGCCGATGCGGCCGCGGTGCTCGATCGGTATCGCTGATGTCGGCGGCGCCGATGCGGCCGCGGTGCTCGATCGGTATCGCTAGCCGCGGTGGAAGGACAACCGCGCGCACGTCCCGCCGTCGTCGGTCGGGTGGCGTTCGTAGTCGTCGACCAGCGTTTCCAGGAGGGCGACCGACAGAGCCATGCGGTCGTCCGACGATGACCCGCTGGTCGACCGGTCCTTGACCTCGAGTATCAGAGCTTCCGCGCTCTCCTGCCACGACAGCATCACCGGCGCTTGCGTGTCCTCATTGGCGAGCATCGCGTTGGCGCAGGCCTCTCCTGCGGCGATCTTCAGCTCTTCGACCCGTTCCTCGTCCATCCCGGCGGAGCGCGCCAGAGCGGCGACCGCGAGCCGGGCAACCCCGGCGAAGACGGGATTGGGCGGGATCTCTATCTCGACACGCGACACGCGCTAGCCGGCCTCGCCGGCCGCCTCTTCGACGGAGGAGTGGATCGGGAAGACCTTGGTGAGACCCGTGATCTTGAAGATCTTGAGGATCTTGTCCTGGGTGCAGACCAGAGCCAGGCTGCCGTCGTGAGCCTTGACCCGCTTCAGGGCGCCCACGAGGACCCCCAGACCGGTGGAGTCGAGGAAGTCGACGCCCTCCAGGTTCACGACGACGTCGTAGGACCCGTCGGACACGAGCTCGATCAGCTTCTCCCGCAGCTTGGGCGCGGTGTAGACGTCGATCTCACCCTTGACGTCCACAACCGAATGCGAACCCACCTTACGAACGTCGAGACCCAGCTCCATATCGAAAAGTCCTCCCTTGGCGATCAGATAGGCGCAACATCCTAGCGCCCGGCGAGAACGCCACGGCGGCCCGGCTCCGAGGACGGCGAAGCACGAACATTTCTTCTTCGAAACGCGCCCGCGGGAAGCCCCGCTCGCCTACTCTCAGGCTGGCAGTGGAGCAACGATCCAGGGGTCCGAAAGTGCAGGGAAGACGGAGGGGCATCGCCGGCGCGCTCGCCGCGCTTCTGCTCGGAGTCGCGTGCTCGCATACGACGGGATCGGCCGGCGACGGCACGCCCGTCGCGATGCCGCCGTCCGCACCGGTGATCGAGCAGGCCGAGTGGCGGATCTCCGCCCACCCCTCCGGGAACATCGGCCCGATGAGCAAGCGCGAGTTGCGCCGCGTGCGCGCGGAAAGCCTCCCGCTCCGACGAGCCGTCACCGAGGTTTACGACGCCCTCTTCCTCGACCCGGCCGCCCGACCCGCGGTCTTGAACAAGCGCTTCGCCGCCCGCGCCGCGCGCGCCCTGCCGGCGCGCAGCGGTGTCCCGGCCTCGGTCGAGAAGGTCCGGACGACGCTTCGGAAGGCCGACATCGGTATCGATGCCTCCGGCGCACGGCGCGCCGCGGCGAAGGTGAAGATCCGCGCCCGCGGGATCGCGTCCGGCGAGCGCTTCGCGCTCTTGCACCGAGGAACGCTTTGGCTCGAGAAGAAGGGCGGCACGTGGAAGATCATGGCCTTCGACGTCCGGCAGAAGAGACTCCGATGAAGGTCCGGATCGCTCTCCTGTGCGCGTTCGTCGCAGCCGTCGCCTCCGTCGTCCCGCTCATCGGACCCTCCGACGGTCAGGCGGCCTCGCTGGTGGTCGGGCGCGCCCGCGGGACCTTCCAGCCGCGTCAAGGGAAGGTGTTCGTGCTGGTCATCGGGAACGATGCGCGCTCGGGCAACCCCGACCGGTCGCTCGCCGACGCGATCCACCTCGTGGGCATCAACACGCGCACGATGAAGGGCGGCATCCTCAACTTCCCGCGCGATTCATGGGTGTCTATCCCCGGTTCGGGCGCCGGCCGCATCAACGAAGCGCTCTTCCGCGGAGGCCCCGAGTTGCTGGCGCGCACCGTGCACAGCGTCACCGGCATCCGTCCCGATTACTGGGTGATGGTCGGCTTCGACGGCTTCCAGGACATCATCCGCGACATCGGCCCGGTGACGATGACGCTGCCGCGGGCGATCTACGACCCCTACGGGTCCGGAGCGAACCTGAGGGCAGGCCGGCAGCCTCTCGGAGCCGTCAAGTCCCTCGCCTTCGTTCGGACGCGCAAGGTCTTCCTCGACGGCGACGTCGCCCGCACGACGAACCAGGGGCGTTACCTGCTCGCGCTGTTGCGCAAGTTCCGCGGCGAGATCGATCGCAAGCCCGCTTCACTGCTCCGGTGGATGACCGTTACACGCCGCCACGCGCGACTGAACGTCGGCGCCGGCGACCTCTATCGCCTCGGCGTCCTCGCGTCGCAGGTGCGGCCCGCGGACGTCGGCAACGTGACGCTGCCGGTCTCGATCGGCACCGCGGGAGCGGCCAGCGTGGTGTTCATCCAGGACGGAGCGCGAACGATCTACGAACGCTTCCGCCGCACCGGCGCGCTCTAAACGAGCTCGCGGCCGAACTCGGCCGCGGAGAGAGGTCCCCCGGTGGCGCCCTCAACGAGCGAATCCCACCGGAGCAGCGCGCCCGGGTGGAAGACCCGGTCGGCCAGCAGCCCGCCGGCCTCGCGGACCCCGACGAGGCCGCCGTACTCGGCGATGCACGTCGCCGCGAGCTGCGAGGCGAGGATCTCGCCGAGCAGGTAGTTCTGGTAGTAGACCGGTGCGACCGCGACGTGGATCTTCGCCGCCCAATCGGGTGCATGACGATCGTTCGGTCGCCGCACCAACTGGAAGCGCTCGACCAGCTCCCACCAACGATCGTCGAGGTCGGCGTCGGGGTCGAGATACAGATCGCGCTCGAAATGGATCATCACCAACGCCCACCGCGCAAACAGCACCATCTGCGCGCGGTTGGCGGCACCGAGCGCGTCTTCGACCACCGCGATCTCGCCCTCCGGCGCGCCGAGGATCTCGCGCAACCACACTGCGTCGCGCAGAAGCCGGCCCGAGAGGATCGCTATCGCCTCGGTGACGAAGATGTGGGCCGGTCGACGCAGTGAATACGGCAGCCTGCGGTCGATCCCGAGGTCGTAGGCGGCATGGCCCGATTCGTGCAGCATGACCTCGACCCACCGCTCGCCCGGCACCACGTTCGCGAGGATGCGGACGTCGCGGCCGCTGCGGTCGACGTCGAGGCAGAAAGCGTGCTGGCTCTTCCCCTCCCGCGGATAGAGGTCGCTGCGCTCGAGGACGCCCGCGAGATCGATGCCCCACGGCGCGAACGTCGCCCGGGCGAGATCCGCCGCGTCGCGATCTCGCAGCAAGCCGTCCAGTGAGGCGCGGCCGTCCGGGGGGAGCTGCTGAAAGAAGGGATCGGCGTAATGCCACGGATAGAGGTCGGTCGTGCCGAAGCGTTCGGCAAGGCGGGCGTCGAGCGCAGACTTCCACCGGCGGAATGGCTCATCCGTCACGCGCTCGACCTCTTCGAGGAGCGTGTAGAGCCACTCTTCGTCTAGTTCCTGCAGCTCCAGCGAGAGGTTGTAGTAGTCGGGAAAGCCGAGGTCGCGGGCAGCCGCGTTCCTGATGCGCGCCAACTCCCGAACGCGATCGGCGACCGAGGCTCCCACCGCCTTCGACGCCTCCCACACGGCCCGCCGCTCAGTCTCGTCGTTCGAGGTCCGCAACACCTCTTCGATCTCGTTGTCGCTGACGCGCCTGCCACCGACGACGGGGCGGAACGCGGCGAAGTCCGATTCGACGGAGCTCTGGAGGTCGACGAGCTCGGCGCGCCGGTCCTCGTCCATCTGATTGCCGAGAAGCGAACGGCGCAGCACCTGCAGCCGTCGCTTCAGCACCGGGTCGTGGATCGTGTCGGCCAGGGCGGACTCCACCGCGCGCAGATCCGCGGGATCGCCCTTCACCGTTCTCAGCTCGAGCTCCAATTCGGCGCGCCGGCGTTCGGTGTCGGGGCTCACCCGTACCTGGGAGTCCCAATAAGCGCGGTGGAACTCGTTCTCGAGCTGCTCGATCGCGCCTTCGATGCGCTCGGCGACGCGATGCGGCGACTCCGTCAGCTCTCGGCTCACGCGGGCGACTCCCGATCCGGCAGATGAACGGCGAAATCCTATCCACGGGCGCGGGACGTCAACCGCGCGATCCGGCGAGCTCGAAATGCCACGGCTCCCACGACATGGGACGCCAGAGAGGCAGGTTCATCGCGTCGATCAGGTGGACCGCGTGCTCGACATCGCCGCCGAGGTCGACCGCCAGCCCCTTCTCGTGCATAGAGCCCCCGGGCCGCGCGACCCAATCGTCGGCCGTCTCGGGATCGCCGTATCGGACGAGCGCCTGCTGCCAGAGCCGCTGCTGATGCTCCGGGGACCGATAGCCCGACGTCAGCCACACCCGTCCGCCGGCGGCGGTGAGGAGGCGGTCGACCGCGCCCCTCAGCACGGGGTGGAGGTCTCCGGTGGGATCGGGGAGGACCCGCGTCGGGTCGACCGCGGCGCGCGCCCGCGCCTCGACCCCGTCGACCTCGACCTCCACCTGCATCGCGGTGGCGCCGTGCTCGCAGACGCAGGCGAGGAGGACCGCCCCATTCGCCTGGGCGAACCGGCGCGCCATCGCCGTCGGCGCGCCGCGGAAGCCCGGGAGCGACTCGGCGGCCGCGGCCAGTGCGGCCGCGTCGGCGGCCGCCTGCGCCCGTGCTCGTGCCGCCGCGGCCGCACCGACATCACGGATGCCGCCCAGGAAGGCGAGAGCCAGGAGCAGCGCGCCTCCGAAGGCGGCGATGCTCACGGCCGCTCGATCCGCATCGTCGCCCGCGCCTCGAGGGTCACGCCGTCGAACAGCCGCCCCACCACCGGCACGCGCGCTTGAGGCGAAGCGGAGACCGTCACCGTGAGCGGATCGCCGCGCCGCCGCGCCTCGGGCGCGGGCAGGACGTCGACCTTCGCGTCCTCCACGCCGGCTCTCCGGACCGCCAGCGACGCGGCGTGACGGGCGGGATCGACCACCGCGACGCGCGCCGCCTCCCGCGCCGCGTTCCAGAGTCGCACCTGATCGACGACGACGAGGCCGCTCTGCGCGAGACCTCCTAGGACGACGAGAAGGACGGGGAGGACCAGCGCGAGTTCGACCGTGGCCTGCCCTCGCTCGGCGTGCCGCGCATCCACCTCAGCGTCCGGCGCGCCTGACCACCTGCTCGACCACGTGCTCGAAGAGCCCGTCGAGCCCACCGCCCTTGACGAAGGCCCCGAGCGCGCCGGTGATCAGAACGGCTACGAGAAGCGTCGTCGCGTACTCGGCGGTCGTCTGACCGCTCTGCGAGTACAGGAGAGAGCGAAGTCGCTGCATGCGGAGGCTCCTTTCGTCGGACCGGACCCTCTCCGGCCTCCGCAACAGCAGAGCGCGACCGCCGGCGCCGCGAAGTGGCGGCCGTCACACCTCCCTCAGAAGGACATGGTGATGTGGTCTCCCTCTTTCACGCCCCATTCGTCGAACATCCCCTGGTTGACCTCGAGCGCGCCGTAGTACCCAACGCCCGGGTCATAGACGGGGCACGGGTCTTCTGTACACGGGTCCATATCCATGATCCGAAGGATCCGACCGTCGTTTCCGAAGAAGGCGATCGAGAGCGGGATGAGCGTGTTCTTCATCCAGAATCCGCCGTGATGCTCCTCGAACCAGATGAAGACCATGCCGTGGTCTTCCGGCATCGACTCGCGGAACATCAGCCCGCGCATGCGCTCCTCGTCGGTCTGGGCCACTTCGACGCGCACGATGACGGATCCGTCGTCTGTGTCGATGAGTGCCGCCGCGCCGCGGAAGGAGGGCGAGGGCTGGGGCGAGGCGTCGGCCTCGGCCTGCGGGGTCGGCGCGGGAGAAGCCACCCGCTCCGTCGTGTCGGGCCCGCCGCGGCAGGCGACGAGCAGGAACGTCACCAGGAGGAGCGACAACGCGCGGCTCACGGGCGCGAGCATCGCACGAGGGTGGGCTACCTGAGTAGGGGAAGCACGCCGAGCAAGAGATACGAGGGCAGGACGCAGCACGCGAGCGGCAGCGCCATGAAGACGGCGCCACGCCGCGCTCGGGCTTCGAACGCATCCTCGGCCGCGGCGCGCCGCCGCGCCGCCTCGGCCGCGAGCGCGTCCGCCGCCGGCACACCCCACCGGCGCGCCCGGCGGATCGTCTCGCCGATCCACGCGAGCCCCGGCTCGCGCGCCAGCGCGTCGGCCCATGCGACCCCGAGGCGCACGCGCCGCGGCGCCCTCCCGAACGCCTCCGCTTCCGCCGCCGCGGCCGCGGCCAGGGCGGAGTCCATCGACGCGCCGGCGGCCAGCAGCGCGGCGATCAGCTCGGCTGCGTCGACGGAGGGATCCGACAGTTCGTCCGGCGACGGCAGCAGGCGTTCGATCCACCAGAGGCCGGCGGCGGCCAGGCTCACGCCGACGATGAGGAACGAGAGGCCGGCGGGGTCGGCGGAGCGAGGGGTGAACGGGACGAACAGGACCGGGAGAGCCGCGACGAGCCTGCCCGAGAGCCGCGCCCCGGACGCGCCGGCGAGTGCGCGGCGCGCCGCGGCGCGCCGCCTGTCGAGCATCGCCGCATGCCGCTCGAGGAGGTCGGCGACGTCGCCGCCTTCGCGTGCGTAAGCCGGAAGCACCCGGGGGAGCGGCTCTATGTCGTCGCCGAGGTGCCGGAGAGCCTCCGACGGCTCCTCGCCGAGAGCGACGCGACGGGCGATGCGCGAGATGAGCGGCCGCAGCCGTGGCGGCGCCGACGACGGCCAGGCGAGGATCGCGCTGCGAAGGTCGAGCCCCCCTCGCTGGAGCGCGGCGAGGGCCCGCATCGCATCGGAGGTCACGCGACCTCGACCGCGGCGACAAGGCGCCGAGCGCCGCGGCGTTCGAGATGAACCACCGCGTCGACCCCCGTGCGGATGCGCTTGCGGATCACCGCCTCCGGCGCGCCGGAACGAGCCGACAGGCAGAGAGCGGCGAGGCGATCCTCTACCTCGGCCGGCGAACGCGCGTGCAGCGTGAGCATCGAGCCTTCGTGACCCGTAGCCATCGCGTTGACGGCCACGAGCGCCTCACCGCCGCGCACCTCACCTACGACGATGCGGTCGGGTCTCATCCTCAACGCGGCCCGCGTCAGATCCTCGAGATCGATCCCGCCGCGCCCCTCCGCATTGGCGCGCCGCGCCACCAGAGAGGCGAGCTTCCGATCGCGCAGGCGAACCTCGGGCACCTCCTCGACGAGCACGATCCGCTCGCATACGTCCGTCGCGTTGAGCAGAGCCCCGAGCAGGGTCGTCTTGCCCGTCCCCGTCCCTCCGCTGACGACGATGGAGGATCTCGTCGTCACGAGCTCCTCGAGACAGAGCTGAAGGCGACGGTCGAGCATCCCGAGCGCGCGCAGATCGTCGAGTGTCGGGGCGGTGCGCGGCACGCGGCGGATGCTCACGAGCGGCCCGTCCGGAGCCGCCGGCGGAAGGACCACGTGGATGCGGTGACCGCCGGGTAGGCGTCCGTCGGCGATCGGCCGCACCGCGTCGGCGGCTCCGGACGGGCCGCTCG
>Ga0247713_1001674_pt1 | contig 10753 bp, 8 predicted proteins | sample 21E_NmetaG_FD_189936 | JGI IMG/M metagenome (GOLD analysis project Ga0247713, IMG submission 189936) | Soil microbial communities from hillslope of Landscape Evolution Observatory, University of Arizona, Oracle, AZ, United States - 2-1-E_N | ecosystem: Engineered > Artificial ecosystem > Mesocosm... | reverse complement strand
GGCCCGGCGTCGACCTCGCTCTCGACGAGGACGCCGTCGACCTCCAGCCGGAGCTGACCGGGCGGGGCGGCGAGCGGGTGCACCTCGAAGGACCGCGGGTCGTCGCCGTCCCTCGTCACCGAGCCGCCGGCGACGTCGACGCGCAGGACCAGCCGCTCGCCGCCCGGCGCGTCGAGCTCGACCACGACCGGGGCGGGCGGTCCGGCCACCCGGAAGCCGTCCAGCGCACCGTACGGGTGCCGCTCGTCGCGCCCGGTCGGGCGGCTGGCCACGGCCCAGGCGGCCAGCACGAGCACGACGTCGGGCTGCTCCGCGGGCAGCACCGGCCCGGCCGCGGCGGCGCGGTCGAGCCAGGCGGTGTCGACGTCCGCACCGCGGAAGGCGTCGGAGGCGACCAGCCGGCGCAGGAACCCCAGGTTGGTGGTGAGGCCGAGCACGGCGGTGTCGTCGAGGGCGGCGAGCAGCGACCTCCGGGCGGCCTCGCGGGTGGGTCCCGAGGCGATCACCTTGCCGAGCATCGGGTCGTAGTGCGTCTCGACCCGCTGCCCGGTCTCGAGCGCGTGGTCGACCCGGGCCCGCGGCGACCAGCGCACGGACGAGGCCACGCCGGCCTGCGGCAGGAAGCCCTGGGCCGGGTCCTCGGCGTAGACCCGCGCCTCGATGGCGTGGCCGGTGGCGGTGACGTCGTCCTGGGTGAACGGCAGCGGCCGGCCCTGGGCGACGTCGAGCTGGAGACGCACGAGGTCGAGCCCGGTCACGAGCTCGGTCACCGGGTGCTCGACCTGCAGCCGGGTGTTCATCTCGAGGAAGAAGGCCTCCTCGCCGGTCGGGGTCTGGGAGACGAGGAACTCGACCGTGCCGGCGTTGACGTACCCGACCTCGCGGCACAACCGCACCGACGCGCTCGTCAGCAGCTCCCGCAGGGCCGGGCTGATGGTGGGGGCGGGCGCCTCCTCCAGCACCTTCTGGTGCCGGCGCTGCGCCGAGCAGTCGCGCTCGAACAGGTGCACGACGTTCCCGTGCGCGTCGGCCAGGACCTGCACCTCGACGTGCCGTCCGCGCTCCACGTAGCGCTCGACGAGCATCGTGTCGTCGCCGAACGCGCTCCGAGCCTCGCGGCGGGCGGCGGCGAGGGCACCCGGCAGGTCGTCAGCCGTGCGCACGATGCGCATGCCCTTGCCGCCGCCGCCCGCGGCGGCCTTGACCAGCAGCGGGAAGCCGACCTCGGCGGCGGCGCGCTCGGCCAGTGCGGCGTCGTTGCGCGGGCCCTCCCCCTCCTCGATCGCCGGGACGACCGGGACGTCGGCCACCACGGCCACGTGCCGCGCGACGTCCTTGCGGCCCATCCGGTCGATGACGTCCGCGGGGGGACCGACGAAGACCAGTCCCGCCTCCGCGCAGGCACGGGCGAACGCCGCGCGCTCGGACAGGAAGCCGTAGCCCGGGTGCACCGCCTCGGCCCCCGAGCGGCGGGCTGCCTCGAGCAGCGCCGGGATCGACAGGTAGGACTCGGCCGCCGGCGCCGGGCCGAGCCGCACGGCGATGTCGGCCTCGCGGACGTGCGGGGCCTCGCGGTCGGCGTCGGAGTACACGGCCACGGTCTGGAGGCCGGCGGCGCGGGCGGACCGCAGGACCCGGACGGCGATCTCGCCGCGGTTGGCGACGAGCAGGCTGCCGAACGTCATGCCAGCTCCTGCACTCGCTGCGCAGGCGCGCGGCGCGCCTGCTCCTCCGTCACGGGGCGCCGCCCGCGTGCTCCGCTCACGGTCACATCCTGAAGACGCCGTAGCGCGGCGCCGGGATCGGGGCGTTCGCCGCGGCGGCCAGGCCGAGGCCGAGCACGCGCCGGGTGTCGGCCGGGTCGATGATGCCGTCGTCCCACAGGCGGGCCGTGCCGTAGTAGGGCGAGCCCTGGGTCTCGTACTGGTCGCGGATCGGCGCCTTGAAGGCCTCCTCCTGCTCGGCCGGCCACGTGCCGCCCTTGGCCTCGATGCCGTCGCGCCGCACCGTCGCGAGCACGGACGCCGCCTGCTCCCCGCCCATGACGGAGGTGCGGCTGTTCGGCCAGGTCCACAGGAACCGCGGGTCGTACGCCCGGCCGCACATGCCGTAGTTGCCCGCGCCGAACGAGCCGCCGATGACGACGGTGAGCTTCGGGACGACGCTGCACGCCACCGCCGTGACGAGCTTCGCGCCGTCCTTGGCGATGCCGCGGTTCTCGTACTCCCGCCCGACCATGAAGCCGGTGATGTTCTGCAGGAACACCAGCGGCACGCCGCGCTGGTTGCACAGCTCGAGAAAGTGGGCGCCCTTGAGCGCGCTCTCGCTGAACAGGATGCCGTTGTTGGCCACGATGCCGACCGGGTAGCCCCAGATCCGGGCGAAGCCGCAGACCAGGGTCTCGCCGTAGAGCGCCTTGAACTCGTGCAGCCGGCTGCCGTCGACCACCCGGCGGATCACCTCGCGCACGTCGTAGGGGGTGCGCAGGTCGGCCGGGACGACGTCGTACAAGGTTGCGGGGTCCTCGTTCGGATCCTCCGGCTCGTGCTGCGGGAAGCCCTGCACCACAGGACGTTCCAGCGTCCCGACGACGCTGCGCAGGATCGCCAGCGCCTCGTCGTCGTCGCCCGCGAGGTGGTCGACGACCCCGCTGGTGCGGGCGTGCACGTCGCCGCCGCCGAGGTCCTCGGCAGTGACCTCCTCGCCGGTCGCGGCCTTCACCAGGGGCGGCCCGCCCAGGAAGATGGTGCCCTGCTCGCGGACGATGACCGTCTCGTCGCTCATGGCCGGCACGTACGCGCCCCCGGCGGTGCACGAGCCCATCACCGCGGCCAGCTGCGGGATGCCGGCGGCCGACAGGTTCGCCTGGTTGAAGAAGATCCGACCGAAGTGCTCGCGGTCGGGGAACACCTCGTCCTGCAGCGGCAGGAAGGCGCCGCCGGAGTCGACCAGGTAGAGGCACGGCAGCCGGTTCTCCAGCGCCACCTGCTGCGCGCGCAGGTGCTTCTTCACCGTCATCGGGTAGTAGGTGCCGCCCTTGACGGTGGCGTCGTTCGCGACGACGACGCACTCCCGCCCGCTCACCCGGCCGACGCCGGTGACGATCCCGGCTGCCGGGACGGCGTCGTCGTACATGCCGTTGGCCGCGAGCGGGGACAGCTCGAGGAACGGCGAGCCGGGGTCGAGCAGCCGGTCGACCCGGTCGCGCACGAGCAGCTTGCCCCGACCCACGTGCCGCTGCCGGCTGCGCTCGTCCCCGCCGAGCCGGGCCCGCGCGGTGCGCGCCCGCAGCTCGTCGACCAGCCCGGCCAGGGGCGGGGCGGCCGCCCGCCCGGTGCTGACGTCGGTCACCGGTCCTCCTGTCGTGCCCGGGGTCTCCGGGCACGGGCACGCTATCGGGCGCGGCGGCGGCGGAGCAGGCACCATGCCCTCGTGCCCGCCGCCAGCACCGCCGCGCTCTTGGCCGGCTACGCCGCCGCCGTGCCGTTCACCCTGTTCGTCCCCGGCTTCCTGCGGCTCTGGCGCCGGCGGGAGCGGGAGGCGTACGCGCTCGCCCAAGGCGGCGCGGCGCTCGTCGTCGTCGGGTGGGCGCTGCGCGGGTCGACTGGGGCTGCTGTGGTCAACGCCCTGTGGCTGGTCGGGTTCGGCGCCGCGTACGCCGTCGAGGGCCGCAAGCGCGCGGCCGCCGGCTGACGACACGCCGCGCTGCCGGCGGGATCGGCAGCGCCCTGACCCGTGACCGGGCATCCGCCGTCGGACACGCCGGCGTGTCGGACGGCGATCCCCCGCTGACCGCGCGACGGCCGCCCGCTGGCTGCCACGCAGCCGGCAGGGCCGCCGCCGAAACGGCGACAGGCCGCCCCACGGGGCGGCCTGTCGTCACTGGTGGAGCGGGAGTCAGTCGTCCCACGGTCCGAAGTCGTCGACCACGGTGGTGTCCTCTCGTACGGCGCCGCCGGGCAGTGACCGGCTGGCAGGGACCCGGGCGCGGCGGCGGCCCGCAGGCTGCGCCGAGACCGTCGCTCGGGAGGATGAGCACCTCGCGCCCGGCCGCGTGCGGCCCTCGACGGGGTGAGGCGGCACGGTCTGCCGCCGGTGCGGACGGTCGCGTGCCACTCGCGCCCGGTCCGTGCGCCGGTCGCTGCGCGGGGAACCCGGCGCGCACGGCTCCGACCAGCCTACGGCAAGCGCACCCGGCGGTCGGCGGCCCGACTCGTCGAAGCGCCTCGACTCAGCGGAACGCCGCTGGCCCCTCGGCTCGCGCGAAACGGCGCTGTCCGGCCCGGCGGCAGGACAGCCAGCCCCGCCGCCTACCGCTGAACGGTCGCGAGCACGACGTCGCCGAACCCGGCGGCCTTCAGCTCGCGGAAGACGTACGGCATCAGCGGGCCCTGGTCGGTCGACGGCGGCGTCGCGAAGAAGCCGTACCGGCTGACGATGCCGAGCGCCTTCCCACTGCGGTCCTGCAGGATCGGGCTGCCCGAGTCGCCGTTGACGGCCGGCATGTTGATCACGTACTCGTCGGCGTTCCAGGTCATGAGCACGCCCTGGCGCGACCGGGTCACGTCGTTCTGGCCGAGCACCAGCCCGTAGCCGTGCACGTCGACGACGTCTCCGACCGCGAGATCGGACGGAGTGGCAGCGCCGGTCGGGCCGACGAAGCCGCGCATCTGCGGGTTGGTGCGGCCGACCAGGTGATCGTCGATGCGCACCAGCGAGAAGTCCACCCTCGAGCGGACGAGGTCGGAGTCGTAGACGACGGTGCCGATCTGCCCCGTCCCGGGCAGGCTGACCCGCTCACCAAGCTTGTCGGTGCAGTGCCCCGCCGTGCCGATGTAGGCGGTCGGCGCCTGGCCCTGGTCGAGGACGGCGTCGTAGAAGACGAAGTTGAACGTGCAGTAGCCACCGAGGCTCGAGCCGGGCCGGATCGGGCTGTTCAGCCCGCCGAAGGCCGGTCGCGGGTCGACCGCTGAGCTCCCCGCAGTGGTGGTCGCGCCGCTCGGGGCGGCGATCAGCGCGAGCAGCGGGACGATCAGGGCGCTCAGCGTGCGCAGCTTCATGGGTCCTCGGGAGGGTCGGCGGCCGGACCCTGCACAGTTCGACGGCGACCTCCGGTCCCCTGCCGGGGTGCGACCTACAGGGCCAGGTGCACGGCGCGGCCGCGCACGAACGTCGCCGCGACGCCCACGGCGCGCAGGTGTGCCGCCACGGCCGCGCTGCCGCCGTCCACCGGCGGCGCGTGCGGGTCGGCGTCGAGCAGCACGAGATCGGCGGGCGCGCCCGGGGCCAGGGTGGTGCGGCCGTCGGTGCTGGCGGCCAGCGCCTCGGCGGCGGTCAGCTGCTCGACGGGGTTCCACGGCGGCCGGGAGTCGCCGGAGCGGTGGACGGCGGCCGCCATCGCCAGCCACGGGTCGAGCGGCGCGACCGGCGCGTCCGAACCGAGGGCCAGCGTCGCCCCGGCGGCGAGCAGCGAGCGGAGCGGGAAGCAGCGGTCCTGCCGGTCCGGCCACAGCGTCGCGGTGACGTCGCGGTCGTCGAGCAGGTGCGCCGGCTGCACGCTCGCCGTCACGCCGAGGGCGGCGAAGCGCGGCAGGTCGGCCGGAGCGACGAGCTGCGCGTGCTCGATCGATCCGCGCGCCCCGGCCGCCCCGATCGCGTCGAGCGCGTGCTCCACCGCGGCGTCGCCGATCGCGTGCACGGCGACCTGCAGCCCGGCGCGGCCGGCGCGCCGCAGCAGCTCGACCAGCTCACCGGGCGGCAGGTTGAGCGTGCCGGTCGTGGCCGGCCCGCCGCCGGGCGACGGGTACGGGTCGTGGCAGCACGCCGTCGCGGTGTTCACCGACCCGTCGAAGATGACCTTGAGCGGTCCCATCGTCAGCAGCCCGTCGCCGACCGGGAGCGGGTCGCCGGTGCGCAGGCCGGCGCCGACGACCGCGTCGAGGGTCTCCCGGTACGTCGCGACGCGGACCCGCAGGAGCGCGTCCGGGTCGTCGGCCCAGGTCTGCGGCCCCGCGCCGAACTCCATGTCCACCAGGCCGACGACGCCGCGCGACACCGCGTCGTGCAGCGCCTCCCGCCGGGCCCCGGCGCGGTCTTCCACCACCGGCAGGTCCGCGAGTCGGGCCAGCACGGCGAACCACTCGTCCTCGACGAGGGCCCCGGCCCGCGGCGGCACGCCGAGCAGCCGCAGCGCCGCGCTGTTGAGCCAGCCGTTGTGCGCGTCGCCGCTCACCAGCGCCACCGGGTGGTCGCCGCTGACGGCGTCGAGCTCGGTCACCGTCGGCGGGCGCGACCAGGCGGCGGACCGGTGGCCGTACCCGAGGACCACGCTGGTGGGGTCCGGGAGGGTGCGCACGTGCTCGGCGACGCGGCGCACCACCTCGTCGGGCCCGCAGGTGCCGCCGACGTCGAGCCGGCGCCGGCTCAGCGCCCACTGCTCGAGGTGCACGTGCGCGTCCCACAGCCCGGGCGCCGCCCAGCGGCCGTCGGCCTCGACCACGTGGTCGGCCGGTCGGGGGGCGATCGACGGCGCCACGGCGGTGACCACGCCGTCCTCGACGCGGACGTCGACCACGCCGTCCGGCGCAGCGGTGCGTACCGGTACGAGCCGGACCCGGCGCAGGACGAGCGGCGGTGGCACCGGCGGCCTCATACCGCGGCGACGCCGATCAGCCCGTTGCGGGTCACCAGCGCCGCGAGCTCGGTCTCGCTCAGTCCGTCGGTGCCCTCGGGGCGACGCGGCAGCACCATGTGCCGCGTCTCGGCGCTGGCGTCCCAGACGGTGACGTCGACGTCGTCCGGAAGCGCATACCCGAGGTCGCGCAGCACCCCGCGCGGGTCGCGCACCACGCGCGAGCGATAGCCCTCGCTCTTGTACCAGGTGGGCGAGGGGCCGAGCAGCGCGATCGGATAGCAGGAGCACAGCGTGCAGACGATGACGTTGTGCGACGTCGCGGTGTTCTCGACGACCTTCAGCCGCTGCTCCTGCAGGCCGCCGCCCATCGAGGCGCCGACCTCCGGCAGCGCCGTGTTCGCGTCGGCGAGCAGCCGGAGCCGGAAGCCGTCGTCGACCCAGGCCCGCGCGACGACCCGGGCGCCGGTGGCCGGGGACCCCTGCGACAGGAAGGCGGTCAGGGCACGGTCGAGCTCGTCCGGGTCGACCAGGCCGCGCTGCTCGAGCAGCGCCTCGACGCGCCGGACTCGCGCCGCGACCGCCGCGGCGCCGCTGTCGCCGTGGTCGCCGCTCACAGCGCCTCCTCGAGGTAGCTCTCCCACAGGTCGAGCGTCACCGCGTGGTCGCCGTCGCCGAACAGCTCGCGCGCCTCGAACCGCACGGCGTAGACCGTCTGCGGCTCGGTCGGCAGACCGCGAGCGCGGTCGTCCGCCAGCGGGTGCCGCCCCTCGGGCTCCACCACGGTGCCGACCGCCCCCCGCGCGTACCGGGGCAGGCGGGTGTGGTGCGGCGGGTCCGTGCGCCGGGTGCGCACCCGGGCCCCGGGCGCGAAGCGGTCACCCACCGTCGACCTCGGCGGCCGTGAGCACGCCCTTCTCGACGCACAGCGTGGTGATCGCGTGCAGCCACTTCTCGTAGTACGAGGAGGCGAGGTACTGCGCCGGCGGCATCCGCTCGATCGCGTCGCGGAACTCGTCGAGGTCGTAGACGCCGGCGCCGATCAGCGCCCGGTTCATCGCGAACACGTGGGCCTCCCAGTCGGCATGGAAGGGCGGCTCGTCGGACTGCGCCGGTGGCAGCGGGAAGCCCTCGAGGCCGCCGACGTCGTTGATGCGCGCCACACGCCGCACCCTGCCACAGCCGGAGGCCTGCCAGCAGTGCCGGGCGGACGAACGTCGCGCGGTGGTACAACTCGACCGCAGTGGCGACGCTCACACCGGAGCGCGCTGGGAGGAGCCGACCGGTGACCACGACGCAGGGCGGGAGCGGCACGCCACGCCGCGCACGGCGCGACTCCGGTGCCGACCGGGTGCGGCAGGTCGACGACCAGCCGAGCGTCACCGATGTGGAGGTGCCGCCGAGGCGGCTGTGGCTCGGACGCGCCGCCGGCCCGCTGCTGGCGCTGCTCACCTACTTCCTGCTGCGCGCCGACGCCGACCTCAGCACCGCCGGCCGCACGACGGCCGCGGTCGGGGTGCTGCTGGCCGTCTGGTGGATGACCGAGGCGATGCCGCTGCCGGCCACCGCGCTGGTGCCGATCGTGGCCTTCCCCCTGCTCGGCGTGCTCTCCACCGCCGAGGCGACCGCCCCCTACGCCGACCCGAACATCTTCCTGTTCATGGGCGGCTTCATGATCGCGCTGGCCATGCAGCGTTGGGACCTGCACAAGCGCATCGCGCTGCTGGTCGTGCGGGCGGTCGGCACCAAGCCGGACCGGCTCATCGCCGGCTTCATGATCGCCACCGCGTTCATCAGCATGTGGGTCAGCAACACCGCGACCACGGTGATGATGCTGCCGATCGGGCTGTCCGTGCTCCTGCTCGTGCTGGACCGGGTGGGCGCCGCGGCCGACGAGGGCACGGCCGAGAAGGTGGCCGACGCCGCCGACGACGACACCGCGGGAGGCGGCGGCACCGCCGTCACCGAGCTCATCCAGGACAAGGACACCCGCAACTTCGCCGTCGCGCTGATGCTCGGCATCGCCTACGCGGCGAGCATCGGGTCGCTGGCGACGCTCATCGGCACGCCGCCGAACCTCATCCTGTCGGCGTTCGTCGAGCAGCAGTACGGCATCGACCTCGGGTTCGGGCAGTGGATGGCGCTCGGCGCGCCGCTGTCGGCGACGTTCCTCGTGCTCGCCTGGCTGGTGCTCACCCGGGTCGCGTTCCCGTCCGGCCTCAAGGAGATCCCCGGCGGCACGAAGGTGATCCAGGACGAGATCGACAAGCTCGGGCGCACCAGCCGGGCGGAGTGGACCGTGCTGGCCGTCTTCGTCGTGACCGCCCTGCTGTGGATCTTCCGCCAGCCGCTCACCGGCTGGGAGGCGCTCACCGACGTGCTCCCGTTCATGGCCCAGCTCTCCGACCCGGTCATCGCCATCGCCGCAGCCGTGGCGCTGTTCCTCCTCCCGGTGTCGGCCAAGCGGGGCATCTCCGCGCTCGACTGGAAGACGGCGCAGCAGCTGCCGTGGGGCGTGCTCCTGCTGTTCGGCGGCGGGCTGAGCCTGGCTGCCGCCGTGCAGTCGTCCGGTCTGGACGAGTACATCGGCGCGCAGGTGGGCGGGCTCGGTGCGCTGCCGATCCTCCTGCTGATCGCCGGCACCGCCGGCGTGGTGCTGCTGCTCACCGAGGTCACCAGCAACACCGCCACCGCGGCCGCGTTCCTACCGGTGCTCGGCGGGGTGGCGGTGGGCCTCGACATCGCCCCGCTCGTCCTGCTCGTCCCGGCGGCGCTGGCGGCCACCTGCGCGTTCATGCTGCCGGTCGCCACCCCGCCGAACGCGATCGTCTTCGGCTCGGGCTACGTCACCGTGGGGCAGATGCTCAAGGCCGGCACGCTGCTCAACGTGATCGGCATCGTGCTCATCACGGTCGCGGTCTACGCCCTCGGCGGCGTCGCCCTCGGCATCGAGTTCTAGCCGCACGGCGCCGCCCCGGCGGGCTAGCCGCCGCGCAGGGCCGCGGCCAGGGCGGGGCGGTCGCGCAGCAGCAGCCGCCGTCCGACGACGACGGCGACCGCGGCCAGCACCGCCAGCACCGCGGCGGCCGCCCAGGCCACCCCCAGCGACGCGGCGTCGGCGAGACCGCCGAAGCCCAGCGGCCCGAGGGCTCCCCCGACGGCGACGCCGCTCTGGGTGACGCCGGTCGCCCGGCCCGGGGCGTCCGGGTGCATGAGCGTCACCGCGTGGTTGAGCAGGCCGGCCCAGGCCCAGCCGATGCCGTAGGCCAGGAGGACGGCGGGCAGCAGCGCCGCCGACGCGCCGAGGGCGAGCAGTGCGCTCGCCGGGGCGCCGGCCAGCATCATCGCGGCGACCACGAGGAACCACCGCCCGTCGCGCCGATCGGCCACCGCACCGAGCCCGAGCCGCGCGAGCACGCCGAGGGCGCTGCCGCCCGCGGCCATCAGTCCGGCGGCGCCAGGCGCCTGTCCGGCGTCGACCGCGGTCTCGACGAAGAACGCCCCGAAGCTGTTGCCGACGGCGGCGCCGAGCGTCGTCCCGGCCGCGAGCACGGCCAGCGGGGCCAGCCGGTAGGGGCCGGCCGCCTGCGATGCCCGGAGTGCGGTCGACGAGCGTCCGTCGGTTCGCCGCAGGTCGGGGCCGGGCGGCGGCGTCCGCGAGGGCACGAGCACCGGGACGACGACGGCCAGCAGCGCAGCGGTCGCGTAGGCCCACCGCCAGCCCACGGTCACGCCGAAGACGGGCACCGCCAGACCGCCGAGGAGCACGCCCGCAGGGATCGCCGCCTGCTTGGCGCCGTACGCGATCCCCCGGCGGTGCGCGGCGACGGCACGGGCGATGAGCGCGTTGGAGGCCGGCTGGGCAACGCCGCTCGCCAGGCCGCCGGCCACGAGCGCCGCGGTGAAGCCGGAGGGGCCGGGGGCGAGCGCGCCGCCGAGCAGGGCCAGGGCACCGGTCGCGGCAGCGCACCGCATGACGCGGGTGGGCCCGAGCCGGTCGGCCGCCCGCCCGCCGAGCAGCGAGCCGACGGCGGCGCCGGCGAAGAACGCGGCGACCAGCACACCGAGCCCGGTGCGCCCCACCCCGAGGTCGGCGCGGACCTGCACCGCCAAGCCGCCGAG
>Ga0247713_1001672_pt1 | contig 10758 bp, 10 predicted proteins | sample 21E_NmetaG_FD_189936 | JGI IMG/M metagenome (GOLD analysis project Ga0247713, IMG submission 189936) | Soil microbial communities from hillslope of Landscape Evolution Observatory, University of Arizona, Oracle, AZ, United States - 2-1-E_N | ecosystem: Engineered > Artificial ecosystem >... | reverse complement strand
CGGAACGGCCGCTGGTCGTCGACCACCAGGACCCGCACCGGCGTGTTCATGGTGTCCAGTGTCGCGACGGGTGCCGGCGCGGCCCAGGGGGCGACCAGGCCCGAGGGGGGTGTGGCCAGCACCCCCGCGCGGGCGGGACGACGCTCGCCGATTCGCATCCTCGCAGCGCCGCGACGGGCTGCGAGGACCACAATCGGCGAGCGTCGCCGCGGCGAGCACCGCCGGCGACGGATCAGGAGTTCTGGAGGTACAGCAGCACCGCGCAGACGCGGCGGTTGAGGTCGCGCTCCTCGGCGAGCCCGAGCTTGGAGAAGATCGAGTTGGTGTGCTTCTCGATGGCCCGCTCGGAGAGCACCAGGGCGGCGGCGATCGCGGCGTTGCTCCTGCCCTGGGCCATCTCGCCCAGCACCTCCAGCTCGCGCGGGGTGAGCGCGTCGATCTCGGAGGGCTTCTGCCGGTTGGCCGCGACCAGGCCCTCGACGACCGTGGGGTCGATCACGGACCCGCCCTCGGCGACGCGCCGGATCGCCTCGATCAGCTCGTCGCCGTCGGCCACCCGCTCCTTGAGCAGGTAGCCTCGCCGGGCCGTGCCCTCGGCGAGCAGCGCCAGCGCGTAGCTCGCCTCCGCGTACTGGCTCAGCAGCAGCACGCCCGTGTCGGGCCGCTCGGTGCGCAGCGCGGCGGCCAGGGCGATGCCCTCGTCGGAGTGCGTCGGGGGCATCCGGATGTCGGTGACGACGACGTCGGGCTTCTCGGTCTCGACGAGCTCCTTCAGCGCGGGCAGGTCGGCCGCCGAGCCGACGAGCGTCAGGTCCTCGGCCGCCTCGATCAGGCGTACGAGCCCGTGCCGCAGCAGGGCGTTGTCCTCGGCCAGCACCACGCGGGTCGTCACCCGGGCCAGGGTACGGCGAGCTTCCGCGCGGCCGGGGTGCTGGCCACACGCACGATCGGCAAGGAAACACGGTCGAACCGCGAGGCGCGCGGGAGGAGAGTTCCCGCGTCGGCCGGACGCCCCGACCCCGATCGAGGAGACGGTGCCACGACCGAGACGACCGCCGCCGTGTGCACCTGTCGCCGGTGGTCGGGGTCGCCGCGCTGCGGACGACCGACGAGGAGCGGGTCGACGGCCGCACGGGAGCCGGTCGCGCAGACCCACCGGGTGCCTGCAACTGGGGAGCGGCGGGCACCCCTGCGATGCGCCGGGCCGGACCACGACGGGTCCGGCCCGGCGTCGACCCGCTCGCCGGGCGGGTCCGTGCGCGGGAGTCGCGGCGCGGGCACCGTACGCTGCGGCGGTGCCGCCCCCGCTGCTCGGCGACCCCGACGTCCTGCGCGTCCTGCTCGCCCGCCGCGACGACGGCTCGGTACCGGGGGCCCGGTCGGACCCGCACCGGGTCGCCCTCGTCCTCGGCGGCGGCGGCATGCGCGGGGCGTACGTCGCCGGGATGATGCGGTCGCTGGACCGAGCCGGTCTGCGGGACGCCGTCGACGAGGTGTACGGCGCGTCGTCCGGGGCGATGATCGGGGCGGCGTTCCTGACCGGCGACGCCGCCGCCTGCGCCCGCGCCTTCCCCGAGGACCTCGCCACCCGCGCGTTCATCGACCTGCGTCGCCTGGGCACCCGACGCCCCGTTGTGTCGCTCGACCACCTGATCGGCGGGGTCCTCGACGGCACCAAGCCGCTGGCCTGGTCGGCCCTGCGGGACAGCGCCGCGCCGCTGCGGGTGGTCGCCACCGCGCACGACGACCTCACCCCGCACACCCTCGAACCACGCTCCGTCGACGAGTGGCGCCAGGCGCTGCGGGCCGGCATCTGCATCCCGCTGCTCGCCGGCCCGCCGGTGGAGTTCGCGGGGCGGCGTTGGGTGGACGGGTCCGTCGGCGAACCGCTCGCCGTCGCCCGGGCCCTGCGCGCCGGGGCCACCCACGTGCTGGCGCTGCTGTGCCGCGGGGAGTCCGAGCTGCACCCGGACCCGGACGCGCCACTGTCGATCTGGGCGCGCCTGCTCGACCGCGCCGTCCCGGGGCTCGGGTCGATCGCCCAGGGGTCCCGCCGGTACGGGGCCGACCTGCGGATCGTCACGGACGCGGCGCATCCCGCGCGGGGGCCGGCGCACCTGCTCGCGCTGGGCCCGGCCCGCTCGGCGGGGTTCGGCGCGCTGTGCGTCGAGCCGGGACCGGTCGGCGCGGCGGTGGAGATCGGCGACGCCTCGGCGACCGCCGCGCTCGCCGCGGTCGAGGACCTCGACGCGGGATCCCGGTCGGCATGACGGCGCCGATCCCGCGACCTCCCCGCGCGGCCGTGCTCGTCACCGGCAGCGAACTGCTCACCGGGGCGATCGCCGACCGCAACGGCCCCTGGCTCGCCCGGGAGCTGGGGGCGCTGGGCGTCGAGGTCGCGCATGTGCTGCTCGTCGGCGACCGCCGCGACGACCTTGCGGACGCGCTGCGGTTCGTCGCCGGGGCGGACCTGGTGCTCACCAGCGGCGGGCTCGGGCCGACGGCCGACGACCTCACCGCCGAGGTCGTCGCGGCGTTCGCCGGTACCGAGCTGGTGCACGACGCGGCGGTGCACGAGCGGATCGCCGGGATCGTCGCCGACTGGGCGGCGCGCACCGGGTTCGGCGGCGCGGCGCTGGACGCGGCCACCCGCAAGCAGGCGATGGTCCCGCGCGGAGCGACGGTGCTCGACCCGGTCGGGACGGCGCCCGGCCTCGTCGTCGCCCGGCCCGGCGGGCCGCTGGTCGTCGTCCTGCCGGGACCGCCGCGGGAGCTGCAGGGCATGTGGCCCGCCGCCCTGGCCGCGGCGCCGGTGCGGGAGCTGCTCGACCGGGTCCCGGTCCCGGCGGCGCGGGCGCTGCGCTACTTCGGGCTGCCGGAGTCGGAGATCGCGCAGACCCTGCGCGCGCTCGGCGAGGAGCGTGATCTCGCCGGCGTGGAGGTCACCACCTGCCTGCGCCGCTCGGAGCTGGAGGTCGACCTGCGGGCCCGGCCCGGCGCCGAGGACGACCTCGCCTGGCTCGTCGACGAGCTGACGGCCCGGCACGGCCGGCGGCTGGTGAGCGCCGACGGCACGAGCACCGACGAGCTCGTGGCGCGCGCGCTGCTGGAGCGCGGCTGGACGGTGGCCACCGGTGAGTCGTGCACCGGCGGGCTGCTGGCCGGGCGGCTGGTCGACCGGTCGGGTTCCTCGGCGTACGTCGCCGGCGGGGTGGTGGCGTACTCGAACGCGGCGAAGACGGCGCTGCTCGACGTACCGGCGGCACTGATCGACGCGCACGGGGCGGTGTCGCCGCAGGTCGCGCAGGCGCTCGCGGACGGTGCGCGGACCCGGTTCGGTGCGGACGTCGGCGTCGGGATCACCGGGGTGGCCGGGCCGGGCGGGGGCACCGAGGCCAAGCCCGTCGGCTACGTCTGCTTCTGCGTCACGGCCGCCGACGGCACGGTGCTCGCCCGCGACCCGGTGCTGCCCGGCGGGCGCGCGGACGTCCGGGAGCGGTCCGTCGACGTCGGAATGCACCTGCTGTTGCGGGCCGCCGGCGGGCTCTCCGGCCAGGGTTGATCCGCGGTCCCCGGCTCGCTCGCCCGGGCACGGTTGCGGGCCCGCGCGGATCCCGCTCCCGGCGCGGACCGGGCCCGGCCCGCGGTACCCGGCCGGGCGGGCCGGGGTCCGGCCGGGCCGCGGTACCGGCGCCCTGGCCGGGGCCGGTCCGGGCTGCGAGGATGGCGCGGACGGAGGAGGAGGTGCCCGATGACCGGTACGGCGGGCGCGGCCCCGACGCCGCGATCCGGGGGAACGCGATCGAGCGGGTCCCGGTTCGGTGACGGCCTGGCCGTCGGGCCCGACCTGGAGGGTGCGGCCGAGGTCGCGGTGGCCCAGGCCCTGCGGGGTCTGGACGGCGCCCGGCCCGATCTGGCGTGCGTGTTCGTCTGCCCCGGAGGCCGCGGCGCGGACGCCGCCGAGGCCGCGGGCCGGCACGCCGTCGCTCTGCTCGGCGCGAGGACCACGCTCGGCGCGACGGCCGGCGGCGTGATCGCCGAGGGTCGCGGCGTCGAGCAGGCCCCGGCGGTCGCGGTCTGGGCCGCGGTGCTGCCGGGGGCGAGCCTGCGCCCGTTCCGCCTCACCACCGAGCGGACGGCCGCGGGCGCGGAGGTCGTCGGCCTGCCGCAGGCGCGTCCCGACGAGCGCGTCGCGCTGCTGCTGGCCGACCCCTACTCCTTCCCGGCGAGTTCGGTGGTCGACCGGGTGGGCACCGACGCGCCCGGCGTGCCGCTCATCGGCGGGCTGGCCAGCGCCCCGGCCGGGACGAACCGGCTGTTCGCGGACGGCGAGGTGCACGCCGAAGGCGCGGTCGGGCTGCTGCTCGGCGGTGACGTCGTCGCCCGCACCGTCGTCAGCCAGGGCTGCCGGCCGATCGGGCCGCCCATGGTCGTCACGCGGGCCGAGCGCAACATCCTGTTCGAGCTGGCCGGCGCCCCGGCCTACGCGCGGCTGGCCGAGATCGTCACGGGGCTGCCGCCCCAGGAGCAGGAGCTCGCCGCGCGAGGGCTGCACCTGGGGATCGCGATGGACGAGTATGCCGACGAGCACGGTCGCGGCGACTTCCTCATCCGCGGAGTCGTCGGCGCCGACCCGGACGCGGGCGCCGTCGCCGTCGGGGATCTCGTCGACGTCGGCCGCACGGTGCAGTTCCAGGTCCGCGACGCGGCCGCGGCCGACGAGGAGCTGTCGATGTTGCTCGCGGAGGTCGGCGCGCAGGTGCGCGGTGCGCTGCTGTTCTCCTGCAACGGCCGCGGCACCACGATGTTCCCGTCGGCCGACCACGACGTCCTGGCGGTGCGCGAGGGCCTCGGGGTCACCGGCGTGGCCGGGTTCTTCGCCGCCGGGGAGATCGGCCCGGTCGGCGGGCGCAACCACCTGCACGGCTTCACCGCCTCGGTGCTCGCCTTCGGATAGCCGGACGGCCCGGGGGGCTTCGCCCCGCCGGCCCCCGGAACCGCTCGGCCGCGCTGCGTCGACGTCCCGTCGGTCAGCGCACCAGCCGGAAGAAGGTCCGCAGCTCGTCGACGAACACGTCGGGCTGCTCCAACGACGCGAAGTGACCGCCCGTCTCCGGCAGGCTCCAGTGCCGCAGGTCGGTGAACCGCTGCTCGATCCAGCTCCGCGGCAGGCGGATCAGCTCCTTCGGGAACTGGGTCACCCCGGTCGGCACCTCGACCGGGTCCATGCGGCGGCGCCGGTAGCTCTCCCAGTACAGCCGCGCCGACGACGCGCCGGTCGCGGGGAGCCAGTGGAACATGATGTTGTCGAGCAGCGTGTCGCGGCGGACGACGTTCTCCGGGTGCCCGGCGCAGTCCGTCCAGTCCCAGAACTTCTCGACGATCCACGTGGCCATCGCGGTCGGGGAGTCCACCAGCCCGTAGCCGAGGGTCTGCGGCCGCGTCGACTGCTCGGCCGAGTACCCGGCCCCGCTCTTGGAGAACCGGCGGCGGTCCTTGAGCGCCTGCTGCTCGTGCTCGGGCAGGTCCGCGTCGCTGGAGCCCTCGGGCCGCGGCGCCATCGGCATCGTCAGGTGGATCCCGGCGAGGAACTCCGGGGCGGCGGTGCCCAGCGCGGCGGTGACCATCGCGCCCCAGTCGCCGCCCTGGGCGCCGTAGCGCGGGTAGCCCAGCCGGTCCATCAGCTGGGCCCACGCCACCGCGATGCGCTCGACGCCCCAGCCCGCCTGGCTCGGCTTGCCGCTCCACCCGTAGCCGGGCAGCGACGGGATCACCACATGGAAGGCGTCCCGCGGGTCGGGCGGGTCGGTCAGCGCGTCGACGACGCCGAGGAACTCGACGATCGAGCCCGGCCACCCGTGGGTGAGCAGCAGCGGCAGCGCGCCCGCGTGCCGGGAGCGGACGTGCAGCAGGTGCACCTCGACGCCGTCGTCACCGCCGCCGTCGAGCACCGTGCGGTACTGCGGGAGCTTGTTCAGCTCGGCCTCGAGCCGGCGCCAGTCGTAGCGATCGGCCCAGTACGCGCAGAGCTCCTGTGCGTAGTCCAGCGGCACGCCCTGCACCCAGCCGCCCACCGTCGCCGCCTCCGGCCAGCGGGTGCGGTGCAGGCGCTGGCGCAGGTCCGCGAGGTCGGACTCGGGGACCTCGAGCCGGAACTCGCGCACTAGACCTGCACGCCCCGGGTCAGCGCGCCGTCGACGACGAGGTTCGTGCCGCTGATCCGGCTCGCCCGCGGGCTCGCGAGCATCACCACGGCGTAGGCCGACTCCGCGGGCGTGCCCATCCGGCCGGTCGGGTTCATCCCCACGACCTCGCCGAAGAACTCGGGAGTGCGCTGCTCCGCGCCGTGCCAGAACCCGCCCTCGAAGTAGGTGTTGCCCGGCGAGACGACGTTGGCGCGGATGCCCTTCGGCGCGAGCTGCAGGGCGAGGCCGGAGACGAGGTTGAGCAACGCGCCCTTCATCGTCGCGTACGGCCCCGCGGCGAAGTCCGACTCCCGGCCCGAGACGCTCGAGATCGCGATGATCGAGGCCGCGTCGCTGCGTTCCAGGTGCGGCATCGCGGCCTCGACCACCCGCACCGTGTGCATCAGGTCGACCTCGAAGCCGGTGCGCCAGTTCTCCTCGGTGTTCGGAACCGCGATCGCGCTGACGTTGGCGACGACGACGTCGATCCCCCCGAACCGCTCGGCCGACGCGGCTACCCAGGCCGCGAGCGCCTGGCCGTCGCGCACGTCGAGCGCGGTGCCGGCGACGTCGCCGTCGATCTCCTGCTCCGCGGCCTTCACGTCGGCCTCCGTGCGGGCGCAGAACGCGACCCCGGCCCCCTCGGCGGCCAGGCCCTCGACGACGGCGCGGCCGATGCCCTTCGTGCCGCCGGTCACGAGAGCGACGCGGCCGGTGAGCTGCAGATCCACGGGTGATCCTTCCTAGACGAGGGAGCGGGCCTGCTCGCGCAGGTGCCGGTGCATGCCGCCGTAGGCCTCGGCGGCGGGTAGGAACGCCTTGTCGACGATCGTCGCGGCGCTGTAGTTGGTGTCGCAGACGTTGGCCAGGGGAGAGCGGCTGATCTGGGTCAGCAGCTGGTAGGCGTCGAGCCGGTCGAGCCCGTGCAGCTCGCCGAGCCAGGTGATCATGCCGAGCTGGCTGGCGCGCCAGGCGTCCTCGAGCGGGCGCGACGATCCGATGACGACGTAGTCCTCGTCGTGCTCCAGCCGGGGCCACTCGGGCGCCCCGCCCTTGACCAGCTCGACGAGGAGCGTCACGTCCATCGCACCCTCGACCGCCGTGCCGCAGCTCTCGCCCTCGCCCTGTCGGTAGTGCCCGTCGCCGACGGAGAACAGCGCGCCCTCGACGTTCACCCCGAGGTAGACGGTGGTGCCGGCGCGCATCTCCGGGGTGTCCATGTTGCCGCCGAACTTGTCCGGCACCAGCGACAGCCGCACCTCGCGGCCCGCCGGCGCGACCCCTACGGTGCCGAGCATCGGGGCGAGCGGCAGGTCCAGGCCCAGCGACGAGCCCTGCGCCTCGAACCGGACGACACCGCGGGCCCGGTCGACCTGGTAGATCCAGGTGCGCTCCGGCAGCGGCTCGTTGAGCAGGGCGGTGCGGTCGGTGCCGGTGAGGGCGCCGAAGAACGGGATGGTCGACGACGCGGCCCAGTCCCGGGCCGGGGTGAGGTCGACGAGGTGCAGCACGAGCGTGTCCCCGGCCTGCGCGCCCTCGACGAAGAACGGCCCGGTCTGCGGGTTGAGCTCGGTCATGTCGAGCACGCTGCTCGGCCGGTCCTCGGGCCGGGTGAGCCGCCCGGAGAACGCGTCCTCGGTCCAGAGCTTCAGCACGGTGCCGGGCCGGATCCGGTGGGTCGGGGCGACCCCGCCGAAGGTCCACGCGTACTGGTCGGGGGTCGGGCGGAACTCGACGACGTCCACGGGCGCGATCGTTGCGCCCGCACCGAGCACGCGCAACCGGGCCGTCCCCCGGACGAACCGACGGCACCGAACCCGCTCGGCACACACGCCCGCGGCGGCACACGGACCTCGGCTCCGGCTCCCGGCCCCAGCCGCCCCACTCCGCGCGCCGATTGTGATCCTCGCAGCGCCTCCACGGGCTGCGAGGACGCGAATCCGCGCGCGCTGCGTCGCAGCACCGCCAGCCGGCCCGACGCGGTGCACTCGTGCGCACGGAGGGGTGCACTCGCGCGCACGGAGGGGTGCACTCGCGCGCACGGAGGGGTGCACGGCGGGAATGGCCGGATCCTCACAGGGTTTCCACAGTTGGGGGGAAGCGCCGACGGGTCTCTCGGTGACATAAAGGACCGAGCACCCGGGAGGAGGCAGGTGATGTCCATGTCCGCGGGGACGCTCGCCGGTCGGGTACCGCACGCCGCGGCGTTCTCGGGCCTCGCGCGGGTCGCGTCGCGGCACCCGACCGTCGGCCAGGTCGCCCGTTTCGTCGCGGTCGGAGCCTTCAGCACCGGCCTCAACGCCGGGATCTTCCTGGTGCTGCGCACCTGGCTCGGGCCGGTGCCGGCGAACCTCGCCGCGCTGCTGCTGAGCACGGCCGTCAGCACCGAGGCCAACCGCCGGTTCACCTTCGGCGGGGTGGAGACGCACCCCTGGCGGGCCCGCCTGCAGATCGGCGGCACGGTCGCCTTCTACGCGTGCTACAGCTCCGGTGTCCTCATCCTGCTGCACGCCCTCGTCGCCGAGCCCACCCACGTGCAGGAGAGCCTCGTGGTCGTCGCGGCGAGCGTGCTCGGCGGCACCCTGCGGTACCTGCTGCTGCGGTTGTGGGTCTTCGAGCCGGACGGCCGACCCGTCCCGTCCGGCTGACCCCGCCCTGCGTCCGGGCGACCCGGGTGGCACGGTGTCCGTCATGGGACGCAGCACCGTGCAGCGCGCACTCCTCGCCCTCGTCGCCGGATCGGCTCTGGTCCTGACCTCGGCCGGCGCCTGCGGCGACGCCGGGCAGGACGGCGCCCCCGGCGTCAGCGACGACCAGGGCGGCGGGAACGACCAGGGCGGCGACGACGCGGACGACGGCGGGGACGACGTCGGCCCGGGTGACGACGACGGCGACAACTGACCCGCCCGCCCACGGGGCCCGTGCGGTGCTCGCCGCGCGGCGCGCGGGGCCCGAGGCCGGCCTAGGATCAGGTCTCGATCATGACCGCGACACGGGAGAGCCGGACCGGGACCGGGGAGTTCGACCGGGAGCCGGTGCGGCTGACCGAGCGCGTCACCGCCGACGGCAGCTCGCGGTGGCCCGTCGAGCCCGGGCGCTACCGGCTGATCGTCGCCCGGGCCTGCCCGTGGGCGCACCGCGCGGTGCTGACCCGGCGGCTGCTGGGTCTGGAGCCGGTGCTGTCCATGGGGCTCGCCGGGCCCCTGCACGACGAGCGCAGCTGGCGCTTCCACCTCGACCCCGGTGACCGCGACCCGGTGCTCGGCATCGAGTACCTCGGCGAGGCGTACCGCGCCGCGGATCCGGACTTCGACGGTGGCATCACCGTCCCGACGGTCGTCGAGATCGCGAGCGGGAACGCCGTCACCAACGACTTCGACCAGCTCGTCAGGGATCTCGAGATCCAGTGGCGCGCCCACCACCGGGCCGGTGCGCCCGAGCTGTACCCCGAGCGGCACCGCGCGGAGATCGACGAGATCGCCGCGGGCGTGTACCGCGACGTCAACAACGGCGTCTACCGCGCCGGGTTCGCGAGCACGCAGGAGGCCTACGAGGCGGCCTACGGCGCGCTGTTCGCCTGCCTCGACGCGCTGTCCGCGCGCCTGAGCACCCGCCGCTACCTCGTCGGCGACACGATCACCGAGGCCGACGTCCGGCTCTGGCCGACGCTCGTGCGCTTCGACGCCGTCTACCACGGGCACTTCAAGTGCAACCGGCAGAAGCTCAGCGAGATGCCGGTCCTGTGGGCCTACGCCCGGGACCTGTTCCAGACGCCCGGCTTCGGCGACACCGTCGACTTCCTGCAGATCAAGCAGCACTACTACGGCGTGCACCGGGGGATCAACCCGACCGGCGTCGTCCCCGCCGGGCCGGATCCGGCGGGCTGGCTCGGCCCGCACCGTCGCGAGGAGCTCGGTGGGCACCCGTTCGGCGACGGCACACCGCCCGGCCCGCCGCCCCCCGGTGAACGCGTCCCGCCGCTCACCTGAGCGGGACCCGGGACCTGTGCCGGGTGGCCCGCTCACGCTCGACGCGAGCGATGCCGCCCCGCAGAGGTCGACGGCAGCACCGCGGGGATGCGCGTGGCGGTCGGCGGAGCACTGCGGGCAGGATGCGGATGATGCGCATCCACCGGCGGAGCCGGCCCTCCCGCCCGGCGCTCCCGCTGCTCGCGGGGGCGCTCGCGGGGGCCGTCATCGGCGCTGCGGCATGGTGGTCGGCACCGGTGCCGGCACCGTCGGGGGTCGGCGCGGCGCTGGGCCCCGCCGCGGCGCCACCGTCCGCGGCGCCCGCCCCCGACCCGTGCCTGGTGGCCGCGCGCGAGCTCGACGTCCGCGACCGGCTCGCGCAGCGGCTGATGGTCGGCGTCGACGCGGCCGACCCGGCCGGAGCGGTCGCGCTGGTGCGGACGACGCAGGTCGGTGGGGTGTTCCTCGGCGGCGACGGCACCGCCCTGCTGGAGGGCCGGCGGTTGCAGGACCTGCAGGCGGTGGCGCGGGTGCCGGTCGCCGTCGCCGTGGACGACGAGGGCGGGCGGGTGCAGCGCGTCGAGCGGCTCGACGCGCTGCACCCG
>Ga0247713_1001671_pt1 | contig 10764 bp, 12 predicted proteins | sample 21E_NmetaG_FD_189936 | JGI IMG/M metagenome (GOLD analysis project Ga0247713, IMG submission 189936) | Soil microbial communities from hillslope of Landscape Evolution Observatory, University of Arizona, Oracle, AZ, United States - 2-1-E_N | ecosystem: Engineered > Artificial ecosystem >... | reverse complement strand
GGAGCGGGCAAGACCATGGTGGTGTCGGCCCGTGCCCCGAGCAGCAGCTCGATGGCCGACACCACCATGGTCTTGCCCGCTCCCGTCTCGCCGGTGAGGACGTTCAGGCCGGGTGCGAGGTCGAGCGTCACCTCGTCGATGACGCCGAGGTTGCGGATCAGCAGCTCCGAGAACATCTGGGCGGAGTCTAGGCAGGGCGCCGGCGGGCTCGCCTCAGGTGGCGCCGGCCTACTGGAGCCTGAACTTGTGGCGGACCCGCCCGTAGAAGTCCAGCTCGCGCAGCCGCACCATCCGCACGGGGGCCTCGCCGCGGTGCACCCGCACCGACCCACCGGCGGGGATGTCCAGCGGTTGGCGCCCGTCGAGGCTCACAACGGACGCCGACTGGCCCTCCATCGGCCGCAGCGACAACGACTCGCGGGGGTCGATCACGAGCGTGCGGTCGAACAACGAGTGCGGCGCCACCGGCACGAGCAGGATCGCGTCGACCAGCGGCGACAGGATCGGTCCTCCTGCGCTGAACGCATACGCCGTGGAGCCCGTCGGTGTGGCGCAGATCATGGCATCCGCCGGCACGCGGGCGAACAGCGTGTCGCCCACGCGCACCTCGATCACGATGAGCCGTTGCGGCACGACCCGTTCGACGGAGGCCTCGTTCAGGGCCCAGCTGCTGGCGACGAGCCGGTCGTCGCGGTCTCGGACCTCCACCGTGAGCGTCATGCGCTCCTCCACGGTGAAGTCGCCGGCCACGACCCGGCGCAGTGCCTGGGGCACGCCGTCGACCTCCACCTCCGACAGGAAACCCAGACGACCGAGGTTCACGCCGAGCAGGGGCAGACCGCTGTCACGTGCGAGGTAGGCGGCACGCAGGAAGGTCCCGTCACCGCCGAAGACGACGACGACGTCGAGGCCCGAACCGAACGCGGCGGGCTCGCGGACCTCCACGGCATCGCGCACGCCCGCGATCTCGGACGAGCCGCCCTCCCAGCCGTCCCCGGCGCACCCGACGAGGCGGACGCCGGTGTCACGCAGGGCTCCGGCTGCCGCGGCGGCAGCCATCCGGGCGTCGCTGCGACCGCCGTGCACGACCAAGCCGACCGTCTTGGGCGGCGCGCCCCCCCGTCCCTGCGGCGACCCGCTCACGCAGGCGGCCGCCCGAACGCGGTCAGCTGGGTGGAGACATCATCGGCACGTGGCACGCGCACATGCTAACCGGCAGGGGCGTCATCGGACCGCCCCCTTTGCGCCAGCCGGAGCCCCGCCGCGACGGCTGCCTCGACGGCCGGTCCCACCGGTGCGTGCGCGCCGGCGCGCAGGTGCGCGAAGAACTCGACGTTGCCCGACGGACCCGGCAGCGGCGACACGGCCGCGCCCGCGAAGCCGAGGCCGGCCGAGCGGCCCGCCTCGGCCACCCGCGTGATGGCCTCGGCCCAGATGGCCGGGTCGCGCACGACGCCGCCCTTGCCGACCCGGGTGGCGCCGGCCTCGAACTGCGGCTTGACCAGCAGCAGATGGTCGGCGGCGGGGGCCGCCACACCCGCCAGCGCATCGACGACCAAGGTCAGCGAGATGAAGGACAGGTCCGCGGTCACGAGCTCCGGCGGCGGAGGGGGGACCTGGGCCCGCGTGAGATGGCGCACGTTGGTGCGGTCAAGCACCACGACCCGAGGGTCGGCGCGCAGACGCCACGCGATCTGACCGTAGCCCACGTCCACCGCGACCACCCGGGCCGCTCCGGCCTGCAGCAGCACGTCGGTGAACCCCCCGGTCGACGCCCCCGCGTCAAGGCAGTGGCGCCCGGCTGCGGACACGCCGAACGCCGCGAGCGCGCCGGCGAGCTTGTGCCCCCCGCGCGACGCGTAGGCCCGGGGTGCCGAGGTGAGCGCCACCTCCTCGTCGGGGGCCACCTGCGTGGCCGCCTTCGTCGCCGGTGCCCCCGCCACAGTGACACGGCCCCCGTCGATCAGCTCCTGCGCCGCGCCGCGGCTGGAGGCGAGGCCCCGCCGGACCAGCTCCCGGTCCAGGCGGGCACGGCGGCGGGCCACGGCGGCCCGGGTCAGGCCGGATCGGCGGGCGCGCCCTCACCGGTCGGCCCGGCCGTCCGTGCCAGCATCTCGAGCTCGGCGACGAGCGCGCGATGCACCTCGTCGAGCACGGTCGGATGGACGCTGACGGGCGCGTCCTGCAGCTGGGCCAGCTGGGTGCGCAGCTCCTCGAGCCGTTCGCCGCTCACGGGATCTCGGAGGTCGGACTGGCCGGCGGCGCCGTCTTTTTGGGGGGCCGAGCGCGCTCCTGCGTCTTCTTCGCGGCGGTCGAGCGCGCGGCGCGCTTTGCCGCCGCGCTCTTCTTCGTGGCCTTCTTGGACGCCTTGAGGGGCGGCGCATTCTTTTCGACCGGTCTCGTGGCGGCCTTCTTCGTCGACTTCTTGATCGCGGAGGACGACCCGCCGCTCGCGCGCTCCAGCTTCTCGACCTTGCGCTCGAGCGCCCGGAGATCCTTCTGGCGGACGAGACCGAGCCGCTCCACGGCCTTCTCGGTCTCCGACCGCACGACCGACGCGATCGCCTTGCGGTTGGCCTCCGAGCGGGACAGCAGCTCGTCGACGGCCTTCTCCGCGCGGTCGGTTGCGATCTCGCCCTGCTTCACGAGCGTGCGCACAACCTGCTCCGCGCGCTTCTGCGTCGCGTCGCGCAAGCCGCTGGCCAAGTCCAGATACCTCTGCCACTCCTTGTTCACGACTGCCTCACGCTTGCCTCCTGTGCTTCCTGTGCCTCCGGGACGTGGGCGGCTGCCAGCGTGCCCGCGAAGAGCATAGCCAAGCACGCCCGACGGGTAAGGCAGGCACCACCCGGGCACATCTGGCGGGGCATGGTCATCCCCCTCGGCGACCTCAACCCCACGCGCCGACGTCCCTGGGTCACGTGGCTGCTCGTCGCGGCCAACATCGGGGTGTTCGCGTTCGTGCAGCCCTGGTGGGCCGACGAGTGCACCCAGCGGGCGTTCTTCCTCGACTACGCCGCCATCCCGGCCGAGCTCACCGAGGGGCAACCGCTGGACGCCGGCCAGGTCGCGCGGGCGACCCCGCCCGGCTGCGACGTCGCACCCGCCGACGACAAACCCGTGTACGCCGCGGCGATCGTCAGCCTGTTCCTGCACGGCGGTTGGCTGCACCTGCTGTTCAACATGCTGTATCTGTGGATCTTCGGCAACAACATCGAGGACCGGCTGGGCCACCTGCGGTTCGCCGGGTTCTACCTGCTGTGCGGGATCGTGGCGACGGCGGTGTTCGTGGTCCCCAACGCGGGAAACCCCGTGCCCCTGGTCGGCGCGTCGGGGGCCATCGCCGGGGTGCTCGGCGCCTACCTCGTGATGTTCCCCCGGGCACCAGTGACGGTCGCCGTGCCGTTACTGCTGTTCCTCGTGCTGCGGCTGCCCGCGGCCATCGTCCTGCTGCTGTGGTTCGTCGGTCAGCTGCTGCCGCTGGGGCAGCCGGCAGGCGCCGGAGGTGTGGCGTACCTCGCACACGTCGGCGGCTTTGTCGCCGGCGTGGTCGTCGTCCTGCTCCTCGGCTTCCGACCGCAGCGGCGACGCCGGCGCTCAGAGGCCGGGCGCCAATGGCCGGGGCGCTAGTACCGCTGGTCAGCCGCCAGCTGCTGCAGGACGCGGCTCAGCGCATCGTGATAGGCGTGGCGGTCCGCCAGAGCGCATGCGAGCTTGAAGTGCTTGGCGGCGTCGGGGAGCTTCCCCTGGCGCTCGTAGCAGCGTCCCACCCCGAAGTGTGCGTAGGAATCGGACGGGTCGATCTCCAGGGCCCGCTCGAACTCGGCCCGAGCCCGGTCGACCCGGGCCGAGGCGAAATAGGCCCGACCCAGCGTCTCGTGCAGCGATGCCTTGTGCGGCTCCTGCTGCACGGCCAGCTCCAGCACCTCCGCCGCAGCGCCCGCGTTGCCGTCGGCCAGCCGGCTCCGCGCCTGCTGGTACAGCGCGTACACGTCGGTCCGCCGCTCCCGTGCCGGCCCCTGCGCCGGACCGTGATCTGGCCGATCGCCCATGTGTGGTTGCACCTCGCATCCGTGTTGTGCCCCCTCCAGTATGGTGGTCACCCCCGGGCGGGGCAGCGGCGAAGGGAGGGCCGTCGGTTTGGTCGACGCCGCGCCGTTCCACGGCTTGCGCTACGACCCGGCCGTGGCAGGCGATCCGGCGGCCACCAGCGCGCCCGCATACGACGAGCTCGACCGGTTCACCTACGCGTCGCATCGCGCGGCCAGCCCCTACACCGTCCTCGAGCTGCTCTCTCCACCCGACGACACCGGCTCGTACCGGGCGGCCGGGGATGCGCTCCGTCGGTGGCGGCGCACCGGCGTCCTCGTCCGCGACCCCGCGCCGGCGGTGTACCGCTACGAGGAGCACGAGCTGCGACGGGGCCTCCCCACGGTGCAACGCGGTCTGCTGGCCGCCGTGGCGCTGGAGGATCCCGGACCGCGCGCCGCGATCCTCACCCACGAGGCCGTGGATCGCCGACGTGTCGCCGACCGGCTGGCCCGACTCGAAGCGGTGCGTGCGGACCTCGCGCCCGTGTTCGCGCTTGCGACCGGAGCCCCGGCCGAGCTAAGTGATCGGCTGGCCCGCCCTCCGGCGCGACCACCGGTCGTCGCGCTCACCGACGAGGCCGGCTGCGACCACCGCGTGTGGGCGATCATCGACCCCGACGAGATCGACGCGCTCTGCCGTTCGCTGGCTGGCGTGCGGGTGCTGGTCGCCGACGGGCACCACCGCTACGCGGCCGCGCTGGCGGCTCGGTCACGCCACCGGGGCGACGCGTGGCGGCGCACGCTCATGTACGTGGTCGACGCCACCGTCGACGGTCCCGAGGTGCGAGGGGTGCACCGCCTGCTCCGGGGCGCCGATCGGGCCACGCTGCGCCGGCTGGCGCAGGACTTCTCCTTCGCGCCTGCGCCGAGCGATCCCGAAGGCCTGCGAGCGTCGCTGCACGCGGTTCCCGGCCGGGCGTTCGGGCTGGTGCTCGCACCGCCACTGGCGGCCGCGCAGGGAGCGGCTACCGCACTCCTGCAACCACGTGACGAGGCCGCGCTCGCCGCCCGGCTTCCCCACGAGCGCTCCCCCCGCTGGCGCCAGCTCGACACCGCCGTCCTCGACCAGGCGGTTCTGCCCCGCCTCGGCGCACGGGCCGTCGAGCACCGCGCCGACCTGACGGAAGCCGCTGCCGAGGTCACCGCCGCGGACGATGCGATGCTGTTCGTGCTCCGCCCGGTCGACCCGCGTACCGCCGAGGCGCTGGCCGCCGGCGGCGAGCACATGCCGCCGAAGAGCACCTACTTCCGGCCCAAACCGCGCGCCGGCCTGGTGTTGCGGCCCCTCGACGAGCCGGCATAGGGGGAAACGAGCCGGCCTTCTGACAGGATGGAGGCCAGGAATCACCGCTCGCCGCCCCGACAGGAGGACGAGGGTCCTGCCATGACCAGGCTGCCGGTACTCGGTTGGAAGGAGGAGGCGTCCCTGCCCGAATGGGGGATCAAACGGCTGCGCGTGAAGCTCGACACCGGCGCGAAGACGTCGGCGATCCACGTGTCGAGCATGGAGGTGGTGGGCCACCACGAGCTGGACGGCCACCGCCTGCCGGTCCTCGACCTGGTGATCCCGCTGTCGCGGATCCGCCCGGACCGGGTGGCGCGCACTCGCGCGAAGGTGGTCGGCTACCGGTCGGTGCGCGACACGGGCGCGAACGCCGAACGGCGCCCGCTGGTGCGGACACGACTGGTCTGCGGTCCCATCGACGCCGACATCGAGGTCACGGTCACCGACCGCACAGGCATGATCTTCCGGATGATCCTCGGGCGGCAGGCGCTGTCCGGGCACGCGGTGGTCGACCCCGAGCAGGGCTACACGACGGCGCGCTCTGCGAAAAGGAGCGTCGACGACGCGTCCAGCCGACGGGTGCGGTGAGCGGTGCGGACGGTGCGCCGGTGAGCAGCTACGAGCTCGGCGGGACGTCGGTGCCGGTCGGGGCGCGCAGCGATCTTTTGCTCAAGGTGAGCGAGAGCTACACCGGCGACCGGCTTTCCATTCCCGTCACGGTGGTGAATGGCGTGGCCGACGGACCGACGCTGTTCGTCACCGCGGCGATCCACGGCGACGAGCTGAACGGCATCGCCATCGTGCGCGAGCTGCTGAGCCGCGTGGAGTCCGAGGTCGCAGGGACCCTCATCTGCGTGCCGATGGTGAACGTGCTCGGCGTGCAGTTCCACAGCCGGTACCTGCCTGACCGCCGCGACCTGAACCGCTGCTTCCCCGGTTCGGCGAGCGGATCGACTGCCAGCCGCATGGCGAACACGCTCATGACCGAGGTGATCGTGGGCGCCGACGCGGGCATCGACCTGCACACCGCCGCCAACCGGCGCACCAACGCGCCGCAGATCAGAGCCCGGCTCGACGATGCGCGCGCGGCCGAGCTCGGGCGGATCTTCGGAGCTCCCTTCCTGATCGACGCGAGCCTTCGTCCGGGATCCCTGCGCGACGCCGCAGACAGGGAGGGCGTGCCCGTCCTCACCTACGAGGGCGGGCAGGCGCTGCGGTTCGAAGAAGAGGTCATCGCCGCCGGCACCGACGGGATCCTCCGCGTGATGGGCAGACTCGGGATGCTGCCTGCCCACATGGTCCCTTCGCCGCCGGACATACCGGTGCGGGTGAGCGACGAGACGCACTGGGTACGCGCCGAGCGGGGCGGCATCCTCGATCTGCACGTCGCCCCCGGCGACGAGGTGAAGACCGGTCAGCCGCTCTGGACTGTCGTCGGGCCCTTCGGCCGAGAGCGCAACCAGAAGGAGTCGCCCTACGACGGTGTGGTGATCGGATTGACGACGCTGCCGCTGGTCAACCCCGGTGACGCGGTCGTGCACGTGGCGGTCCTCGGTCGCCACGAGCAGGTGTGGATCGATGAGCCGACCGACGAGGAGGACAACGCCGAGGGTGACGGAGGGTCTCCGGGGGCCAGGGATGGCTGAGGTGGCCGGCCGGGTGATCATCCTGTGCACCCGCCGGTTGCCGCAGGCCCCGGCGACACCTACCGTCCGGGCTATGACCCGCAAGGAAGCCTGTGTCAGCACACCATGGCGGTCGCTGCGCGACCGCCACACCCAGCACAGCGGAGAATCGCCTCGCTGGCGCTCGGGCGATTCACGTCTCAGGGTGTTCCCATGAACTCGACGGGCAAGGGCGCTGCCGCGCCGGACGGCGACCCACGCCAGGGAGTCGATCGTGCGCCGTCGCTCGGTCCGGAGCGCAGGGCCGAGCCGTGGTTGACCCCAGGACGGCTCGCCTCGCTGGTGGCGGTGATCATCGCCGCCTACTTCGCGTTCGTCGTCGTCCAGGCACTGCGCGGCGTGCTGGTCATGCTCCTCGTCGCGCTGTTCCTGTCGTTTGCCATGGAGCCGGCGGTGCAGTTCCTCGCCCGCCGGGGCTGGCGGCGGGGCCTTGCCACCGCGGCCGTCTTCGTGGCGGTGGTGCTCGTGGCGGTGGGGACCGTGGCCGCAATGGTCCCCCTGATCATCGACCAGGTCACCGGGATGCTGCGGAGCATCCCGCAGTCGATCAGCGAGCTGAACCAGCTGCTCGCCCGACTGCCGTTCGACATCGACCTGGAGGCCAGCGCGGAGCTGCGTCAGCAGGTCGTGGAGTGGTCGAACGAACTGGGCGACCGGCTGGGTGACGTGGCGTTCGGAGCGGCCGGCAACGTCGTCAACATCGGAGCCACGGCGGCGGGCATGATCGTGCGGCTGCTGGCCGTCGGCTTCATCACCTTCTATCTGGTGGCCGACGGACCGCGGCTGCGCCAGACGCTCGCTCGTCCTCTCCCCCCGGCGCGCCAGCGCGAGATGCTCGCGATCTGGGAGTTGGCGGTCGCGAAGACCGGGGGCTACATCTACTCGCGCCTGTTCCTTGGCCTGGCGTCCGCGGCCGCGCACACCCTGTTCCTGCTCGTGATCGGCGTTCCGTTCGCGGTGCCGCTGGGCCTGTGGATGGGCGCCATGACGGCGTTCGTCCCGCTGGTCGGCGTCTACCTGGGCGGCGTCCTGCTCCTCATCGTCGCGGCCGTGCAGGAGCCCCTCCAGGCACTGTGGGTGCTGATCTTCCTCACCGTCTACCAGCAGATCGAGAACTACGTGTTGGGCCCGAAGGTGCAGGCCCACACGATGGACCTGCACCCCGCGGTGGCGTTCGTCTCGGTCCTCGTCGGGGCGACGCTGCTGGGGGCGGTCGGCGCGCTGCTCGCCCTGCCGGCGGCGGCGATCTGCAAGGCGCTGCTCTCCACCTACGTCCGCCGCCACGAGCTCATCTCCGAGCTCGAGGAGGTGGCGCTGCCCGTGCTGGACGACCGAACCGACGGGGTCCACCCCGGTGGCGAGCAATCGGCGGCGGCCTCCGGCGGTACCGGAGCCTCCGACGAGGGTTCGCAACGGGACCCGGTGGCACGATGAACGACGTCGAGGACCTGCCGAACGGGCTGCGCGCGATCGACACCCGCACCGCCGGCATGACGAAGGTGACCGCGGGCTACCTGATCGACGCTCCACGGCCGACCCTCATCGAGTGCGGACCGGCCCTATCCATCGACCATGTCATCGACGCCCTGCGTGGCCTCGGCATGGATCCGGGGGACCTCGCCTATCTCGTGTGCACCCACATCCACCTCGACCACGCCGGGGGGGCGGGGGACGTCGCGAAGGCGTTCCCGCACGCAACGGTCGTGGTGAGCGAGGTGGGAGCCCGTCACCTCGTCGACCCCAGTCGGCTGAACGCCAGCTCCCGGCGGGTGTACGGCGAGGTCATGGACACCGTGTACGGCGACTGCACGCCGATCGATGAGCCACGGGTGCACGGCGTGGCCGACGGCGACGTCCTCGACCTCGGAGGCGGGCGGCGCCTCGACCTGCTCTACACCCCGGGGCACGCCAAGCATCACATCGCCGCGTTCGACGGCGACACGGGCGCCCTGTTCGTCGGGGACTCCGTCGGGGTGAAGATGCCGGGCATGGCGGTGATCCGCCCGGCCACCCCACCGCCGGACTTCGACCTCGTCCTGGCTCACCGCACGCTGGACCGGTACCGGGGCCTGGACCCCGCCACCGTCTACCTCGCCCACTACGGCGCCGTGGAGCCGCCACGGCAGGCCCTGGAGGAGGCCAGCGAGCGCTTGACCTTGTGGGCGGAGGTCGCCGAGGCCGCCTACGAGGAGCACAGCGAGCTCGATCATGTCGCCGACACGCTCGGCCGCAGGTTCGCCGACGAGCTCACGGTGTCCGAGGAGGAGGACCCTGAGGCGGCCGGGCGCGTCGCCCTGCTGACCGGGGTGCGCTCCAACGCGATGGGGTTCGTGCGCTACTTCCAGCAGCGCGCGGAGGGCAGGACAGCGTCGTAGCGCCGGCCAGCGGCCGAACCCCCCGCCGGCGCTGGTCGGGGCCCGGGCAGCAGCCGTGCGGGAGGCTCAGCCCTCGGCGGGCGGTGGCGCCTCTCCTCGATCCAGGGCCTCCAGGCGCTCCTCGACGTCGAGGTAGTCGGGGTCCACGGCGCTGATGGCCTCGAGGTAGTCACGGGCCGCCTCGGGCTCACCGGCCCGCTCCGACAGGTCGGCCGCCAAGTACCACAGGCGCACATGGTGTGCGGCGACCTCCGCCGGCGCCAGGTCGGCGCGCTCGAGGGTGCGCAGCGCGCCGTCGAGGTCGCCCCGGTCCGCACGCTCGCCGGCCAGGACGATGATCCCTTCGGCGATGCGGTCCGCCGGCACCACGGCGGGGTCCATGGCGTCGACGTACTCGGCGACCTTCTCGGGCCTGCCCAGCGCGCGCGCGCAGTCCGCGAGCAGGTGGTTCTGATCGTGCCGGCCGGACAGCCGGCGGTAGGCGAGCAGCTCGCTCTGCGCCCCGGCGAAGTCCTGCGCGTGATAGCGGGTGACGCCGAGCGCCTCTCGGACCGCGGCGCTGCGCGCTGCGGCGCTCTTGGCCCACTCCAGCAGCCGGATGGCGCCCTCGAGATCTCCCTCGGACAACGCGTCCCCCGCGGCGGCGTAGGCCTTCATGACGTCCTCCGCGTCCGCGGGCCGTGCCGACGCGCGCAGGTCCCGGTAGACGTCTCGAGGCAACCGCGGGCGGTCTTCGGGCAGCAGGGGCTTGGCGGGGGCCGGCCCACGGGACGGGCGGAAGGGCCGGGCGCCCTGGCCGGGGCGTCGGTCTTGCGGCCCTTGGCGTCTGCCGCCGCTGTGGCGGCCTGACGGTCCGTTCACCTGCGTCCCCTTTCCCCACCGGCCGGAGGGAGGACTGGCCCCATTGAACACAAAAGCCGCCCCGGAGGGCGGCTGATGTGAAGTCAAGGTTCCGCGGCGACCTACTCTCCCACACAGTTGCCCGTGCAGTACCATCGGCGCTGGAGGGCTTAACTACCGGGTTCGGAATGGAGCCGGGTGTGTCCCCTCCGCTATGACCACGAAACACATCGAGTTTAGCGGCACTATGGAGTTCCCGGCAAAAGCCGGGTCAGCGCGTTCCTACGGAACGCCATAACGAGCGCGAGCATCAAAGGCAAGTCCTCGGCCTATTAGTACCGGTCGGCTACAGCCATTGCTGGCCTTCCACCTCCGGCCTATCAACCCGGTCGTCTGGCCGGGGGCCTTACTCCCTTGCGGGATGGGAGACCTCATCTTGAAGCGAGCTTCGCGCTTAGATGCCTTCAGCGCTTATCCCTTCCGTACTT
>Ga0247713_1001670_pt1 | contig 10765 bp, 10 predicted proteins | sample 21E_NmetaG_FD_189936 | JGI IMG/M metagenome (GOLD analysis project Ga0247713, IMG submission 189936) | Soil microbial communities from hillslope of Landscape Evolution Observatory, University of Arizona, Oracle, AZ, United States - 2-1-E_N | ecosystem: Engineered > Artificial ecosystem >... | reverse complement strand
GTTCCGCTCACCCGACGCGCTCATCGCCCTGGGCATGCTCGCCCTCGGCGGCTACCGACCCTCCCTGCCCGGACGAACAGCCGCCTGATGACCCCCGGCAACGGCAGGAGAGCCGGATTTCTCCCCACGCGACGCGCCCCGGCTACGGCCAGAGCGCCACGAGCGTCGGCGCGATCAGCAATGCCGGCAGCAGGTTGGCCACCCGCAGGTGCGCCACGTCCAGCAGGCGCAGCGCGATGCCGACCACCAGGACCCCGCCCACGGCGTCGAGCGCGGCGAACATCGGCTCACTCACCAGCGGCCCCAGGACGCCGGCGAGCAATGCCACCGACCCCTGCAGCACACCGACGGGCAAGGCGGCGAAGACCACACCGAGGCCCAGCGCACTGGCGAACGCGATCGCGGCGAACCCGTCCAGCAGGCTCTTGACGAGCAGGATCTGCAGGTCGCCGTTGAGCCCCTCCTGCAATGGTCCCAGGATCGCCAGCGGCCCGACGGTGAACACCAGGCTTGCGGTCACGAAGGCCGTGACGAAGCGGTGCGGTGTCGTCGCAACCAGCTCGTCGCCCTCGACCGTCTCGACGGCGACGACGCCGGCGGGCACGGTCACAGCGTCGTTCCTCGGCCCGCGCGGCGAATCGGCGCCCCGATCGCCTACCCGCGCCTGCAGCAGCTCGCCGAGGCGCACCAGCCGGTCCTCCAACCGCAGGAGCTCCCCGACCACACCACCGACGACCAGCGCGCCGAGCACCACGACGACGGCGCCACGCCCGACGGCCGCCTCGAGCGTCTCGCCGAACACCGTCAGCCCGGCGTTGATCCCCAAGACCAGCGTGAACACCCCGAGGACGCCGACGACGGTCTGCCGGACGCGCTCGGGCAACCGGCCGCCGAGCAGCAGACCGGCGCCGCCGCCGGCGACGATCGCAAGGACGTTGACCAAAGTTCCGCGCATCCGAACGAGGCTAGCCGTGGCGCCGCCGCGCCACCGCGCCCGGGCGCTACAGCGCCGGGTCGGCCAGATCCAGGCTGCGCAGCTGCTGTTCCAGGCGCTGCACCTCGACGGCGACGGCATCGATGTCGCGGGCGATCCGCACGTCGAACTGCGGGTACAGGATCTGGAAGCTGTGCTCGGCCGCACCGATCTGCCAGCCCACGGCAGAGCAGAACTCCCCCAGGTCGAACTCCCACGTGAACAGGGCCTCGTCGCCGTTGTCGTGCACCCACTCGGTGAGGTAGCGGTTGGGTCGGCGGGCGTACTGCACCGTGCCCCGCCGGTCCTTCTGCTGGGGGACGAAGTCCAACGTCAGCAGCTCGTCATGGAAGTCGGAGGCGGCCATCACCGGCGAGGATACGCGCCCCGCCTGAGCCGAAGGGCCGCGAAACGCCCATACACTCGCCGGCGTGAGTTCCCAGGCTCCGGCTTCCCCAGGTTCCCTCGGCGCCATCACCGTGGGTGCCGTCGTGGGCGGGCGCTACCGCGTGACCGCCCGCCTTGGCGCGGGCGGGATGGCCACGATCTACCGAGCCATCGACGAGTCGCTGGAGCGCGACGTCGCCATCAAGGCGCTGCACCCGCACCTGGCTGACGACCCCTCGGTGCTGGCGCGCTTCCGTGCCGAGGCCCGGGCCGCCGCCGGCCTGCTGCACCCGAACATCGTCAACGTGTTCGACCAGGGCACCGCCGACCTGCCGTTCATCGTCATGGAGTACGTCGACGGGCCCTCGTTGCGCGAGGTCCTGCTGCGACGCGGGCGCCTGACCCCCGGCGAGGTGCTCGCCGTCGCGACGCCGGTGTGCCACGCGCTGGCTCGTGCCCACGCCGCCGGCGTGATCCACCGCGACATCAAGCCGGAGAACATCCTCATCGCCGCCGACGGCACCCCCAAGGTCGCCGACTTCGGCATCGCCCGCGCCATCGCCGAGACCAGCCACACGGCCACCGGCACCCTCGTGGGCAGCGTCCACTACCTGGCCCCCGAGCTGCTGTCCGGACAGGAGGCGACCGAGCGCACCGATCAGTACTCGCTTGGCGTGGTGCTGTTCGAGCTGCTGACGGGCCGCAAGCCGCTGCCCGCCGAGACGCCGATGGCGGTGGCGATGCGCCACGCCCGCGAGCGGATCCCTCCGGTCCGCGACTTCGTCAGTGATGCCCCGGCGGCGCTGGACGGTGTCATCGCCCGCGCCACCGCCCAGCGCCCCGACCGCCGCTACGACGACATGGCGTCGCTGGTCGCGGCACTGACCGCCGCGGTGCCCGGTGGGCCGACGCCGGTCGTGCTGGACGACGAGGTCGACAACGGCACGCTGGTGATTCCCGTCGCCACGGAGGACACCGTGACGGTGCCCACGGGGACGTCCCGCGTGCGCCGGCGCCGGCGACGCCTCCCCAGCCTGCGACGCCGCGGGTCCCGGCCGGCGCGCCGCCGGCCGCTGCTGCTCGCGGTGCTGGCCGCCGTCCTGCTGCTCGCCGGCGCCGGCGGGTTCGCGTTGTGGAACTGGGTGATCGCCCCGGTCGCGGGGGCCCCGGAGCTCATCGGGATGACCCGCGAGGCCGCCGAGTCAGCAGGGGCCGAGGCCGGCCTGACGGTGCTCGACGGGGGCACGCGTCACGACCTGGAGGTGCCGCCAGGCCATGTCGTCGATCAGCGCCCCGCCCCCGGGGCGCCGCTGCGACGGGGTGCGGAGATCGCGTTGGTGATCTCCTCGGGGCCCGCCGAGGTGACCATCCCCGACCTTTCCGGACGCCCGGCGCAGCGCTGGCTCGACCGTCTCGAGCAGGCCCCGTATCACCTCGACGTCGCGGTTCGCCGCCAGTTCTCCGACCGCGTGCCCCGCGGCCGGATCATCGGCCACCAGCCGGAAGCCGAGACCACGGTCCTGCAGGGCACCGAGATCACCGTGCGGGTGTCCCGCGGCATCGAGCAGGTAGAGGTCCCCGAGGTCGTGGGGCAGGACCGCGGCGCCGCCACGCAGGCGCTGGAGGCAGCGAAGCTGACCGTGGAGGTCACCGAGCAGTACAGCGACGCGGCCCCACAGGCCGGGACGGTCATCAGCCAGAGCGTCGAGCCGGGGCAGACCGTGGACAAGGGCACCGCCGTGGCCCTCGTCGTGTCGGCCGGCCCCCAGACGTTCGCAATCGACAGCTATGAGGGCCAGGGGGTCGGGCAGGCCCGCGAGGCGCTCCAGGCGCTGGGGATGCAGGTGCGCGTCGTGGAGCAGGCCCGTCCGCAGATCGGGCCGTTCCGCCGCGGCACGTTCGGGCGCGTGGAGGCCCAGGTGCCCGAGGCGGGCACGCAGGTCGAACGCGGGGAGACCGTGACCCTGTACACGTTCTCACAGAACGCCGAACGGGAGGCCGACGACTGACCGCGAGCAGCGAGAGCACGCGGCAGTGGGGGTTCGGGGTGGCGCTGATCGGCGTGACCGCCATCTGGGGGGTCACGTTCCCGCTGGTCAAGCAGGCCGTGGAGCAGCTGCCGCCGTACTCGTTCAACGCCATTCGGTTCGCGCTGGCGGCCGCCGTCCTGGGGGCCGTCTCCGTGCCGTCCGTGCGCCGGCTGTCCGCCGCAGGCCGGCGCCACGGCGCGGTCCTGGGTGCGGCGCTGTTCGCGGGCTATGCGTTCCAGACGGTCGGGCTGCAGTACACCAATGCCAGCAATGCGGGCTTCGTGACGGGCATGTTCGTGGTGTTCACACCGCTGCTGTCCGCCGTGCTCCTGCGCCGGCCCCCGTCGGGGGCGGCCATCGCCGGGGTCGTCCTGGCCACCGTCGGCCTTGCCCTGCTCAGCCTCGGCCCGTCGTTCGTGCCGCGCGGCGGCGACGTGCTGATCCTGGGGTGCGCGCTGGCGTTCGCCATCCACATCGTCGGTCTTGGGGCGTGGTCGTCCCTGCATGACGCCGTGGGGTTGACCGTCGTGCAGCTGGCGACCAGCGCTGTGCTGCACGCCACCGTCGCGGTCACCTTCGAGGTCGGCCGCGCACCGATGTCGTGGGACACCTCGGTCGTCGTCGCCCTGCTGGTCACCGCGCTGCTCGCCAGCGCGGCGGCCTTCTGGATCCAGACGGCCGCACAGCGCGTAATCCCGCCGACGCGCACCGCGGTGATCTTGACGATGGAGCCGGTGTTCGCCGGGTTGTTCGGTTTCCTGCTGCTCGACGAGCGTCTGTCCGCGCGGGGTTGGGTGGGCTGTGGGCTGATCCTGGCGGGCATGCTCATCGCCGAGCTGCGCGGGGGTGCGCCGCCGCCTGCGCCTCCCGAGGAGCAGGCGGCGACCATCGGCGACGTCGATGCCGTCCGCCCGCTGCCGTGACGCTCTACACGGTTGGGCACGGCACCAAGACGACCGAGGAGCTGGTCGAGGTGCTGGCCGCGGCGGGGATCACGGTCCTCGCCGATGTCCGCCGCCACCCGGGGTCGCGGCGCTACCCCCATCTGGGCAGGGACGCCCTGACCGACTCGCTGCCCGCGGCGGGTATCACCTATCAGTGGTGGGGTGACACGCTCGGCGGTCGCCGGTCACGTCGCGCGCAGTCACGCCACACCGCGTGGCGCAACGCGGCCTTCGCGGGCTACGCCGACCACATGGACACCGGGGACTTCCGCGAGGCGTTCACCGCGCTGCTCGCGGCCTGCCGCAGCGAGCCCACCGCCGTGATGTGCGCGGAGACCGTCTGGTGGCGGTGCCACCGCAGGCTGCTCGCGGACGCGGCGGTCATCCGCGGCGTTCCCGCCGTCCACCTGCTGTCGACAGACAACCGTCCGGCCCACCCGCTGCATCCCGACGTACGCGCAGGCGACGACGGCTGGCCGGTGTACGACGGCGGCCAGCCGCCGCTGGCCTGAGCTCATCCCAGCACCCGCCGCAGCGCCTCGGCGGCCGTCTTGGCCCCCTGAGCGGACACGTCCGGATGCGTCACCATGCGCACCGTCGCCGCATCCATGGCGCCGGCCAGCACCCCGTGCTCCCGCAGCCGCGCACAGACGTCGGCCGCATCGACGCCGTTGACGTAGACGATGTTGGTCTGCACCTGGGGCAGGTCCACGGTGTCCGGGCGGACGTCGGCGACGGCCTCGGCGATCAGCCGCGCGTGCGCGTGGTCGTCGGCCAGGCGCTCGATGCGGTCCAGCGCGACCAGCCCGGCCGCGGCGATGACCCCCGACTGGCGCATCGCACCGCCGTAGCGTCGCCGCCACTCGGTGGCTGCCGCGATCGCGTCGGCGTCGCCGACCATCAGCGACCCGACCGGTGCCCCCAGGCCTTTGGACAGCGAGAACATCAAGCCGTCGGCGATGCGGCCGTAGACGTCCGGGTCGGTCGAGGACGCCACCGCGGCGTTGAGGATCCGCGCCCCGTCGATGTACAGCCCCACCCCCCGCTCGTCGCAGAGGGCTCGGACGGCCTCGAGCTGCCCGACGCTGTAGTAGGTGCCGCCACGCCGGTTGTGGGTCTGCTCCAGCCACACCAGCGACGCCGGCGTGAGCGGGAAGTGGTCGGCGCGCACCGCCTCGCGAAGGTCGTCGACCTCCAGTTGGCCGTAGCGGCTGGGGACCGTGCGGAACTGCACGCCGCCCAGCAGCGCGCCGGCGGCGCCCTCGTAGTTCACGACGTGGCTGTCGGCCTCGACGACGACCTCGGTGCCCGGGCGGGCGAGCACCCGCAACCACAGCTGGTTGCACATCACCCCGCTGGGGCAATACAGGGCGGCCTCCCGGCCGAACAGCTCGGCGGCGCGCTCCTGCAGCCGGCGGACGGTGGGGTCCTCGCCGTAGACGTCGTCGCCGACCTCGGCCTCGGCCATGGCCCGGCGCATCTCTGCGGTCGGCCGGGTGACCGTGTCGCTACGCAGGTCGACGGTCTCAGCCAAAGAAGACCTCGGCGACCTCGTACATGCGGTTGGGCACGGTCTTCAGCTCCCGGGTGGCCTCCGCCAGCGGGACCCCGACGATGGCGTTGCCGCTCATGCCGACCATGGCGCCCCACCGCTCGTCGGCGGCGCAGTCGATGGCGGCCACTCCCATGCTCGATCCGAGCACCCGGTCGAACGCGTTGGGGGAACCGCCGCGCTGCACGTGGCCCAGCGTCGTCACCCGTGTCGAAAAGCCCGTCATCTGCTCGATCATGGGGCCGATCATCGACGCGATACCGCCCAGCTTCGGCCGGCCGAACTCGTCGGTGTCGTACGCCGGCAGGTCGATCGTGCCTTCCTCCGGGACCGCGCCCTCCGCGACCACCACGATCGAAAACGACCGGCCGGTGCCATGGCGGCGCTTGAGGTGGCGCGCGACCCGCTCGAGGTTGAACGGCCGTTCGGGAATCAAGATGGCGTCGGCGCCGCCGGCGATGCCTGCGTAGGTGGCGATCCACCCGACGTGGCGCCCCATCACCTCCAGCAGCATGACCCGGTTGTGGCTCTCGGCGGTGCTGTGCAGCCGGTCGACGGCCTCCGTGGCGACGTCCAGTGCGGTGGAGAACCCGATCGTGAACTGGGTGCCGCCCAGGTCGTTGTCGATCGTCTTGGGCACACCAACGATGGGCACGCCGTGCTCGGACAGTTGGCGCGCAGCCGACAGCGTCCCCTCCCCGCCGACGACGACGAGTCCGTCGAGCTCGTGGAAGTCCAGGACCTCGCGGATGCGGTCGACACCGCCGCCCTCGGCCTCCAGGGGGTTGACGCGGCTGGTGCCCAGGATCGTGCCGCCGCGGTGCAGGATGCCCTTGGTCGACTCCCGGGTCAGCGGTTCGACGGTGCCCTCGATGACGCCCTGCCACCCGTTGCGGAAGCCGGCGACGTCGATGTTGTGCGCCTCGTCACCACGGCGCACCACGGCGCGGAGGACGGCGTTGAGGCCGGGGCAATCACCCCCGCCAGTCAGGATGCCTACTCGTCGGACCACCCGCCGCATCCTAGGCGAGTCCCATGGCAGACTCCCCCACTGTTCGATGGCGGTCGCGAAAGGGCGGGGCTGTGAGCAGGATCCTGGCGCTGGACTCCGGAACGACGGGCGTGACCGCGCTGGTGCTCGACGAGGCCGGGGCCGTCACCGGTCGCGGGTACCGCGAGTTCCCCCAGCACTTCCCCCGTCCGGGCTGGGTGGAGCACGACCCCGACGACATCGTCGAGGCGGTCGTGGCCGCCTGCGACGCCGCCCTGACCGCGGCCGGCACCGCCGCGGCCGAGTTGGCGGCCATCGGGATCACCAACCAGCGCGAGACGGTGGTCGTGTGGGACCGCGAGACCCTGCAGCCGCTGCACAACGCCGTGGTGTGGCAGGACCGGCGCACCGCGGCCCGGTGTGACGAGCTGCGCGAGGCCGGGCACGCCACCGAGGTGCGGCGGCGTACCGGCCTGGTCATCGACGCGTACTTCTCCGGCACGAAGCTGGCCTGGTTGCTGGACAACGCCCCGCAGGTGCGCGAGGCCGGCGATGCCGGCCGGCTGGCGTTCGGCACGGTCGACTCGTGGGTCGTCGCCCGACTGACCGGCGGGGCGGTGCACGCCACCGATCCGTCCAACGCCTCCCGGACGATGCTGTACGACATCCGCCGCGGCCAGTGGAGCGCCGGGTTGTGCGACCTGCTCGGCGTCCCGCCGGACGTCCTGCCCGAGGTCCGGCCCAACACGGCCGACTTCGGCACCACGGTGCCCGACGCGTTCCTGGGTGCCGCTGTGCCGATCCACGGCATGGCCGGGGACCAGCAGGCGGCGCTGTTCGGGCAGGGCTGCTGGGAGCAGGGCATGTCGAAGAACACCTACGGGACCGGCAGCTTCGTCCTGCTGAACACCGGGGGTGAGGCGTCGGCGTCCGAGGCGCTGCTGACCAGCGTCGGCTGGGACCTCGGGGCCGGACCGGTGTACGTCCTGGAAGGGTCGATCTTCGTCACCGGTGCAGCCGTCCAGTGGCTGCGCGACGGGCTGGGCATCATCGAGCGCGCAGACCAGACCGGCCCGCTCGCGGAGACGGTCGACGACACCGGCGACGTGTTCTTCGTCCCGGCCTTCACGGGCCTGGGGGCGCCGTATTGGGACCCGTACGCCCGCGGGGCGCTGGTGGGCCTGACGCGTGGAACGACCGGCGCGCACGTCGCCCGCGCCGCGGTCGAGGCGATGGCCTACCAGACCCGCGACGTCGTCGAGGTGATGGCCGCCGACTCGGGCGTCGCGCCGACCGAGCTGCGCGTCGATGGCGGCGCCGCGGCGATGGACCTGCTGTGCCAGTTCCAGGCGGATCTGCTGGGGGTGCCGGTGCTGCGCCCGAAAGTGGCGGAGACCACAGCACTGGGAGCCGGCTTCCTGGCCGGACTGGGGGCAGGGGTGTGGTCGTCCGTCGAGGAGCTGCGCGACGTGTGGCAGTTGGACCGGCGCTTCGACCCGGCGATGGACCCCGACGAGCGCGACGCGCGTCAAGCACGGTGGCGCCAGGCGCTGGAGCGCAGCCGGGGCTGGGCGACCGCCTAGTCGAGCGTGGCGTTCCCGCGCAGCAGGCTGCGCTGGGCCATGGCGGGCAGCGGGCCGGGCGTCGCGCAGGTCCAGCCCTGGGGGTCGACACCCTTGAGCGCCAGGATCCGCGCGACGGCCTCGTCCAACCGCGCCTCGTCCAATGTGCCGCGGCGGACCGCGCGCACCAGCGCGCTGGTCATTCGGTCGGCCTCTCGGCCGTCGGTCGCGAGCACGGCGTCGGCCCCGGCGGCGATCGCTCGCACGGCCGCCTGCGGGAAGTCCCAGCGGCGGTGGATCGCGCCCATGCCGATGGAGTCGGTGATCGCCACGCCCTCGAATCCCAGGTCGCGCAGCAGCTCGTAGGCCGCCGGCGACATGCTCGCGGGTCGCCGTGCCTCCAGGGCGTCGTAGGAGACGTGGCCGAGCATGACGATCGGGGCGCCGGCGTCGATCAGCGACACGAACGGCAGCACGTCGGTGGACAGCAGCTCCTCCAGCGGCGTGTCGACGCGGCTGGACCGCCGGTGCACGTCGTCGCCGGCGCGACCGTGGCCGGGGAAGTGCTTGACCACGGGCAGCACGCCGGCGTCGATCAGCCCGTCGGCGAACGCCTGCGCGTACGACGCCGCAGTCAACGGGTCGCCGGAGAACGACCGGTCACCGATGACACCCGACCACACACCGTCGTCGAGGTCCGCCACCGGGGCGAGGTCCACGTTGATGCCCAGGTCCGCCAGCCGCGCACCCATCAGGGCCGCGTAGTCGCGAACGCCCTCCGGCGCGTGCATCGCCGCGAGGGTGCGCGGGGCGCTCGTCGGCCCGGTCAGCGCGCGGAACGACGAGACGCGACCGGACTCCTCGTCGGTGGTGACCAGCAGCGGCAGGTCGCTGGCCTCCTGCAGGCCGGCGGTCAGCGCGCGGACCTGATCGCTGCTGCTCACGTTGCTCTTGTTGATGAACACGCCGCCGACCCCCAGCGCCGTGAGCTCCTGGGCCAGCGGCTCCAGCGACGAGCTCACCCCCGGCAACCCGACCACGAGCACCTGGGCCGCCCTGCGCCGCAGCGGGGCGCGCTGGCAGTCGTCGTCCTCAGGCGCGTCGGTGAAGCGGGCGACGGGTGCGGCGGCGACGTCCGCCGGCTCGGATGCTGCCGGCCCCGTGGCCGGCGGTGCGAACAGCGCCAGCACCAGCCCCACCACCAGGCCGCCCGCGAACAGCGCACCGGACAGCCCGGCCCGACTCGAGCCCGACATCACCGCAAACCAGACGTACGGGGACGCACGCGTTGACCGTACCCCGGTCAGGCGTCGTGGGGGCGGATTTCGCCCCCGTCAGCTGACGCGCTCGAGCTCCCGCGGCGGCGCGTCGAGCAGCCCGCCAAGCTCCTCGAAGTCACCCGAGCCGATGGTGACCTCGCCAGACTTCACCTTGGCGGCGTACTCGTCGACGTACTCCTGGCCGGTGAGCATCATCAGCTCGTACATCAGCTCGTCGGTGGCGCTGCGCAGGGCGAACCGGTCCTCGGCCATGCCGCCGTAGCGCTCGGCCAGGTTCAGGGGGCGCCCGATGCGGATGCCGACGCGGGCCAGCCGCGGCACGTTCGCGCCGACGGGCAGCACGTCGTCGGTGCCGATCAGACCGACGGGGATCACCGGGGCGCCGGTCCGCAGCGCAAGGCGGACCGGGCCGGTCTTGCCCCGGTACAGCCGACCGTCGGGGGAGCGTGTGCCCTCGGGGTAGATCCCCAGCAGGTGCCCCTCACGGAGCACCTCCTCGCCCTTGCGCAGGCTGGCCTCCCCGGCGTCGCCGCCCTGCCGCGCGACCGGCATCACCCCGACGTTTTCGAAGAAGTAGCGCTGCCACCCGCTGAAGTAGTCGGACTTGCCCAGGTAGTACACGGGGCGGTCCAGCGACGCCGGCAAGAAGATCGAGTCGAGGAAGGACAAGTGGTTGGCGGCCAGGATCGCCGGCCCCTTGGCGGGGATGTTCTCGATCCCCTCCATCCACGGTCGCCACAGTGCGTTGATGATCGGTGGCAGTACCGCGTGGATGCTGCGGTAGAGCAGTGGAGCGCGTTCTCCTGCTCTCACGAGTTGCACCCCCATGCATGGTCTCGGCGTGGCGCGGATCGGGCAGTCTACGCGACGATGTCAACGGCCCATCAGGTGCGGATGGTCAATGTCCTGATCTTTCACCACCTAGCTGGCTGTAGGTCCTGTCAAGGGTGTTTGGGCGCGCGGCGGCTTGGCCCTCGTGTGAGCGCGGGCGGGTGGGTCGTGTCGGCCACGGTGCTCGAGCGCGTGTGCGGGTGCCGCAGGCTCAC
>Ga0247713_1001668_pt1 | contig 10772 bp, 9 predicted proteins | sample 21E_NmetaG_FD_189936 | JGI IMG/M metagenome (GOLD analysis project Ga0247713, IMG submission 189936) | Soil microbial communities from hillslope of Landscape Evolution Observatory, University of Arizona, Oracle, AZ, United States - 2-1-E_N | ecosystem: Engineered > Artificial ecosystem > Mesocosm... | reverse complement strand
CGGGCGCCAGCTCGATGACGGTGGTGTTGCCGGTGACGGTGGCGGTCGGTACGTGTGCGGTGGGGCAGAACTCCGCGCAGGCCAGTGATGGGACGGTGTCGTCGCCGATCGCGCAGGCCGGGGCGGTGGCGGTGTCGTGTGCGCCGGCGTTGGATCTGACCAAGTCGGCGGTGGACGGCAACGGTGATCCGGTGACGTCGGTGGCGCCTAACGGGTCGTTCTTCTATCGGTTCGTGGTGTCGAACACGGGCACGGCGGCGTCGGGTCCGGTGACGATCACTGACACGTTGCCGGCGGGGTTGACGGCGGACTCGGCGTCGGCGTCGTCGACGCCGGCTGGGGTCAGCTGCTCGGGGACCACGACGGTGACGTGCACGGTTGGGGTGTTGGACCGTCCGGCGTCTGCTGGTGGTACGGGCGCCAGCTCGATGACGGTGGTGTTGCCGGTGACGGTGGCGGTCGGTACGTGTGCGGTGGGGCAGAACTCCGCGCAGGCCAGTGATGGGACGGTGTCGTCGCCGATCGCGCAGGCCGGGGCGGTCGGCGTGACCTGCATCGCTGCGGTGCAGCTGGTCAAGTCGGCTTCGCCGACCAGCGTCGGTCCCGACGAGCCCTTCACGTACACCATCGTCGCGACGAACAACGGCACGGCGGATGCGGTCGACCTGGTCATCAGCGACGACCTGCACGACGACCTGAACGTCACCGGGGCGACGTACTCGGTTGCGGGCGGAGCGCAGGATGAGCCCTGCACGGTCGACGCGACGGACAACACGGTCGACTGCGGCCCCGTCACCCTTGCCGCCGGGGGCGGAGAGGCGACCGTCACCATCGAAGTCCGGTCGACTGCCGACGCGTGCGGGAGCGTGACGAACACCGCAACGTCGACCCAGTCGCCGCCGTCGAACGACGTCGTCGTCATCATCGCTTGCCCCCAGCCGACGCCGGGCATCGCGGTGGACAAGTCGGCGGACGTGGGTGAAGCCGAACCGGGCGACGTGGTCACGTACACCTACGTCATCCGGAACACCGGCGACACCACGCTGACGGCGCTTGAGCTCGACGACGACAAGATCGCCGGCATCACGATCGATCCCAACCTGGTCCTGGGGCCGGGCGAGACCCACACGGTCACGGAGACCTACACCGTGACGCAGGACGACCTGGACAACGGCCAGGTCACCAACATCGCGGTGGCGTCAGGGCAGCCGCCCGCCGGGGACCGGGTGACCGGCGACGACACCGTGACCGTTCCGGTGATCGAGATCGTCGTCGAGGACACCGGCTTCCTGGCCGTGAACAAGGTGGTCGAGGGCACTCACAGCGGCGAGGCATACGCCTTCCGCGTGGACTGTGGTGCCGCTTCGGTGGGCCGCGATGCGACCTTCCGACTGCCGGCCGACGGCGGCACCAAGGAGGTCGGCGTGGCGTTGCCGGAAGGCACACGGTGCCGGGTGGTCGAGACCGCCGACGGTGGCGCCGACGCCACCACGGTTGGGGTCGGTGACGGTAAGGCGGCATCGGCGACCGCCGCGATCGCCGAGATCCAGGGCAACGGCGCAGTGACGACGGTAACCTTCACGAACACCTTCGACATCGCGCCGGTGGTCCCGCCGACCGAGCCTCCGACCACGCCTCCGCCGGGGCTGCCCAGCACCGGCGGTGACTCACTGCTGTACCTGGCACTCGGGTTCGCGGCACTGACCCTGGGGGCGACCCTGGTGGCGATGACGCGTCCCCGGCGCCGCCGAGGCTGGCTGCACGGATGATCCAAGGCCCGGCTGGGCGGCACACGCCGCCCCGCCGGGTCTGCAGCACCCCCGGAACACGGCAGGATGGGGCGCATGCGGATGTTCCTGCGTCCCCGGTGGCTCGTGATCCACGCGACGTTCGCCGCGGTGGCGGTCTTGTTCGTCACGCTGGGACTGTGGCAGCTGAGCCGGCTGGCCGAGCGTCGCGCAGAGAACCAACTGATGACGCAGAACCTCCAGGCCCCCGCCAGCAGCCTGGACGAGGCCTTCGCGCGGTACGGCCATGACCCTGACGCGCTGGCGTACCGGCCGGTCACGGCCCGGGGCACGTACCGGCCCGAGGAAGAGGTCTTGCTGACGCCCCGCGCGAACGGGCGCCGCGCCGGCCACCACGTGCTCACCCCGCTGGAGCTACCCGACGGCCGCGCGGTCCTCGTGGATCGCGGCTGGGTGCCGTACGAGCACGACACCCCCCCGGTCGCCGCCGCCGCGCCTCCGCCCGGGGAAGTGCAGGTGACCGGCATCCTGGTGCCCACCCAGGAGGCGGTCCGCTACGGCTCCGCCGGCGGCGAGACCGACGAGCTGACGTTTCTGTCCGCGGTCGACGTCGATCGGTTGCAGCCCCAGCTGGAGCTGGACGTCTACCCCGTCGGCATCCTGCTCCAGGAGCAGCAGCCGTCCCCGGCGTCCCTGCCGCTGCCCGGTCCGCTGCCTGACATCAGCGAAGGCTCACACCAGTCGTACGCGTGGCAGTGGTTCGCATTCGCGACGATTGTCGTCGGCGGTTACCCGCTGTTGCTGCGTCGCAGCCTTCGGGCTGCCCGGCAGCGTCAGGACGTCGCTTGAGTCTTGCTCGTGTCGCCGTCGCTGCCGGACGCACCGGCCGACTCCCCGGACTTGTCCGGTACGTCGGCGCTGGTGGAGGCCGGCGCCTCGGAAGCCGACCGGGCCGCCGGTTTTGCCGGGGCAGTGTCCTTGTGCCGTGCCGCCGGCGGGCGCGACGGCGGCCGTGAGGACGCCAGTGACCGAAGGGTGCGGAACAGTGCGACCACCGCGAGCACGAGCAGCCCGTAGGCGGCCAGCGCCACCGCCGCCGTCTGCAGGTCCGATTGGTTCGGGAACACGTCGGTGAACGGCTCGAGGATGAAGTAATCGGCGCCGTCGTAGATCGTGCGCACGATCGGGTTCTGCCGCCGCGCGTCGAACGCCTCCAGGATCACCTTCGCGATGATCAGCACCGCAGGCACGAGCAACGCGTACATGATGATGCGCTGAATGGCGTTGAGGACTCGCATGGGCAACAGTTCAACCGCTGGCCGCCCAGAAGGCAAGTGCGGACTTGAGATCCGTAATCAACGGTCCATCGGGGAAAGGTGCAGACACGGGGGCACCCGAGGCGGGCCGTAGGGTTAGAGCGGATCAAGGGGACATCGATGGAGTTCGTTTCACTGGGGGGACACAAAGTCCCGGCACTGGGCCTCGGGACGTGGCTGCTGGAGGGGGCGGTCTGCCGGCGCGCCGTCGGCGAGGCGCTTGACCTGGGGTACCGGCACATCGACACGGCCCAGATCTACGGAAACGAGGCGGAGGTCGGCCAGGCGCTGGCGGCCTCGGGTGTGGATCGGGACGAGCTGTTCGTCACGACCAAGGTCTGGAACGACCGCCGCCGGGCGGACGACGTCGAGCAATCGGTGCACGACAGCCTGCGCAAGCTCGGTACCGGCTACGTGGACCTGCTGCTGATCCACTGGCCGGTGGCGCTGGACCGTGTCGGCGAGACCCTCCAGGCCATGGTGGGACTGCAGCAGCGCGAGCTCGTGCGCCACATCGGCGTCAGCAACTTCTCGGCCCGCCACTTCGAGGAGGCGCACGCGACCGCGCCGGTCGTGTGCAACCAAGTCGAGTACCACCCGTTCCTCGCACAGGACGCGGTGCTGGCCGCTGCGCGACAGGTCGACGCCGTGGTGACGGCGTACTCGCCGCTGGCGCGTGGCACCGTGCCGGAGGATCCGACGCTGATCGACATCGGGCGCCGCCACGGCAAGACGCCGGCGCAGGTCACCCTGCGCTGGCTGCTGGATCAGGACGGTGTCATGGCCGTGCCGAAGGCGTCGGGACGCGCCCACCTGCACGACAACATCGACGTGTTCGACTTTTCACTGACGAATGAGGAACGCGACCGGATCGCCGGGTTGGCGCGCGGCGAGCGCCACGTCGATCCCCCGTGGGCGATCTGGGAGGACTGAGTTGAACGACAATCTCACGCGCAGTGAGGCGTTCGCGCGATCGGACCTGATGAGCGGCGTCTCCTACGACGTCGTCCTGGACCTCACCACGGGCGACACCACGTTCCGCAGCGAGACGACCGTGCGCTTCGCGGCCACGCCCGACGCGTCGACGTTCATCGACCTCGACGCCACTGCGGTGCACGAAGCGACCCTCAACGGCCGCGCCCTGCCCCCGGAGGCGTTCACCGGGAACCGGCTGACACTGGACGGCCTGGCCGGAGACAACGAGCTCACTGTCGTCGCGGACTGTGCCTACCAGCACACCGGGGTTGGTCTGCACCGCTTCGTCGACCCCGTCGACGACCAGGTCTACCTGTACACCCAGTTCGAGTCGTTCGAAGCACACCGGGTCTATGCCTGCTTCGACCAGCCGGATCTCAAGGCACCGTTCACGCTGTCCGTCGTCGCCCCCGCCGGTTGGGTGGTCGTCAGCAACGGCAGCGTGACGGAGCGGCCCGACGACGGCGAGGTCGGACGGTGGACCTTCGCGCCGACCTTGCCCATGTCGACGTACATCACGGCGATCGTCGCCGGGCCGTACACGTCGGTGCATGACAAGCACGGTGACATCGAGCTGGGGGTCTACTGCCGCCAGTCGCTGCTCGAGCACCTCGACGCCGATGAGATCTTCGAGATCACCAAGCAGGGGTTCGACTACTTCACGGCCGAGTTCGACTACCCCTACCCGTTCGGCAAGTACGACCAGCTCTTCGTCCCGGAGTTCAACGCAGGGGCCATGGAGAACGCCGGTTGCGTGACGTTCTCCGAGGCGTACATCTTCCGTTCGAAGGTGACGCAGGCGGCTCGACGGCGGCGCGCAGAGACGATCCTGCACGAGATGGCCCACATGTGGTTCGGCGACCTCGTGACCATGCGCTGGTGGGATGACCTGTGGCTCAACGAGAGCTTCGCCACCTACCTGGCGTACCGCGCGCTGGTCGGGGCGACCCGGTTCACGGACTCCTGGGCGGACTTCGCCTCCGATCTCAAGGGATGGGCCTACAGCCAGGACCAGCTCCCGTCGACCCACCCGGTCGTGGCCGACATCGTCGACACCGACGCGGTGCGCAACAACTTCGACGGCATCACGTACGCAAAGGGCGCGTCCGTGCTGCGCCAGCTGGCCGCCTGGGTCGGCGACGACGCCTTCGTCAAGGGCCTGCGGGCGTACTTCCCGCGCCACGAGTTCGGCAACGCCGAGCTGGCCGACTTCCTCGAGGCGCTCGAGGAAGCGTCCGGGCGCCCCTTGGGGCCGTGGGCCCACGAGTGGCTCCAGACCGCCGGCGTGGCCACGCTGCGCCCCGAGGTCCGTGTGGAAGGGGACCGGTACGCCGAGGTCGCGCTGCGGCAGGAGCCCCCCGTCGAGCACCCCGTGCACCGCGCGCAGCGGATCGGCTTCGGCCTGTACGACCAGGGTCCGGGCGGGCTCGAGCGTCGCACGTACACCGAGCAGGACATCGAGGGTGAACGCACCGTCGTGACGGCACTCGAGGGCGAGCGGGTGGCCGACCTGCTGCTGGTCAACGACGGCGACCTCGGCTACGGCAAGATCCGTCTGGACGAGCGCTCGGTGGCCACGCTGGCTTCGCACATGGGCGACCTGTCCGACCCGCTGGCGCGTGCGCTGTGCTGGAACGCGCTGTGGGACATGACGCGTGACGCGGAGCTCGCGGCCTCGCGGTTCGTGCAGATCGTCAGCGCGCAAGCCGACGGCGAGACCGACATCGGCGTGTTCAGCATCCTCATGAGCCGCATGAGCGCTGCCATCGACCGCTACGCCGCACCCGGCAACCGGGAGCGCCTGCGCACCGAGCTGGCAGATCGCGCGTGGAAGGCGCTGGAGTCCTCGCAGCCGGGCAGCGACGTCCAGCTGGTGTGGGCCAGGACGTTCGCAGCGCACGCCCAAGAAGCAGAACAGCTCGAGCGCGTGCGGGCGTTGCTCGAAGGGGGCGTCGAGGTCGAAGGATTGCAGGTCGACACGGACCTGCGTTGGCACCTTCTCACCAGCCTCGCGGCGGTCGGCGCCGCACCGGCCGGCTTGATCGACGAGGAGCTCGAACGTGACCCTACCGACCAGGGACGTCGCCGGGCGGCGGCCGCTCGGGCCGCCCGACCCGACGCCGAGGCGAAGTCCGCGGCGTGGGATGCGGTGCTGACGGAGGCCCGCATGCCCCTGGCGACCAAGCGCGCGATCGTCAGCGGGTTCGCGCAGTACGGGCAGGACGAGCTGCTGCGGCCGTACGTCGACCGGTACCTCGAGGCCCTGCCGGTGATCTGGAGCAACCGCGGAGCGGAGGAGTCGTTGCTGCTCACCGAGCAGCTGTACCCGTCCAAGATCGTCGACGAGACGACGCTGGAGGTGGCCGACGCCGCGCTGGCCTCTGCCGCGCTACCCGCCCCAGGCAAGCGATTGGTGCTGGAGGAACGCGACGCCACGCAGCGGGCGTTGCGCGCCCGGGCTGCCGACGAAGGGCCTGAATCTGCGGCATAGTGCCCGGTGATGCGGGGCGATGTCGACGAACCACGGTGGCGGGCCTGGTGGCGCATCGGTTTTGCCACCTTCCTGGGGCTGGCGCTGGTGGTCGGTCTGTTCCTGTCGTTCCGTCCTGCCGGTTTCGACGAGGACACCGATCTGGCTGGTGACAGCGAAGCCACCGAAGCTCCCCAGCAAGCGGACGAGACCGAGGCCCCCGGTGACCAGCAGACGGCCGGCGACGGTGACCAGGATGGTGAGGGCGACGACGGTGAGGAGGACGAGGGGCTGACCGACGAGGAGCGCGAGGCGCTCATCGAGGCGGCCCGTGACCCGGAGCAAACCACCGTTCAGGTCCTCGACGCCGGCGGTGGTGGCAGCGCGGCCAGCGACGTCGCGTCGGTCCTGGGGGACCTCGGCTACGACGTCGTGGCGATCAACTCGGCACGTGACGACTACAGCGTGACGACGGTGCTGTTCACCGAGGGCAACGAGGCGGAGGCGGAGGGGTTGCGTGCCAGGGAGGAACGCGTGACCGAGGTCGGCCTCAACGAACGCCTGTCAGACGCCGTCGACCTCCACGTGATGGTCGGGCCCGACTGGGACAGCTGACCTCACGCCGCGGCGGTGTCCTGATTGCGTCTCGCGGCGATGAAGGAGCGGACGCCCAGGACGAGGTAGACCAGGCACAGCACAGCCGTTACCGAGGAGGCGACGACGGCGCCGGGGCGCTCGACGTCGCGACCGGCCAGGACCGCCGGGAGCTCGGCGACGTTCATCAGTGTCCCGAGCAGTCCCAGCAAGGCGAGCACCAGCGCGCCGTGGATCGCGTGGCGGTGGGCGGCCGGGCGGGCGGCGACGACACCGAGCACGAGGATGAGCGCTCCCAGGAATGCCGGCAGCAGGGCGGTGATGCTGTCCGCACCGGTGGCGACATAGGCCACGATGCCGACGACGATCAGGGTGGCGCCCAGCAGGCGGGTGATGGTGGTCACCGGGGGTGTCTCCTCGAGATCGAATGGTGGGGCGCCCACCCTATCGGCGGGACATGCCAAGAGGGGCGCGGCGGTACGCCGCACCCCTCCCGGTCATGGCCCCTCTATTCGAGGATCGGGAACCGCTGGACGATGGTCGTCTGGCTCCACCGGCGGCCAAGGCCCCAGGTCCGGCCGGCGCCTGCCAGCATCAGACCGATGAGGACGATCGCGTAGACGACGTGGTCGTCGATGACGGGGTTGTGCTCGAGGATGGGAGCCGCTGCGTACATCAGCGCCATCATCGCCGCGCCGCTGACGGCGGCGATCTTCACGCCGACGCCCAGGATGAGCGCCACGCCGATGCCCAGCAGACCGATCATGAACAGCCAGTCAGCCCACGCGGCGCCTGCGAAGCTCTGGAAGAACCCCGCGAACGGGCCGTTGGTGCCGAAGTTGAGGAAGCCGAAGGTCGGGGATCCGCCGTTGATCCACGCGGCTTCGCCGAAGCGGTCGACCAGACCCGTCTCGGGGTTGCGGCCGGTGGCCCATCCGAGGGCGAAGGTCTTGTCCAGGAAGGCCCACAGGAAGTACAGGCCGAGCGTGATGCGGGCCAGCGCCCATGCGTAGCGGGCCTTGGATGCGGTTTCGGGGACCTCGGGCGCGGCGATGGGCGCGACGCGGGTGGTCTCCTTGGTGATGGTCGAGGCCATGATCCTCTGCCTTTCGTGCGTTGCCGTGTCGTTGTTGATGGGGCAAGTGTCGGCATCACGGCGCCCCTGCACCCGGGTCGTCAGGCCCTGTTTGCGGGGACCTTTGGCGGCGTCGACCGGGACCCGGGTCCTAGGCTGGTCGCCATGGCCGACAGCGCCGATCCCGCCGAGCGCCGTGTCCTGGACCACCTGCGTCGCCACGGCGTGGACCACGAATCCATCCGGATCGATCCGCAGCACGCCCAGACGGCGGTCTTCTGCGAGGTCTACGGATACACGCTCGCCGAGTCGGTCAACTGCATCGTCGTCGCAGCGAAGACGAGCGTCCGCGCCCACGTCGCCTGCCTGGTCCAAGCGGACCGCCGCCTCGACGTCAATGGCGTGGTCCGGAAGCTGATGGGCGTCCGGAAGGCGTCGTTCGCCCCGCCGGACGAGACCGCCGCGCTGACCGGCATGCTGCCCGACGGAGTGACACCGTTCGGCCTGCCCGACGGCCTGCCGGTGTACGTCGACGGGGCGGTGCTGGAGCAACAACGGGTGATCGTGGGCGGCGGCAGCCGCGCGTTGAAGCTCCGTGTCCCGGCCACTGCGCTGGCGCAGCTGCCGGGCGCGCAGGTAGTTGAGGGGTTGGCCCGCCCGGCCTGACCCCTTGTCCACAGCCGGCGGCAGGATCTGGTCGTCGCGGCCCGCGACCGGCACATGCTCGGTGCACCCGACCCCGAGGTGGTGACCGTGCATCCCTGGACCGACGTTGCGGATCTGTTGAAGCAGGAGGCCGAGCAGGATCTCGACGACGGCGTGCCCGTCAGCCCCTGCCTGGCCGCCGGCCTGGACGAGGACATTGCGCTGATGGCCTTCCTGCGACCGTTTCCCAAGGGGGAGTACGTCAACCCGATGATCGAGCTGCTGGCGCTCGCCGGCGCCCTGGGCGCCGACCGGCTCGCGTTGTCGATCTCCGGGCGGGCCTGGTCGCTCGAGGATCCTGTCCCCCCAGTGGTCGACGGCGTCGGCGACCTGCGCCAGCGGGTGGTTGTGATCCACACCGTGAGCGCCACTGCCGGTGGGACCGAGGCGACGTCGACCCTGCACCCGTTCAACGTGCACGACGGGGTCGTCGTGTGGGGCACACCGGTGACGAACACCTCGGGGGAGGGTTGGTTACTGGAGTCGCTGCGTGTGTGCGTCGAGCAGCGTGCTGCTCTGCGGACCAATCCTGCGAAGGCGGTCCAGCAGCTGGAACGCTGCCGGGCGCTCGGTCACCTTGTGGCCTTGACCCCGGACACCGCTCGACGGCTGGCGTCCGCCGGCGTCGCGGGCTGATTCGGAGACGGGCAGGAATCTGGCGCGATCACGCCGAACTCTCGAGGTAACCGCGCTCGCCGCGCGCCGTTGACCAATCTGCCGCCAGAGGGTTCGCCGTGTTCCGTTCTCGTGCCGTACTGCTGTCACTGCTCGCGATCGCCATGCTGGTGGCGACCCTGCCCGCCGCCGCTGACGACGGTCACACCAAGACCGATGCGGTGGTCACGGGAGCGCAGGACACCCCGATCCACATCAGCATCTACCGCCCGGCCGGCGCCTCGGCCCAGCGCCCCGTGCCGGTCATCTTGCACTCGCACGGCTGGGGAGGGTCGCGCACCAGCTCGGACTCTGCCTTCCGCACCGAGCTGAACCGCGGCTTCGGTGTGGTCAGCATCGACCAGCGGGGCCATGGAGCGAGCGGCGGCCAGGCGAACGTCCAGGATCCCGACCTCGAGGGACAAGACGTCATCGCGGTCATCGACGCCGTCGCGAAGCTGCGGTGGGTCGCCAAGGACCGGCCCGGCGACCCCGTCCTGTTCGCGATGGGTGGCAGCTACGGCGGCGGCTACCAGTTGATGGGGGCGCTGACGGAGATCCGTGACACCGGACGCACCCGGTTCAACGCGCTGGCCCCGGAGATCACCTGGTTCAACCTGTCCCAGAGCCTGGCGCCGCAAAAGGTCGTCCGCACGGCCTGGGCCACGCTGCTGTACGCCGCTGGCGCACCGATGCTGGTCGACTACGTGCACCCCGCGTTCGCCTACGGCGCGGCGACCGGCCAGTGGCCCGACGGCACCGTGGCAGGCCTGCACAACCTGCACGAGGAGTTCTTCGAGCACGGCCCCTCCGGCTTCGTCGCCAAGGGCATCAAGCTCGACATCCCCGTGCTCATCGGCCAGGGCACCAGCGACAACCTGTTCAACCTCAACGAAGGCATCCACAACTTCCGCCGGACGCTGACCAAGCGGGCGCGGGCCAAGAGCCTCTTCGTCGCTTACAACGGCGGCCATGCGCTGCCGAACGCGCTGCCGCTGGGAGCGGCGGCGGGCCACGACGCCTGCTCCGGCGAGGGCGGCTTCGCCGAGCTGCGCCTGCGGTTCTTCGAGCGCGTGCTCGACGGCGAGAACCCTCGAAAGCTCCTACCCCGCGCCTACAACCTCACCAGCGCCGACGGCACGTCCTGCATCCGGGCGCGCTCGCTGACCGACTACGAGCGCTTCCAGCCCGGCGTCGACGTCCAGGTCGCCACCGGCACCGCGACGACCACGGGT
>Ga0247713_1001666_pt1 | contig 10779 bp, 9 predicted proteins | sample 21E_NmetaG_FD_189936 | JGI IMG/M metagenome (GOLD analysis project Ga0247713, IMG submission 189936) | Soil microbial communities from hillslope of Landscape Evolution Observatory, University of Arizona, Oracle, AZ, United States - 2-1-E_N | ecosystem: Engineered > Artificial ecosystem > Mesocosm... | reverse complement strand
GACGGACACCGAGACCCCGACGGACACCGAGACCCCGACGGACACCGAGACGCCGATGGACACGGAGACGCCGGAGGACGCGGGGGACTCGTGAGGCGACCCCTTCAGTGACCGGGTGACCGCTATGGCCGGATAGGCGCCATAGCGGTCGCTCCTCCCAGGAGGCACCTGATGAGCCTGATCGTCAGCGTCGCGACGGCCATACTGGTCGGGGTCGGCGGGGTGATGGTCCTGTTCTGGCTCCTCAACACCGCGGTCGAGCGGCTGCCCGAGCGCGTGGAGCAGCGCCTGAAGCCCTACGTCTTCGTGGGGCCCGCGCTGGCCGTCGTCGGGCTGTTCCTGCTGTTCCCCGCACTCGACACCGTGAGGCGCAGCTTCCAGGGCCCCGACTCCGTGGACTACGTGGGGCTGCAGAACTATGAGTTCCTCATCTCCAACGCGTCGGTGCGCGAGGCCATCTGGAACAACCTGCTGTGGATCGTGTTCGTGCCCGCGGTCTCGGTGGCCATCGGCCTCGCCGTCGCCGTGCTCGCCGACAAGCTGACCGCCCGGTGGGAGAACGTCTCCAAGTCGATGATCTTCCTGCCGATGGCGATCAGCTTCGTCGGCGCGAGCACCATCTGGGGCTTCGTGTACGCGTGGCGGGTGCCCGGCACCGAGCAGATCGGCGTGCTGAACGCGATCTGGACGGCGTTCGGCGGGAATCCCATCCCCTGGCTGCAGGACACCCGCTTCAACGACTTCGCCCTCATGTTCATCATGGTGTGGCTGCAGGCCGGCTTCGCGATGGTGCTGCTGTCCGCGGCCATCAAGAACGTCCCGGAGGACACGCTGGAGGCCGCGCGCATCGACGGGGCGTCGGAGATGCAGGTGTTCTGGCGGGTCGTGCTGCCCCAGATCAAGTCCACCGTCGTGGTCGTGGGCACGACGATCCTCATCCTCGTCCTCAAGGTCTTCGACATCGTGTTCGTCATGACCAACGGCAACTACGGCACGGAGGTGATCGCGAACCGGTTCATCAAGGAGCTGTTCACCTTCGGGCAGTTCGGGCGTGCCGCCGTCCTGGTCGTCTTCCTCATCCTCGCCACGATCCCGTTCATGGTCGTGAACATCCGCAGGTTCCGGCAGGAGGAGGCCCTCCGATGAGCCAGGCGACGCCGACCCCCGTCGTGAAGGACGACCAACCCGTCGAGGTCAGCGGTTCCGGCATCACGACCGGTGGCGCGCCGGCGACCGGCCGCGGCAGGGTGGTCGTCCGTCTCGCGCTGGTGCTCATCATCCTGGCGTGGACGGTGCCGACCATCGGTCTGCTCGTCTCCTCGCTGCGGACGCCCGACGCGGTCCGGGCCAGCGGGTGGTGGACGGTGGTGCTCAGTCCCCTGGACTACACCCAGTGGACGCTGCAGAACTACGACCAGGTCCTGTTCGGCGGCGGGATGGGCAACGCGTTCATCAACAGCCTGGTCGTGGCGATCCCGGCGACGGTCATCCCGATCACGATCGCGGCGTTCGCGGCCTACGCCTTCTCCTGGATGGACTTCCGCGGGCGCGAGGTGATGTTCGTCATCTTCGTCGGGCTGCTCGTGGTGCCCCTGCAGGTGGCGTTCGTGCCGCTGTTCCGGGTCTACAACGTCCTCGGCTGGAACGGCACCTTCCTCGCCGTCTGGCTCGCGCACGCGGGCTTCGGCATGCCGCTGGCGGTGTACCTGTTCCGTAACTACATGGGGTCGCTGCCGCGGGAGGTCATCGAGTCCGCCAAGGTCGACGGCGCCAGCCACTTTCAGTCGTTCTGGCGGCTGATCATCCCGCTGTCGATCCCGGCACTCGCCGCATACGCGATCTTCCAGTTCCTGTGGGTGTGGAACGACCTGCTCGTCGCCCTCGTGTTCCTCGGCGGTCAGCGCGACGTCGAGGTGGTCACGCTCAACCTCGCCAACCTGATCGGGAGTCAGGGCCAGCAGTGGCATCTGCTCACCGCCGGCGCGTTCATCACCATGACGGTCCCGATGATCGTGTTCTTCTCGTTGCAGCGGTTCTTCGTCCGCGGCCTGACCGCAGGATCGGTCAAGGGATAGGCGCTTCGTCCAGCTTCTGCGCGCCACTGGTGACGCTGCACCTTTTCACCGTCGCCAGCCGACGGGTGCCGGCCGCGCTGGCGCGTATGGCCCTGGACCGCCGTCGGCTGTCCTCCACGCCGGGCTGCCGCTTCTGGAAGCTGCTCGGAACCGGCGACGGGCGCACATTCACCTTCCGCGACGCCGATCCCCACCGCTGGGGGCTGCTCGCGGTGTGGTCGGATGCCGGCGCTCTCGTCGCCTTCGAACGCAGGTCGCCGGTGGCAGCGGGGTGGCGGCGCATCGCGGAGGAGCGGTGGCGCGCCGACCTCCTCCCGGTGCGCGCTCGCGGGACGTGGTCGGGACGCCAGCCCTTCCATCCGCTCGCCCTCCACGGTGGAGCCGGTCCCGTCGCGGCGATCACCCGAGCGCGCCTGTCCGCGACAAAGGCACGGGCGTTCTGGCGGGCGGTGCCGCCGGTCTCCGCGGACCTGCACCGTGCCCGGGGTCTGCGCCTCGCCGTCGGCATCGGGGAGGCGCCGATCGGGCTGCAGGGAACATTCAGCCTCTGGGACGACGCCGCGGCGCTCACCGCCTATGCCTACCGCGGCGCCCCGCACCGCGGGGCCATCGCCCGTACCGCAACGGAGGGCTGGTACGCCGAGGAGCTCTTCGCCCGCTTCGCCGTCGTGCAGACGACCGGCACGGTGGACGGCCGGGACCCCCTCGAGCCCACATAGACTCCGCGGCTATGCGGGACGTGGTCGTCGTCGGCGCCGGGCACAACGCGCTGGTGGCCGCGTGCTACCTCGCTCGCGCGGGCCTCGACGTGGAGGTCGTCGAGCGGCGCGACGTCCCCGGCGGTGCGGTCTCGACGGTGGAACGCTTCCCGGGTTACCACATGGACGTGGGCTCGAGCGCGCACATCATGATCCGCCATACCGGCATCGTGGAGGACCTTCGCCTGGAGGAGATGGGACTCGAGTACCAGGACCTCGACCCGTGGGGGTTCGCGCCGTTCGGCGACCAGGCGCTCGTGTTCTCCGTCGACCTCGACGCCACCTGCGCGTCCATCGAGGCGGTCTGCGGCGGCCGAGACGCCGACAGCTACCGCCGGTTCGCCGACGACTGGGCCGACCGCAACATCCGGATCTTCGACGCGTTCCAGGAGCCGCCCACCGCCGCGAACCTGGGGCGCCACCTGTGGGGCGTCGGCAAGGCCAGCGGGGTGAGCGGCCTGGAGCTGTCGCGCCAGTTCCTCACCTCCGGTGACGCCCTGCTCGACACGCACTTCGACGACGAGCGGCTCAAGACGGCTCTGGCCTGGCTCGGCGCGCAGTCCGGCCCGCCGAGCCACGAGGTGGCCACCGCCGACCTCGTCGGCTGGAACACGCTGCTGCACCGGCGGCCTCCCGGCCACCCCCGGGGTGGCAGCGGGATGCTCTCGACGGCGTTGGCACGTCGCCTGGCGGCGCTCGGCGGCACGCTGCGGCTGAGCGACGGCGCAGAGAAGATCCTTGTGCGCGACGGCGCCGCGGTGGGCGTGCGCACCACGTCGGGCGACCGGGTGGAGGCCGACACGGTGATGGCCGGCTGCCATGTGCTCACCACCCTCGACCTCGTCGGAGCGGGCGCCGGCCCGGCGTGGACGCGCCTGGCCGAGCGCGCGCGGCGCACCCTGCGGGTCGGCGACGGCATCGGGATGGTGGTGCGCCTCGGCACGAGCGCGCTGCCGGAGTATCCCGGCGGGATCGGCGGCGCGGAGTGGCGCGCGCTGCAGCTCATCGCCCCGTCGCGCCGGTTCCTGCGCCGGGCCCACGGGCAGTTCAACGCCGGCCTGCCGCCCGACCAGCCGGCGGCGCTGGCGATGACCTTCTCGGCGTTCGACGACACGATCGCCCCGCCGGGCAAGCACAACGTCACGGTGTGGGGACAGTGGCATCCCTACGAGCTGTCCAACGGCGAGGACTGGCACGGCATCGCCGAGCGTGAGGGCCTCAAGCTCGTCGCCGCGGTGGACAGCGCAGCCCCGGGTTTCGCCGCGAGCGTCGAGCAGATGCACGTGCAGACGCCCCTTGATCTCGAACGCGAGCTGGGCCTGCGTCGCGGCAACGTCATGCATCTCGAGATGAGCCTGGACCAGATGTTCGCCTGGCGGCCGCTGCCCGAGCTCGCCGGCTACCGCACGCCCCTGCCGGGCCTGTACCTGACGGGCGCGTCCACGCACCCCGGCGGCGGCGTGTTCGGCGCCAGCGGCCGGTCGGCGGCGCGGGTCGTGCTCGCCGACCGAGAGGCCGCGACCGCGCCGGCGTGGGTGCCCGCGCGCCTGCGCGGCTGGGCCGCCCGTGCGGGGCTGCGGGAGCGGGGATGACCGCCCCCGCCGAGGCCACCCGGTCGCCGGCCGTGCCCGAGCGCGTGGCGCGTCAGGTGCCGATGGCGCTGTGCGCCGCCGTCGTCGGCCTGCAGATCGCCTATCCCCTGGTGCACGGAGCCGCCCGCAACCGGCTCACGGTCGTCACCGTGGTCGTGTTCTTCGCCGCCTCGGTCAGCCACGCCCTCGTCTGGCGCGGGCCGCGTTTCACCGCCGCCCTGGTGGCGGTCACCGCCGGCGGGGGCTTCGCGGTCGAGGCCGCCGGCGTGGCGACCGGCTGGCCGTTCGGCGCCTACGCCTACGCCGGCACGCTCGGCGCGCAGCTCGCCGGCGTCCCGCTGGTCATCCCGTTGGCCTGGACCATGATGGGCTACCCGGCGCTGCTCGTCGGGCGGACGGTCACCCGCCACCGCTGGGCCGGGCCCGTCGTGGCCGGCTGGGCGCTCGCGAGCTGGGACCTGTTCCTGGACCCGCAGATGGTCGACGCCGGCCACTGGTCCTGGGCCGGCGGAGGGCCGACGGTGCTCGGCATCCCCCTGTCCAACTTCGCCGGCTGGACGCTGGTCGCGGTGGCGATGATGGCGGTGCTCTGGCGCGTGCCGCAGCGCCGCGTGATCCGCGAAGACGGCCGGGCGGGCCTCGGCAAGGTCGGCCACCTCAGCGTGTACCGCGGCCGCCACGACGACCGGCCGATGTACGCGCTGTACCTGTGGGTGTACGCCTCCTCGGTGCTGGCCCACCTCCTCTTCTTCGACCTGCCGGGCTCCGCGCTGCTCGGAGGCGTCGGGATGGGCGCGGTCGTCGCCGCGCTTGTGTGGTCGCGACGGCGATGAGCCGGCTGGTCTGGTCCGCGAGCGCAGCCGCCGCGCTGCTGACGCTCCACACCGCCGTCAACCTGCGCCTCCTCCGAGCGCCCTGCACCCAGTGCTGTGTCGGTGTCGACCGCTCTTCCCGGTCGCGGACGACACACCGCGGGGTGGGGGTGGGGGTCGTGGTGAGCGTGCTCGTCCCCGCCCGCGACGAGGCCGCCTGCATCGGCGGATGCGTGCGGGCGCTGCTCGACCAGGAGGGCGTCGAACTCGAGCTGCTCGTGCTCGACGACGGCTCCACCGACGGCACCGCCGACGTGGCGCGGGCCGCCGCCGCCGGTGACCCGCGGCTGCGCGTGCTGGCCGGCGCGCCGCTGCCGGTCGGGTGGCTCGGCAAGCCCCATGCCTGCGCGCAGCTCGCCGAGGCGGCTGGCGGCGAGGTCCTCGTCTTCGTCGACGCCGACGTGCGCGTCGCGCCGCACGGTCTTGCGGCCACCAGGGCGCTGCTCGACGTCCACGACCTCGACCTCGTCTGCCCCTACCCCCGCCAGCTCGCCGACGGCCTCGGTCCGCGTCTCGTGCAGCCGCTCCTGCAGTGGTCGTGGCTCACGTTCCTGCCCCTGCGCCTGGCCGAGTCCAGCCCGCGAGCCTCCTTGGTGGCCGCCAACGGTCAGCTGCTGGTCTGCCGGGCGGCGGCGTACCAGGCCGCCGGCGGCCACGCGAGCGTCCGCGACCAGGTGGTCGAGGACGTCGAGCTCGCCCGGGCGTTCAAGCGCGCCGGGTACCGCGTCACCGTCGCCGACGGTACCCACACCGCCGCCTGTCGCATGTACACCGACTGGCGGGAGCTCGCCGACGGCTACACCAAGAGCCTGTGGGCGGCGTTCGGGTCTCCGGGCGGCGCGGCGGCGGCGATGGCACTGCTCGCGTGGCTGTACGTCCTTCCGCCGGCCGCGGCAGTGGCTGCCGTGATCCGCGGGCGTCCCCGTCGGGCGATCCCCGGGCTGGCGGGCTACGCCGCGGGGGTGGGCGGGCGTGCCCTGGCCGCCCGGCGCACCGGTGGACGGCCAGCCGACGGCTTCGCCCACCCGTTGTCGGTGGCTGCGCTGGCGGCGTTGACGGCCGCCAGCTTCCGTCGCAGGGCTGAAGGCACCCTGTCCTGGAAGGGCCGCACGTTGTGAGGGTCGTGGTCGTCGGCGCGGGCGTCGGCGGACTGGCCGCGGCGGCGCGGCTGGCCGCCCGGGGCCACACCGTCACCGTCTGCGAGCAGGCGCCGTCTGTGGGCGGCAAGCTCGGCCGGGCGACGTTCGCGGGTGCGGTGTTCGACACCGGTCCGTCCCTGCTGACCATGCCCCACGTCCTCGCCGAGACGTTCGCGGCCACCGGGGCGCCCCTCGGCGACGTGCTCGACCTGCAGCCGGTCGAGCCCATCGCCGCCTACCGCTACGCCGACGGCACGCGCTTCGAAGCCTCCGCCGACCGTGACACGATGGTCACCAATCTCGACGCGGTGCTGGCGCCCGGCAGCGGCGCGGACTGGCATGCGCTCCTGGTCCGCGCCGAGCGCATGTGGCGTGCCGTGCGCGGCCCCGTCCTCGAGCGCCCGATCGATGGATCTCATGACGTCGCCCGTCTGGCCCTACGCGTCCGCGATCTCGCCGCCGTGGCGCCGCACGCGACGCTGCGCGGTCTGGGGCGCCGGTACCTGCGCGATCCCCGGCTGCGGATGTTCCTGGACCGCTATGCGACCTACACCGGGTCGGACCCCCGCCGGGCGCCGGCGGCCTTGGCGGTGGTGCCGTTCGCCGAGCAGGCGTTCGGCGCCTGGTACGTGTCGGGCGGCCTGCACCGCATCGCCGCAGCGCTGGCCGAACGCGCCGCCGAGCGCGGTGCCACCCTGCATCTTTCCGCCCCGGTCGCCGCCGTGGAGCTTGCCGGCGGCCGGGTTGCCGGCGTGCGTCTGGCCGGCGGGCGCCGCGTGCCGGCTGACATCGTGGTCGCCAACGTCGACGCCGCGCACCTGTACGGCGACCTCGTGCGCGCGCCTGCCGCCGAACCGGCACGCCGGCGGCTGCGGCGCAGCACCCCGTCCCTGTCGGGCTTCGTCGTCCTGCTCGCCCTGCAGGGACGGACGCCGGGCATGGCGCACCACACCGTGCTGTTCCCCGCCGACTACGACGCCGAGTTCGACGCCCTGTTCGGGTCCGATCCCCGCCCGGTGGCCGACCCGACGCTGTACGTGGCGGCTCCGCGGGACCCGACCGTGACCCCCGAGGGCGGCGAGGCGTGGTTCGTGCTCGCCAACGCCGCCCGCAGCGACCAGGTGGACTGGGATGCCCCCGGCCGGACCGACGCCTACGCCGAGCGGCTCGTGGAGCTGCTCGCCGCCCGCGGGCTGGACGTGCGCGACCGCATCATCGCCCGCCGGGTGATCTCCCCCGCCGACCTTGCCCGGCGCACACGCGCGCCCGGCGGGGCGATCTACGGCGCGTCGTCGAGCGGTGCGAGAGCGGCGTTCCTGCGGCCGGCGAACCGCTCCCCGGTGCCCGGGCTGTTCCTCGTGGGAGGGTCGTCACATCCCGGCGGCGGGCTGCCGCTCGTGCTGCTGTCGGCGCGGATCGTCGATGGCCTCGTCGGCCCCGCCTGACCCGCTCGCACATCGGCGGCTCCGGCGCCTACGGAGGGCCCGCCCGCGCGCCAGCCAACGTGCGGTGGACCACGACGGCCAGCTGGACCAAGGCCACCGCGCTCAACACCGCCAGCACCCCCACCGCGACCACGGCGACGAGCCCGTGATGCTCGACGACGGCTCCCGCGAGGAGGAGCGCCGCGGCGCAGAGGAGCACCCGCACAGGCCGCTCGCCGACCGTGACCACGCCGATCTGTCCCATGCCGGCGTTGCCGGCGCGGGCGCGCAGGTACTCCAGCAGACCGAACGCGACCCCGCAGGCGACGGCGAGCCAGCCGGGCGCACCGACCGCCCACACCGCCACGAGATAGACCACGTCGGTGACCCGGTCGGCCAGCGAGTCGACGACGAACCCCCACCGCGTCGCTCGACCGGTCATGGCCGCAACCGCCCCGTCGAGCGTGTCGCTGAATCCCGACGCCACGAGCAGGACTCCTCCCACGACCGGCCACCTGCCGCCGGCGTGTGCCGCCACCAACGCCGCGAACGCCAGCCAGACGCCCCACAGCGTGAGCGCCGTGGGCGCCACGCCCCACCGCGCCAGCGGACGGGCCAGGGCATAGGACGCGCGCAGCAGCCCGCGCACCCACCGGTTGGCGCGCGGGTCGTAGCCATGATGCAGATCGCCCCAGCGGGCGTAGTAGCCCTCGAGGTCGGGCGCCCGCGCGTCCGGCCGATCCGCCGTCACCGCAGTCGCCATGAGCAGCAGAGCCGCGGACCCGACCAGCCCGTACGCGGCGATCATCGCGGGATCGTACGCGCGGGGCTGCTGGGTAGGCTCGCCCGCACCCCCCGGCAGGAGACGACACGATGCGGCTCGGACTGAACATCGGCTACTCGGGAGCCGCCATCGGCAGGGTCCTGCCGCTGGTGCAGCACGCCGACCGGATCGGGGTCGACTCCGTGTGGGCGGCAGAGGCCTACGGCTCGGATGCGGTGACCGTGCTCGCCTACCTCGCCGCCAGGACCGAGCGCATCAAGCTCGCCAGCGGCGTCCTGCAGATGCCGGGGCGAACACCGGCCAACACCGCGATGACGGCGATGACCCTGGACGCGCTGTCGGGCGGGCGCGTGCTGCTCGGGCTGGGCCTGTCCGGCCCGCAGGTCGTGGAGGGCTGGCACGGTGTGCCGTACGGCAAGCCGCTGGAGAGAACCCGCGAGTACGTGGAGATCGTGCGCAAAGCCATCGCCAGGACAGAGCCGCTGATCCACCAGGGCGAGCACTACCGGATCCCCTACGACGGCGAGGGCGCGACAGGCCTCGGCAAGCCCCTGCGGTCCATACTGCACCCCGTGCGCGACGCCATCCCGATCTACCTGGCCGCCATCGGACCGCGCAACATCGAGCTGACCGCAGAGATCGCCGACGGCTGGCTCCCGATGTTCTACTCCCCCGAACGGGAGGACATCTTCAACGAGCACCTCGACAAAGGCCTTGCCGCGGCCGGGCGCGATCCGCAGGACCTCGACGTCGCGGCGCCCGTGTACGCCGCCACGGGCGACAACGTCCGTGCGTGCCGGGACATGCTGCGGCCGTTCTTCGCGCTGTACATCGGCGGCATGGGAGCGAGGGGCCGCAACTTCTACCACGACCTCGCGGTGCGCTACGGCTTCGAGCAGGCGGCCGACCGCATCCAGGACCTCTATCTGGACGGCAAGAAGGCCGAGGCCGCCGCGGAGGTGCCCGACTCCCTGGTCGACGAGATGGCGCTCGTCGGGCCGATTGACCGCATCGTCGACCGCCTGGAGGCGTGGAAGGCGTCACGGGTCACGACCCTGATCGTGGGCACCGAGCAACCCGAGATCCTGGAGGCGCTCCAGAAGGCGCTCTGATCCGGCGTGTGGGACTCGCGCACCGTAACGAGGCGCTAGCCACACAGCGCCCACCTGGATGGTCGTGCACGCTCGACCCCGACCGCGCGCCGGCCTACTTACCATCCCGGCCTCGGCGGGAGTCCGGACGGCGCTTGTGGTGCGCGGCCTCCCGTGCGAAGCGACCCCACTGCCGGTTGCGTTGGCGCAGCGCAACGGGGTCGGCCCGCAGGCGGGCGTTGTCTGCCTCGCGCCGCACACGGCGCCAGCCCTCGAACCGATCCGCCGCCAGCGTGCCGCTCTCGAGCGCGGCCAGGACGGCGCAGCCCGGTTCCCGGTCGTGACGGCAGTCGCCGAATCGGCAACCCTCGGACAGTTGATCGATCTCGGGGAAGGTCTTGTCGACGCCGTCTGCGGCTGCGCCTATGGTCAAGGCGCGCAGCCCCGGAGTGTCGAGCAGGATGCCCCCGCCTGGGACGATCAGCAGCTCGCGATGCGTGGTTGTGTGCCGGCCCCTGCGGTCGCCCACGCGGACGGGCTGGGTGGTCATGGCCTCGGTGTCAAGCAGCGCGTTGGCCAGCGACGACTTCCCCGAGCCCGAGGCACCGATCAGCGCCATCGTGCGGTTTGGCTGAAGCAGCCCCCGTACGTCGCCCAGTCCGCGGCCGTCCACGACTGACGCGACGACGACCTCGACGCCAGGGCCGGATGCTGCCGCGATGCGGGCTGCCTCGACCGGGTCCCCGGCGACGTCGGCCTTGGTCAGGATGACGACCGGATGCGCGCCACTCTCCCAGGCCAGGACGAGGCCGCGCTCCAGTCGACGCCGGTTCAAGGGCTGGTCCAGACCGTGCACGATACCGACGAGGTCGACGTTGGCCGCCAGCACGTGCGGATCGCCGTCTGCTCGTCGGCGGACCACCGCCGAGGACCGTTCGGCGATCGCGACGACGCGGTGGTTCATCGCCGCAACCCAGTCGCCGACCACCGGCTGCTGGTCGGGCGGCGTGGTGAGCCGGACGCCATCGACGTCACCTGCCGCGA
>Ga0247713_1001665_pt1 | contig 10787 bp, 8 predicted proteins | sample 21E_NmetaG_FD_189936 | JGI IMG/M metagenome (GOLD analysis project Ga0247713, IMG submission 189936) | Soil microbial communities from hillslope of Landscape Evolution Observatory, University of Arizona, Oracle, AZ, United States - 2-1-E_N | ecosystem: Engineered > Artificial ecosystem > Mesocosm... | reverse complement strand
CGGGTGGGAGACATCCGGCACTGCTTCGCCGACATCTCTCGCGCCCGCGAGGTGCTGGGGTACGAGCCGGAGGTCGACCTCGACAAGGGGATGCTCGACCTGGCGCATTGGTTGGAGGGCCAGGTCTCCACCGACCGGGTCGATGCTGCGACCGAGGAGCTCGAGCGAAGGGGCCTCACATTGTGAGCCGCATCGTCGACACGATCAGGTCGGGCGCGCGGGCTCGCCCTTCCGAGGCCGCGACGATGCGCCGCGACGCGCGCCAGGACCAGGGCGACGCGGTGCTCGGCGCCGTCGCTTACTTCCATATGGGCGACCGCGACTCGGTGGAGCGCGTCGTGGACGGATTGACGCGGCTCGGTATCCGGCATCTGCGAACGGCCGTCTCATGGGCGGACTGGGAGCGGGACGGCGGCCCGCAGTGGTTTGGATGGGTGATCCCGCGGCTGCTCGAGCAGTTCGACGTTCTTCCCTGCGTGCTCTACACGCCTCCCGAGAAAGGGCTGATGCCGAAGACGTCATCGCCGCCGAAGGACCCGGAGGATTACGGGCGTTTCGTAGACCTGCTCCTGACCGAGTACCCGGGCGCCTTCTCGCACGTCGAGCTGTGGAACGAGCCAAACAACTACATCGAATGGGACTGGACGGTAGACCCTGAGTGGAACATCTTCGCGCGGATGATCGCGAGCGCGTCCGAGCGCGCGCACTCGCATGGCGTGAAGACGGTTCTCGGCGGCATGAGCCCGTTCGACCCCAATTGGCTCAATCTCATGTACCAGCGCGGCGCGATGCACCACATGGACGTGATCGGCGTCCATGGCTTCCCCGGCACGTGGGAAGCCGTTTGGGAGGGTTGGAGCAGCCATATCGCGCGCGTGCGTGAGGTTGCGGACGCCAACGGCCATTCACCCGAGTTGTGGATCACCGAGTGCGGTTTCTCGACATGGAACCACGATGAGTATCGGATGCTCCTCGAGCTGGTCGACGCCGCAGCGGCGCCGGCAGACCGCGTCTACTGGTACTCCGCCGAGGACCTCAACCCGGTGTACGAAACGCTCGACGGGTTCCACGCGGACGAGCGGGCGTATCACTTCGGGCTGTTCCGCATCGACGGCTCCCCGAAGCTCCCCGCTCGAGTATGGGCGGAGGGCGGGTTCGACGACGTACGCGCGTTCGCTCACATCGCGGGATCGGACCGGCCCGACGGGCCGGCGACGCTCGTCACGGGGGGAGCGGGATTCGTCGGGACGAACCTGATCGACCGGCTGTGCTCCGAGGGAACTCCTGTGGTCGTGCTCGACAATCTCTCGCGCCCGGGGGTCGAGCGAAACCTGCGATGGCTCAAGGAGAAGCACGGCGATCTGGTCTTCGCCGAGATCGGTGACATCCGCGACCGGTTCGCGATCCGGCGCGCGCTTAGTTCGTGCGACCGCGTCTTCCACCTCGCCGCGCAGGTGGCGGTCACGACCAGCCTGCTCGACCCGCAGACCGACCTCGGCGTGAACCTTCAGGGGACGGTGAACCTCCTCGAGGAGATGCGGCGTCTACCTTCGCCGCCACCGCTCCTGTTCACCTCAACGAACAAGGTTTACGGGGCGCTCGAGGACCTCGCTCTCACCGAGAGGCACCTGCGCTACGAGCCGGTCGATCCGGACATCGCGTCGCGGGGCATCTCAGAGTCGCGCCCCCTCGCCTTCGCCAGCCCGTACGGCTGTAGCAAGGGCGCCGCCGACCAGTACGTCCTGGACTACGGGCACAGCTTCGGCCTCGAAACGATCGTCTTCCGCATGAGCTGTGTCTACGGGCCGCACCAGTTCGGCACCGAAGACCAGGGGTGGGTCGCTCACTTCATGATCCAGGCGCTCGACGATTCCGTCATCACCATCTACGGCAACGGAAAGCAGGTTCGTGACGTCCTCCACGTCGACGACCTCGTAGACGCCATGACCGTCGCGATCGCCGACCCGGCCGCATACGGCAAGGCGTTCAACATCGGCGGGGGGCCGGAGAACGCGGTCAGCCTCCTCGAGGTGCTCGATGCGATCGAGGAGGTTGATGGCCGTCGCCCGGAGGTGTCCTTCTCCGACTGGCGGCGCGCCGACCAGCCGTACTACGTGTCCGACACCTCCGCCTTCGGCGACGCGTTCGGCTGGAAGCCGCGGGTTGGGGTCGAGGAGGGGCTCGCAAGCCTCTATCGCTGGCTGAGAGAGAACGCCGCGGCCTCTCTGCCGCAGCGATGAAGGCCGCGCTGCTCGAAGCGCCGCGCTCATTCCGACTCACATCCGTCGACGAGCCGCGTCCCGGCGCGGGAGAGGTCCTTCTGCGCGTCGAAGGCTGTGGTATCTGCGGCTCCGAACTGCCTGCGTTCGAAGGCCGCGACTGGTTCACCTACCCGTTCCCGCCCGGCGCGCCGGGGCATGAGTCGTGGGGGACGGTGGTCGCGGTGGGCGACGGCGTAGCGTCGGTCGCGGAGGGCGACCGCGTCGCCGGTTTGGCCTTCCGGTCTCACGCCGAACTCGACGTAGCGCGTGCCGACTCGCTCGTTCCGATCCCCGCCGTGGTCGGCGATCGTCCGTTCCCGGGTGAAGCCCTTGGCTGCGCGATGAACATCTTCGAACGTTCGGGGATCGCTGCGGGAGACACGGTAGCCGTCGTCGGCATCGGCTTTCTCGGCGCGCTCCTCGTGCAACTGGCCGCGGGAGCCGGTGCATCTGTGATCGCGGTGGCGCGCCGTAGGGAGTCGCTCGAGCTCGCCGAGCGCATGGGGGCGGAGCATTGTGTCGCGGTCGACGCCGACCCGGTGGGGGAGATCGAGCGGCTGACGCGCGGTGAGATCTGCGACCGCGTGATCGAGTGCACCGGCGCCGAAGAGCCCCTCGATCTCGCGGGGCGTATCACCCGGGTCCGAGGACGCCTCGTGATCGCCGGATATCACCAGGACGGGCGTCGCAGCATCGACATGCAACTGTGGAACTGGCGTGGCCTCGACGTCGTCAACGCACACGAGCGTGACCCTCGCCGTTACGTCGACGGGATGCGGCGGGCCGCGGCCGCCGTGGAAGCGAAGGAGCTCGATCCCTTTCCTCTCTTCACGCACCGTTTCCCGCTGGACGACATCGACCGAGCCTTCGATGCCGCGACGTCGCGCTTGCCCGGATTCGTCAAAGCGGTGGTCATGCCGTGACGACGATGACCAGACCGCGGCTCGGCTTCCTCGGCGTCGGCTGGATAGGGCGGAACCGGATGGAGGCGGTGGCGCGGAGCGGCGACGCGGAGGTCGTCTGTGTGGCGGATCCTGATCTAGAGGCGGCGGAGGCGGCGGCGGGGGCCGTCGGTTGCACGCAGATCTTCGGATCGCTCGACGATCTTCTCGATCGGGACCTCGACGGGATCGTCATCGCGACCCCGAGCGCCCTCCACGCGGAGCAGTGCATGGCCGCGCTGGAGTCCGGCGTCGCGGTGTTCTGTCAGAAGCCGCTGGCGCGAACGGCCGCGGAAGCTGCAGCAGTGGTCGAGGCCGCGCGAGCCAAGAACCTGCTTCTCGGTGTCGACATGTCCTACCGGTACGTCGAGGCGTTTCGCGCCGCGGCGGCCGTCGTTCACGAGCAGATGCGCGGTTCGCTCTACGCGATCGAGCTCCGGTTCGACAACGCCTACGGACCGGACAAGGCGTGGTTCCTCGACCCGCGTTTGTCGGGAGGTGGCTGCGTGATCGACCTGGGGACGCACCTGATCGACGTTGCCCGCTGGTTCACCGGCGAGGATGCGGCGGTCTCCGCGGCTCGTTTGTACCGAAGGGGGGTCCGGCTCGACCTGCCTTCCCAGGACGCCGAAGACCGGGCGATCGTCGATCTCGACGCGGGCGGTTGTCACGTGCGCGTGGAATGCTCGTGGTTCCTTCCTATCGGCGTCGACGCGCGTATCGTCTGCCGCGCCTACGCGCCGGATCAATCGGTCGAGGTGGTGAATGTCGGCGGGTCTTTCTACGACTTCGCCGCCTACCACCACACCCGCGGCGGCAGCACCGAACTCGCCGCTCCACCAGACGCGTGGGGGGGCAGAGCCGTGTGCGCGTGGACGGAGGCCCTCGGAAGGAGAGAGGGGTTCGATCCCCGGGTCGAGGATCAGGTGGCGATCGCGCGAGCGATCGACGCGATCTACGGGAGGCAGCCGTGAGGGTGCTTCTGACCGCCGACGTGTTGGGCGGCGTGTGGACGCACTCGCTGGAATTAGCGCGGGGGCTCGCGGACGAGGGCGTCGAGGTGGTGCTGGTCCTAGAGGGCGGCGAGCCCGAGCGCTCGCAGCTAGAAGAGCTTGCTTCCGTGCCCTTGAACGGGTGGTGGGTCGCTCCAGGGAAGGTCGAGTGGATGACAGCCCCTTGGGACGACGTGGAGCGCGCCGGGGCGGTACTTGCCGCGGCCGCGGGCGAGGTCGAACCCGACGTCGTGCACGTGAACTCCTACTCCCACGCGGCGCGCGGGTGGAAGGTCCCCGTCGTCCTCGGTGCCCATTCGTGCGTTCTCTCGTGGTGGAGAGCGGTTCACGGAACCGACGCCCCCGCGCAGTGGGCGACGTACCGGAGAAGGGTCGAAGCAGGGCTCGCTGCGGCCGACGTCGTGGTGACGCCGACGCAGGCGCTGCTAGAGCAGATGCGGTCGATCTACGCGGCGGATACCCGCTGGCGGGTGGTCCCTAACGGGCTGCGGCTCGACCCGCCGCGCCGCCCGAAAGAGCCGCTGATCGCAGCCGCCGGGCGTCTGTGGGATCCGGCGAAGAACATCGCCTTGCTCGAGCGGGCGGCGCCGCGCTTGGCTTGGCCAATCGTCGCCGCGGGAGGAGAGGTCGGCGACGGAAGGATGCGCGGTGTCGGCAGATTGGGTCGGCCGCAGCTTCATGAGTTGTTCGCCCGTGCCGCGATCTTCTGTGCTCCGGCTCGCTATGAGCCGTTCGGGCTCGCCGCTCTCGAGGCCGCCCGTCACGGGTGCGCCCTCGTACTAGGAGATATCGCGAGCATGCGCGAGGTGTGGGGAGACGCCGCGGCCTACGTCGCACCCGATGACGAGGATGCGTTGGCGGAGATGTTGAACCGGCTGACCGAAGATGAGCCCCTGCGCGTGCGGATGGCGGATGCCGCTCGACGGCGCGCCGAGTGGTTCTCGCGCGAACGCATGTCCCGCGCCTACATCCGTTTGTACCGTGAGCTCTCGGCTGCTCGCGCTCGTCCGGCGGAGACCGCTTCGTGAAACTCGTCTACTTCACCCATTCGCTGGTCTCCGATTGGAATCATGGGAACGCGCATTTCCTGCGCGGGGTCGTTGCGGAGCTCATGGATCGCGGTCACGAGGTGGAGGTCTTCGAGCCGGCGGATTCCTGGAGCCGCAATCTGTTGCTCCGCGAGCGCGGTCTTGCGGCTCTCACCGACTTCCGGCGCGCCTTCCCGACGCTCGAGAGCCGTGCATACGACTCGAAGACGATCGACCTGCACGCCGTCCTCGACGGCGCCGACCTCGTCCTCGTCCACGAGTGGAACGACCCCGAGCTGATCCATCGCGCCGGCGTCGCACGCCGTTCGGCCGGCTTCCGCCTGCTTTTCCACGACACGCACCATCGGGCGGCGACGGCGCCGGAGGATATGGAACGCCTCGATCTGTCCGAGTACGACGGCGTCCTCGCGTTCGGCGCCGTCATCCGCGACATCTATCTCCAGCGCGGCTGGACGCAGCGCGCGTGGACCTGGCACGAAGCTGCGGACACCCGCGTATTCGGCCCCCGTCCGGAGCTCGACCGCGAGCGGGAGGTCGTGTGGATCGGGAACTGGGGCGACGACGAGCGTGCGCAGGAGCTCGAGGACTTCCTGTTTCGCCCGGCGGACGTGCTCGATCTTCGGGGGGCGATCTACGGGGTGCGGTATCCGAGGAAGGCGCGGAAGCGCGTGGAGCGCGCGGGGTTGGAGTACCGAGGTTGGCTGCCGAACCACCGCGTCCCGCAGGCGTTCGCGCGGCATCGCTTCACCGTCCACGTCCCCCGTCGGCCCTACGTCCGTAAGCTCCCCGGCATCCCGACGATCAGGGTGTTCGAGGCACTGGCGTGCGGGATCCCGCTCCTGTGCGCGCCGTGGGAGGACGCCGAAGGGCTGTTCCGCCCGGGCGACGACTTCCTCGTCGCGAAGGACACTGAAGAGATGACTTCGCTCATGAAGGAGCTCGTCAACGACGACGACCTGGCGCGGAGCCTCGCCGAGCACGGCAGGGAAACGATCCTCGAGCGCCACACCTGCGCTCATCGTGTCGACGAGCTGCTGACCGTCTACGAGGAGCTGTCGTGAAGATCGCGATGTTCGGTTCGAGCCTTGTCTCGGCCTACTGGAACGGGGCGTGCACCTACTACCGCGGCATCGTGCGTGCCCTTGCGGAGCGCGGACACGACGTGACGTTCTACGAACCCGATGCGTTCGACCGCCAGAAGCACCGCGATATCCCGGATCCGGAGTGGGCGAAGGTAGTGGTCTATGGGGCGGAAGAGGAGCGGGACGTCCGGGAGGTCGTCGACCGCGCGGCCGGAAGCGATGTCGTCGTCAAGGCGAGCGGCGTCGGCGTCTTCGACGAGGAGCTGGAGCGGGGGGTGATCGAGACACATTCCGACGGCAGCGTCGTCATCTTTTGGGATGTGGATGCCCCGGCCACCCTCGGGCGCATGGAGCGTTCGGATTCGGATCCGCTCCGTACGCTCGTCCCGGAGTTCGACGCCGTCTTCACCTACGGTGGCGGCGATCCGGTCGTCGACCGTTACACGGCGCTCGGCGCGCGCTCCTGCGATCCCGTCTACAACGCTCTCGATCCGGACACGCACTTCCCCGTTGAACGCGACCCGGATCTCGTCGCCGATCTGGCTTTCCTGGGGAACCGCCTTCCCGACCGGGAGGCGCGTGTCGACCGATTCTTCTTCGACGCTGCACGCAGCGTGCCCGACCGCCGGTTCTTGTTGGGCGGAGCGGGGTGGGACCCGGCGTCGCTCCCCGGCAACGTCGCGTATGTCGGGCATGTCGCGCCCGACCGTCATAACGCGTTCAACTGTTCACCTCTCGCCGTCCTCAACGTGAGCCGAGAGTCGATGGCGGCGAACGGGTATTCGCCTGCGACGCGGGTGTTCGAGGCTGCCGGCGCCGGGGCGTGTCTGATAACGGATGCATGGGAGGGCATTGAGCTGTTCCTAGAGCCGGGGCGAGAGGTGCTGGTCGCGGCCGACGGGGAAGAGGTGGCGAAGCATCTCGCTACGCTCGATAGAGAGAGCGCGCAGATGATCGGAGAGGCGGCTCGCCGGCGGATCTGCCGCGAGCACACGTATGGACGGCGCGCCGAGCAGGTGGAGGCCCTCCTCGACGAACTCCTGGCGAGGCGGAGCCGGTGAAGATAGTCGTCTTCCCCCTGTCGATCACCTCGTCGTGGGGGAACGGTCACGCGACCAACTACCGCGCTCTCGCTCACGCGCTGCGCGACCGAGGTCACGAGGTCGTCTTCCTCGAACGTGACGTCCCCTGGTACGCCTCGCACCGCGACCTCACGGAGATCCCGGGCGTGTCGATCCGCCTTTATGGCGCGGTCGATGAGCTCCCGAAGTTTCGCTCGGAGGTAGGCGCCGCGGATCTCGTGATGATCGGTTCCTACGTTCCCGACGGGGTCGAGGTGTCGGAGTGGGTCCTGCGGGAAGCGAGCGGAGTCACGACGTTCTTCGACATCGACACGCCCGTCACGCTCGAGAAGCTGGGATCCGGCGACGAGGAGTATCTGTCGGCCGGTCTCGTGGAGCGTTTCGACCTGTATCTCTCGTTCACGGGTGGGCCGACGCTCGACGTCCTCGAATCGCGCTACGGCGCCCGCCGCGCCCTCTGGTTCCCGTGCTTCGTCGACCCGGAGCGATACCGGCCCGAGAGGGTCGACCAGGTGTGGGAACTCGGCTACCTCGGGACGTTCAGCGCCGATCGAGCTGCGTCGGTGGAGCGTCTGCTGATCGAACCGGCGCGCCGGATGGAGAAGGCGAGGTTCGTGGTGGCGGGGCCGGATCATCCGGCGGACGCGTGGCCGCCGAACGTCGAGGTCATCCCGCATCTCGCGCCGCCCCGGCATTCCGGCTTCTACGGTAGTCAGCGCTTCACGTTGAACGTGACGAGGACGCAGATGATCCGCGCCGGCTACTCACCCAGCGTCCGGTTGTTCGAAGCCGCGGCATGCGGCGTGCCCGTGATCAGCGACGGGTGGCCGGGGATCGACGAGGTCTTCAAGCCGGACGAAGAGATCCTCCTGGCGCACGACGCGGACGACGTTGTGAAGTACCTGCAAGAGGTAGACGATGATCGCAGGCGGGAGATAGCCGAAGCCGCGCGGCGGCGGGTTCTGGGCGAGCACACCGCGGAGGTGCGTGTCGTGCAACTGGAGGAGGCGGTTCAAGGGGCCGGATCGCCGCGCGCCTCTGCGCGGCCACTCGAGACGTTGCAGTCGACCGGCACGGCGGCGGGCGACGACGAGATCGGGCGCGAGATCGCGCGCCTCGGGCCGTGGTTCCATAATCTCCATCTCCCCTCCGGACACCAAACGGCGCCGGATCATCCACTCGGGGACTTCCCCAACTTCAAGTGGGAGCAGGTGAAGACGGCGTTACCCGACGACCTCACCGGCTGGACCGTGCTCGACATCGGGTGCAACGCCGGCTTCTATACGTACCGGCTGGCCGCCAGGGGAGCGCAAGTGCTCGCCGTCGATCACGACGAGCACTACCTGCGCCAGGCGCGATGGGCCCGGGAACGGTTCCACCTTCCGGGCGAGGTGAGTTTCCGTCAGATGAGCGTCTACGACCTCGCCCGGCTCGAAGGTCGCTTCGATCTGGTCCTCTTCATGGGGGTCCTGTATCACCTGCGTTACCCGCTGCTGGCGCTGGATCTGGTGGCGGAGAAGGTGGGACGGCTGCTGCTCCTGCAGACGCTCACGATGCCCCAGGACGAACCGTCTGTGCGCCCGGTCGACGACGTAGACATCGACGAGCGCGCACGGCTGACCGAAGGAGGATGGCCGCGCGCGGCATTCGTCGAGCACCGGCTCGCAGGTGATGACACCAACTGGTGGGTCCCGAACCGCGCTTGCGTCGAAGCCATGGTGAGAAGCGCCGGCCTCCAGGTGGTGCAGAATCCTGCTCACGAGTTCTTTTTGTGCGAGCGAAGAGGCGGCGGTGTCGAAGGGGAGCTGAACGCGGTGCGCAAAGCGTTCGAAGGAGGCGGATCGTGAAGCTGGGCGTCGTCGGGCTGGGTCATGTCGGTCTCGTCTCCGCGGCGTGCTTTGCGCACGTGGGTCATGACGTGGTCGGCGTGGATGCTCGGCCTGAGCGCATCGACGACCTGGAGAGCGGAAAGATGCCCTTCTACGAGCCGGGTCTAGAGAAGGTCGTCGCCGAAGCCACTAGCGCGGGGAGGCTCATCTTCGACAGAGACCTCGCCAACGCCGTTCGGGATGCGGATGCGGTTTTCATCTGTGTCGGTACGCCGTCGCTCTCGTCGGGTGAGGCCGACCTCTCGCAGGTCGAGGGGCTCGCGGTGCAGCTGGCCCGCCACCTCGGTGACGGGCATTACCGCGTGCTGGTCGAGAAGAGCACGGTGCCGGTGCGGACGGGGGAGCGCATCTACAGGACGATCCGGCGGCTCACGGACGACGAATTCGACGTCGCCTCCAATCCGGAGTTCCTGCGCGAGGGGTCCGCGGTTCACGACACACTCCATCCCGACCGCATCGTGTTGGGCTCACCGTCGCCGCGCGCGACGGAGGTACTGGAACGGGTCTACCAGCCCATCGTGGAGCGCTCCGGGTGCGAGACGGTCGTCACGGACGTGTACACCGCAGAGATGATCAAGCACGCGAGCAATGCCTTCCTCGCGACGAAGATCTCGTTCATCAACGCGGTGGCGGAGCTTTGCGAGGCGGTAGGTGCCGACGTCGAGGTGGTGGCGAAGGGCATGGGACTCGATCCGCGGATCGGCTCCGGTTTCCTGCGGGCGGGCATCGGCTACGGCGGCTCGTGTTTCCCGAAGGATGTGGCGGCCTTCGCCGCGTTGGGCGAACGCCTGGTGGGTGACTTCGACCTGCTGCGGGCGGTGCAGAAGATCAACGAACGCGCACCGCGACGCCTCCTCGACAAACTGCGCTCGGAACTCTGGTACTTCAACGAGAAACGGATCGCCGTTCTCGGCCTGTCCTTCAAGCCCGGCACCGACGACATGCGCGAGGCGCCTTCGGTCCGCGTGATCCGGGCGCTCCTCGACGACGGGGCACAGGTGGTGGCGTACGACCCCGTTGCGGTGCCGAAGGCCAAGGAGATCCTTCCTCCTGAGGTCGAGTTCGTGAGCGCGCCTCTGGACGCGATGGAGGACGCTCATGCCGCCGTGATCCTTACCGATTGGGATGAGATCCAGGGGCTTTCGCCCGACGATTTCAGGCGAACGTTGCGGTTCCCGATCGTGGCGGATGGGCGGAATCTCTTCGATCCCGAGGAGATGAGGCGCGCCGGCGTCACATATCTCTCGGTAGGCCGCAAGGCGGTGCATCCGTGAAACATGCGGTCGTTACGGGCGGAGCCGGATTCCTCGGCTCCCACCTCTGCGACCGGCTGCTCGCCGACGGCTTCCGCGTCACGTGCATCGATAACTTCCTCAGCGGCCGCAGGACCAACATCGAGCATCTGCTCGGGCACCGCGACTTCGCTCTCGTCGACCACGACATCTGCCGGCCGCTTCCCAACCTGGGCGC